>ERZ795047.689-NODE-689-length-40489-cov-31.665603_pt1 | contig 40489 bp, 39 predicted proteins | sample MGYA00375131_ERZ795047 | MGnify/ENA primary metagenome ERZ795047 (study PRJEB30176, sample SAMN05720228) | activated sludge metagenome | isolation source: Anaerobic digester | place: Japan | collected 2015-05-20 ...
CAATTCGGTCTCCCAGCATGACGCACAACGTCTTATTTACGCCATAAATATACAAATTTCGTAAATGCAAAATTTAAAACATGCGTAAACCACTTTTAAGTTTTTGCTTATTATTAATGGTAAAAAGCATGATATCAATAGGATAGGTTATTCAAAAAAATTACATTTACGAATAGGTATTGACCTTCCTTAATTGTGAGGTTCGTATGTCATTTCATATTTGTTTTCTGAATCAGCTATCTCAGCAAAATCTTATTCCTTCTTTTTCTTTCTCTACCTGCCTACTATTTTTTTAATAATTTCACAAATATACACAACAATTCTATTCACACAAAACAATGATTTAAAAAAATTAATTTTGAAATTTCGACCTTGATATTGTCCAACTCACCGAAACCTGAACAACACCGGCAATACAAATACCACCATCAGTGTCCAGAGAAAATACACGTTCAAATATCGGGCAACCGACTGTTCCACTTCTTCGAGCATTTCAGGATGAGAAAAGGAACGAAACAGTTTTGGCAACAAAAGAATCAAATTAATGAAAATCAATACGTTGAAACCTAAAACGACGGTTCTGTTTGGTGTGAATCCGTTGAAAAGTCGGGAGACAATGGCGGTTAAGGCTACCACATTGACCAAAATTGCCAAAAGAGTCAGCAGAAACAACACAAAAACGCCTGCATTTTTCTTTTTCGATTGATCGATTTCCGAAATCGAAAAAACAACCAACACCAAAACGGCAAAAAGAACGACATTCAGTACCATTAATAAATTTCTGTCTTTCATAATATTACTGTTCCCCATCAAAAGAAAAACCAAATAAACAGCCAGCGTAACCAATGCGAGCGGTGAAAAAATGCGGGCAAGAACCGGTGTAATTTTCCCGGTAACATCCGGATAAATATGTATCAGAAAAGCCGAAACAACAGGCATGGCAGCTCCGCCAAAAATTACAACATATTCCATCCAAAAATTTTCGATATTCATTCCAATGGCAGAAAACATGTTGATAGTCAAAGCGGTGAGCAATGCCCCTCCTATCAGGATTAATCCTGTCATCACCAAATACTCTCCACTGTAACGAATATAACCGATTCTTTTGTTCAAGTTATTGCGGTCAAACGAAACAAGCACCCAGCCAAACAGATACCAGAGCAATACCGGAACATGCAACAAGGCAAGACGAACAGCATCACTTTTGTCCACCGGAAGCAGATTTACATATATTGCCAAAGCAACTATCGAAATTGAATAAATCAACATTTCATGCCTCTTGAACAGTTTATTTTGCCAGAAAGCATAAAGAATCAAAGCATTGAAAAGAATTAACGAAAGGTTACGCAAATAAAAAGAATTTTTATCCAACTGTGCAAAAAAATCCGGTAGTTTTAAAAGCAATCCACTGAATAGTGAAACGAGCATCAAAAAAATAATATCCGATTTCAGCGCTTTATGGCGACTATGTGAGGTTTCTGCCGCCAAACGTACTTGCCAAAACCGATAAAGCTCCGAATCGTAGTTTCCCTTGTTGTTTTTAAAAAAATCCGAAAATTCCCTTTTGTGTTCTCTGTAAATTTTTTCCAACTCTTCCGGAGAATGCAGATTGTCGATAATTTGCTGATTTATATTCATTTAAGTAATTTGAATGAAATGGTTTTTTGTACAAAACAGAAAAAATTGATAATTAATTTACTGTATTGTCGCCTTGTGCAAATTCCAATTATTTTCACACAGTGGTTGACTATTTAAGAAATAAACGTACACTTTTCCCTTAAATTTTAAAAAAAATCAAAAATATACTCGAATAATTTTTTGGCACCTTCATTCTTCAAGGGAAATGCAATGCCATAATTTTTGTAATTTTGCGACAGGATTAAAACTGTGATTGCATTGAAAAAATAATAGAAAAAGTCGGAATTATCTAAAATGATTTCGATCGACGTTGCATCATTCTTCAAAATAATCGTCAGGCAATGGCTAACTGAATGGCTCATGGGTTTATAAAAGATTACGAAAACAACTTATCGAAGTGAACAAACAAACGCATAAAAGGACTCCTCTTCCATCAACGAAAAAGGGACAAGAAATGAAAGTGAGCGAAAATGCCCTTTTGCTCGATTTTTTGCTGAAAAGCATGAACCATAAGAGCCGAAATTCGGTAAAATCATTACTCAAACATGGTCAAATAGTTGTGAACGGCAAAACCATTACGCGATATGATTATCCGTTAAAATTGGGCGATATAATTACAGTTGGCAATCATCAAAGTATCGTTGAGAAGAATATACCCCAAATGCGCATTCTTTATGAAGATGATGACATCATCGTCATCGACAAAGAGGCCGGACTGCTTACCATCACCACCGGAAATGGAATAGATATTACGGCAGTTTCGTTGCTTAAGGATTATGTACAAAAACAATCTCCCTACAATAAAATTTACACGGTTCATCGGCTCGATCAAATGACTTCGGGAGTGCTGGTTTTTGCTAAAAACAGCGAAGCTCAGCATCAGTTGCGCGACAATTGGCACAATATGGTTACCAAACGCACTTATGTGGCTGTTGTAGAGGGGAAAATGGATGAATCGGCGGGAAAAATCTCGAGTTGGCTGACCGAAAACAAAAAAAACTACATGGTGTATTCCAGTCCTGTGGATAATGGGGGAAAGCTGGCTATCACAAGATATAAAGTTTTGCAAACATCCGACCAATTTTCGCTATTGGAATTGGAACTCGAAACAGGACGAAAAAATCAGATAAGGGTTCATCTCAAAGATCTTGGGCATCCCATCGTTGGCGACCGCAAATATGGAGCATCCACATCTATAGGCCGCATCGCTCTGCATGCCCGCGTGTTGGAATTTTATCACCCTGTTTCGGGTGAGATCATGCATTTCGAAACACCTGTACCCCATCTTTTTTTACGTTTGCTATGAAGGAAGCTTCCGCTTATAATTATTTTTCTGAGCGGAATTCCTTCTTCCAACAATCGATAATGCCTCTATTTTTCAGTTCTTGTTCTAAATTGATTTGAGGCGTCAAGTACAACGTATGAAATCCGAGCCGTTCGGCTGTTTGGATATTTTGAGGATTATCGTCGATGAACAGTGTTTCCTGAGGATTGATTCGATAACGATCGATCAATATCCGATAGAGTTCCGGATCTGGTTTTACAATTTTTTCCGCACCCGATACAACAATTCCGTCAAACAAATCAAAAAAATCGTATTTAGCCTGAGCAAGCGGAAGCGTTTCGGCCGACCAGTTCGTGAGTCCATACAAATTGTATTTTTCTTTCAGCGGCTTCAGTAATTTCACATTCTCTTCGAAAATTCCACCTATCATTTCAATCCATCGACCATAATATAACGCAATTTCGTTGCTGTATTCGGGATGTTCTTTTTGTTTCGACAGCGTAGCTTCGGCGAGCAAACGGCCGGCATCCTGCATCAGATTCCAGTCGTATGGACAAATGTGTTCGAGAAAATATTCCATTTCATCTTCAGTCTCGAAAACGTTTCGATACAAATAACGAGGATTCCAGTCAATAAGTACACCTCCAAAGTCGAAAACGATATTTTTGAGAATCTTCATATGACGTAAGTTTGAATTTTATACAAAAGTAAATCTTAAAAATTGAAAACAGAATTCAGTTTTCATTCGCCCTAACAGCAGGGTTTATTAAACTATAAAAATTGGTATATTAGTGAATAGGAAAGAATAAAAAGCAACCTATTAAACGGATTGAAGAAATTTCAGGTAAGTATGTTTACAAATCTTCCCAGCCATCTTCGTCATCGTCGAGGAAGAAAGGTTCAACAAAATCTTCCAAATCGCGACGTTCCTTTTTTGTAGGACGTCCACTACCGCGTATTCTTCCTGAACTATTCAGTTTTCCGAGTTCGAACAATTCGCGTTGATCGGGAGTAGTAACATCAAGCAGATACTCGGGCAGCAATTTGGCATTCAATCTGTTTTCAGTCAAGGCCAGAACTTGGTAAGAAAAAAGTACGGGATTTCGTTTCACACCAACCACATCGCCAACACGAATCGAATGCGAAGCTTTCACCGGTTGCCCGTGAATCAGAATTTTCCCTTTTTTACAGGCTTCGGCAGCCAGCGAACGGGTTTTAAACAGCCTGACAGCCCACAGCCATTTGTCGATGCGCACTTCCGATTTCATAAACAGAGGAAATTATTTGTTGTTGTACAATGCCATCGTTTTTTCAACCCCAATCAAACAGAAACTTTTTATTACTTCTATGGCTTTTTCAATTCTCTCGGGCAATTGGGCCGCTTCTTCTTCCGTCCATTTTCCAAGTACATATTCAACTTGTCTGCCACGAGGGAAATCATTGCCTATTCCGAAACGCAATCGGGCATAGTGATTATGACCCAGTATTTCCTGAATATTTTTCAAGCCATTGTGTCCGGCATCCGAACCTTTGGGTTTCATACGAATTGTGCCAAACGGAAGAGCAATATCGTCCACCACTACCAATAAATGTTCTACATCGATTTTTTCCTTTTGCATCCAGTATCTCACGGCATTTCCGCTCAGATTGACAAAAGTGGAAGGTTTCAACAAAATGAGCGTATGACCTTTTAATTTCACTTCACTGACTGCTCCATAACGTTGGTCGGTAAAAAAAACATTGGACGCCTCAGCGAAAGCGTCCAATATCCTAAAACCTATGTTGTGGCGGGTATTTTCGTATTCACTTCCAATATTGCCCAAACCTACAATTAAAAACTTCATATACAATTATTTTCAAATCGGTTCATTATTGAACTTCTGAAAAATTTACGAACAAATCGGTTGTTACATTTGCCGAATTCTTTCTTTTAAAAGAAAAACGACAAACCATTAAAACAAAAATTATTTTCCGCCTGCTGCAGCAGCATAAGAAGCTCTGGTAACCTTAACCTGTGCAACAACGGCATTTTTTGCATTCAGAATTTCAAAATCGTTAAAGGAAAGACTTCCAACCTGAATGGTTTTGCCCAATCCAAGCGAAGAAACATCAATAACTACTTTTTCAGGAAGTTTGGTATAAATTCCCTTCACTTTCAATTTTCTCATTTCAAGACTCAAACGTCCACCGGCTTTCACACCTTCAGCCAAACCTTCCAGTTTAACAGGCAACTCGACAACCACAGGTTTAGCTTCAGAAATCATAAAGAAGTCGATATGCAAAATTTTGTCCGTTACCGGGTGAAATTGAACTTCCTTAACAATAGCTTTACATTTTTTCCCTTCTATATCGAGGTTTACCACAAATACATCAGGATTAACAATCAACTTTAAAACATCCACTTCAGAAACTGTGAAATGAACATTTTCTCCGTTTCCGTACAAAACACACGGAACTTTTTCAGAACTTCTTTCCAGCTTGCTGGCTTTTTTCCCAAACCCGTTACGTAAGGCCCCTTTTAAATCAAATTCTTTCATTTTAACTTTAAATTAATGTGTTACTCAAAATTTAAGCATTAAAAAAACATGTGATTAGTAGCTTAATTTCCCATCACACTTTCTTTTTTCAAAAAAAGTGCTGCAAAGGTAGTTAATTTTTTGATGTAAAACAAGATAAAAACTACCCAAATTATTCGAATAAACCTATCAATTACAATCAAAATAAAGAACAAAAAACTGGTCATTATTATTAATTTATACATTATTAGAAAGTTAGATTTGATTTATCAGCACTCTGTCGGTAAAAATATTCGACAGAATAATGGAAAATTAAAAAAAAACATTTATATTTGCAGTCTTAAAATTTTAAAATAATACGTTTGAAAATTAATAACGAGGAGGAACAGTTATAGCTAAACAATTATCTGTGAAACAACAAGGTAAGTCAACAGAACAGCTCCATAGAATTAACGAAAATATTAAGGGAGTAAAAGAAGTTCGTCTGGTTGGCGAAAATGTCGAACCGGGAATTTATCCTATACAGCGAGCTTTAGAAATAGCCGAAGAACAAAATTTGGACTTGGTTGAAATTTCAGCCAAAGCAGATCCTCCTGTATGCAAGGTGATTGATTATCAGAAATTTCTATATCAGCTCAAAAAGCGTGAAAAGGAACTGAAAGCCAAAACGGCTAAAGTGGTAGTAAAGGAAATTCGTTTTGGACCACAAACCGACGAGCACGATTACAACTTCAAGCTGAAACACGCACAAAACTTTCTGAAAGAAGGTTGCAAAGTGAAAGCTTATGTATTTTTCAAGGGTCGTTCCATTCTTTTCAAAGAACAGGCAGAAGTGCTGCTGCTACGTTTCGCCAACGATTTGGAGGAATATGCCAAAGTAGAGCAATTGCCGATTTTGGAAGGAAAAAGAATGACAATACAGTTATCGCCAAAAAAATCAAAATAAAGACATTAATTTAATTCAATTATTCAATTTACTAAATATTTAAGCGAAATGCCAAAGAAAAAGACAAACTCTGGAGCAAAGAAAAGATTTACGTTGACCGGAACAGGAAAAATAAAAAGGAAACACGCTTTTAAGAGCCATATTTTGACTAAAAAGACAAAAAAACAAAAACGTAACTTAACCCACAGCGCTCTCGTTCACAAAGCTAATTTGGAGAGTGTGAAAGAGTTATTAAATTTAAAATAAAGTAATTTTTTTATTCAGTAATCAGAATGCTTAGCCCAAAGTCCGTTGAAAAAAGACGGCGCTGACATTCATAAATTTTATCGATTATGCCAAGATCTGTTAATCATGTTGCTTCGCGCAAAAGAAGAAAAAGAATTCTTAACCTGACAAAAGGTTATTTCGGCAGCCGCAAGAATGTGTGGACTGTTGCCAAAAACACTTGGGAAAAAGGCTTGCTCTATGCTTATCGCGACCGCAAGGCCAAAAAAAGAAGTTTCCGCGCTTTATGGATTCAACGTATCAACGCTGCTGCACGGCTCGAAGGTTCATCTTATTCCCGATTGATGGGAGCACTACACAAGTCCGGTATCGTAATTAACCGCAAGGTGCTCGCCGATTTGGCCATGAATCATCCCGAAGCATTCAAAGCTATCGTACAAAAAGCAAAAAATGCATAAACCGTTTTCCCTTGTAAAAAACCTTTACGGGGTTTATTGGAAAATTTTAAGTAAAAAAGGCTGACTAGAAGTAGGACAGCCTTTTTTATTGGATATTGAAATGAAAATCCGCAAAACTCCCGGTTTCAATGTCTCGGTAAAATTTCAATTAATAGCTGATAAACAGTAAATTTTATAAAACATTAAATTTATACAATTAACTGATATTCATTATTTTGTACTGTAATAAAAGCCAGTTAAGCCGAAATTTCATTCACCAGCGGTTTTCCATCCACAAAATCCTGAATGTTTTGCAGCGTGATACGGGCGATTTCCGAAAGAGCTTCTTTGGTAAAAAATGCTTGATGAGATGTAACGATTACATTGTTGAAAGTAAGAAGACGTGCCAGAATGTCGTCGTCGATCACAATATCGGAATGATCCTCGTAAAAATAATCTCCTTCTTCTTCGTACACATCCAAGCCGGCATAACCTATTTTTTTACTTTTCAGTGCATCTATCAGAGCTTTGGTCTTAATTAGCTTTCCTCTACCCGTATTGATAATCATTACGCCTTCTTTCATTTTATGGATGGATTTTTCATTAATAAGATATTCCGTTTCTTTGGTCAACGGACAGTGTAAAGAAATAACATCGGAAAGTCCATACAATTCATCTAGTTGGGTATATCGAATACCGTTTGTTTCGGCAAATTGCGTATCGGGATACAAATCATAGGCAAGAACGTTCATTCCCATGCTTTTCAGAATTTGAATTACAATTTTTCCTATTTTTCCCGTTCCGATTATTCCGGCTGTTTTACCGTTCATTTCAAATCCCATTAATCCTTCCAATGCAAAATTTCCTTCACGCGTTCGAGTGTAAGCTTTATGAATTTTTCGGTTCAGCGTAAGCATCAAGGCAATGGTATGCTCTGCTATGGAATGAGGGGAATAGGCCGGCACACGCACAACCTTTATTTTGCCTTTTGCAGCTTTTAAATCAACATTGTTGTAGCCTGCCGAGCGAAGTGCGATCAGTTTTACACCATTTTCTACTAGAATATCAATTACTTCCGCATCAACTTCCGCATTGACAAAAATACAAACCACATCGGCTCCTTTGGTCAAAATGGCATTGTCTTTACTTAAATGACTTTTTTGAAATTTAATATCGAAACCATATTGTTGATTTTTTTCTTTAAAAAAAATTTCGTCGTATGATTTTGCGTCAAATAAGATAACTTTTGTTTTCATCATAATATAATTTATTTTTTTAAAGTCTGATGGAACCCACATGCCTGAATATATTCATTCGTGTTTGTGTATGCAATACAGGTGGGTTTCATGTTGTTATTTTTATCCGATTTATTTGCTTAGTTGCAATTTAAACATTTGTTGATAAGTTTTTGTTTATCTCCGGATAAGTAATTCGAGAATGAAAGATACTTTTTATTTTTTCTTTCAGAACCTTTTTAACAGTTTCGACATCTCTAAAACTAATGGGAGCATCTTTTAATTGTCCTTCGGCAATTTGCGTATTGATAATACTTTCCACCATTTGATCTATGCTTTCTTCTGTATATTCGCTCAAAGTACGGGAACGGGCTTCCACTGCATCCGCCATCATCAAAATGGCCGTCTCCTTAGTATTTGGGAGAGGACCGGGATATGAAAACACATCTTCAGGGGGTTCTATGCCGGGATTATCATTGATAAAGGAAACATAAAAATATTTTGTTTTACTTGTGCCGTGATGTGTAGTAATAAAATTAATAATTTGATTGGGAAGATGATTTTTCCTGGCAATTTCTACTCCATTGGCAACATGCTCAATTATCAGTTTTGCAGCTTCCTCGTACTGCATCGAGAGCAAAGGATTTTTTCCTCCTATTTGATTTTCGGTAAAAAATTCGGGGTTTTTCATTTTTCCTATATCATGGTAAAGAGCTCCTGTTCTTACAAGTAAACTATTGGCATTGATTTTTTTTGCGGCTTCAGTTGCCAGATTAGATACCTGAAGTGAATGCTGAAAAGTACCGGGAGCAACTTCGGCAAATTTCATCAACAAATCGCTATTGACATTGGTTAGTTCTACCAATGTTACAGCCGAAAGTAGTCCAAACATTTTTTCGAATATATATATCAGCAAATATGCAAACAAAAGGAAAAGGGAACTGACAGCAAAACTAATAATAGGATACCAATCGATTTTGGAAATATTTCCTTCTGTCATGAGTTCGAGCGAAAGATATACAACGGTATAACTTAAAAAAATGTATAGCGCAGTTTGTGCCAATTGGGAACGCTGTGTCATATCCTTTAAACTGGAGACGGCAACCATGCCAGCAGTTATTTGCAACAAAGCAAATTGGAATGGATTGTCGGTCATAAAAGACACGATAAAAATAACGATAATATGTACGAAAAGAGCCGTTCGAGAATCGTAAAATACACGAACTATTATGGGTAATAAAGCAAAAGGAACAATATAGTAGCTTAACGAAGAATATCGAATAGTCAATGAAGTAAGCCCTACAATTAGGATGATGAGCAGGGACAAAAACAGTAAATTATTAAAATTGTCCAAGATTCTTGGTCGAAAAAGATAAATGTAAAGAATCAGGAGCGTAATTAAACCGATTACCAATAAAATTTTGCCTGTTAAAACTATAGCCGTTTGCTCGAATGCCGATTTTCTGTTTTCGTTTTCGATTTGTAAAGATCGGAGTATGGCATAAGCTTCGGGAGAAACGATTTCACCTTTATCGATAATTCGTTCGCCTGATTGCACCATGCCAACAGTAAGTGAAAGATTTTTAAGCAATTCGTTTTTGGCTGTTTCGGAAGTGATGCTGTCATAGCGTAGGTTTTCTACCAGATAATTGTTAATATCTAATTCCTTGATATTTTCCTGATTGCTTTTAACTATTTCTTCATATGCAGTTTTTGGCGTGTAAATTTCATTTAAGGTAGCAAGTTGCGAAATTCTTCCCGGTAAAATACGGTAGATTTTTTTCACATTCCATTTTTGCAAATTATTGTAATCGTCATTCGAAATAATTCCTTTCGAGTAAATCGATTTCAACTTTTCTTCAATGAAGGTAGTCAAATCCGGGGAAATATTGCCGGACCTGCTGCTGTCGATTTTAAATTTATTTATCTGAATATGCATTACAGTGGTATCCAGATTGAAGTATGGTGTAAAATTCTTGAGAATTTCCTTTTTCTCTTTTTCAATTTGCTCATTGCTTTTGTATATCGGAAAATCAAAAGGTGCAGTCAAAAGTTCATACGACCAAGGTTTACCTTCTTCAAACTGATAATTGAAAGTGCTTTCATGCGGATAAAGTTCTACAATTATTATTACCAAAGCGAAAGCAAGCAAAAGTTTTAAAACGGTTTCAAATTTCTTTTTGTTGACTTTCAGTTTCATGACTTTTTGTTTTTTGATTTACTACTGTAAAAATCTTTATTTCTCTAATCAGCAAAAATTTGTGGAATGTTCAGATTTTTCTTGTTAATAATTCCTGTTTTTTCATCAGAATATAATTTATTTTTTAAAGGTCTGATGGAACCTACATGTCTAATATGTGTTTGTGTATGCAACACATGTGGGTTTGATTTAAAATTTTGTTTTGTAAAGATTTCGACGCCGTAAAAAAGCTAAAAATTAAAAAAACACGCCTTATGCTTATCAGTTTTATTTACTTGTGAATCAAAAATTAAGAATATGAGCCACTATAGAAAAAAGAGTGAAAATACCAAAAGAATTGGGTTGATAGCATTATGTTGCATGTAACATGTAAAATATAGTTATTCAGATGGTAAAGATACAACAAAAAATTATTTTGAAGGCCGAATTTGAATCAACGATAAAATGTTTTCATGCCACCAATTTGATGCGATGTTTAATCTGTGGGTAAGAGATATAAAATTTTACATTGTTGTCCGGTAAACATTTATAAAAATTAGTGAAAACCAATATAGAAAATGTCTTACTATAATATCGCCCCTAATGGGGCTTAGATTTTGTGGGTTGAATTTTTCTACCATAATTTCGCTGCAATGCAGCTTTCTCTTAAGTCCCATCGGGACGATATTATGGTAGTCAATAAGTTACAAATATCATTAGAGCTCCGTAGGAGCGACACTATTTGCTCCTTTATTTTTATCGGACAACATTAATAATTTTAAAAATTCTTATGATGAATGGAGCCCGCTTTAATTTATATTGGAAAGCAGATGTTTTTCAAGATGTGATTGGTAATTTCTATCAGAAAGGAACCTCGCCATTATTATTATTATTATTTTTCAGCAAATTATCCAGTGCAGGAGAGCCAGAAGTATTTTCATAAAAATTACCCTCAGGCACATTCATTTTGGAAGAAATAACCTGATAGTTTTCGTTGAAAATATCATCGGAGTCGATGTCATCAAGATTTAAAAACTTGGCAAATTCTTTTTTGAATTTTAAATGGATGGTATCGGTAGCACCGTTTCGGTGTTTTGCGACAATAATTTCGGCTATGCCAATCATGGAATTGCCATCTTTGTCTGTAGTCAAGTTGTAGTATTCGGGACGATGAATAAAGCAAACTACGTCGGCATCCTGTTCTATGGCACCTGATTCACGCAAATCGGACAATTGCGGACGCTTGCCATCAACCCCGCTTCTGCCTTCCACACTTCGATTCAGCTGCGAAAGCGCTATAATGGGAATATCCAATTCTTTGGCAAGGCTTTTCAACGAGCGGGAAATGGTGCTTACTTCCTGTTCGCGGCTTGAAAATCGCATTTCACTGGCATTCATCAATTGCAGATAATCGATAAAAATACACTGTACTTTGTGCTCCTTGACCAACCTTCGTGCCTTGCTCCTCAATTCGGAAATCGAAAGACTTGGCGTATCGTCAATAAAAACAGGTGCATCAATCAAATCTTTTATGTTTTTATCGAGTTTATCCCATTCATAAGGGCTCAAATCGCCATTTTTTATTTTTACACCATCAATTTCGCAAACATTCATTATCAAACGGTTTGCTAATTGTACACTGGACATTTCGAGCGAAAAAACGCCAACCGGAACATTGTAGTCAACTGCCATATTTTTAGCCATAGACAGAACAAAAGCAGTTTTACCCATTGCAGGACGGGCAGCAATAATAATTAAATCGGACTTTTGCCAGCCGGAAGTAATTTTATCCAAACTGTGAAAACCACTTGGTACACCACTTGTTCCCTGTTTATTGGCAGCAGCTTGTATGCGCTGAATGGCTTCATCAATCACCGGTTTGATCTGAATAACCTCCTTTTCGAGATTACGCTGCGCAATTTCAAACAACATTTCTTCCGACTCTTCTATCAAATCATCCACATCGGTTTTGTCGTCGAAAGCTTTGGTCTGAATTTCACTGGAAATACGAATAAGTTCCCGAGCTAAGAATTTCTGCAGGATAATATGCGCATGATATTCCAAATGTGCAGCCGAAGAAACTTTTGCAGTCAACAAGGTAATATAATATGGGCCTCCAATTTCTTCGAGCGTACCATCCCGACGCAACTGCTCCGTTACAGTGTGCATGTCGATAGGTTCCTGATGCAAAGCCAGCGTCATAATGGCTTCATAAATTTTCTGATGGGCGAGTTTGTAAAAACACGCCGGTTTTAAAATTTCCGAAACCAGAAAATAGGCATCTTTTTCTATCATAATCGCTCCCAAAACAGCCTCTTCCAGCTCAAGCGCCTGAGGTGGAAGTTTTCCCATTTCATTTGGAGCAATCACTGTGGGTGCACTATTTTGTTTTTTGTTGTATGTTTTTTTTTCGGCCATTGGTATTTTCTATATGTTTATGTAAAGTTTGAATTAACTTTTCAAAAGTACAATTATTTTCCAAATTTGAGAGAATTTTTTGTCAACAGCTGTTGATAAGTTTTATAGGAAAACACCAAATAATCCTGAAAAATATGACCTTAAGCTGTAAATATTTTTATCGTTTTATCTGTTTTTTCCATAAAAAGTTCAAACACCAAAGATTTGACAGGCCTCACAGTGTGAGAATTGAAAATTATCATGTAACTTTGCATGAAAATTGAAATTACTTCGTACACATGAATATAGAACTTAGCGATCAGGAACAATACAGAAGACAAAGTCTCACGGAATTACGAAATTTAGGCATAGAGCCTTATCCTGCTGCACTTTATCCAACCAATGCTTTTTCTACAGATATAAAATCGAATTTTGACGAAAACAATCCCCAGCGCATGGAAGTTTGCGTAGCCGGTAGAATCATGAGTCGGCGCATCATGGGAAAAGCTTCGTTTGTAGAACTGCAGGATGCAAAAGGACGTATTCAGATTTATATTACACGGGATGATATCAATACCGAAGCACAACCCGAAATGTACAACACAGTTTTCAAAAAACTGTTGGATATTGGCGACTTTATCGGTATCAAAGGTTATGTTTTCCGTACCCAAACAGGTGAAATCAGTGTCCACGCAAAAGAATTGACGGTACTTTCCAAATCACTTCGTCCACTGCCTATAGTAAAATACAAGGATGGTGTAGCCTACGATGCTTTTGACGATCCCGAACAGCGCTACAGGCAGCGTTATGTAGATTTAGTAGTGAATGAAGGCGTGAAAGATATTTTTCTTAAACGAACAAAAGTTTACCAATCCATGCGCGAATTTTTCAATACTCGCGGTTACGTGGAAGTGGAAACTCCAATTTTGCAACCTATCCCCGGTGGCGCTGCTGCTCGACCTTTCATCACCCACCACAATGCTTTGGACATGCCGCTGTATCTGAGAATTGCGGATGAACTTTATTTGAAAAGATTAATTGTGGGCGGTTTTGAAGGTGTTTATGAATTTTCTAAAAATTTCAGAAACGAAGGTATGGATCGTACCCACAATCCGGAATTTACTGCTATGGAAATTTATGTGGCATATAAGGATTATTTTTGGATGATGGACTTTACGGAACAAATGATTGAAAAAATTTGTCTGGATGTAAATGGAACGACCGAAGTTCAGGTGGGTGATAAAACAATAAGCCTGAAAACGCCTTACAAGCGTATTTCCATGATTGATGCCATTAAGGAAAATACAGGTATCGATATTGAAGGAATGGATGAAAATGATTTGAGAAAAGTATGTGAAGATTTGCAAATAGATGTGGACGAAACGATGGGAAAAGGAAAGCTTATCGACAAACTTTTTGGAGAAAAATGCGAAGCCAATTATGTTCAACCAACTTTTATTACGGATTATCCTCTGGAAATGAGCCCGTTGTGTAAACGTCATCGCAATAATCCCGAACTTACGGAACGTTTTGAATTGTTGGTGAACGGAAAAGAACTGGCCAACGCCTATTCCGAACTCAACGATCCGATTGACCAGTTGGAAAGATTTCAGGAACAGCTTCGACTAAGTGAGAAAGGAGATGACGAAGCCATGTTTATTGACATGGATTTTGTCCGCGCATTGGAATATGGAATGCCTCCTACTTCAGGAATGGGTATTGGTATGGACAGACTGGTGATGCTGCTTACCGGTCAGCAAGCCATTCAGGAAGTTTTGCTTTTTCCGCTGATGAAACCTGAAAAAGTTCAAAAAGTCGATACCAAAGAAAAATTCATGGAATTGGATATTCCTGAGGCATGGGCTGAAGTACTTCAAAAAATGGGAATAAAACAGGTTGACCAATTGAAAGATTTGAATCCCAATAAATTGCATCAGGACATTTGCGGATTCAACAAAAAAAATAAACTTGCATTGACCAATCCTTCCAAAGAAGAAGTCAGCCAATGGATTGATAATGCAGCGAAAAAATAATCATTACGAATCGTTTTACAGTCTGATATTGTTATCTTTAGTTTACTTGTATTTTAGAGTTTAATTCTTTGTATTGAGTTGGTTTTTAAATTAAAAAAAATTAATGTTGTCCGATAAAAATAAAGGAGCAAATAGTGTCGCTCCTACGGAGCTCTAATGATATTTGTAACTTATTGACTACCATAATATCGTCCCGATGGGACTTAAGAGAAAGCTGCATTGCAGCGAAATTATGGTAGAAAAATTCAACCCACAAAATCTAAGCCCCATTAGGGGCGATATTATAGTAAGACATTTTCTATAATGGTTTTCACTAATTTTTATAAATGTTTACCGGACAACAATGAAAAAAATCTTTTTTATGATGCTCAAATCTTATGTTTGAAATTGTTTTTGAACTTTCTTCTTTGGCCGATACTGCGGTTTTTTATGGAATAAACAATTCCAATATGCAGTTGATAAAAAATTTACATCCCAATTTACGGATTGTGGCGAGAGGAAATGTTATAAAAATTATTGGAAATCAGCAGGATGCGGACAAGCTGATTGTTAACTTGCAGAAGCTTGAAAAATTCAGCATCGACAACAATCAACTTACCGAACAAAATATCATCGAATTAGTCAAGGGTGAAAATCCGAAGGAAATTTCGTTTCAAAACCTGATTATGCACGGTGTTGGAGGAAAATCCATTTTTGCTCGCACCAAAAATCAGCAACGTCTGGTAGAAGAATTTGAAAAAAATGATTTGCTCTTTGCCATCGGGCCTGCCGGTTCGGGAAAAACCTATACGGCAATTGCTTTGGCCGTTCGGGCATTGAAAAACAAACAAATCAAAAAAATTATTTTGAGTCGGCCGGCTGTAGAGGCCGGCGAAAAGTTGGGTTTTCTTCCGGGCGATATGAAAGAGAAAATCGACCCCTATCTGCAACCGCTTTACGATGCTTTGCAGGATATGATTACCCCGCTCAAGCTGAAAGAGTACATGGAAAACGGTACCATACAAATTGCACCGCTTGCTTTCATGCGTGGACGAACCCTGAGCGATGCCGTCGTAATTCTCGACGAAGCCCAAAATTCTACCATCATGCAGATAAAAATGTTTCTCACCCGCATGGGACTGAATACCAAAATGATAGTTACCGGCGATATTACCCAGATTGATTTGCCTCGCGACCAGAAATCGGGTTTGATTGATGCACTGAATTTGCTTGGCAACATCAAAGGCATTGCCCGCATCGATTTTGATGTCAACGATATTGTTCGACATCGGCTGGTTCAGCAAATTGTTCAGGCTTACGACAATCGGGCAATGATCGAAAGACAAAAAAATACTAAAGAATAAATAACCGAACGAATCATTTGTGATTTTTTCCTTTTTTTCTTTAAAATTATATCAACCCTCAAAACTAAAAATTATGAATACCCTTGTTCGCACCGATTTTCATTTCGAAGGACAGACCAATGTTTATCATGGTAAAGTTCGCGATGTTTACTTTATACAGGATGACCTGCTGGTAATGGTTGCTACCGATCGTATTTCGGCTTTCGACGTTATTTTGCCTAAAGGAATTCCGTATAAGGGACAAATTTTGAATCAAATTGCAGCCAAGTTTCTCGACCTCACAGCCGACATTGTTCTTAATTGGAAACTCGCCTGCCCTGATCCAATGGTAACCGTGGGATTAAAATGTGAAGGTTTTCCCATCGAAATGATTGTGAGAGGTTATTTGTGCGGCAGCGCTTGGCGTGCTTATAAAAATGGCGTTCGAGAAATTTGCGGGGTTAAACTTCCTGACAACATGCGCGAAAATCAGCGTTTTGAAACACCTATTATTACGCCCACTACAAAAGCCGAATTGGGAACGCACGACGAAGATATTTCCAGACAGGAAATTCTTGCAAAAGGATTGTTGACTTCTGAAGAATACGATTTGTTGGAAAAATATGCACTGGCACTTTTTGAACGTGGCACCCAAGTGGCTGCCGAAAGAGGATTGATTTTGGTAGATACCAAATACGAATTTGGAAAGAGAAACGGAAACATTTATCTGATTGATGAAATTCATACGCCGGATTCTTCCCGATATTTTTATGCAGAAGGTTATGAGGAACGTTTTGAAAAGGGTGAGCCACAAAAACAGCTATCGAAGGAATTTGTTCGTGAATGGTTGATGGAAAACGGTTTTCAGGGAAAAGAAGGACAGAAAGTTCCTGAAATGACTGATGAAATTGTCAACAGTATCAGTGAAAGATATATCGAACTCTATGAACAAATTACGGGTGAGTCTTTCCAGAAAACCGATACACGAAATCTTGCCGAACGCATCGAAAGCAATGTAATGAAATATCTGCAAAGCTTAAAAAAATAAACCTACGCATCGGTAGGCCGATAATAAAGAATCCACTCTTTAATTGAAACCTTTCGGGCTTTAAAGAGTGGATTTTTTATTGGAAAATTTTCATTTATCCTTGTTTTTCACCGGTTATCCGTTCGAGCCATTTCAACATGGCCAGCATGGTGAACATGGAAATAAGGCAAGCCCCGACAAAAACGCTCCAAGTCATCCAAATCGGAATGTTTTTGTACATCAGTGCACCAAGAAAAAGCAACTGATTTCCCAGTGCCGTAGCAGCCAGCCAACCACCTTGCATGATTCCCTGATATTTTTGTGGTGCCACTTTTGAAACAAAAGAAATTCCCAGCGGACTGATAAACAGCTCGGCAACCGTTAAAATGAAATACGTTCCCAACAGCAGTAATGGCGTAACGCGTTCAGCATCGGGCAATCCTCCTCTTAAAGTAATTTCTTCTTTCGAAGGCAAGCCCAGCGAACCCAGCGTCATCACAACATAAGCCAAAGCAGCTATTCCCATACCAATCGCAATTTTTCGTGGCGTTGAAGGTTCTTTTCCCTTGCTGCGCAAGTAACCAAACAAAGCCATAACCAACGGGGTGAGAAATACCACAAAAAACGGGTTGATGGATTGAAAAATTTCTGCTCCCTGCAGCGTAGTAAATCCAAGATTCACGGAAACTTTGCTCAGGTTGGTATAATCTTTGGCAAAAAAAGTCAGGGTCAAGCCGTTTTGGTGGAAAGAGAACCAAAAGAAAATTACCACTGCAAATACGGCCAACAAGGCATACAAACGTTGTTTGATTTCTTTGGCATCCATCTCTTTACCGTTTTGGTCCAAAGTTACTGTTGCGGTTGAAGATAAATTGCGAGGTTGAGGAAAGGATTTTTTGTTTGTTACAAAAATTATCAACGAAACAAACATGGCGCCAATGGCAACCATAAAAGCATAATGAAAACCGGTGGTAAACAAATTCAGATACTGATCTGCAAAAGAAGTCATATTTGAACCTGTGTAACCGGCATTAACAGCCAATTCATGCATCCGTTGAGCTGCTTCGGGCGTAATGATGCCATTCAACTGGTCATGACACAAAGCAGGAAGATCAGGATTATAAGCAAAGCCATGAGAGTGCAACCACCAGTTTCTCACGCCAATAGCAGCAAAAGGAGCAAATATGGCTCCCACATTAATGAACATGTAAAACAGTGAAAAACCCGAATCACGCATTTTTTCGTACTTCGGATTATCATACATTTGCCCTACCAATGCCTGCAAATTCCCTTTAAAAAATCCATTCCCTAAAGCTATGGTCAACAATCCGAAACAGGTTAATCCGAGAAAAAACCCGTATCTGTTTTGTGGAACAGGAGTGGGTGTAGGAAGCGCTACTAAGAAGTAACCAATTGACATTAATATTAGCCCCCACAAGATGGTTCTTTTATAATTTCTTGTTTTATCGGCTATCAATCCTCCAACAAATGCCAAAATATAAATTGAAAAATAAAAAACAGAATAAATTAACCCTGCTTTTGTTTCATCCAATCCGTATTTTGCCATCAAAAACAACGACAAAATGGCCATCATGGTATAAAATCCAAAACGCTCCCCCATATTGGCAAGCGAAGCAGCTATAAGTCCTTTGGGATGATTTTTAAACATAAACTTGATCTCATTTTAGTGAAACTATCAGAAGAATAATTTATAAAAATGCAAAAGTGAAAAATTTATTTATTCCAATCCATATCCTGACCAAAAAAATTAAATTGTTTTAACTAATTATTTCATCTGACAACAATTCAATAAAAATTAAGAATGGCTTGACAAAAACGACAGAATTTGTTGAAACATTTCTTCATCCGTACCACTGACAACCAACGCTGCCTTACGATAAAAAGGTTCCCGTTCCGACAAGTTTTGTCGAATAAAATCCAATAATTCTTTACCTTCTCGCTGAGCCAGCAAGGGACGTTTATTCTTGTGTGAAAGTTCGAGCCGTTCCTGTAATTGTTCAGGGCTTAAACATAAATAAACGGTTAAGCCATAAGCATTCATTCGTTCCATGTTATCGTAAAAGCAGGGTGCTCCACCACCGGTGGCAACCACCACATTTTGTTCGGTGGATATTTCTTCTAAACATTCTCTCTCCAATCGCCGAAATTCTTCTTCTCCTTTTTCAGAGAAAATTTGCGAAACGGACTGTTGCATTTTTTCTTCAATCACATGATCCATGTCCAAAAACTTATAACCCAATCGTGTAGCCAGTTGCTGACCGATAGTTGTCTTTCCGGCTCCCATATAGCCAATTAAAAATATTCGATTGTCTTTATTAGATTGCATTTTTATAATTTTCTTTTATCGCTTTTGTCCGCAAAGTTAAATGTTTACCCTCAACGAACCTAAAATTGTGCATTTATTCTGCAATTAGCGCTAAAAAATTGCTAAATCAATTAAATAAAAAACCCTGCAAGAAAATATATCTTCACAGGGTTAAATATTTAAAATGAAAAACAATTAATCATTCTTCCACAACTGCAGCAGGTTTTATGGGCGTTTTTAATTTAAAAGTAGTAACGTTGCTCCCATAAACATCATCAAACTGAGCGTCGGAAACCAATGAAAATTGAAGTATTTCATCATTGGTTGCGCTTTTAGCAGCAAAATGAAACGGAAAATAGACGGCATTGAACCCACTCAGAAAAACAAATTTTCCCTGCCCGTAATCGGAATTGGTGTGTGAAAAAACGGAGTCGAGGCTTGCTACCGGAGGAAATAAAAAATCACCGGCACTGTCAACGGTTTTTGTCAAACGAAATGAAACCAGATTATTTGTATAGGCGTTTAATCCGAGTTGAAAAAAGACAGTATCACCTACCTGAATACTATCCAAAAGATAAACCCCAGATTCATTAGTAGTTTTAATGTTTAACGTATCACCATGTTGGGTGTAGGGGAAAGCTAAAAATTGAATAGCAGGAGTGTAATTGGAATTGCCATCAATATTGCACCCGGTTAATAAAACAACCGCCATGAACGATAGAAGAACAAACTGTTTTTTCATAATATTTTGAAATTTGAAGTGAATGAAAGGAAGTAACAAAAAACATACCAATCAACCTGAAACATCAAATCCAACTTTGTCGGGGTGACAAGACTCGAACCTGCGACCTCTACGTCCCGAACGTAGCGCGCTACCAACTGCGCCACACCCCGCCTTGATTATTCGGCTGCAAATTTACATCATTTTTTGATATTTCGAGCATGAAAATAAGCTAAAATTATTCACAGATGGATATCCGCATAATTTTAACCATTATTTATGTGTTTGTATATTAGTTATTTAACAATTTTTTGAAACTATAAATTAGGAGAATAAGCGTTGAAATTACTACCTTTGTGAAAAATAATTAAATTCATGTTTACAGAGGCTATTCAAAATTATCTGCAACGACACGACTACAAAAGTTTTTATCCCAAAGCCGTATTTTTCGATATGGATGGAGTGCTGATCGACTCCATGAAGAACCATTCCAGAGCATGGATGCAAGCCATGAAAGAATCAAACCTGCCTTTTACCGAAGAAGATGCCTACATGCACGAAGGTTGTATTGGTGCTACCACCATCAACGATACTTTTATGAAGCATCTGAACAGGGAAGCTACTGAAGAAGAACAAAAACAAATTTATTCAGCAAAATCAAGAATCTTTGAATCGCTTGAGCCCATCGAAAAAATGCCTTTTGCTTATGAATTGCTCAAAAAGTTGAAATCGGAAGAAATGAAAATTTATGTTGTTACCGGCTCGGGACAACCCAAATTAATCGACAGTCTGAATACGCTTTTCCCCGAAATTTTCACAAAAGAAACCATGATAACGGGTTTCGACGTAAAAGAAGGCAAACCATCACCCGAACCCTATTTATTGGCGCTGAAAAGATCCGGATTTCAACCCTGGGAAACGATAGTTGTTGAAAATGCACCAATGGGAATTTTATCCGCTTCAAAAGCCGGCTTGTTTACTTTAGTTGTCAATACAGGCCCGTTTGACGATGATTTCCTTTATAGCTATGGAGCTGATTTGGTACTCGACAGCATGGAACATTTGTACAATGAATGGGACAATTTCCGTAAATCGTGGATTTGAAATGAAAAAGACAGGTTTGGAACTTTTCCTTTCTCCCGTTTTTCTTTCCCTGATTTTATTCTTTTCTTCAACCGTTATTTTTGCCGGAGAAACTGATTCTGCTTCCTTTCATCCCCAAATAGAAGGAACGATCAGGGCGAAGTACGAATACAACACCAGTTTGAACGCTTCCCGTTTTCAGGTACGTAACGCTCGTTTTAGCGTCAACGGAAATTTTAATTCCCTCGTTTCCTACAAAACGGAAATTGATCTTTCCGACGAAGGTCAAACCAAAATGCTGGATGCCTATATTCGACTGCAACCTCAAAAATGGTTCACTTTCACCATCGGACAGCAAAAAATTCCTTTCAGCACCGATAATCTTCGTCCTCCTCATTTGCTGTATTTTGCCAATCGATCGTTTATCGGGAAACAACTCACCGCACTCAGAGATGTGGGCACTACATTAAGTTTTGTAAATAATAAAACTTTACCTTTTGAATTTATAACCGGTTTGTATAATGGCGAGGGTCTTTATAATCAGAAAATTTGGCAAACTTCATTCAGTTATGCTTTTAGATTGGTTTTACATCCTTGCGAAAATCTACATTTTTCATTAAATCATAATTCTATTCGTCCTGAAGAAATGCGGATGAATCTATATGATTTGGGAGGTATTTTACAGCTCAAAAATTGGCATCTCGAAACCGAATTGTTCTATAAAACCTATCAACAGAATTTTTTCCCTACCACCAAAGGTTTTTTTGTTTTTTCGAGTTATGATATATATCTACATAATAAAGAAAGTATTAAAATTATTCGTCCACTTATACGATACGACAGTATGACGGACAATAACAAAGGTTACAAATCGGAAAACGGAAGTTATGAATCAGACGACATGGCAAGATCAAGAATTACAGGCGGAATAACTTTGTGTCTTGACAAACCTTTTTTAAATGATATTCGATTAAACTATGAACAGTATTTTTATAAAAAAGGCATTCAAAACAATGACAATAAATTTGTGGTAGAATTTGTACTTCGTTTTTAATAAAAAAGCATTAAATTTGCAATACGTTTTTTATTTTCTCCAAAAAAACAAAAATCAGGAAGAAAATCAATTATGCAAGTAATAAAATATCCGGCCAGAGAATTTTGGTCAACCCTTCTCTCCCGCCCCGCCATTGATAGAAAAAGTTTATTTGAAAAAGTTGGAAGCATTGTTTCAGAGGTGAAGCAAAACGGAGATAAAGCAGTCAAAAAATATACCTTACAGTTCGACAAAGTTGGCATTGAAGAACTTGAAGTGAGCCAAGAAGAAATTGAAGAAGCATCCTTGCAGATTCCAAACCAGTTAAAGGAAGCCATAGAAATGTGCAGACGAAATATTTGGAAATTTCATTCTGCACAACAACACGATTTACCGGAAATTCAGACTACACCGGGAGTGGTTTGCTGGCAAAAAGCCATGCCCATAGAAAAAGTGGGGTTATATGTTCCCGGAGGAACGGCTCCTTTGTTTTCGACCGTTTTAATGTTAGGCGTTCCCGCACAAATTGCCGAATGCAAGGAAATTGTTCTTTGTACACCTCCCGATAAAGAAGGCAAAATTCATCCGGCTGTTCTTTATGCTGCAAAAGTTGCAGGCATACACAGAATTTTCAAAATTGGAGGAATACAAGCAATTGCAGCTATGGCTTACGGAACAGAAACTGTACCGAAAGTGTATAAAATTTTTGGACCGGGAAACCAATATGTAACTGCTGCCAAACAATTGATTGCGTTGGATGGTATTGCAATTGACCTTCCGGCAGGTCCATCGGAAGTTATGGTGATAGCAGACGAAAGCGCACGACCCTGTTTTCTGGCTGCCGATTTGCTTTCACAAGCCGAACACAGTGTCGACACCCAATCAATTCTCATTACTGTTAGCGAAAATCTTGTAGAACCGGTTCTTTTGGAAATTGAGGAACAGCTCAACCGCATTCCAAAAAAAGAAATCGCTCTCAAAGCTTTGGAAAATGGTAAAATAATTGTGCTGCAATCGTTGGAAGAAGCAGTAGCAATGGCGAACGAATATGCACCCGAACATCTGATTATCTCCACTCGTTACAGTTTGGGAGTTGCATCCAATATCAGCAATGCTGGCTCGGTATTTCTCGGACACTATACGCCCGAAAGTGCCGGAGATTATGCTTCGGGTACCAATCACACCCTGCCCACCAACGGTTATGCAAAAGCCTACAGTGGAGTTAATTTGGACAGTTTTATGCGGAAAGTTACTTTTCAGCAAATTTCTCGCGAAGGACTTTCCAATTTGAGTAATGCCATTATTTTGATGGCCGAAAATGAAGGTCTTTATGCCCACAGTAACGCCGTTAAAGTGCGATTGGATAAAGAAGAATCAGAGGAAAAACCCGAAAACCGGCTTTGTTAATACATGCATTACACTTTTCTTCGTTTGAACAACAAATTTAGAATCAAAAAAATCACATGATAAAATTAGATTAGAATGAAAATAAATGAATTAGTAAGAGAGAACATTCGTAATATGCAGCCATATTCGTGTGCTCGCAGCGAATTTAAGGGCGAAGCTTCCGTGTATCTTGATGCCAACGAAAATCCGTATAATTCACCTTTCAATCGCTATCCTGACCCGCTGCAGACTGAGCTGAAAAAAGAAATTTCAAAAATTAAGAAAGTTCCCGTTGAAAATATTTTCTTGGGTAATGGCAGCGATGAAGCAATTGATCTCTTGTACAGAGCTTTTTGTGAACCCAAAATTCACAATGTGGTTGCCATTGAACCCAGCTATGGTATGTACAGGGTTTGTGCTGAAATAAATAATGTTGAATACAGACCGGTCTTGCTTGATGAAAATTTTGATGTGGAAGCTTATAAATTAATGGATGCCAGCAATGACAAAACAAAAATTATATGGCTATGTTCACCCAACAATCCTACCGGCAACAGTTTGAATTTTTCGGAAATCAACAAACTTCTTTCATGGTTCAGAGGAATTGTGGTAATCGACGAGGCTTATATAGATTTTTCTACAAAAAAAAGTTTACTGAATTACCTGACTCTTTTCCCGCAATTGATAGTATTGCAAACCATGTCCAAAGCGTGGGGAAATGCAGGAATACGTTTGGGAATGGCTTTTGCCGATCCGGAAATAATCGGGATACTGAATAAAATCAAGTATCCTTACAACATCAATTATCTTACCCAGCAACATGCTTTACAAGCGTTGCAAAATCCTATGCAGGTAGAAAAATGGGTAGCATTAATTTTGGAGGAAAAAGAAAAACTGATAAAAGAACTTCAGAAATTAAAATTGGTAGAAAAAATTTATCCTTCTGATGCAAACTTTATTTTGGTAAAAGTTGAAAATGCCAATGCAATTTATCGATTTCTCATTCAAAACGGGATTGTCGTACGCAACAGAAGTAATATGCCTTTGTGTAACAACTGCATACGCATTACTGTAGGAACCCCAGAAGAAAACAAAGCATTAATCGATACACTGAAAAAATTTCACGTGTAAAATTTTACTCTCCATTACGAAAAAAGCGCTTGAAAGGAATCCTTTCAGGCGCTTTTTTGTAGCGGGAACGAGAGTTGAACTCGTGACCTCCGGGTTATGAATCCGACGCTCTAACCAACTGAGCTATCCCGCCTTTTTGTTTTTGCGGTGCAAAGATAGCTTTTTTTAATAATTCCGACAACCCTTTGCAATAAAAATCTATTTTTTCAATCTTATAATTCGGTAGCCGGTTCACCCTTTAACATTACTAAACAAGCTATTTTAACAATGAAACTCAAGCAAAAATATTGTTCCCGAACCATGATACAGTTATTCCAAGTTATACATTCTATTTATCTCATTATCAGCAATAAATAGATAAGCATAGAAAACTATTTTGCAAATTTCGGGTTGAAATAAAAAAAGAATTGATATTCAATCAATGCGGTTTTTTCGTGGGTATTGATTTATTGTAACCAGCAGATGATTAAATTTCCCATTGTTCACAAGCATCAATGAGTTCATCAAACGATTTTACGGAAGTTTGTTTTTTTATTTCATTGATTTGATTTTCCATAGCCATTTCATAAGTTTCTTCCTCCACATCACGAATAATTCCCATAGCTATGGGCATTTCTGGACCTTCCATCAATGCCAGTTTGGTATGTAAAAAAGTATCTTTGCACTTGGCATCATGAACCAGAATATCCTTATCTGTAATTCCATTTTCACCAATCGTTACGACTTTTAGTTCTGATTTTTCCAAAATCAATCCTTTATCTTTATTTTTTCCGAAAATCATGGGCTTACCATGTTCCAACACGACAATTCTATCATCTCTGGTTTCTTTTTCGGCCAACCATCCATGCGCACCATCATTGAAAATCACGCAATTTACCAAACATTCTACTACAGAAGTTCCTTTATGAAGGGCAGCAGCCTTCATGACCATTTGAGAAGTTTTCAAATCGACATCCAATAATCTTCCAAAAAATGTTCCACCGGCTCCAAAAGTCAGTTCAGCCGTACGAAAAGGTCGCTCAACTGTGCCATAAGGAGAAGATTTGGTAACAAAACCTTTTTTGGTAGTAGGAGAATATTGTCCTTTGGTAAGGCCGTAAATCTGATTATTAAAAAGTAGAACATTAATGTCCACATTTCTCCTTACGCTATGAATAAAATGATTTCCTCCAATAGCCAAGCAATCACCATCACCGGTAACTTGCCAAACCGTAAGCGCAGGATTGGCAACTTTAACACCGGTTGCTACACAAGCGCCTCTTCCGTGAATGGTATGAAATCCATAAGTATTGGTGTAATAAGGGAGACGGGAAGAACAACCAATTCCCGAAATAATGACCGTTTCGTGTGGTGAAACACCCAACTCTGCCATTGTCTTGACCAGAGCATTGAAAATGGCATAATCTCCACAACCGGGACACCAGCGAGGTTGCTGGTCTGTTTTAAAGTCGGCAGGCATATATTTTGTCTCTTCCATAATTTCTATGATTTTTTTGGATGCATGAAATAATTATAGCAGCGAAATGAAATGATTTTCCAATTCTTCCGTTTTAAAAGGCTGGCCTTGTATTTTGTTGAATTGGGTAAAGGTTTTTCCGGGAATTTTGGATCGCAGATACGAAGCAAATTGACCGGTATTCAGTTCGCAAACAACTATTTTTTCGTATTTTCCAATAACATTTTCAGTATTGGCGGGCAGCGGGAAAAGATAAGTAAAATGAGCCAACGCTATTTTATATCCTTTGTTGTTCAAGTTGTCCACAGCACTTTTCAAATGTCCGTAAGTTCCACCCCAACCAACTACCAACAAATCGGCATCTGTATTTCCTTCGATTTCGAGTTCTGGAATTACATTTACGATATTGTCAACCTTCTGTTTTCTGGTTAAAACCATTTTTTCATGATTTTCGGGATCGGTTGAAAGATTTCCGGTTGTATAATCTTTTTCCAAACCTCCGTTGCAATGTTGAAAACCTTTCATTCCCGGAATACTCCAATAACGAATCTTGGTATCTTCGTTTCGAGTGGTAACCTTGTAGTTTTCCATATTCGATGGAACAAAATGAGGATGAATTTCTGGTAAGTCGGCAAGTTTTGGCAAGCGCCAAAGAGAACTTCCATTTCCAATAAAAGCATCCGTCAGCAGAATAACGGGCGTCATATTTTCCAATGCAATTTTGCTGGCCATAAAAGCATAATGAAAGCACGAGTCGGGAGTTGGAGCTGCCAAAACAGCAAGCGGACTTTCTCCACTGCGTCCATATAATGCCTGCAACAAATCACCCTGTTCGGTTTTAGTAGGCATACCTGTTGATGGACCACTGCGCATGACATCTACAATTACCAAAGGCAGTTCAGCCATTACAGCCAAACCAATTCCTTCTGTTTTCAACGACATGCCCGGCCCGGAAGTACTTGTTGCAGCCAAGCAGCCAGCAAAAGAAGCCCCTATTGCCATTGTAATGCCTGCAATTTCATCTTCGGCTTGTACGGTTTTAACACCAATACCTTTTTGCAAAGCCAATTCTTGCATTATGTCTGTGGCCGGTGTAATGGGATAACTTCCCAAAAAAAGCTGAAGTCCGGCTTTTTCGGCTGCAGCAATCAATCCCCAAGCCGTAGCTTTGTTGCCGTTAATACTTGTGTATTTGCCCTTTGGCATTTCGTGCGATTTTTCTATCACAAAATTGGATACGGTCAGATGAAGATTTTCGCCATAATTGTATCCATCTGTAAGAGCCTTAATATTTGCTTGAAGAATTTGCGTTTTTTTTCTGAATTTATTTTCCAGAAAATGAATAGCTTTATCCAGCGGTCGGTTGAAAAGCCAGCAAACCAGCCCTAAAGCAAGCATGTTCTTGCTGCGCAATACGGTTTTGTTATCAAAACCAAAGTCTTCGAGACTGCTTTTGGTAAGTGTTGTCAGTGGAACAGGAATAAGCTGAATGGTGTCTGAAAGAGAAAGCTCTTCAAAAGGATTATCAGTGGAAAAATTGGCTTTTTTTAGATCAGATGGCTGAAAAGAATCCAAATCAAAAATAACAATGCTGCCTTTTTTGAGATTTTTTGCGTTCACTTTCAGCGCAGCCGGATTAAGTGTCACCAAGACGTCTATTTCGTCTCCCGGAGTGTAAATTTTGTTGGCCCCAACATGAACCTGAAATCCGGAAACTCCACCCAGAGTGCCTTGAGGAGCTCTAATTTCGGAAGGAAAATCAGTAAAGGTAGATATTTCGTTTCCCAATTCTGCCGAAAGTTGAGCAAACAAATTTCCTGTCAACTGCATGCCATCACCCGAATCGCCTGAAAATCGTATAACGATATTGTCCAATTGAATGGTTTGTGCTTTATTCATTTTTGAAAATAGTGAATGAATTAAATAATATCTTACAAAAACTTTTTTAACTATGTGTATTTAAAAATCGGCATTTTTTGGCGTGCGTGGAAATGGAATCACATCACGAATATTGGACATGCCGGTTACAAAAAGAAGAAATCTTTCAAATCCCAATCCAAATCCCGAATGCGGCGCATTGCCAAATTGACGTGTTTCGAGATACCACCAAATATCTTTATCGGGAACTTCCATTTCCTTTGCTCTGGCTTTGAGTTTTTCATAATCGTCTTCCCGTTGCGATCCACCAATGATTTCACCAATTTTCGGGAATAAAACATCCATAGCGCGAACGGTTTTTCCATCGTCGTTCAGCTTCATGTAAAATGCTTTGATATTTTTTGGATAATCGGTGAGAATAACCGGTTTTTTGAAATGTTTTTCAACGAGATATCTTTCGTGTTCCGATTGTAAATCAATTCCCCAACCTACCGGAAATTCAAATTTTTGTCCTTTTGCCATGGCGTCTTCCAGAATTTTTATTCCTTCAGAGTAAGTTAGCCGAACAAAATCATTTTCTATGACAAATTTCAGACGGTCAATCAATTCGGGATCATAACGATTGTTGAGAAATTCCAAATCATCACTACACTTTTCCAACACCCAACGCACACAGTATTTTACAAAGTCTTCAGCCAATTGCATGTTTTCTTCCAGTTCATTGAATGCCACTTCTGGTTCGATCATCCAAAATTCGGACAAATGTCGGGGAGTATTGGAATTTTCGGCGCGGAAAGTGGGGCCAAAGGTATAAATGGCTCCCAAAGCCAAAGCCCCCAATTCGCCTTCCAACTGACCGGAAACTGTCAACCCGGTTTGTTTGCCAAAAAAGTCATTGCTGTAATCGATACATCCGTTTTCAGCTTTTGGCAGATCGGAAAGATTTAATGTGGTAACCTGAAACAATTGTCCTGCACCTTCACAATCAGAACCTGTAATAATAGGTGTATGAAAATAGAAGAATCCTCTTTCATGGAAAAAAGTATGAATGGCCATAGCCATGTGATGCCGAATCCGGAAAACTGCTCCAAAAGTATTGGTTCGTGGGCGCAAATGTGCAATTTCGCGAAGAAATTCCATTGTGTGTTCCTTTTTCTGCAAAGGATAGGTTTCAGGATCGGCTGTTCCATAAATTACAATATCTTCAGCCTGTATCTCAACGCTTTGTCCTTTTCCCAGCGATTGGGCCAATTTCCCGGTTACACCTATACAGGCACCGGTGGTGATCGGTTTTAAAAAATCGATTCCCAATTTATTGTTGTCTGCTACAATTTGGATATTGTGTACGGTAGAACCGTCGTTTAATTCAATAAAGCTTACATTTTTATTTCCTCTTCGGGTGCGTACCCATCCTTTAACGCAAATATCTTCACCGAAGTCGATTTTTTTTAAAGCATCAACAATTTTTGTTCTTTTCATAAGTTCGATATTTTTATTTTCCTCTGAAATTTTTTGTTAACATCGGAGAAATCAATTCTTTGTCCCTTCTTTTACCCTTTAACTTTTTTACAAAGATGCAAAATTACAAATTTCAAACGAAAAACCAGCCTTGTCGACATAAAAAAAGCGTCTGAAATACTATGATCAGGCGCTTTTTAAATTATATTATTCAAAAAATCAACGTTTTACGGGCTCTATATTTCCCATTTTACTCATGGCACAACGGAAACCTATATCGTTGGAACATTGATCTTGATCAAGATAACGACGAGTGGAAGGATTTAACCAGTATATTCGGTCTTTCCACGAACCACCTTTGTAAACTCTAGTTTTGTCGGAAATTTGAGGAGCCAAAACATCTGTAGGATCAATTTTTTTCATATTGGTAATGGCTGCAATATCGGAAGAATCAGCATAAAGCTGAAAATCGGTCGAAATTTTTGAAGTAAGATCTCCATCCTTATAATTACGCACATCATCTCCTTCCAGCACCGTAGTGGCAATTCTACCCAAAGAGTCGATTTTAAAAATTTTATTGCCCACTTCATCTTCTTTTTCAACAATAGGCGTCAAATACATATTTCCTCTAAAAGAATTGTATTCGGCAACATCTTCAAAACTGGTAGCGCGGTAAACATCAAGAACCCATTCGTTTACATTGCCGGCCATGTTGTAAAGTCCAAAATCGTTGGGATAATATGAATTGACGGGAGCCGTGATGGTAGCTCTATCGTTCAGGCTACCTGCCGTTCCCATCATATCGCCACGTCCACGAACAAAATTAGCCATCATTTGACCCAATTGTTTGCGAGATGGATTACGTACCTGGTGCCCATTCCATGGGTAAATTTTTCCTTCAGGAATAAATCCATCTTTGCCGGCTTTCAACCCATAGGCAGCATATTCCCATTCGGCTTCAGTTGGAAGTCGAAAATCGGAAACCAGTAAAATACCGTCCGACATATCCACTTTTCTGATTTCGCCGGTCAGGTCTTTTTTTGGATTTTTCCCAACCGGAGGTTGATAGCTTGCTTGTTTAAGATATTTTTGCGTATTAAAAACAAAATTGTTAATAATGTTATCAAAATTAGTCTCATTTTTTAATGAGGCAAAATCGGGTGGTGCTATTATACCTGCTTTAACCAATGCCAATTCGTTTACCCGATCGGTACGCCAACTGCAATAATCCATTGCCTGTTCCCAAGTAACGCCCACAATGGGATATTGATCGAAAGCAGGATGTGTAAAATAATGTTCAATGTAAGGTTCATTGTAAGCCAACTCTTCCCGCCATACTTTGCCATTTGGATAGGTTTTTTCCACCAATTTTGGAGCTGTTTTTCCAAAAACGAGATTCATCCAGTGAGTGTATTCTCGCCAATCGACATTTCTGATTTCGTATTGATCCATGTAGAATGAACTCACGGTAATTCGCCTTCTTCGGCTGTTTCGAGGAGCATTCACCACTTCTCCCTTTTCGCCTATTGTGAATGAGCCTCCTTCTATTTCTACCATACCTGGAGGTACATTGGTTTTAAAATCTTTTCTGACAGCAAATCCGGCTCCCTTTTCATCATTGTATTTCCAACCCGTTACGCGTGAGTATCCTTCTTTGTTTGATTGACCCGCACAACCTAAAAACAGAAGAGCTAAACAGAATGTCGAAACTTTAATTAAGACTTTTACTCTCATGGTTTTTTTTGAATAATTGTTTTTTGAACTATGTTTAACAGAATAAACGATTTATAAATTTATAAATTTTGTCGTAATATTAATTTGTTTTGAAAACTTCTATGTTCTTATCTGAATCTATAAAACAAATTATTTGCAAATATAGTACTTTTTAAATAATACTTTCGTTATGAAGTTCCAAAAAAATATTTTTCCTGAAGTTATTTGTCTCGATTCCTTTGTTATTAACTGTTTTTTTAGAAAAAACGTATAATTTTCATTTAGTTTTTTCTTTTTTTAAAGATAAATCAAAAGTTCGTCAGCTAAATTTCTTATTTTTGCAATTTGTAGTTGATTCCGAATCCACAATTTTTAAAATTCATGTTTTTAAATTTAAACGGCCGTTTGGTTGATGTTTCTTCTCCTGTTGTAATGGGGATTGTGAATGTTACTCCCGATTCATTCTATACGGGTAGTAGATTTTTGAGCGAGAAATCTATATTAACTTCAGTTGATAATATTTTAAGTAACGGAGGTACTATCGTAGATGTAGGAGCATACTCAACTCGCCCATCTGCCGAGTCGGTTTCGGTAGAAGAAGAATTGAAACGGCTGTCGAGAGCATTAGAAATCATATTGAAACAATTTCCAAATGTTATTTTATCGGTTGATACTTTTCGATCAAAAGTGGCCAGATATGTAATTGAAAATTTTCATGTAGCCATGATCAACGATATAGGCGGTGGTACACTTGACGAATTGATGTTTGAAACAGTAGCCGACTTGAGAGTTGCTTATGTTTTAATGCACATGCGGGGTACTCCGCAAACAATGCAAACATTAACGCATTATGAAAATAATGTTGTTTCTGAAGTTTTTTCGTTTTTACAGAAAGGTCTGGCTCAGCTTCATCTATTGGGTGTGAAAGATGTGATAGTTGATCCGGGTTTTGGTTTTGCCAAAACTTTGGAACAAAATTATGAATTGTTGCATAAACTGCATTATTTAAAAGAGTTGAACGCCCCGATATTAGTTGGTTTGTCAAGAAAATCAATGATTTACAATTTACTTCGACTTTCACCCGAAGAGGCTTTAACCGGAACAATTGCAGCCAATATGCTATCTTTGATAGGCGGAGCCTCTATTTTGAGAGTTCATGATGTTAAAGAAGCTTTACAAACTATACGGATATTTGAGCAGTATCAAAACTTTTCGACTTTTATAAATGATTAAAAAAAGAATTTATGTTTTTTCAGATTGAATTTAAAGATATTGTCGATATTTTTCTTGTTGCTTTTTTGCTTTATGAAATTTACAAATTATTGAGAAATTCAGGGGCTATAAATATTTTTATCGGCATATTGACATTTATTGTTTGTTGGTTTTTTGTGTCGTATGTTTTTAAAATGCAGTTGCTTGGTGAAATTATGGATACGGTAGTAAATGTTGGAGCATTTGCTTTGATTGTCCTTTTTCAAGATGAAATCCGACGTTTTTTTACTCAAATTGGCACTAAAAGAGAAAACAGATTTTTATCGAAAATGAAAAAAATTTTTGGAGAATCAGAATACGATAAAAAGGAAACAGATTTTGACTTGTTGCAGGTTGTATTGGCTTGTCGCAATATGTCGAGAACAAATACCGGATGTTTGATTGTTATTACAAGGAGGAATGCTTTGGAATTTTATGTTCAGTCGGGTGAATTGATTGAAGCAAAAATCAATTCAAGATTAATAGAAAGCATTTTTTTTAAAAATAGTCCGCTTCACGATGGGGCGTTGATAATTTCCCGACACACCATAAAAGCTGCCGGCTGCATTCTTCCGGTTTCTCAAAACCAATCGATACCAAAAAGGTTAGGGTTGAGACATAGAGCGGCGCTGGGCATTACCGAACATACTGATGCCGTAGCTATTGTAGTTTCCGAAGAAACAGGTCATATATCTTGGGCGGTCAATGGAAATTTGACTCACAACGTTAAACCCGAAGAGTTGGAATATTTTTTAAATACCCAACTTCAGGGAAGCAACAAAGTGGAGGAAGAAAAAATAAAATAAACCGATACTTTTTCCTTAGATTTTTTTAGAAAAAGTATCGGTAAATTATTTAATCAAATATCATGTTTTCAGGCCTTTCCTGCACTTCCTAGTACATTCACCGTTTTGTGCATGTACAATTTTTTCAATTCATCGCGTGCAGGTCCCAGATATTTTCTTGGGTCAAATTCTGCCGGCTTGGTAGCAAAAACTTCACGAACAGCTGCTGTCATGGCCAGACGACCATCAGAATCAATATTGATTTTGCACACTGCAGAAGTAGCTGCTCTACGCAACTGATCTTCGGGAACACCAATGGCGTCTTTCAATGCGCCACCATATTTGTTGATTTTTTCCACATATTCGTGAGGTACGGAGGATGCGCCGTGTAAAACGATGGGGAAACCCGGAATTCGTTTTTCTATCTCTTCCAATATATCAAAGCGCAATGGAGGTGGAATCAAAATTCCGTTTTCATCGCGTGTACACTGTTCGGGTTTAAATTTGGTAGCCCCATGTGAGGTCCCTATGGAAATAGCCAGTGAATCTACATTGGTGCGGGTTACAAAATCAACTACCTGATCCGGGTCGGTGTAGGTATGGTGCTCGGCAACAACATCATCTTCAATACCGGCTAAAACACCCAATTCTCCTTCAACAGTTACATCAAACTGATGGGCATATTCCACAACTTTTTTAGTTAAAGCAATATTTTCTTCGTAAGGGAGATGAGAACCATCTATCATTACCGAAGAAAAACCTGATTCAATACAGCTTTTGCAGAGTTCAAAAGTATCTCCGTGATCCAAATGCAGCACAATGGGAATATTGTAACCCAGCTCTTTGGCATATTCAACAGCTCCTTGTGCCATATAGCGCAATAATGTTTGGTTGGCATATTTGCGTGCACCGCTCGACACCTGCAAAATTACCGGCGATTTTGTCTCTACACAAGCAGAAATGATAGCCTGCAGCTGTTCCATGTTGTTGAAATTAAATGCCGGGATAGCGTATTTTCCTTCAATTGCTTTTTTAAATAACTCTCTTGAATTGACTAATCCAAGTTCAGTGTAATGTACCATATTTTTTGAATTTTAAATAATTAAATAATCAAACTTTGCAAAATTACGAATTTTTCCTGACAAATGAAAAGAAAAATCTTCACTTTGTTTTTTCATTCCAATCAATTTTCTATCAACTAAAACAGAATTTTCTTGCCAATTGTTTGAAATAGTAAAATAATTTTTCTTAAAAATTTTATTAATCAACCTCTTAATTTAATTTTGCACATTATCAAACATTTTAAATTTAAAGATTATGAAACTTTGGAAAGAGTTTAAAGAATTTGCCATGCGTGGCAGCGTAATAGATTTGGCAATTGGTGTAATTATTGGAAGTGCTTTTGGAAAAATTGTTTCTTCTCTTGTTGCTGATGTTATCATGCCACCAATTGGGTTGCTCATCAGTGGTATTAATTTTACGGATTTGAAATTGGTTTTAAAACCGGCTGAGATGGTAAACGATGTTCAAACTCCTGCCGTAACATTAAATTATGGGAATTTTCTGCAAGTTGCTTTTGATTTCCTGATTGTGGCTTTTGTGATTTTTCTTTTGATAAAAGGTATCAACAATTTCTTGAAAAAGAAAGAAGAAAAACCTGTCCCTGAAGCAACAGCACAACCGAGTAAAGAAGAAATTTTGCTGACCGAAATTCGAGATATTTTAAAAGAGAAATAAAAAACAAACAAAAGAGATGCTTGGTTTATGTTGCATAACAAACCTCAGAACAGAGACAAAAACACAATTTCAATTCCTTTTGGTGCGATTAAAAGTTTCTCCGCAGTTGTGGAGTTCCGCATAAGGAAGTAAGGACTGCAACCAGATGGAATAGATGTCAATCTTTTCGGAACGCAATGATTTGCGCAATGCGCCTGTCCATATCATGAGCAAACCAATGGAATTGTGTTTGTTCGGGTTCCATGCTTCGGCAAAGAAGGTGTTGCGTTCGAAATTACGATCGAATTCGTCATTCATTTTCTCCTGAATATCTTTGAGTAATAATTGAAAAAGTTGGTTAATTGTTTGCATTTTAAAAATTTATATTGTATGTTTGCTTTCGGTTGAGGGGAACATCACCCCCCGACCCCGACCTTGGGATTAGCTGTAAAAGTTAATCCCATTGTATTTTTAACATACCGGACAATATTTCCTCCCTGAGATATTGTTTATCAAAAAATATCCCGGAAGATGACAAAAAATTGTGCAAACATTTATATTATTTATTTTCAGATATTTAATGATGAAAATTTGCCACAAACCCCACACAAGAAAAATGGGCGTTCGTTGGCTAAAATCTTTTAAACTCGCTCCTTCGTCGCTCAAACAGAAAAGATTTTTTTAACGCCAACTTCTTTTTAGCTACGCTGACCGTTGGTTCGGCTCACCGGCTCAGGTCGCTTGTTTGCTTCAAACACCGTTTTGTCGGATTTGCAATATGACAGGATATTGCCGGTGGAGGCATAAAATCAGCGGAAAAAATCAGCGTAAATCAGCATGAGAAAAACCTCTCTCGCCGATGATTGCTGATAAATATCGCAGATAAACGCAGAAAATCAATAAAAATCACCGGAAGTCTGCGTGAGAAAATAAATGTGGGTTTATTCAAACCTTATTTACCACCACTTTAATAACACAACAAATCCACCACCCAAATTGAATTTTATGAGCTTATTAAAAATTAAAAAATCCGGAGATTTTATTTTTACCTGCTACGCAGGCAGGAAGATATGACAAATAGAAAATGTTCAACTAAAAAATGTTTGTCCTTTTCTTCGTCTGTTTTAAAAATTTAACGTTATATTTGTTATCTTTTTAGCAATACCTCAATTTCATAAAAACAACTGCAACATTAAATAAAAGCAATAAACACAAAAATTTTATGACTCATCAAAACGGACTTGACGTAAAAACGCTCGAAAACTGGTTGTGGGAAGCCGCCTGCAAAATTCGCGGACCCATTGATGCCCCCAAATACAAAGATTACATTTTACCGCTCATTTTCCTCAAACGACTTTCCGACGTATTCGAAGACGAAATCAATCGTCTTTCGCAAAATTACGGTTCCAGAGAAATAGTGGAGCAATTTCTATCCAACGACCATAATCTTGTGCGTTTTTATCTGCCGCCCGAAACCCGTTGGGAAGCCATAGCTAAACATACTACAGGCGTGGGCGAGTATTTGACCAATGCGGTGAGAAAAATTGCCAGAGAAAATCCCAAACTGCAAAGCGTCATCGACATTGTGGATTTTAATGCTACAGCCGGCGGACAAAGAATCATCAGCGACGAAGTTTTGAAAGACCTTATCAACGTGCTTGGAAAATATCGATTGGGATTGGACGATGTGGAACCCGACATTTTGGGACGGGCTTACGAATATTTGCTCAGAAAATTTGCCGAAGGTTCGGGACAAAGTGCCGGCGAGTTTTATACACCCAGCGAAGTAGCCGTTTTGATGTCGTATATTCTCGATCCGAAACCCGGTAACGAAATTTACGATCCCTGTTGCGGTTCAGGCGGCTTGCTCATCAAAGCTTTTTTGCGAAGCAAGGAAAAATTCGACGATAATCCCTCCTTCGAACCGGTACGATTTTACGGGCAGGAAATTCTGCATGCTACGTATGCGATGGCAAAAATGAATGCTTTTATTCACGATATGGAAGCCGAAATAGCACTGGGCGACACCATGAACCGTCCGGCTTTTTTAACGTCGGCAGGTGCCCTGCGGAAATTCGACCTGGTTACGGCCAATCCCATGTGGAACCAGGATTTTTCTCAAACGGTTTATGAAAATGATCCCTACAACCGTTTCGTCTTTGGTTTTCCGCCTTCCAACAGTGCCGACTGGGGCTGGATTCAGCACATGTTTGCTTCGCTGAACGATGCCGGGAAAATGGCTGTGGTGCTCGATACGGGCGCTGTTTCAAGAGGAAGTGGCAATGTCGGCAGCAATCGCGAACGCGATATCCGCAAGGAATTTGTCGAAAGAGATCTGGTGGAAGCAGTCATCCTGTTGCCTGAAAATCTTTTCTACAACACTACAGCACCGGGAATTATTCTGGTAATCAACAAAGCCAAGCCAGCCGACCGAAAGGAACATTTGTTGCTCATCAATGCGGCTCATCTGTTCGAAAAAGGCCGACCGAAAAACTATCTGCCCGACGAAAGCATCAGCCGCATTGCCGATATTTACCTTCAATGGAAAGAAGAGGAAGGCATCAGCAAAATTATCACCAACCAAGAAGCAGCCCGAAACGACTACAACCTGAGCCCCAGCCGATACGTGGCACAAAACGGCGAGGACGATACCCTGCCACCCGAAGATGCGGTGATTCAGTTGCGAGAAGCGGAAGAAGAACGACAAAAAGCAGATGAAAAACTGAAAGCAATTTTACAAGAAATGGGATTATGGAAAAATTAAAAAATCAAATGAAAATTAGTTCTTCTCCGGGAAAGAAATAGATAATTCAATATATTGATTATAAGGGTTCATAGAGGAGAAAATAAAGATAATTGAAAGAAAGAATGACATACAATCCAAATAACCATCATCGCCGTTCCATACGATTGCATGGATACGATTATTCGCAACCAGGTATTTATTTTATTACCCTTTGCACATATAATCGTGAATGTTTATTTGGGGAAATTTTAAATGGTGAAATGCGATTAAATGAATTTGGAAAAATTGCAAACCAATGTTGGTTGGAAATACCCAATCATTTTCCACAAACCCAATTGGATGAATATATCATTATGCCAGATCATATTCATGGGATAATCGTATTGAATGATTTCGTAGGGGTTCAAAATGTTGGGACGAAAAATGTTGGGACGAAAATTGTAGGGGCGAAAAATTTTTCGCCCCTACCAATGCCAACGCCCGAACCAACGCGCGAACAAAATATCACGCCATTTCGTTCGCCATCAAAAACCATTGGTTCCATTATTCGTGGATTTAAAATTGGCGTTACCAAATGGTTCCGTCAAAATACGGATATTTACGTTGTTTGGCAACGAAATTTTTACGAACACATTATTCGAAATGAGGTTGAATTAAACCGAATTAGGCAATATATAATCGATAATCCTAAAAAATGGAAAACAGATGAAAATTAGATTTGATAGGGCGAAAAAGAAAAAGTCTCCGGCAACGTTTAGATAATGTTAGGGCGAAAAATTTTTCGCCCCGACTATAAAAATTAAACAATGATTCTATGATTATGAACTCAATAAACGACGAAATATTACTGCCACAGGGCTACAAAATGACCGAACTCGGACCACTGCCAGAAGAATGGGAAGTGGTAAAACTGGGAGAAGTTTGTAAAGTGGATTGGGGAAATACCTCGTTAACTAAAAAATTATATACAGCAAATGGTTATCCAGCATTCAGTGCCGCAGGAAATGATGGTTTTTTAGATTTCTATGAACACGACGGTGAAGCTGTGATATTATCAGCTATTGGAGCAAGATCTGGAAAATGTTTTTATGCTTCTGGTAAATGGACAGCCATTAAAAATACTATTGTAATAAAGAGTAATAATGAAACAAAAATTAATCTGTTATTTTTATATTTTTTTGTAAACAATGAAAATTACTGGCATAAATCCGGCAGTGGACAACCATTCATAAGCATAGGTGTAGCTCAAAAACAAAAACTCCCTCTCCCTCCACTTCCCGAGCAGCAGAAGATGGCAGCGGTGCTTTCTGCGGTGCAGGAGGCAAAGGAGAAGACCCATGCGGTGATAGACGCCACAAAAGCCCTTAAAAAATCGATGATGAAACACCTGTTCACCTACGGACCCGTGTCGCCGGAAGAAGCCGCAAACGTTCCGCTCAAGGAAACAGAAATCGGGAAAGTGCCGGAAGATTGGGAGGTGGTGAGACTAGGAGATATTGCCGAAACATACAGTGGAGGAACTCCAAGACGAGACCATAAAGAATATTTTGAGGGTAAAATTGGATGGTTAAAATCGGGAGAATTAAACGATAATTATATTTATTCAACTCAAGAACTTATATCAGAAGAAGGATTAAGAAAATCTTCTGCTCAATATGTTGAAAGCAATACGCTTTTGATTGCATTGTACGGTGCTACTGCAGGAAAAGTCGGATTAGCAAAAAGAAAATTTACAATTAATCAAGCAATATGTGCAGTAAGGCCTAATAATAAATTCTGGACAGAATTTTATTTTTATTATTTTCAAACAATTAGAGATAAACTTTTATCAATGAGATTTGGATGTGCTCAACCAAATTTGAATCAGCAGATAGTTAAGAATACTATTCTCCCTCTTCCCCCTCTTCATGTTCAGCAAAAAATTGCTTCGATTCTTTCTGCCATTGATGAAAAAATTCAGGCAGAAGAGGCAAAGGAAAAAGCACTGGAAGATTTGTTTCGCTCGTTGCTGAGCCATTTGATGAGCGGGAAAATAAGGGTGAAGGATCTGGGGATTGGTAATTGTTGATTAGTGATTGGTGATTGGTGATTGGTGATTAGTGATTGGTGATTTTTTTGTAAAACAACCATTATAAAATACACAGGATATGGCAAAATTAGGCGGAGAACGATATTCGGTTCAACAACCCATTATTCAGTATGTGCAGGAACCATCGGCAGCATACGTTTCGCAGGATGGCCTGACCATGTTTCTCAAACTCGGCTGGGAATATGTAAAACCCGACGACGCACTGCGCCTGAAAGGCGGCGAAGCCGGCATGGTATTTCGTGAAATTTTTATCCAACAGCTCCAGCGTCTCAATCCCGACTTTCTGGATCACCTGATGGCAAAAGAACTGATTAAAAAAATCGAAACAGTGCCTGCCAATATCGAGGGAAATTTTCTGGCCTGGGAATATCTGAAAGGACTCAGAACTGTTTTTGTCCCCACCGAAAAACGGGAACGCAACGTAACTTTTATCGACGCCGAAAACATGGATCGCAATACTTTTCATGTAACGGACGA
>ERZ795047.690-NODE-690-length-40446-cov-6.186032_pt1 | contig 40446 bp, 34 predicted proteins | sample MGYA00375131_ERZ795047 | MGnify/ENA primary metagenome ERZ795047 (study PRJEB30176, sample SAMN05720228) | activated sludge metagenome | isolation source: Anaerobic digester | place: Japan | collected 2015-05-20 ...
GCCGGGCAGGTTGGCCGTCGTGATGACGGCCTCGGTGGAGCCGTAAATTTCGTAGATGTGTTCCATGCCCAGATACCGCTTGAGCTTGACGCGGTCGGCCACCGTGGCGCCGTTGCCGTACGCCTTGCGGAATTTGTTGCGCGGGTGTTTCGCCAGCGCGGCCTCGACGGCCTCGCCGCTGCCGTACTTGCGCTCCAGCGCGTCGATGATGTAGTGCAGCGGCTGTCCGACATAGTTCAGAAAAGTCACGCCGTAGTTGAGCATGTCCTCTTCGAAAGCGCTGGCGGAGAAGCGCCGCCTCAGGACAAAGCTCCCGCCCGCGATCAGCTGGGGCAGAATGCCGATGTACCAGGCGTTGGAATGAAACAGCGGCATGGAAATATAGCCGCGGTCGTTTTTGTTCAGATGAACGGCAAACTGCACGACAAAACCGGCCCCCACCAGCTTGATGTGCGTGCAGGGAACGCCCTTGGGCAGGCCGGACGTGCCGGACGTGTAGATGACAATGACGGGGCTGAAATTGTCCACCTTCACCCGGTCGCGCGCCGACACCTCGATCTTCTGCGCCTGATCCACCGCGTCCCGCAGGGATTTGAATCCGGAATCGGCGCAGGCTTTTTCATCGCCGACGAAGTACACATCCTCCCGGCCGATGACCCGGACCCCGGAAATGACGGAGCGGACTTCCTCCAGCGTGCTGTCGTTGATGATGAGAAAGGCGATCCCGGCCTGGTCCATGACCCGGGCCAGCGTCTCGCCCCGGAAACCGGAATTGATGGCAAACAAAACGGAATTGCTCAGGCCCGCTCCGAACGAGGCGAAAAGATATTCGGGATTGTTGTCCATGTAAACGCCGAAGGACAGCCGCTGGTTTTTGTCCAACCGCCCTTCGTCCACAAGTTTTTTCCTGACGCTCAAAAAGAAATGCGCGTAGCGAAGCGACTGCTTATACGCCTCCGCGTAGGTGTATTCGCGTCCTTCAAAGATGAAGAAGACGCGCTTGCGCCGAAACCAAAGCCCATGCATCGCCAGTTTGATCATGGAACTGAAGTTCACAAAGCCCAAATAGTTTTGAATAAGTTTCTTGAGGTTCATCAACCACCGGCTCCTTTCACGAAAAATCCATGCGGTGACATCACACGCACAACGCTTTGTTCAGTTCCTGACGGGCGCCATCCGTCAGGGTCTTCAACTGCTCGGAGGAAACGCCCAGGCTGAGCAACGTCTGAGTGATCATCTCGATGCTCGCTTCAAATTCCGGCTGCACCACGTAAGTGACGCCCCGGGCGTACAGGGCCCGCATCTGCTCCACGCCTTCCGCGCGGGCGATGATGGGAATTTTCGGATGAATCCTCTGGGCATGGTCAATAATGCTCAAGGCGACCACGGCGACCGGCGTCGTGATCAGCAGAAGCTTCGCCTTTTTCAGGTCCGCCGCCTCCAGAATGATCCGGCGTCCCGCGTCGCCGAAAATAATCGGAAAGCCGCATCCTTTGATTTCTTCGATGCGGTGGGAGTTGTATTCCAGCACCACGAAGGGCAGGTCCATTCTCCGCAGAACATTGGCCACGGACATTCCCACGCGGCCGCCGCCGGCGATGACAATGTGATCGGCCAGTCCGCTCCGGGGAAAATGAAGAGGCTCCAGCTTCAGCGGCTTGATCCAGCGGCGCGCCCAGGCGTAAAGCGGCGCCGTCAGGGCGGACAGAAAAGGCGTCAGCAGCATCGTGATGATGGTCATGGTCAGCGCCAGCGAAAAGAACTCCGCCGTAATGGACTGGGTGCTGACGCCCACCCGGCCCAGGATGAACGAAAATTCACCCACCTGCGAAAGGCCCAGGCCCATCGCCAGCGGAATGACGTTGCGGTATCCGAACGTTCTGCTGAGCAGGGCGAAAATCAAAGCCTTGCCCAGCATGACCAGCGTCACCAGAAGCAGGATGACTTTCCAGTTGGCCAGCAGAAAACGGACATCCAGCAGCATCCCGATGGACGTGAAGAACAAAAGACTGAACACATCGCGCAGGGGAATGATATCGCTTAAGGCCTGATAACTGTAATCGGATTCGCTCAGCAGCATGCCCGCCACAAAAGCGCCGAAGGCAAAAGAAAGGCCGAAGACATAAGTGCCGTAGCCGATGCCGAGGCCGATGGCGGTCGTCGCGATGAGAAACAGCTCGCGCGAATTCCAGCCGGCGATCCGCCTCATCACGGCGGGGATGAGCTTGTTTCCGACCAGAATCATGACCAGAAGGAAAACAGCCGCCTTGATCGCGGCGACAAACAGGACGGAAATGCCCGCTTCAATATTTTTCAATTGCGGCAGAATAATCAGCATCGGCACGACGGCCAGATCCTGAATAATCAAAACGCCGATCATCACGCGGCTGGAGAGCGTTCCCATCAAGCCCTGCTTTTCCAGCGTCTTGACGATCACCATCGTGCTGGAGAGTGAAATGAGCGCGCCGAACCAGACCGCCGACGTCCAGTTCCAGCCCATCAGGCGGCCGATGCCGAAGCCGTAAAGAATCGTCAAAAGAATCTGAACGGGCGTTCCGAAAAGGGCGATCGCCCGCACCGGCTTCAATTCGCGAAAGGAAAACTCCAACCCCAGCGCGAAAAGCAAAAGAGCGATGCCGATTTCCGCCAATTTCTCAATATTGTGAGCATCCGAAACCGTAATGCCGCCGGTGTACGGGCCGACCACGACCCCGGCCAGAATGTAACCGAGAATCAAGGGCTGTTTGAGGGCCTGGGCGATCACGCCTCCCACCAGCGCAGCCATCACGATGACAACAATATCTCCGGCAAGCCCCATACAACTCCTTCAATACCCTGAATCATTAAACGCCCGACACGCAATTTCAGGCGCCGTCGCAATCCCCATGTCAAACCCGATATGCCGAGGGCGCCCATTGACAAAAACGCGTGCTTGCAACCGCGACCGAGTATAAAAAGAACCGGCCGCCATGTCAATGAAATCCTGGATTGATTCCAAAGAAGCAACCGCTTTGCGCAATTTTTATCCGGCAAGCCAAAACGCTGAAATTCAGCAGGGACACAGCGATTGATTCAAACGACCAGCAGCGTTTCCGGCCATAAGACGGCGACACCCCTCTCCGATGAAGAGAGGTCACAAGGTCACAGGCCGGCCGGAAGCTTTGAGCGCATCATGTCCCTGCGGTCCAGCCTGCGTCCGTCCACAATGAAGGTTCCGTCGCCGACGGCGTGAAGCGTTCGTTTCTCTTTTCGTAAAGGATCAACGTACGCCGCAACGCCTTCGAGAACGACGATATTGTGCTTATGGACGATGTCGATCACCTTGCATTCGATGTTCGCCAGGCATTCCTTGATCAGAGGCGCCTTGACATATTTTGCCTTGACAGGAGTCAACCTGAATTTTTCAAATTTGTCCGTATCCGCTCCGGAACAGGTTCCCACGCCGACGACCTTATCAAGCAGGTCCACCGTGGGAATCGACATGACGCACTCCCCCGTTTTACGAAGAGCGGCAAAGGAATAATTCCAGGGTCCCGTGGTCATGGCCACAACGGGCGTAAAGTCCACCACCATCGTCCACGAGATTGTCATGATGTTGTTTTTTGTTCCGTCATGCGTCGTCACCAGAACGACGGGACCGGATTCGACCAAAGTAAACGCCCTGCCCATCTGCAACCTTCTCATGTCCGCACCTCCTCGTGATGTTATTGGTTCCAATCCGGGGCTGCCGCGGCGCCGGCAGGCGACTGCTGAGCCGCCGGATGCATGATTTAAGCCCGCATTAATTTCCAAACACAGAAATTTTCTTTGCAAATGATCAAAAAAGCCAAAGGCATCATCCGGGCAAGCGTTACGCGCCCTTGATTTTCTTTGGCTTGTTCGCGGGAAAGTGGATGCAGGCCGTCAGGCAGGCGAAGCAGTCGATGCCGTAGGTTTCAAAAAAATTCAGGGATGTCAGTTCCATGAATTTCGTCAGACGCCTGTTGCCCGCAACCAGGCGCTTCATCAGGGGCAGCGCGAATCGGGGCGGCAAAAAAATGTGTTTGAGGGAAGTGCCCAGGCATTTCATTTTGTCAATCTTGCCGTCCCGAATAGCGCCGACCGGGCAGGCCTTTTCGCAAAGCCGGCAGTGCTCCGGACAGGGGCTTTTTTCGGCAACGGCCGCGTATTGGGGCCATTCCATTTCAGTCATCAGCGCGCCCAGGCGCATGATGTTGCCGTGTTCGGGATGAATCAGCAGCGTGTTTTTTCCCATGGCGCCCAGCCCCGCGTAAACGGCGGCGTGCTTGAGGCTGATGATGCCGCGCGGCTCGCCCTCGAAAAACCTCAGCGGGCTGTAGGACGGAACGGGGAGCGACCGATATCCCGCCTGCTGGAGGAGCAGGCACAAATCGTTGGCCAGTTTATCCGTGATGAGATAGAGAGTGTATGCGGCTCTCTGATAAAAGGCGCTGAGCTCTCCGGGAACCTGAAAAACAGCCTGCGGCAGGGGACGGGCAAAGACCAGAACGGTTTTGGCGCCCGGCAGGAGATCTTCGGGACGGAAGCCTTTCGGCGCGGCGGCATTGAGCGCCTCCGCCGACGCCGCACCCATGAAAACATTTTCATGGCGGAGGTGGTCATGAATTTTCGCCATGATCGCACCCGTCATAAGTCTCCCTCCCGGGAAAATAAAGATACCATATCCCGCAGTGCATGATATATGAAAAAGAATGACCGTCTGTCAACAAAATATCGAGGAATTCGTCCGGTGAAAAATGACTGCAAAAGCTAACGCGATTCATGTGATCTGGCTGGGCACCGCCGGCATTCTGCTGTCGGATGAAGAAACAAGCATTCTGATTGATCCCTACGTCAGCCGCTGCGGATTTTTCAAAGTCGCCATGGGAATCCCCCTGAAACCGGACAGGCAAGCCATCCGCAAATGGACCGATTTTTTCGGAAAAAACATCCGCGCCGTCTGCATCAGCCATTCCCACTTTGACCATTGCCTGGACGCCCCCTTTTTCGCAAAGGAGACGGGTGCCGTATTGATGGGTTCGGAAAGCGCCCTGAATGTCGGCCGGGGAGCCTCCCTTCCCGAAGAGCGTCTTGTCGCGGCCGTTCCCGGCCGCGAGATGGCGGTGGGCAGTTTTCGGCTGGTTTTCATCGAGAGCCGCCACGGACCGGCTTTTTTATCCCGGGTGCCGTACCCGGGACGGATTGACAAGCCGCTGACAGGCCCGCGTCCGGCAGGGGATTACAAACTGGGACAGGTTTATGCCATTCACCTGTCACACCCCTGCGGCACCATCGTCCATCACGGCAGCGCCGGCTTTATTCCGGGAATGTACGAAGGCAAGAAAGCGGACATCGTCCTGCTGGGCATCACTGGTCGGGGTGACACCCACGCCTATCTGAAAAATGTGCCGCTTGAGCTGGGCGCAAGACTGGTCATCCCGATTCATTTCGACAATTTCTTTCTGCCGCTGAAAAAGAAACTAAAAAATCTGCCCGGCACTCGTCTGAAAGAATTTTACGCCGCGGCAGGCAGATATCAGAAGCATTTCGCCCTGCGTGTTTTGCCCGTCGGGGAGAAGACCGCGATTCTGTCCGTGCCGGAAGGGGATGATCATGAAAATATCAGGACAGAAGCCACTCTTCGGCTTCCTTGACGTTTGAAAAACACTTTCCCCACAGACCGACGTTATGGGCGACGTTTTCGCCGAACAAATTTGTTTTCGTCTGATCAGGATGACGGTCAACGAAGGCGATTTTGATGTCGTGGATTTTCAGTTCCGCCCCGGAGATGATCAGCTCGTACGTATCGAACAGGGTGTTATCGGTTTCGAAATCCTCCTCCACGAGAAGTTTGGAAATGTTTTTCCCGCGGCAGCAGGAGATGATTTCCGCCCAATAGGCCATCGAGACCTCCATGCTGTCTTCCCGCCCCTGAACGTAGGCGTAAAGATATCCGGACCGCTCTTCGTAGCGGATGGCATAGAGTTTTCCTTCCGCAAAGGATTCCATCAATATCGCCCCTGGTTGAATGCGCCCTCATCTTGAACTAAAATAATCTAATGTCAAGAAATAAGAATTGGATTTTTCAAGTCACATCATTCCGATCCGCGTTAAAAAGAGACCCAGTTTTTCACCGTAGCCTTTTTTTACTGCCAGGGAGATGGCCCCGTAGAAAAGCGAGGGCGAGAAGCGCTTCAAGACCCAGTAGAGTTTCCCGGTGAACTGCGGAATGACGTAGAGCCTGTTTTTTTCATAGGCCCTGATGGTTCTTTCCGCCACTTCTTCGGCGGTCAAACGGCCGTGTTCAAAGGCGGAGTGCGCGAATTCGGTCTGGAAGGGATCCTGGTAGCGCATGTGGTCCAGGAGATGCGTGTTGAAAAACATCGGACAGCAAACCGTCACGCCGATGTTGTCGGCGGCCAGTTCCTGCCTTATGGTTTCAGAAAGCGAAATGACGGCGGCCTTCGTCACGTTGTAAGGTCCCATCTCCATCAGGGAAAACAGGCCGGCGCTGGAAGCCACGTTGATGATGTGCCCGCCGCCCTGCGCCTTCATTTTGGGGATGAAACTGTGGCAGCCGTAGAGCATGCCCCAGAAATTGATGTCCACGCACCAGTGCCAGTCCTCCAGGGGAATCTTGCCGGTAAAGCCGCAGGAGACCACGCCGGCATTGTTGATGAGCAAATCCACCTTCTTCCACGCGGAGCAGGCATAATCCGCCATCGCCTGAACGTTTTCCGGTTTGGAAACATCACATTCGTAAATTTCGCCGTCTCCGCCGGCCTGGCGAATCAGCGCCAGAGTCTCCTCCATGCCGGCACGGTTGACATCCGCCACGAGAATCCGCCAGTTTCCCCGTTTCGCCAGCGTCAGCGCCAGCGCCCGCCCGAATCCCGATGCCGCCCCGGTAATCACCGCGTTTTTCGTCATTCGTTTCTCTCCTTATGAAAAGTTCTTCAAAACGCCTCACGACACGGCGTTTTTCCGCGAAAGATTTCTTTCCAGAAAATCGGCCTGAATTTTAACCGACTCTTCAAAACGCTCGCCGGTATATGGCTCGAAGTGATTGCAGTCAAAGACGACAAACTCGCAGCGGGGCAGTCTCCGCGCCGTTTTCCGCACCGCGGCAAAAGGCACCAGGGAGTCCTTTTGTCCCCCGATCAGCAAAACGGGAGCGCTGACCCTCTTCGCGTAGAAGATGGGATAATAAAACGCCAGCAGGATGAACGCGCGGGAGGTCATCTTGTTTTCCCATGGCCAGCCCTCGGGGATGATGGAGCGAAAACCGGGATAGCTCTCCTCGGTATTCATGGCGGCAAAGGTTCCGGGGTGCGCGACGCCGGGGGAATAATGCGGCGGCAAAAACAGCGCGGTTTTGACATAATCCAACATGCCGTAGATGGTTGCTTGAATAATTTCCGATAGAGGTTTGAGTCGAATGGACGAAAATCCGCTGACAAAGGGAACCTGCGACACCACGGCGGCAATGCCGGGGGCTTTCGCCGCGGCGATGATGACGTGCCCGCCGGAAAAGGATGTCCCCCACAGGGCGATTCGGGTGCCGTCCACGTCGGGCAGACGGCGCACATGCTCGATCGCCGCCAGCCAGTCCTGAACATGATGAAACGGATTGACCAGACCTCTGGGCTCCCCGTCGCTTTCGCCGAAGGTGCGGTAGTCGAAAAGAAAGGCGGCCATGCCTCTTTGCACAAAGCGTTCGGCAAAGGCGGGAAGCCCAAACGCCTTGACCGCCGTCAAGCCGTGAGCCATGATCACGACGGGCGGCTTGAGCGCGCCTTCGGGCAGATACAGGTCGCCGTCGCAACGGACGCCATTACTGATGAAGTCGGATTTTATTTTTTTCATTTATGGTTTTTTCTTCTGCCACACCGCCCCGTTTTTTTCAAGCCGTCTTTTTAATAGCGTTTCGGATACGTCATCTCCGGCGCCTGACAGATTTTCGTCAGCCGGTATCCCGGGCGGAAACTCCGCTTCACGGAAATGGCGCCCTGGGGGCAGGCGGCCATGCAGGTCAGGCAGCCCATGCAGATTTTGACCCGATCATTGGCGGTTTTTCTCACCCGCGGCAGGCCGGTCTTTCCCTTGAATTTGCCGGTGACGATCGCCGCGCGGTTGCAGGAATCCGTCACAATCGCGCCCCAGGCGCACGCCGTTATGCACAGGCCGCACTGGTTGCATTTTTCATAATCGAAAACAATCTCCGCCGACTGAATCTGGTCGGGATGGTCATACGTGGGGATTTTGTATTTTTCATATAAGGTAAAATTTTTCATGTCACTCACCCTGCCTTTCGTATCTTGGCGCGTCTTTCATGCCGCCTTCGTGCCATTCGACGATCTGGACTTCCCGGGGCACCTCTTTGTCGGCCTTGTAGGCCGGATACCCCAGACAAATGCAATTGCCGAAGCGGTAGGGATATTTGCCGAGGCCGAATTTTTTCCGCCATTTGGGATAATACGTCAGAAGCCGCGCGAAGCCCAGCCAGCAGGTTCCCACGCCCAGGCTGTGCGCCGCCAGCACGATGTGTTCCCCGGCGATCCCCACGTCAATGCTGGGGTTGGAGACGCCTCTTTTATCCTGAAGGATAATGATGACGACGGGAGCGCCTTGAAAATAAACCGTCTGGTCCTCGGCGGCCTGGGTCATGGCGAAAAAAGGCGGCGCGCAGAACTCGTTGCTGTAGAGGCGCATGACGCTGAAGTTGGCCATCCATTTGGAGAGGATGCGGCGCAGTCCCTTGAACATCGTGTAGCCGTAGAAAAACATGAAGAACTTGGTGATTCGCGCCGCGTCCCGTTCCATCTCCGCGATGATTTCCGGGTTTTTGACCACGATGAATTTCCAGGGCTGGCCGTTGCCCGTCGAGGGGGCAAACCGCGCCGCCTCCAGAATTCTTCGGATGAGATTATCCGGCAGCGGCTCTTTTTTGAAACGCCGCACGCTCCGGCGCTCCATGATGACCTTTTCCACGGGATTCCACGGCATGCCTTCCTTGTAAATGCCAAGCGGGGAAACTTCTTCAGGGCTGGACATACTTCCTCCTTTCTGTAAAAAGGTTATTGGGCCATGCTTTTCTGAACATCAACGACATTGGGCGCGTCGGGCCTGAACTGTTCTTTCAGGACCCGGTCCAGAGCCTTTTCCGTGATGGTTTTGGGAATTTCATCCACAATCTGGAAATACGAGGGAACGGAGTTGCGCTCGAGCTTCTGCAGGCAAAGACGGATTAGGCCCTCTACGTCTATTTTTTTGCCGGCAAAAGGCGTTACCGCCGCGACAATATCGCTTTCGCCGGGCGCTCCGGACGCCGCCGGAACACCGTAGACGCAGACTTCGGAAACGCTTTCGTGCTCCCCGATGATTTTTTCCACGTAATCGGGTTGAATGAAATCGCCCTGGCGGCGCAGGCCGCCGCCCTTGCGGAAATCGAAATAGAAAAATCCCTTCTCATCGCGGTGGCAAATATCGCCGCTGCGCAGCCACCCGCCCTTCGTTTTCTCGTCGGATTCCTTCTTCTTCCCGAAGTAGTCAACCCGCGTCGGACGAAACGTCATCTTGCTGACCAGTTCTCCTTTGACGTAGGGACCGACTTCCCGGTCGTTTTCATCCACAATCCTCATCCGGTACATGAAGAAATTCGGTTTGCCGAAGGAACCCACCGGCCCCTTGCCCGGCGGATTGTGCGCCAGCCCCCCTTCGACCGCGGCGTACCACTCGTGAATTTTCACGTTGAATCGTTTTTCAAAATCCTCCCAGATGGCGGCCGGCGTTCCGGCGCTCACCACGATGCGGACCGGATTGTCCGCATCATTGGGCTTGGGCGGTTCGTTGTAGATTCCGGCCATCATCCCGCCCAGGGAAGAAAAAGAGGTGCAGCCGTATTTGCGGCAGATATCCCAGATCCGGCTCTTGGTAAATTTCTCGCCGATAACCGCGGGAATCCCCTTGGACAGCGCCGGAAACAGCGTGACCGATTGACAGTTTCCGTGCGTCAGGGACAACCCGTTGTAAAGGATGTCGTCATTTTTGTATTTATAGATCAGCCATCCCAGGATGGCGGAATCTCTCAAGCGCTGCGCTCGCAGGATGACGCCTTTGGGATCGCCGGTGGTGCCCGACGTGTGGATAATCTGCACCGGCCGCTTCAAATCCAGCGGCAGGGCCTGATCGGGCGGCGTGCCGCTTTCTTTCTCCAAAATCTCATTCAGCACAGGATAAGCGGGATGGACGGGAATTCCGTGATGGCGTTTATACGTCACGCCGATCACCGGAACGCCGCTGATTTCCTTTTCAATCTCCCGGATGCTGTCGAGAAACTCATCGGAAATGATGAGGCCTTTGCATTTTGTGTTATTGATCTGGAAAGCCAGCTTCGCTCCCCTGGAGCGGGGATCGATGGGCACGACAATCGCCCCGAGGGACAGCGCAGCGGCAAGGCTGTAGAGAAATTCCGGGTGATTGCGCATCACCAGCGCGAACGTATCGCCGCGACCCACGCCGGCCTTGAGAAGGGCCCGCGATATTTTATGGGTGTTTTCGAAAATTCCGGCATAAGTAATGCGCTCGTCGCTTCCGTCATCATTGACAAAAATCAGCGCCGTCTTGTCCGGATCCTTCACCCGAAGCCATACTGATTTAAACAAGGGGAACTTTTTCAATTCTCTGGACATCTTCGAACTCCGTCAATCTTTAAAATCTTTTTCCCGTTTGAATGCCGGGGAAATTTTAGAAATCCGCCTGAAGAATCGTAATGACCATGGCCGCTTCCTCCACGCCGATGTTGCCCCCGCCGTTTTCCGCCAACGCGATGCGCGCGCCCTCCACCTGGCGCTTGCCCGCTTCGCCGCGGAGCTGCCAGACGAGCTCCGCGATCTGGCCCGCGCCGGTCGCTCCCACGGGATGCCCCTTGGACTCCAGGCCTCCGGAAGGATTGACGGGAATTTTTCCGCCGATGGCCGTGTGGCCCTGCTCGGCAAAAATGCCCCCCTCGCCCTTGGGACAAAATCCCATGTCCTCGCAGGCGCGCAATTCGCCGAACGCAGTCGCGTCATGAACCTCCGCCACGTCGATGTCTTCCGGCCCCACGCCCGCCTTTTCATAGGCAACCTTCGCCAGGCGTTCGCCCAGATCCGGCGCGAAGAAATCCCGGTCCATGCCTCCGCCGAGCACCGTCGCCAGAATTTTCACCGGTTTGGTCGCGCCGATTTTCTTCACGTAATCTTTGGAGCAGATAATCAGCGCCGCCGCGCCGTCCCCCACCGGCGAGCACATCGGCCGGGTCAGCGGATACGCCACCAGCGGCGCGGCCAGAATTTCATCGACGGTAAAGGCGGAGCGGTACTGCGCGTAGGGATTATGCACGCTGTTGGTGTGATTCTTCGCGCTGATCACCGCCAGCTGGCGCTGGGTGATGCCGTACTGTTCCATGTGAATCCGCGCCGCCGTCGCGTAGATTTCCATAAACGCGCTGCCCTCGACTTTTTCCTTTTTTTTCTCGCCGCCGGCCGCCGCGTTCTTTTCCGCCTCCCTGCGCCTGCGCTCGGCGTCTTCTTTCATCGCCTTGACGAACATCTCCACGACCTCGACATCCGCCGAAGATGAATACAGCTTGAGTCTTTTTTCCCGGTCCTCCATGTACATTTTCTCCATGCCCAACACCAGGCCGACGTCATGCAGGCCCAGCGCGATATCCATCCACGCCACCTGAAGGGCGGTGGCGGAGGAACAGCAGGCGTTCTCCACGTTGGTGACGGGAATATCCCCGATGCCCATCGCCCTGAGCACCACCTGTCCGCGGATGGATTCCTGCCCGGTCACAATCCCCTGGTAGGCGTTGCCCACCACCGCGGTCTGAATGGCCTCCTTGGTCAGGCCCGCGTGCTGCAGGGCGGCGTTGACCGCCTCGGCGGCCAGGGTCTTCATGTTTTTGTCCATGTGCTTTCCGAACGGCGTCATGCCGACGCCAATGATGTAAACGTCTCTCATTGAAACCTCCTGCAATATCAATCCATTTTCATGGTCATTTGTTTTTTTGGATGCTCCTCCCCTTCAATCATTCGCGCGGGTAGGGAATGTCGGGACCGACCCACGGATCCGGCGGACCGATAAGCACGAAGGGCATCGGATTGAATCTGCCCAACGTGATGGTCAGCCTCCCGATGCCGAGGAAGAGGCGGTCGTTGACTTTGCGCACCTCATCGGTCATCGTGCTGGTGAAAAAGGTGTTGTAATCGCGGTAACTCAGCTGGAAGGACAGCCGGCCGTCGAAAACCGAAGAAACCATGGAGGTCTTGTTGAGCATGATTCTCGCCATTCTTTGAGGATTGTTCAGCCGAAAAAGTGAAATCACGATGTTGGCCAGCTTCATCAAAAACGCCAGGAAAAAATTTTCATAAAGTTTCGACTGGGTCGTGATGAACGTATTGTAACCGTGCCCGCGCGTCTCTCCCAGGGGCTCGAAGGCCTTGTGCTGCCAGTCTCCCCAGGTGAAATGCAAGTACATCCTGGCCAGAAACCTGTTGATGATATGGCCGCTGTCCAGCAGTGCCGCGCGGTATTCGCCCCTCATTTCCGACATGGAAGGCGCGTCGAGCCCGGCAAACAACGCCATGAGCTGTTTCCGGTTGAGTTTCATCAAATCCTCATACCGGACATCCTTCAGGTTCTTGCCCGTAAAACGTTCGGGGGCCATGCGCTTTTCCTCCGGCTTTTGCTTCATCATAACCCCGCCATCTTTCGCAGGACAAACTTCTCCAGCGGATAGGGAACCCAATTCCTGATCCGGTAATAAAACCTGTTGTGGGGTCGGTCAATCACCCAGTGGAGACGTCGGCGCCGCGCGGCCCTCCACACCGTGGCCGCCACCTTCTCCGCGGTAATGTAAACGCCGACGCTGTCAACGAATTTACCGGGATTTTGCCGAACCATCGGCGTGTTGACGAAGCAGGGCATAACGTCGCAGACATAAATGCCGTGTCTTTTCCATTCCACATGCAGCGCCTCGGTGAATCCCCTGACCCAGAATTTCGACGCGGCATACGTGGCCTCCGTCGGAGCGCCGATGATGGAAGCGACGGACGCCATATTGATGACCCGCGCTCCCGACGTGCTCTTCAGATAGGGAAAGGCCCCGTAGGTGCAGTTGAGCACACCGCCCGCGTTGATTTGCAAAATGGCGTGGTGATCCCGAAGGGGAATTTCCTCAAACGGACCGATGCGGAAAATGCCAGCGTTGTTGAACAAAACATCCAGCCTCTTCCCCGCGGCATCGAAAAATTCCTTCAATGCCGATGAAACTTTTGCCGCATCCGCAACATCCAGAACGGCCGCATAGCCGATTTTATGTTCCGCGCTTTTTTTCAGATTCTCGAGACCTGCGGCGTCCTTGTCGGCGATTCCGACAAACCACCCCCGGTCGGCGAAAAGCAGGGCGGTCGCCCTGCCGATGCCGGCCGCCGCGCCGGTTATAAAAATGCTTTTCCTCACGCGCGACTCCCTGAATGCGTGAAATGAGCGTTTATCTGCCTCATCGCTTCGGTTCACCCTTTTTTAACGCATGACTTCCCTGAGCCAGGCCGCCGTCGGCGGCACAATTTCAGGCACATTGTTGGTCATCACCAGATGCTGGGCGTTTTCCAACAGAAGATACTTTTTCCTGCAGGTCAGCCGGTTGTAAAGGCCTTCCACGTAGGCCCGCGGGAAAATATTGTCCTTGCCCGCGTGAATGAGCATCACCGGCACCCTGATGTTTTCCACGGGCTTGGCCAGATCCGTGCGCATCAACGAATTCAGCGCCCGAAACGTCAGCCACGAAACGGCCAGCGGATCGCGCTTGATCAGGGTGGCCGCGTCGGTTCCATCGGGAAACCTTTCCTTCGACAGATCCAGGTAGAGGGAAATCGGAAAGGAGTAATTACCGTAGAGATTCATGAAGACCGCGCAGAGGGGCACCAGAATTCTCGGCGGTCTGATTCGCGAGAGCACCAGATTGTCTTTTCCATTGAGATCGGCGATGTTGTGGCAGACCACGGCGTCCGGCGAATCGTCCTTCGCCGCGGCGTAAAAGGCAACGATGCCGCCCTGACTGCTGCCCGCCAGAGCAACCTTGCCGCCGAATCTTTCGCGGGCGTATTTCACCACGGCCAGCGCATCGTCCACCAGCTCGTTGATGGTGTAATTGCCCCGCGGACCGCCGCTCAGGCCGTGACCGCACGGGTCGAATCCGATGACGTTGAACCCCTGTTTGTACATGTCGTAGCCGAATTGCGCGTAAACTTCGGCGTAGGCCGTCGTGCCGGGAATGAAAACCACCGTCGGCGCGTTTTTGCCGACGGCGGCGACGATCAGATGCAATCTGTTTCCGTTGGCGGTGATGTAGGTTTCTTCCATGACCGACCGGTCAACGTTCATCTTCATTTGCTTCATGATGTTGTCCTGGTACTGCCGGATCGTCTGAGCGTCGGGAAGCTTCCGGTTCTGATACAGACGGCTTCCCGCATACCAGGCCAGATGAAAAATCGCGACGGCCAGAATGATTCCCGCAATGATTTTCTTGCCCATAAACGTCCTCCCCTTCTTTAAAGATGATAAATTTTTTATCCCCCGTCGTGCTGATGCGCGGCCCAAACTTCTTTAGGAAAAATCCGTGCTCAAGTGATGCTCGATGAGCGCCAGCCGGTTGATCTGGTTCGTGCCTTCGTAGATTTGGGTGAGCCGGGAGTCGCGCCACGCCCGCTCAACACCGTTCGCGTGCAGATAGCCGTGATCACCCATGAGCTCCATCGCCTGATTGCAGACCTTGTAGGCGGTATCGGAGGCAAAAACCTTGGCCGCGGCCGACCCCGACTGATAACCCCGGAATTGCTTGCAGCTGTGCCAGATCATGGAACGCGCCGCCCACAGGCTGATGGCCATATCCGCCAGTTCCAGCTGGACGTCCTGATATTCAATCAAACGCCTGGGTCCCAGATAGGTTTTTCTGCAGAACTCCAGACAGCGTTCAAAAGCGCCGCGGCCGTGCCCCAGCGCCATTGCTCCAACCACCGGACGCGAATAATTCAGCACGTTGCGGTTATTGGCCCAGCCCGAACGCAGTCTGCCGACTATATTTTTTTCCGGCACGAAAACATTGTCAAAAATCAGCTCCGCGGCGTCCGCGGCGCGTTGTCCCATTTTGCGCTCCAGTCTTCCCACTTCAAATCCCGGCGTGCCCTTTTTCACCAGGAAACACGTCCACGATTCGATACCTTCATTTTCGAGCTTCGCGTAAACCGTCACCTGACTGGCAATGCCGCCGTCCGAAATGAAACATTTCCGGCCGTTGAGAATATAGCCCTTCTTTTCCGGCACATATTTCGCGGTAGTGACCAGTTTGGCTTGCGCGCCGCCTTCCGTTTCCTCGACATCGGATCCTGCGCCCGGCTCGGTAATCGCGAAGGCCATGCAATCCGGTCTGCCCAGAATGTAGGATTTCAGATAAAAAGGAATCATCTGACCAATGATGGTTCTGAGGCTTCCCGAGAGAAGCAGCGGAGCCATGCCCAAATTGTGCGCCAGAAGAAGCAGCGCCAGACCGCCGCATTCCGTCGCGAACTCTTCGCCCACAACCGCCACCTGCAGCACCGTGCTTCGGAAAAAGGGGAGAATGCTCGCGGTGCCCAGAGGCGGAACCAGCAGGAGCGTTTGAAATCCGTTGCGCGCCGCCGCCGACAATAACGGCCTCGGATCATAGCCATGCGGATCCAGATCCGCCTTGGGCGCCAGCGGACGAATATGTTCACGGGCAAACTTCAGTGCCTTGCGGCGCCAACGGCGCACACCCCACGACAGCGTCTTGGTGTCGTGCTCCCACAGGCTCATCTCGCGGTTATCCACAAGCATCCGGCCAAACAGGTTCATTTTTTTTGCTGCATTTTTCGGTTTCAATTGTTCGATTCTTTCTTCAAGAGACTGATTCATTTCGCGGCCTCCTTTTCCAAGTCAAAAATTAATTGTTTAAGGTAGGTTGTGGAACCGGACGCGGATTTCAACACCGACACATCCCGAAGCCTCTTTTCCATGCCGTAATCCTCCATATAGCCGTAACCTCCGAAACTTTGCAGACAGTCGGTTACCGCCCGCGCGCATAAATCCATGACCGTCGATTTGGCCGCGGCGCTTTCCTTGAGCTTCTTTAAGGAATACAAATCGTCATCGGAAAGCGAAAGCGCCATTTTCTCCGCCGTCGCCGCAAAAGCTTCCGCGCCGGCAATCAACATCTTGATGGCGGGGAGTTCTTCTATTTGCTTGCCGCCTTGATAACGCTCGGACGCATATTTCCTGGCCGCCGCAACGGCGCCATGCGCAATGCCTACGGCGATGGCCGACATCCCCACCCAATTGAGAATCAGCGCCCGGATCACCAGATCTCGGGCGCCGTTCTCATCGATCCGCGCTTCAAGAGGCACCTCCACATTGTTGAATGTCACATGCTCGACAAGACAGGCCCGCAGGCCGGTGCGCACGCCCACGTCTTTCTTTTCAATCCCTTGGGCGCGCGAATTGACAAGAAAACATCCCCACTCATCGCCGCTGAGGGCAAAGACGACGTACGCGTCAACGTCATTCATCGAATAAACAAAAGATTTGGTCCCATTGATGATGTACTGGTCATGTCTTTTTTCCGCCACTGTAGTGATGCGCGCCGGCGCGTCGATGTCCGGCGAGTGAATGGTTCCCCAGAATGGGGGACAGAACCCTTCCTGCAGGGCAAGACCAACCGTACGGGGGGCAAAGGGCAATCTTCCGGATGCGGACGCGAGCACGTTCGACGCAACGCCCTGCGCATGAAGACACATGGCCACACCTCCGCAGGTTTGAGCGATTGTTGACAAAAGCACAATGGACGGTACGAATCCCTGTGCGTCAACCGCTTTGCCCCATATGCCGTATTCATGGCCGGGCAGGGACGGATCAGGCGTGGCAGCAATTCCCGCTTCAAATGCGGCTTTCAATTTTTCCGGCAAAAGCGATAAATTGCCATCGGAAAATTCTCCATCGAAGATCGGAAGCAAAGATTTTCGGGCATACTGGACAGCCAGATCCCGATAGTGCGCCAGATCTTCGGCGCACAGACCCGGTGTATACGATTCTTTTTCCATGTTCCCTTCCCCCCTCTTATTTTATTGTCAAGAAAACCACCGTATCCATAGGCCATGAAAAGCCTTGGATGGCAAAGACATGTATCCGTCCTTCAAACCAACAGAGCCCCGATGGAACAGCGCCATGATTAATTGAAATAATTGATGAAGCTTATAAACCGTATCCGGCGTGATGTCAACAAAAATATGAAATATATTTCACATATTTAATTTTTGAAGATATCCATTGATATTTCAAACAATTAATCATATATAGAGCAAAATTTTTATTGAAAAATCCACTGCGGACAGAAAATCAATGACGTCAAGAGGTTTTCATGAGAAACAAAAAGAATAAGGCCCGCATTCCGAAACAAAAAAGGGGCATCGAATCCAAGGAAAAAATTATCAACGCCGCCATGGCATTGTTTGCCGAGAAGGGCTATCACAAAACAAGCGCGCCGGAGATCGCCGTCAGAGCCAAGGCCGCCACGGGAACCTTTTACAGCTATTTCAACAACAAAAAAGAGGTTTTTATCGAGATCATTCAGCGGATTTATAAAAATATTTTTGAAAAGGTTTTGATCAATTTTGAATCCACCATGACCAATTACCGGCTGACGAGCGCCGCAGAAGCGAAAAAACTGACTCATTTTATCATCAGCAGGCTGGTTGCGGAATATAGAGTCAACGAGCAGCTCCTCAGGGAAATCCTAGCCATGGCCATGCAGGATAAGGATATTGAGAAAATCCGCACCAACGAGGAACACAAGGTCGTTAAACTTTTGATTCTGTACATGAAAACCTACCGGAAACACATCCGCATCACCGACTTCGAAGCGGCGGCCGTCCTGCTGCTGAAATTTATGGAGGAAATGTTACACCAAATTAAGTTCAAAGGCACTGGCATCCCCGATAAAAGGCTGTTGCGTGAAATTGAAAACATGATCTGCCGATATATGCTGCGGGAAAGCAAATGAAGAAATGCGGTCGTGCATAAACGTCCTGGAAGGAACTGGAAAGCGGCAATCTTAACAATTCTTGCGACATCTTTTATGCGCTTCCGCAGGGGTAAGAAGGGGCCGAAAGAACGCTCTTTAATATCGGAAAATTTTTAAGCACATGCGCAACAGCCCTGACCGTTTCCCGTGGCGGCAAACCCCGGGAAGGCCCCCCGCGCTTTCGATAAGCAACACAAACATAGCCCACGGGATAACCGCTGAAAATGGCGCGCAAGGTAAGTTCGGAGTTTATCAGATATTGATTGAGCCATTCCTCCCGGCAAATTTTTTGCGCAAGATCCCGCCGGAGGATTCGAAAGCCGCTGTCGGCGTCCCGCAAGGGGACATGAAAATAATATGTCAACAGAAAATTGTATCCGAAGGTGAGAACACGGCGGTAGAACTGATCCTGTCTTTTTTCCCTGACACCGATGATGAGCGCATACGGATGACGCATTGCGTAGAGCTTCCAGAAATCATCAAAATCGAACTTGCCACCCGTGTCGCTGAAGAAAATATAAGGATTTCTCGCAATGCGCAGCGCATCCTTCAAGGCTTTGGCATACCCTTTTCGTTGAGATCCCGTGGAATGAATCACGCCGAAATCACGGACAAATTTCGTGATGATTTCCCGGGTACCGTCGGTGCTCCCGTCTTCCGCCACGATGAGTTCTGAGCCGGGGAGCCGGGACAAAATTCCGGAATGAATGTCCAGGATTTCCCGTTCGATGGTTTGAGCTTCATTGTAAACGTTGATGATGACCGAGACAGGCTCTTTTTCAAGAAGTGACATCATGGAATCTTTCGGCCCCCTGTCATCGGGAAAACTCATTTGACCGCCTTGACGTAAAGATGAGCGTTCGCCGGATCTTTGAAACGGTCCCGGGAAATCCCCCGCGAAATGAACATTTGAGCGGTCTCGAAAATTACTTCGCGAAAGCCGATTTCCCGAAGATGCCGAACCAGGTCGTCTTTGAGCCACGCGCATTTATGCTCGTCTCCCCGCCATCGCTGCCATCCCCAGAAGGTCGCGAACACGTGTTCTTTCGTAAACGGAGACCGCTCGGGCATGCCGTGAGTGATCCAGTAGAGATACTCGCTCCATGCTTGAATGTCCGGGATATCGAAGAGAAAGACCCCTTCCGGCTTCAGCAGGGCGTGGACGCGTTTCAGGGCCCGGGTGACTTCCCGAAAGCGCAGATGTTCCACCAATCCCACGGCGATAATCTCGGCCAGGGAATTCTCCTCCAGAGGAATCTCCCAGATCTCGCAGTGAAAATCCAGATCCACGCCGGGCTGGGTGGTGATGTCCTGGTGAAGATACCCGGGCGTCGGCCGCCGCCCGCAGCCCAGTTCGAGCTTGTCTTTGCCAAGAGGCGATGCGTTTTTCATACGGTAACAAAAGGATTTCAAATCATTTTTTGCCGGAGCCTTTTGCTTTCTTCCCGGACAAGCGTCCTATCAATAGCTTCATGAGCATGTGGCCGATGACGGCATGCACATCCTCCGCGATCTTCATGTCATGAACCTGGACATGGATACAGTGCCGGGCCATCTTCTTCAGCCGCCCGCCGTCAAAACCGCAAAAGCCTATCGTCGTGGCGCCGTTTTTGTTCGCGTACCGGATCGCCCGAAGAATGTTTTTAGAATTGCCGCTGACCGAAAAACCGATCACGACGTCGCCCGGACGCATCCAGGTCTTGAGCTGTTCTTCAAAAACGGCCTCATAGCTCAGGTCGTTGGCGATCGCTGAAAAAGAAGGCATGTTGTCGTTGAGGCACATGACTTTAAATTTTTTCGCCAGACGGGCCGCCGCGCCGCTGTTGAAATCGCAAACCATGTGGGAGGCCGTGGTCCCGCTGCCTCCGTTGCCCATCGTGAAGATCGTGTGCTCCTGATCGCATGAGGCCCGAATGATTTCCGCCACTTTTTCAATCTCCCCGCGATCCAGAGTCCTTATACTCTGGATCAACAGCGACAAATAATTTTCCATATAAGTTTGCAAATCCGACATGCCATCCTCTCCGAATCTCATACAACGATTCATTTTTATTCCCCGCGTTAAAAGTGATTCCCTAAACTCCATGCCGCCAATATGCCGGCCACATCAAATCACGATCTTTCATTTTTTTTGCCCACAACGATAATCGTATAGGCAAACATCTTTTTAAAAAGAAAACCGAACGCATATTCAACCGGATATACATATTTCAAATAAAGTTTGTATAATCGAGAATCTATAATGAGTCGATGATCCGATGTTTTTTCCTGACTGATGCTGAAAAATATTTTTTTAATAAGGGGCAATATCGCTCTGACGACAAAAGGGGTAAAATCAACTTTTACGATGGAGCATCCCGATTTTTTGACCAACCTCTTCGCTGTTTTGACGGTAAAGAAACGGATATGCGTCTTATCCATAACTCCGGTATCGGTATAATCAAAATTGCCGAACAGCAGCTTAATTCTGTTGATCCAAACGGCAACATTGGGAACGGAAACCAATATCAATCCGTCCGGTTTTAAGAATCTTAAATAGTTCTCAATCGTAAGGCAAGGATCATAGAGGTGTTCCAAAATATTTGAAAAAATAATATATTCAAAACGCTCGTCGCCTATGATGCCTTCGATTTTCTCAAACTGCAATAAATCTTCATTGATGACGCGGTCAATTCTCAAACGGGCTCGGTTCGCCGCCTCCCGATTGATTTCTATTCCCCAGACCACATAACCTTTTTTCTTAATGGCCTCGGATAGAACGCCCGATCCGCAACCAATATCCAATACGGATAGGGCCTTTTTCGACTTGTTTATTGGTATTTGTTTGAGGATACCATAATTAATCTCTTCCAGGTAATAATACTGAATCTTATCAAGGTTGATCATAAATGGTTTTCTTTTATCACTATCTCTCTATCGAATTCTTTGCTTGCATAATAAAAAACACTGAAGTACTTTCATGCACACGCATTAATATCAAAAACCCATAAAACACAAGCTCATATGTTAAAAAATCGCGGACGACATTATCTTATTCGAGGATTATGCTTTCTCTCTAGCATATTCGTATTTTTTTTTATAGCCGAAGTTGCGACAAGAATATTATTTTCCCAACCTTTGTTCGAATGGAAGGATTACAGAGGACCCGTCTGCAATCTCTACCGTAGCGCTCTTCCCGTTCAACCCCATGAAACGCTGGGATGGATTCCCCAAACCGGTTATTCTAGCAATCATACAATTTGGGGGAAACAAGTCACTATTTTAGAAAACGGAATCCGGTCCAATGGAAACAAACGTATCGTTGATTCTTCATCCTCTATCTTGGTGGTGGGAGATTCCTTTACGTTCGGGGATCAGGTATCGGACCATGAAACATGGCCGGCTATTTTAGAGAAGAAACTCAGCAGGCCGGTAATCAATGCCGGCGTTTTCGCCTACGGACTGGATCAGTCTTTTCTCCGCTTGAAATCATTAATCTCGCGGTACAAGGCTTCCGCCATCATATTCAGCTTCATCCCAGACGACATCTACCGCTGCGAATACTCCGTGACTTTCGGGGCAAACAAACCTTTCTTTTCCATCACAAACAGTACCCTGTCGCTGAAAGGTGTTCCGGTTCGCACTCGCGAACACAAAACCCATATGATTTTTCAAATATTAGGACATAGCTATTTCATCCATCGGATGATGATGAAATTGAATCCAAGTTGGTGGCTGAGCGGAAATTATGCCCTGAACGAAAATCCCACCGGTTACCGGGGAAAGGATATCGGCTGTTTAATTTTTAAGGAATTGGAAAAAATCGTAAAGACAAACCGCATCCGCGCTGCTTATATCTTGGTTCAGGACACCCAACCGTCAACTTCATCCGCGGATGTTGATGATATTTTATCGTGTATCAATAAAAAGGTTTTTCATGTGATCGACATGAGAAAATCATTGTCCGAAATAAAATCAAAAGACAGATGGCGATACCAGTCTTTCTTTGATGTCCATATGACTGCATCAGGCAATGAATTTGTTGCCGAAACGGTTGCTGCGCAAATGCATCATCGTCCTTGAGCGATCCGATGAAGTCCCAAAATAAGAAAATGCTCTTTTAGATACATGACTGACGTTTCATTTTTTTAACAGATATATAATGCTTCCTGGCAATCTTCGCTATTCTGGGTTAGGATAACAAATAAAACATAGAAACATTCAAAACCTTAAGTCATGTCCAAAGTATTATTAATAAAGCCCCGTTTTTTATCACTGGTTTTTCCTTTTATCACCCAGCCTCTGGGACTGTTATACATCGCCGCCACCCTGAAGGAACGCGGACATGAGGTGAAAATTCATGATTGCGCCGAGGATTACAACCATCTCAATAGCCTACGGCGACTTATTGAGGATTGGAAACCCGATTTTGTAGGCATCAGCAGCATCATCACTGAAGCGGAACAGGCGGTCAAAATAACAAAAATTATCCGGGAAAAGCATCGAAACGTCCCTATCATTTTGGGCGGCCCATGGCCATCGGCCAATCCAGAGGAAGCCTTAAGAACATCAGGTGCTGACTTTGTCGTTGTAGGAGAAGGGGAAGCCGCTTTTCCTCAATTACTCGAGGCGATCGATAACCGCCAATCCATCAAAGCCATCCGATGTGTCGTTTCGCGCACACAAGGAAAGCCCGAGATACAGCAAGCCTGTATTCTGACGGAAAAGGAATTAAACGCGCTTCCCTTTCCCGCCTGGGAGCTGCTTGATCATGAGTTATATGCAAAAAAGCATTCAATGCCCGCCGTCGGCCGCAGAAAATACATGGCCATCATCACTTCCCGGGGTTGTCCATACAAATGCGCCTATTGTTTCCACGCCATGGGAAATCTCTACAGAAAACGTGATGTCCCATCCATTCTTGCGGAACTCGAAGAACTTTTTTTCAAGTATGGATTCAGGGAATTCGAGGTTATTGACGATTGCTTCAATCTTGACCGCGATAGAATGCGAAATCTCCTGACGGAAATTCAGAAAAGATTCCGTGGTATCAAACTGCATTTTCCAAACGGATTGCGAGCGGACATCCTTGAGCCGGAAGACGCCCAACTTTTCAAAAAAGCCGGAACGGTTTCAGCCGCTTTCGCCATCGAAACCGCCAGCGACCGGCTTCAGAAGATGATTCGCAAAAATTTGAATATAGACAAAGCATTAAAAGCAATTGATGCTTTCGTTGATTCAGGCATCTACACAACCGGAGCGTTTATGCTGGGCTTTCCAACCGAAACTTTCGCAGAAGCGGCAAAAACAGTCGAGTTTGCCTGCCGCTCAAAACTCCACCGCGCAATGTTTCTCGTTGTAACCCCGTTCGCCGGAACCGAACTGGCCGAGATAGCAGCCGACCGTCTCAAAATCAAATATGGGGGCACTCCTCCCAAACAGGTTCATTATTACAGCAGCCACATGAATGTGTCTGCCATGACGGACAGAGAACTGCGCATGGTATTCCGGAGCGCCTATTGCCGTTTCTATTTAAATCCTCGGAAGGTCATAAAACTTCTAACAACGCATCCCCGAATTTCAGCTCTGCCGTACTATGCCTTTTCCATTCTGAAAAGGGCTATGGGTGCAGGGCGCTCTGATCGTAGCATGCAAAAAGATTGACCCTTTGGCCTTAAAAAGCTAATGATTATAAAAACTGACGATGGGAATGATAATACTGTTACGATCCCGGATGCAGGAATCTGTATCAATTTTATCGAGGTTTACCGTTGATAAACAAAAATAAACCCGCAGAATTGATCCTATTTATAATCTCCTTGGGCGTATTCATCAGCGCCGCCGTCTTGGGATGGATAAGGCTTCAATACGGTTTCAATTTCATTGATGAAGGCTGGCAAATGACGGAGGCCTGGAGACTGACAGTCGGAGATGATTTGCTCAGAGACAAGTTCACCGGTGCCTTAAGAAACGCGACCTTATTGAATGCTTTAGTTTTCAAAATGTACCCTGAAATATCCCTGCTGGAATTCAGAAAGTTGTATTTTATTTTAAGCATCCTTTCATTGTTTTTTTTCAGCGTCTCCTTGTATCGGACAACAAGCCACAAAGTGTTTTTTTATCCAATGATATTTTCAATATTTTCTTTTACCGGCTTGGACGTCACAGGAATTGTTCCTTATTTGCAATACTACACCTATCCTCATTTTTTTCTTACCGTGCATTTATCTTTTTTTATCTTGGGCGTAATCCAAGAATCGCCTCTTTTGAGAAAAGTATTTTTTTTCATTTCCGGCATCTTTTTATGGCTTCTCAGTTTTAGTCTGCTTCACCTTGCATTGATCGTTGTTTCAATCATCATCATTTTCGTTATCATGAAACTTATCCGCGTTCATCGAATCCATTTCAGCTTCATGGACGTCTTCATGATTGCATTGCCTTTTATTTTATTGTGGACAATGATTATCGCAATTTATGGCAAGAATTTTATCGCAAATATTGTTTCATCTTTTCAAATCATTTCCTCCCTGCCGACATACAGAATCGGATTGCTTCTAACAATAAACTGGGAACATGCGAAATTAATGATTGCATCGCTCATCTTTCTTGTAGTTTTCTTCATGAGCGCGAGAATATTGAAAACCACTTATATGCTTGGCGTCCAGGCAATCCTCGCCACCTTGTTGTGGTCCGCCATTCAAACCAATCTGTGGGGTTTTTATAAAGGGGGAACGAGCGGTGCCCTATGGTTTGCATGTTTGTTATTATCTTCATCTTTTTTATTTCTGTTTTATTTGATCGTTAAAATAGCCCGAAAGGAAAACTGGGAACAAGCTGAAATCATCAATCTTATTCTTTTTGTCTCCGCCACTGTTGCTGCCATCAATGGAATCTTTTTCTCATCTTTTGGACTACTCGTTGCTGTTTTTTCTTCCATCCCGATGGTCGCCGCCATGATTTTTTCTTTTTTATCGCTTCGAACCATTCAAAGGAGATCCTTCGTTCTACGTTGGATCATGACAATCATTTTACTGACGCCCTTTTATTATACAATGTCAAGCGACCGGTGGAATTTTAATTTTTATGATGTGTCTCCGCAACAGGCTACGGTTGAAATTAAAGAAGGTTTCTGCAAGGGCATAAAAACCAATCCTATTTATAAAGACCTGTACGAATGGATTAGCAGGACTTCAAACGCCTATTCGGCAAAAGATGATTTCATTATTTCTTATGTTTCATCGCCGATGGTTCACATGATTGCCAGACGAAGACCGGCAACGGATGACTCCTACATAGCTTTTGACGTGTTGCCCCTCGAATATTTTGATAAATCTTTAAAGTTTGCGATAAAGCATGGACGCAGACCACGTCTGGTTTATGTTTTTGAGGCCATGCCGGCTTTGATATCATTAAATCCAGAAAATCCATATTTAATCTGGATGAATCAACAAATTACGTTCCCAGCCAACGATCCTTTTTCCAAGTATGTTGTCGAGCACATGACCATGATCGAACGATTCACGATATCTGAACAACTATCAATTTACGCAAGATGCTTTATCGACAATGCCTATCGTTTAGAAACATCCTTAAACCAAAATCATCCGTAAACATCCATGATGAGAATCTGATGCAAGATGATTTTTATCGCTCTTTCGAGCTGACTTGCGCTTAATTTTGAGAAAACAATTATTTCCTAATCAAATAAAGTATATTTGACTGATGGTTTTTTACAGACCATTGAAAATATTGGGAAGATCAGTGAATTGGCTTTCTTTTTATCAAATATAATCTATCGGGTTCTTTAATTTGTGAAGTTTAATTAATAAAAATTACTTTTGTTCCCTCCTTATCAAAACGAAATTTATATTCCCTTAAATCTTTTAATGCGCTTTTGAGCTTTTCCTGATTATCTTGCTCACAATAAAACATTAGAAAACCGGTGCCGCCAGCACCAAGAAGTTTTCCGCCGGTTGCACCGTTTCTGCGAGCCACATCATAAAAATAATCTATTTTGTCACTGGAAATTCTCGGAGACAATGCTTTTTTCAAGAACCAGTTCTCCTCAAGAATGGCGCCGACATCTCGAAGACTGCCTTCCAAAAGAGAGGTCTTTAAATATTGGGCAAGCTCCGTCATTCTCTTTATCTTAAGAAACGTTTTTTGATCTGTTGCGGTTTGGTGTTTCTGTCCGGCAAGAATATCCCTCGCCGGTCTCGACCCTCCCAGATAAAAAAACAACAGGTTATTTTCAAATTCACGCAATTTAGCCTCAGTAACCTTCAGGGGTTCGACCGTGACACTATCATCAGCATGAAAAGTAAAAAAGTTGAATCCGCCGAAAGCCGCGGCATACTGATCCTGCTTCCCGATGGGTTCCTTCAAGATATCTATTTCTATTTCGCAGGCCTCCTTCGCCAAGGCTTCGCTCTTGGGATTTTGTCCGCAATACGCATATAAAGCGTTCAGCAAGCCAACCGTAAATGCACCTGAGGAACCCAGGCCGGTTCCTGCCGGTATATCAGCGATGGAATTAATGTCGATGCCTCGCAGGGCAAAGCGGCGCAATGTCTCTCTCACAATGGGATGCTGAATGTCTTCAATGCGTCGAACCCGTTCCGTCCTGGAATATTTGACCTGAATTCTTTCATCCCAAAAAGGGTGGATGAAAACAAACATGTGTTGATTGATTGTCGTGCTTAAAACATGACCAGGCTGTCGCCGATAAAATTCCCTCAAATCGCTGCCGCCGCCTATAAAGCTGATTCTGAAAGGCGTTTTGGAACCTATCATCCTTCTTTCCTAAAGTCTCAAAATATGATCGGCATATTTTCTGCTGGTCACCACCACATCCGTCTCATCCGCTTGCCGCTGCCGGTACAGATGCTCGATGGCGCCCAGTGCCAGACCTTTATAGCGGTAAAAATCATAAAAACGCTTTTTTCTCAATGCTTCACTGATATCTATATATATTTTGCAATTGCCGATTTCCCTAAGATAGGGAACATCCAAAGCAACCACACCGTCAATCAGCACCACGCTGTGATTTTCCAATTTCATTTTTTGAACGATTCCCGTTTTCCGCCTCGTCGCCGCGTCATAATGATAAACGGATATTTCTTCGCCGTTAAGGAAGCGTTTTAAATCTCTCTCGATCCGAACGTAATCGTACCGTTTTCGGACATCCATCCCCTCCTGCGTTACATGGACATCCGAAAGCCAGTCATCAAGGCGCAAAACGGCAATACGCCTCTGATTCTCCCGCATGAGACAATCGATGATTGTTGAAATCGTCGATTTCCCGCAACGCGATAAGCCCCCAATGGAAATTACCAAAGGTTTCTTCGCGGTTTTTAAATAAGGCTCCAGAATTCCACCCAACAATCCGCGCAGTGATTCATAGTCATCAATGAGAAAATTGACGGCTTCCCGCAGATCCTGAAAAACAAAATCGGGGGACACCTCATAGGCCCCGTCTTTTCCGCCGTGTCCCGTCCGCAAAAGAATCGTTTTGATGCCGGCATTCCTGCCCGTTTGGACATCGACAGTTCCATCGCCGATAATGAAGGATTGTTCCCGATCAAGGTGAAAATCATCAAGGGCTTTCTGAATCATCCCCGTTGAAGGTTTTCGGCAATTGCAAGGCACCAGACATGTTCTGTCCCCGCCTTCCAACCTATCATCAGGATAATGCGGACAATAATAGACAGCGTCAAGAAAAGCATTTTTTTCTCCCAGAAGCGATTCCATTTTCTTATGAATAAGCTTGATCTCTTCCTCTGAACAAAATCCCCTGGCAACCGCGGATTGATTTGTAATGACAATTCCCAAATAATCCGACTTGTTGATTTTCCTAATCGCCTCCGCTGAACCGTCCATTAAGTTGAAATCTTCCGGTTTGCAGACGTAGCTTACCTCTTCGTTGATGACACCGTCTCGGTCCATGAAAATCGCCTTCTGCCGCAGCGCAAGATTCCTGCGTTTAACTTTTCCGCTCATGATGTCTTTCTCAACCTGCCGAATGCGCTCCGGTGTTCCCGCATCCTTGACATATTCGGAAGTTCGATAAGCGTAAATGTTTGCATGTTTCCTAACGAGATCGGGAAAAACATCTTTTCCGAAATCCGCGGGCCCCTCTTTGATAAAAGATACTATGTCAGACTTGAGAATATAAATTCCCGCGTTCACCAGATTCCGGTAATACATCCCCGAAGGATGGGGTTTAGGGTAGAAATGGGTGATGCGATTTGAAGCATCAACTTCGAGCAAATCGCTGTCAGAAGGATGATCGTTGGGATGAACAAGGATTGTTCCCAGCCCACCGCACGCCTCATGGAATTTGATCATCCGGGAAAGATTGATATCGAATATGACGTCACCATACAGTATCAAAATATTTTTTTTGCCGGCCAACAGCGCTTCAGAATATTTAAATGCTCCTGCCGTTCCAAGAGGCCGGCTCTCTTCCGAGTACTTTATCGACAATCCATAGTTTTGACCGTCGCCAAAATACTCTTTGATAGCCCGGGCGCCCCACCCCACACTGACAACGACCTCCGGAATCCGATGGTTTGCAAGATATTCAATCTGATGTTGAAGCATCGGTTTGCCGGCGATAGGCGCCAGTGGTTTGGGAATATCGGCAGGAAGAAATTCCTTTAATCTGCTTCCCTTTCCACCGGCCAGAATAAAGGCGATCATTTTCCCAGCATGCTCCTTGCGGCGAGACGGACGGCCTGCGATGACGAATAACGAGCCTTCCATCCTAAGGCATGTATTTTTCGCAGGTCATACTGATAGCGCGGCACGTCGCCAGGCCAACCGCAACGACCGCCGCTGTAGAGGAATTTCACGTTTTTGAGACCCATTTCCTCGCAGACGATTTTCGCAATGTCGGTGACAGAAATGCAATCCTGCACTCCGATATTATAAACATTCAACCTTCCTTTTGCCCTGCGGAAAACAAAAAGCATCGCATCCACAATATCCGCAACATAAACGTATGGTTTTTTCTGTCTTCCATCGCCCAGAATTTCAAGTTGCCGCGGATTATTTTTCAGTTTATTGATAAAATCATGCAAGACGCCGTGAGTCGCCCTATGTCCGACCACATTCGGAAATCTGACAATCCATGATCGGATATCGCTCATAAATGAGTAGGCGCTGATAAAACTTTCCGCCGCCAGTTTTGCCGCGCCATAATATGATACAGGATGGCACGGACCGCTATCTTCTCTCAATTTATTGGTTTTTTCTCCGTAAATCGCCGACGTTGACGAAAAAATAATTTTCTTGACGCCATGCAGCCGGCAGCACTCCAAAACATTCCAGCTTGCAGCAAAAGTGTTTCTCAAGTCCCTGCGCGGATGATTCACGCTGTTGAAAATATCGGAATTGGACGCGAGATGAAAGACGATGTCAAAATGATTGGCGTTGAAAATGTTTTTTATTTTATTGAAATGCAGAAGATCCTCTTCAATAAAGAAAAATTGATCGTGATCTGTCAGATGTTGAATGTTTTCTTTCTTGCCCAAGGAAAGATTATCCACCACGACAACCTCATGACGTCGGGATATCAAGAAATCAGCCAGATGACTTCCAATAAAACCGGCGCCGCCGGTAATCAATGCTTTCATGTCCGGAATCCTTTTCTCTGATACCAATTATAAAAAAACGTTTACCCTAGAGCTTAAATGCGTTTTTCAATGTCTCGGCTTAAAACTTTAGCGTGCCTGATGACGCTATCCATATTAAGATACTCAAATTCGCCAAATCTGCCGCATAAATGGACGCCTTGATCATAAAAATATTTTCTAACAAGGTCCACATTACGTTTATGATTCAGATCGTAAATGATGTAGGCGTATTCGAATTTTTTTGTCTCCATGAAATGAATGCGCGCCGTCTTTCCAATCAAATTAACTTTCTTCAGTCCCACGATGATTTTCTCCCTTAAATCAGCGGCGCTCATCTTGTCAACCGGATCATTTTTCCGATACGTTATTTCCACCATCAAAAGGGAGGTAGCCGGATGATGATATGCTTCCCCCAAGAAATTCAGTTTTGACACCCTATGAAAAATGATGTCTTCATCCGGAACCAAAACAGCGAAATGGTCCCCGATATAATCCTCATCAACGCCCACAACCGTAATCATAATTGAGTTGTATTTCAAGTGACTTGCCGCTTGAATAACGTCTGACGGCATATCCCCGTTGCAAAGCCTCACCAGGGACGGAATTGGTATCGTAGAAATCACTAAATCATAATCTTCGGACACCCCTTTACCCTTTGTCACTCTCCATAGACCTTCAAGACGCCTTAATGCAAGAACTTCGCTATCGACAATCACTCTGATTTTATCGCCGAACCTCGCCTGAAAAGCTTTGATCAAAGCATGTATGCCGCCTTGCCTGGGGTAAAAGAAATATAGCTGATGGAGATATCCCTCCGTGGATATCCCCGAAACGCTTTTCATGATGTCTGTTTTGGGCGGGTTGGGAATCCTGTCGATCATCTGTGTATCCATAAGCGACACATCGTATTTCCATATCTTGTTGTTATAAGGCCTAAAATAAATGTCTGTCATGCCTTCGCCGAACGTTTTCAGGAAATACTGCCATAGATTCTTTGCTTCAATATTTGCGTAAGGATTATTCAGAAAAGTTTTTACGCAAAAGTTTCTCTCTTCTTCAGGCAAAGCCGAGAGATCATTTTCCAGAGGATACTTTATAAACCTGCCTTTATAGTATATTTTGTTCGATCTTTTTATTCTGCAAACGTTTTCGCCTAGGACGCTGATCATCAGATCGAGCATCTCATCATCTTTGGAAAAAATGACGTGAGGTCCGATATCGCAATTTATTCCGCGGACATTGAATGATCGGCATAATCCTCCCGGCTCACCTTCTCGTTCGAGAATTTCTATACGTTTGATTTTGGCGACATTTTGCAAGAAATAGGCGATGGAAATGCCACTCAATCCCCCGCCTAAAATCCCAACCTTCATGATGTCAACGCTTTCTGGGAAATATCACGATCCTTTTGCCTCGGCATCTTAGTAATACCGGATAAAAGAATTATTTTCCCGCCGCTTGTTGTTTCCGATAAACGTTCAGGTTGTGCTCGCGAAGGAGTTTCAGAGACGAGCGCACCTGCTCCGGCCACACACCAATATTGAGCAGTTCCTCATCCGTTGCCGTGTCCACCCGCATCACGATATCATAAAGTTTCATAAAATAATCCTGTCTAGCGGGTTGGACATGCCACACAATGAGGGACGTCATCAAAAGTCCCGTCAACATTATACTCAAAGCTGCAAAAATGGAAACCGTCTCTAGTGTCTTGGGCTTCTTCTGTGTGCTGAGGACGAATATAAATATCCAGCTGATTGCAGCCAATCCGTAAAGACTTATATAGGTAAAACGGGACGCCATGCCGTAATCCATGCCGAGTCCGAATCGGCGAAAAGTCATAAAAACCAAATAAAACAGCGTGAGCATAATCAGGAAAAACGGCAGATAGGTTTTTTCATACATTCTTGATGAAATAAAAAGCACTATGGCGACAATATAGAAAAAAACGATGAATAATCCCATCATCACCATGATGGGGAAAGACAAATAGCCAACAGAAAAAAAGACATCTACGCCGATGACGCTCGCTCCGAAGGAAGCCAGAAAAAACTGCGCCGCATGGAAAGGATCAGCAAATATCTCCGCCGCATAGAAAACCTGATCTGACACATAATCGTTTTCTTGGATTTTGTAAAAATAGATTAAGCCAATGACGGCTAAAAGAAAAACAAGACTTACCGAACGATGCCAGAATTTTCTTGTCAAATAAGCTCGCCGGGTCAAAATATAGCATAAAAATGTACAACCCAGGGCCGGCAAAAAAACAATGTATAGTTTTCCGCTGAACACCAAAAAAGCCAAAGCAGTGGCAATCAAAGCCGCCGCATAATTCTTGATGCCGCCTTGGGCGATAAACACTTCAAGGGTTACAAAGCTCAGGATGAAAAAAGGCATGGACGATTGATAGGCCAACGCATATCCAAAAATTAAACTCTCCCATTGAATCACATTAAAAATAATAAAAGAGAGAATAAAAAATGTTGCCGCAATAAATTCCGGCGACCGCTGCGGCAACAGGCTTTCCCTGTATTCGCGATATAATAAGACAGCCGCAAAAAGAACAAAAAAAGGGATTAACAAAGCCAAAGCTTTGTAACTCAAAGAAAACCATTTCGCACTGGCAAGCAAAAACAGATTATATCCAAGGAATCGTTGACCGTCGGATGCTCGCCAAAGATCTGAAAAAGCAAGGGTTCCATTCAAGAAAGCTTTAATCGGTCCGTCTGCAATGACATAGATATCATCACGCAGAGGCAATTCGGTGGCCGTCAACCACACATACAAAAGCATCATTCCAAACGGAAGCAGCAACGACAAGGAAAAAATGATTTTTTGTCTCATACGCTTCATCTTTGTATCAATGGATTTCATCATGCTCATTTCATGAGAGCAATGGAGATTGTCCTATGAGCAGTTCAACGAATATTTATCCATTATTTTTTCAATGAATTTAATTCGTTTTTTCTCCTCTCATCTTTTCATCTCTCCTTGCTTCAGCCAAACGCCCCATTTTGCGGTATACAATAGCCCTGTTGATATAATATGAGGGATTCTGATCATTTAAAGCAATTGCCTGGTTGAAATCCTCAAGTGCTGACTCCAGATGGCCTAATCGGAGATGACAAACTCCTCTATTATTCAAAACATCCGGATCATTCGGGACAGACTGATGGCATAAGGTGAAATCCCTAATCGCTTGATCATACTTTTTCTGTTGCATATATGTTAAGGCACGGTTGAGATAGTTATCATAATTTAAGACATCATACTTCATCGCGGCGTTAAAATCGGAAAGGGCTTTTTCATACTGAGCCATCCGGAAATGAACGACGCCGCGGTGTCGATGGGCATCGGACAACAATGAATTCAATAAATTACCCTTCGCGTCACGAAGGGGAATCAGGGCCATATAGCGCTCGTAATCTTCGAGCGCTTTTTGATTCTCATTTCTTTCAAGATACAGCATGCTTCTATTGAGATAAGCGGTCGGGTAAGCGGGATTAATTTCAATCGCTTTATTGAAATCTTGCATGGCTTCTTCAGGCTGATGACTTTCGTAACGATGGTTACCTCTGAAGAGATGAGCCACCGCCATTTTGCCCGGATATTTTTCAATAACGTAGGTCCAGAGTGTTTCACTGTTTTTCCAAGCGGGAAGATATTGAATGGTCCGGGTTGCGTAAAACGCCAACGTTAAAACGGCAAATGCGCCGACCCAAAAACGGTGCGCATGATCATGGACTGCAATTGTTTGCAGACTCATGGCCACCAAAAAAAACAACCCTATATAGGCGATGTTGGTGTAGTGATCGAAAAGAAAAGCTGTCTCACTCATTAAAAAGGGCATCAGAAGGAAAAAAATATTAAAAGTATAAAACAATACACCAAAGGTGATAAATTTTAACTTTCTCCAAACCCACAAGGCGCCGGAAAAAATACAAACGGACATGATGCCGCCCATCCAGTGATTCCACAGAAGCGATTCAGGCATGGGATATATGGGAGAATTTGAATAAGGAATGAACAATTTGATAATATACACCGTATAGGCATATCCGCCGAGCACGATTTGTTCAAAATGATTAAAAACTTGCGTAATGGTTGTACGATCTGCCGGCATGTAAGCGTTTTTCACAAAAAAGGTTACGGTCAAGATCGAAAAAGCAAACGCAAGGGCTATGAAACCCGCCTTCTCCAGAACCGCTTTCATGCCAATGCTTCTGCCCAAATACCAATCCAGCAAAATCATCGAGAGAGGCATGGCGACCGCCTGCCCCTTTATAAACAGAGAAACAATAAATAAGGCAAAAACCGTTGCAAAATAAATTCTTTTTCCCGTAACGACGTAACGGATGTAGACAAGCGAAGCCATTAAGTAAAAAAAACCAAAAAGAAGATCCTTGCGTTCTGAAATCCACACGACAGACTCCACGCGCATGGGATGAATCCCAAACAGCAAGGCGGCAAATCCACTCCACCAGATGGATAAGCCCAGCCGTCGAAAAAAAAGCAACGCAAGAGCCGTGCACGCAAGATGCAGCAACAAATTATTCAAATGATAAAGAAAGGGATGCCCCCCAACCAGTTTCCATTCCAGAGCAAACGTAAGAATAACCAGAGGATTATAGGTATTGTATTCCGTCGGCTGGGTAAAAATATCCTTGAGATTTAAATTTTGAACCAATTCGTTTTCATACACCAAAAGATTGTCATCCCAATTGGTCCATTCCAAACGCAGACAGCCGGAAAAAACAACTCCCGTGACAATGAGAACGCCAATGATTACAAGCCAATCGTATTTTTTCAAAATCATCTTTTCCTTCTTCTCTTTTGTCGCATGTTCAGGAATCATACAAGAGGTATCTTTTTCAACTTTCCAAATGACTGGGCAGGCGCGCAAAAAACGCCTTTATCGCGGCTCGATGAATATATTTTTTGACATCTCTGGAAAACTTTTTTTAAAGTCATTTCTGCCTTCAGCGGGGCTTCTGAACAGACCACTCCTCAGGAACCGAAATAAACAAATACCCTCCGCCGAGCCATGGAATTTCATCAGGCCACTGCCTTGCAAAAATTGTCGTGTATCCCGGAAAATCCAATTTTTTATAAGCGAGAATAACGGCTTTTCTTTCTTCGATCAATCTCTCCTGTTTCGATAAATCATCAACGCCTACGGCGTCATAAGGAGAAATTTGAACCCGAGGCAAATCATTTATCGCGGCCGCCACCGAATCCCAGGTATAATTCAGCACATAAAAATTTTTTTCAAAGGGCTTTAAAATATCGAAAACCTCCTGATAAAAATCGCTACAGGCTTTGCTCAAAAGCTTTCCTTTAAAAATCTTTATATTCCTGTTTTCGACGCTCTTGCCAAAAAGAATTTCCTTTTTCCACGGATAGTAGGCAGAAGTCGTCTTTTCAAAAAAAAGCGTGGAAGATAACAGCCACAGTATCGCCAGAAAAACAATGATCATAATATATTTCACAACCTTTACGGAATGTTCGAAACATCCGCTCAACACAAAAATACAAGCTCCGAGTCCCAGGGAAGCTCCGTTCGCCAAACGATACGTTTCATAGACATGCACGGCATTCAAGTAGTTAAAAACAGCAACAACACAAACCGTAAAAACAGTTTCATTAAAAAGCACGGAGTTATTCGCCCGGCTTTTGAACTTCGCAATCAACGGCTTGGCCATTACCCATAAGCATACGAGCAAAACCACCGTAAACATTTTGCCCCGGAAATCGGAAGCCAGACTGTCTTCAATTTGGAAAATACAGGCTAAAAAATTGAGATAGGTTCTGATATCATTCCCCCGGCCGATAAATTTGACAAATATCTCGTTTTGACGGACAAAATCATCCAGCGCAGAATTCAACGCAAGATAGATCATAAAAATCAGCAAAGGCAGAACAAACCCCAGGCTCATCAAACGGATTTTTTCCACAATGGATTGTATTTTAGCCGTTTTCCTTTCATTGAAATATTGCCAGCCAAGCAGAAAAATAAAGGGAGGAACCACCGCGATAAACGATGAATAACGGCACAGAACCGACAGGCTCAAAAAAAGGCCCGCAAGAAAACCGTAATATTTTTTTTCTGAATATTTTATGAAAAAAATCAGCGCCAAGAGTTCAAAGGTAAACATCATGTAGTTGGAGGCGGGGTAAATGATGTACGGATGAACCAAAAACATGAGCAACACAGCGATAAAGGCAAGCTTTCTTTGCAGGAATCTTATAAATATCCGATAGGCAAGCAGCAGCGATAGCGAATAAAATATTCCCGCGATTATTCCGAGACTGATGAGCCTCTCCCCGAAAAGATTCAATGCAATGCTTTGCAATAAGGTGTACAGGTATCCATATGAAATAAGCACTTCCGCGTGAGGAAGGGCACCTCGCTTTACATCCAAAGCCGTTATATAAGCCCAGCCCCAGTGCATGTTGTCGACATTGACCATCGACTCCACCCAGCTGCAACAAAAGCTGGCCAGGCAAATAAGCAGCACCAAGAGGTCGTATAATGCGATTTTGTCCCGGCTGGGACCTCCAAAAACAGCCGGCTTTTTATTGACGGATTCGGAAACGAGCATAAAGATTTATCTTTTAGAGATTGATTATTCTAATTAACAAAAAATCAGAACCTTTATGACGCCATCAATCAGTGCGTTTATTTATTTTCTCTGTATTTTTTAATTTATTTATGTTTTTTAAAATATTGCAATCTTTTTTTGTGCTTGTATCAAATTTGCCGATGATTTAGGTTAACTTACACTTTTTGAAAGAAACCCGAAAGATGAATTTTACTTTCATTAATCCGCCGCGGAAAACCAATAGAAACAACCTCTGGAGCGTCATTGATGCCGAAATGCCTCCCTTGGGCATGGCAACCCTGGCGGCCATTTGGGAAAAAGAAGGGCACGCATCTCAGATCATAGACTCGGCGGCGTTGAAATTGACCATTCCCGAAACAATTTCAAAAATCACCCCCGCGCCGGACTATATCGGTATCACGGCAACGACAACGGAAATATCCAACGCCACGGAAATCGCGCAGGCGGCGCGACGGGCCTTCCAGGGAACAAAAATTATCCTGGGCGGTGTTCATCCTACGGTTTTTCATGAAGAGCTGGTGCGACATAACATCTGCGATATGGTCGTGCGCAACGAAGGCGAGTTTGCGCTGATCGCGTTGGCCAAAGGAACGGCGTTGGATAAGGTGCCGAACCTGACATGGAAAAATGAGCATGGGAAAATCATCATCAATCCGGTTTCCAGCCAATTTGTTGATTTGGATTCGCTGCCGTTCCCCCTTTACGAAAAACTTCCCATGTCCTTGTATCATTCCGCATTGGGAGCCGCCAGAAGACAACCGTCCATCGGCATGATAACCTCCCGTGGCTGCCCGGGGAAATGCAGCTTTTGTTTTTCTGAAATGTTCGGCGTCAAAATCAGATTCATGTCCCCCGAAAGAATCGTGGAACACATTCTTCTGCTGAACCGAAAGTATGGAATCAGGGAAATTTCCTTCTATGACGACACTTTCACGGCCGATCAAAACCGCATTGCGGCGCTTTGCCAGATGCTGCTGAACCGGAAATTGAAAATTTCCTGGTCTTGTTTCGCGAGAGTTGACACGGTTACGCCGGAGCTCCTTTTGCTGATGAAAAAAGCCGGGTGCCATCAGGTCATGTATGGTTTTGAAACATCCGATGAAACGATCTTGGACCGTTTCAACAAACGGGTGAATCTTGAGCAGGCCCGAAATGCCATCCGCTGGACAAAAGCCGCCAAAATCAATATTCGCGGCGCCTTCATGCTGGGAAGCCCGGAAGAAACGGCAGAAAGCATGCAAAAGACCATTGAGTTCGCAAAAAAATCCGGGATTCAGCTGGCCATTTTCAATGTCACCACGCCATACCCCGGCACACCCCTGTATCGGGAATTTTCATCACGAAATGCGCTTCTTCATCATAATTGGGATCTGTATAATCGGGCGGAACTTGTTCTAAAATTAGACACTCTCACCGCTGAGGACGTTAAATATTTCTATTATAAAAGTTATCGCGAGTTTTATTTGCGACCCGTGTTCATCATCAAGTACATCCTGAACATTCGAACCCTCACCGAAATCTCCATTTTGGTTAAGGCATTGTTTAAAATAATCCGTCTGACATTCAAAAGATTATTTCACAAACAGTTCTGATTTTATCTCCGAGATGCAATCCGGTCATCGAACCATAAGTCCCCTTAAACCCTCTTTTTTGAAAATCGCCGTCACAGCCATTCCAAACGCCCCGGCAATCTGGATGAAAAAAGGATAGGACGGAATCAGATGACGGTCCATGTCATCCAGCCCCGCCAGCCAGATGGAAATAAATTGTCCCAAGACAAACAAAATACAGAAAACCTGAGCCCACCCGATTTCTTTGTGTTTAACAAAGACGTGGGCCAGGACAAGCGACTGGAAAAGCAACAGCAGGAAGAGTCCTCCGTAAGCGGCCACGACGATGTCAAACAATCTTTTGAGCATGTATTTCGCGTAAACCATCGTGCACTGCGAGTTTCGGATGAAGCGCTTGATTCTTTCCGGCGGGTAATTGACCGTATCGGGCATCCGCAAGCAGAAGATCATATCCGTTGTCGGCGGAAGATTTTTCGGAAACCGTTTTTCGCAGATCTTGTAGTTGTCAATAAAATGATTGTTGATGGTGAAAGGCGCGGCGTAATAATTGATGTGCCTGGTGCGGTCGATGATGGCCATCAATTCGTCGTCTTTTCCGTAATCGTAGGCCCCGCTGATGCTGATGTGGGCGATCGTATTGTTCAACGCGATGTTGCTCAGGACGAATTGCCCGTTGTGCCTGTAATTCATGGCGCAGTAGCCGACCGTCCCCAGAACGGACAGCAAAATTCCGGCAAAGCCCCAGTAAAGAATTTTTCTTTCTTCCCTCAGCACAAAATAACGGGTGACAAAAAGCATCAAAACCACGCCCAGCGTGATAAGATAGGTCGGCTTGAGCATGACCAGAAAAAAGGGAAACACCCCCAGCGCCAGGGCGGCCGGTTTCCGCGGTCGCTCCAGATAACTTACGAGAATAAAAAGCAGTAAAACCGAGCCGGCAAAGCACAGGCTCTCCGGATTCAGATGAACATTCTGAATCAGAATAGGATGCCACAGGCCGTAGAAAAGCGTCGCCGCCACGCTAAAAAACCTGTTTCGAATAATCTTCTCCGACACGTAGAAAAAAGGGATGATCGAAAGAAAAGATACGACCTGCTGAAAAAGAATGAGATTAGAAACGAGATTTTCCTTTGAAAGGTATTCGAAAAACTCAATGACCATGGAATAGAGGGGCGTGCGGTACAAATCAACCGTACCCCGCAAAATATCAACCGGCGCGAAATAGGACACGCTGTCCGAATTGTAAAGAACCATATTCGGGTTCAGATAGCCGAAAAAATAAATCCTGTACAAAAGGCAAATCGCCATCGTCGCACCCAGCATGACGCTTTGCGGAATTTCCCCGATTTTTTTCATAAACCGATTAACCTGCATGTTCTGGCCCTGACTCGCGATGCCTGAAATATCCATTTTTTTATGCATGATTGCAATAAAAAAATCTCTTCACCCTTTACCCCTTTGTTCTTCACCATTGACATAAATGATCAGGATACCTATACTTGCCCAAAACATTTCCGGAGTTTCCAAAATGACCGACCGATTGAAAAACAAAAATGCCATCATTACGGGAGCCGCCAGCGGCATCGGCCGTGCCACGGCTGCTCTTTTCGCGCGCGAAGGCGCCAATCTGATTCTTGCGGACATCAACGACAAACTGCTTACCGACGTGCTCAATGAAATAAAGGACTTTGGCGGAAAATACTTCACCGTCCAGACCGACGTATCTTCCGAAGCATCCATTCAAGCCATGATCCGTTTCGGACTGGAAAAGTTCAGCTTCATTGACATTCTGGTGAACAATGCCGGCATCGGCGGCAATCTGGACAATCTCGAAGATCAGAAGCAGGAAGAATGGCAAAAGGTTTTCGAGGTCAATGTGCTGGGGCCCGTTTACGCCACCAAACACATCATCGCCCACATGAAACAGCGCCGTCAGGGTTCCATCATCAATATCGCTTCGGTTGCCGGACTCCTTTCCGGCGCGGGCGGCAACGCCTACAGCGCCAGCAAGGCGGCGTTGATCAACTTCACGAAAACGTCGGCCTGTGAAGTGGGCGCGTATAATATCCGCGTCAACGCCATCTGCCCCGGACTGATTGAAACCGCAATGACCCAGCCCTTTTTCGACTGGGCGCGCAGCACCGGCAAGGAAAATCAGCTCGGCAAATACTGCGAGCTCAAGCGCGCGGCCCGTCCCGAAGAAGTCGCCTGGGCGATTGTGTTTCTAGCCAGCGACGAGGCCAGCTACATCACCGGCCAGGCCATTGCCGTGGACGGCGGCATCACCGCTTCCATGAGTTTTCCGGGAAGAAAAATCTAGCATCAGCTAAAAATTAAAGAGGGGAAAACGTTGTTTTTCCCCTCTTTGTCATTGTGCCGTTCATGACGTGAAATTTTTGTTCAGCCCTCCAGTCTTTTCCTGAGTGCTTCCAGTTGATTTTTAAGTCTCTCCGGCAGACGGTCGCCGAATTGGGCGAAGTGTTTTTCAATATCGGGAATTT
>ERZ795047.696-NODE-696-length-40189-cov-13.046071_pt1 | contig 40189 bp, 44 predicted proteins | sample MGYA00375131_ERZ795047 | MGnify/ENA primary metagenome ERZ795047 (study PRJEB30176, sample SAMN05720228) | activated sludge metagenome | isolation source: Anaerobic digester | place: Japan | collected 2015-05-20 ...
TTCTACTACAAGAAGGAAGTCCGCCTGCCGGTGAAGCTGGCAAGCGGCAAGACCAAGAAGCTGACCGCCTTCGTATACATCATGGATGCATCAAAATCCGCTGTAGTTTTTACAGCGGCAGTTCCGAGTCCGAGGATCGGTACAGTCACATATTTTGTCAGGTTCGTACCGACCGTTGCGATCTTGTCGCCGACCTTTTCAATAGATGCTCCCGCTTCACCGATTTTTACAAGTGCCGTCTGAGAATTTGCAGCTTCCTGCTGCAGATTTCGCAGTTCCTGTTCCGTATCAACAATTTCACGCTGAAGGGCGTCGTACTGCTCCGGGGGGATCGGATGACCGAATTCATCTGACACATCCTTTGCCTGCTGTTTCAAGCCGTTCAGCTCATCAGTTGTCTGCTTGATCTCATTTTGCAGGGCATCGTACTTCTCCTGCGAGATCTCACCGCGGGAAAGCTGCTCATCGGCGATGCGGCTCTGCTCTTTCAGTTCCCGGAGTTTTGTCTCAGTCTCACCGATTTTCTGCTTGATAGGGTCGTACTTTGCCTTCCACGCATCGTAATTGTCTTTGGTTTTGGCAGCTTGTTCGCTGGCTTTTTTCAGCGTTTCGAGCTTGTCACTGGTCGATGATACGGCATCGGCAAGCAATCGCTGTTTCTGCGACAGCAGTTCCGTATTGGTAGGGTCGAGCTTCAGCAGCTTTTCGACATCCTTTAGCTGTGTCTGCGTGTTTTTGATGTTCTTATTGACACCTTCAAGGGCTTTGCTGAGTTTCGTGGTATCTCCACCGATCTCGACGGTAATACCCTTGATTCTGTTTGCCATGCGGATCACCTGCCTTTCGCATGGGTATAAAAAAAGCAGCCCCGAAGGACTGCATTGAATTTCAATTAATCAGATTGCAAAACAAATTTCTGGTATTTTGGTGCGTAATGCATTATTTTGGCTATGAAGAATTAAGCAATCATTCTGAAGACGACCAACGATGATACCTGGATCTCTATTGATGCGTCTTGCAAATGCAATAATTGCTGAACTGCTAAATGCGCCATTTTCTACAAAAGCCTGATACTGGTCTGCAGGTATGAGTCTCTCTTGAGCGAACATATCAGCCTCGTGCTCAGACTCATCGACAGTATCAGATTCCCATGTGTAGGAAACATCCTTTATTCGCTTCTGAAACACATGGCCCAATTCATGAAAAAGAGTAAACCAAAAAGTATCACTATACTTGCGTCTGTCACTAATAGCAACAAGGGCTTTTTCCTTGCTGAGCCACTTGACAACACCGTGAAGTCCTGAATTTTTCAGATACGGAAGCATAACCAGTGCAACACCACATTCCGCAAGCAGGTTCTTAATTTGATCTAAGACCTGTTCAATCGGACTCGTAGTCATTTCTACTATCTTTTTAACGGCAGTACTAAGAGCGCGTTCATTATAAGGCTTAGTAACATAACTTCGACCGACTTTCGTGGCAGTTTCTACCCATATATTAGCACTTAGGATGTTTTTTTGCTTCGGATTTTTTATGCCATTGCGAAATTTTAGATTATAATCAGTTTCTGTGAGAATGGATAGTCTAGAAATGGAGAGATAGGAGCAAAGGTTCGATACTTTATCAGCTGCGTTTCTTACGGCAGGCAAAACGCCAAGTTTAACAAAGAAGCTGTAATCGACTTCTTGGATAAGCTTAACTTCTTCAGCCATTTCTTCTTTTTTGCTCTGTTCAATCAGAGCCAGATCATACTTTTTCTGCAGATTGAGCCACACTTCCGGAGAAGTATTAAGCATACTCGCAAGTTTCATAGCGAGGTCTTTTGAGATATTTGCTTCGCCGTTAACTAGCTTACTGATGGTTTTTGCCGTAGTCCCAAGTCGAATTGCAAACTCCTCTTGTGTAATTTCCAAATCATCTATGATTTCACTGATATAGTACCCTGGATGAAAGGAAATACTCTCAATATTCTTTTTACTCATAATGATTAGATACCTCCTCTATCCTTATAATTGTAATGGATTTACACACACTCATGAAATCGGGACCCGGAGTTATTATATTTTCATTCTCGTCCAAAGGTGCAACTATTATTCGCCATGATGTTTTCCTTCCTTTAACGTCAAGCCCCCAGAAACCTGTCAAATCCTTCTTTTTGTGACCTAATGGATGGCAATGAAAAGGTGGGTAGGACATGATATCATTAAATGATGATGCCTGTTCTATAAAATTTATGTCTGCCAATAAAGCTTCTGCAAAGCCCGCTAGCTTTTTTGCCGCCTTTTTTCTGTTATGACATAATTCATCCAATTCGGCACTTTTATACCGTACATCCACGCTTTTCGACTCACCACTCTTTATCAATATTACCTTTTTGGTAATTCCATTATACCACAACTAATATAGTTTGTCAAGAGTTGCTTGACAAAAAACTTGCCTGAAGCAATTATTCTTCCCGCTATCGTTGAAGTGCTACTCATCTCGACTAATATCAGTTTCCTATAAGGTTCTTATGGTGCAGTTTTCTCGGCTCAAAACCAATCACGTCAAAAAACATCTGCATGACAGCTCCAGCGCCGAAGGTAGATATAACAGTACCGATGCCTACCGAACCTCCGAGCATCCAGCCAATCAGCGTAACCACTGCCCATAACAGTATCTCAACCACACCGATCGGTATCTTCGGCATTCGTTTTCCGATAGCAATCAACAACCCGTCCTTCGGACCACAGCCCTGTTCTGCGGACATATACAGATACATTCCGAGTGATATAAACAGAAAGCCGAACAGCATCAGTACAAAACCGAGACCAATGCAGTGATTCTCAGTATATGGGGAATAATCGTTCAATAGCTGTGTCAGGTTTCCGGTTATAAGAGCATCCAGTATTGTCGCAAATCCGATGTTTTCTCTGAGAACAAGCTGTATCAGAACAGCAGTCACAGAGATCAGCACCATAGAACTGCCGTAGTTCAGCGGAGTGTGCTTTGCAATACCCATGCCGAGGCAGTCCCACGGTGCGAGACCAATGTTTGCGGCTATCGTCAGATGCACACCGAAGGAGTAAACGGCAAGCCCGAACAGGATCCGCAGCCAGCCGGAAATGATGTGCTTTTTAGAAGGCATCGAAGTTTTCCTGCGTTGCCTTGATCGGGTAATCATAATCGTCATTATCCTTTTCAATGAACATTTCGTTGACCATTCCGATAGTGAGCAGATCAAGGTCGGATAAACTCAGCCCGATCTGCACACATCGGAGAAGGAACAGCGGCGTTGTCATCTCGCGGTCAACTGGGCGAGATTTTTTTTGACTCTGCCTGTGTCTCCAGATTCACGCCCCAGAGTTCAAAGAGCTGCGGCAGCACTTCGTAGATGGAGAAGGTGTTGAACTGCTCCAGCCACTCGTCGGGGCTGTCAGGAACGCCCTCCGGATCGGCGTGCTTTGCCATCGTCCAGGCGATATTCTCGAACACCTCAAGGCTCTCGATACCGAGACCGGAATTCTCCTCATCGCTCTCGTCAACAGAATCCTTCAGCGCAGAAAAATCCTTGAAGATATCCTTGCGGAACTTTGCACGGTAAAGGCGAGGCAGTGTTGCACTCGCCTTGAAAGGAACCTCGATGCCGTCAACAGTAATTGTTTTTCTGATAGCCATATTCTTTCTCCTTTATCAGTCTGTTGTTGCTGCGGCTGTGCTGCCGCCCTTTGTGGTACTTGCGGAACGTGTATTGGTGCTGTTGTTGGTGGTTGCTGCAGTCGGGATATAGACGGCGTTGTACCAGTTGTTATAGGTGGTCTCATCTGTGCTTTCACAGGTCTTGGACTTTACCAGACCGGAAGGCAGCGCAGAAGCCTTCAGCGACAGCGTTTCGGTCTTGACTTCCTTGCTCTCCTCAGTGGTCTGACCTTCAGTTGCCGGACGGGAAGCCGAGCAGCAGTACAGCACATGACGGATGTGATTCTTGTCTCCGTCAAACTCGAACAGGAGTGCGAACTGCGATGTCTCCGCATCGTTGCGCTCAACCAGAACGCCCTTGCTGTCGAGCTGTTCACCGAGGATATCGGTTGCGAAATCGGTGGTGATGAGAGCAATTTCGAGGTCACCCTCATAGCCTGCGTTGTTGTTGATAACGTAGTAAACGGTGTTATCGGCGTAGAAGTTGTCGTTCTCGCCGTTTGCGTCAATGCTCAGGGAAACAGCACCGGGCAGACGCACAGGCGTTGCAAATGTCGGAACACCGTCATCACTCCATGCTGTGATCTTTGCCCAGTGAACCTTGTTCAGACCGAACTTGACCTTGTTTTTCTTCAGAGCCATATTCATACCTCCAATGTGTACAGGACCTCATAGAGCCGTTCGCTCTCGATCCATGTTTCGGATTTTGTATAATAAATGTTGTGCTGATGCAGCACTTCCTCCACACGCTCCTCCGCATCCGGGGATTTTTCATCGGTGTACAGTTCAATATGCAGCAGCTTGAAGCTGACATACATCAGATTATCCGCACCGAATGTATTTTCACCCGGAGACAGAAACAGCGTGAACGGAGGATCCGGACTTTCACCCTCTGCGAAATGATGATACGCAAAGGGCAGCCCAATCTCCTGCATCATCTCGGAAATTTCCTCGTAGGTCACGATAACTCCTTTTTGATAAGCGTTTCGAGCATATCTGCGCCGGTTGCCTCAGCAGGAGCGATATGCGGGATAGCCGCCACACGACCACCGCCGCGCTTTGCATGACCGTGTTCGAGGAGATGTGCGATCTGGTAGCGGTCTTTGCTGTGGACTGTCATTTCCAGTGTGTGGCTGTTTTCCTTGGTTTTCTTTGCTGTCCAGCTTCGCTTGTAGCGGCCTGACTTCACTGGGGCTTTTGCGGAGATCTCATTCTTGACCGTTGTCGCTGTCTTTCGTACCGCCTTTTTCATTGCTGAATCGGCAAGTTCAGCGTATTCCGACAAGCCTTCCATGATCTCCGCAGCCATATCGTCAATAGATGTCATCCTTTGATCCCGCCCTTCGTGATTCGCAGATCAGCTTCATATAGTCCTGCGTCTGATAATTCGGCACAATGCCCTTAATATCGTAGTCAATACCGTCAAAACGGATCTTGTACACAGTCGATGCCATGCGCTTTGTCTGCGGAGTCTGTCGGATAATGACCTCCAGCTTTTGTATCTCTCTGGTCACTCCGGTATTTGTCTCCTCAGCCGCACCTCCCACAGTATTTGATACAGTCACAGAAGCCCAGAGGGAGAACACCTCCTCCCATCGGGCCTTGTGATTGCCAATCGTATCTTTTTTGACATGATTTTCGAGGACGGCGATCCGCTGATTCAGTTTCCCGATTTCCATCAGACCACGCCCTCTCTTTGTGCGAATAACAGCGCCCTGAGTGTCAGTGTCAGTGCATGATAATCTGCAGTATTGCGGTTTTCATAGAGGTAAGATACAGTATACAGCATAGCCTGCCGGGAGGTTTCCTCATTTTCCGCGAGTTGCTTTTCATTCATTCTGCCCACATCCATCACGAGCCGCTGCGCCGTATCGATCAGAGTGAGGATGAGCTTGTCATCCTCACAGTGGTCAACACGGAGGTAGTTTTTTGTTTCAGGCAGTGAGATCAGATTCACTTATCTGCCCTCCGTTCTTATCAGCCGTTGCCGCCGGTGTTACCGCCAGTATTTCCGCCTGTGGTAGCCTTTGTGCCTGCCATCTTGAGGACCTTCACAGACTCCGGCAGGATGAGACGACCGTCCACACGCTGGGTGGTAAGGAAGCCGACCTGATCGGTGCGGGCATAAAGCTCGTTGAGACGGCGGAAGGTGCGGTTCTGACGGTCTGCCACCCAGTAGTTCTTCATGTCGCCGAAGAGGAGAACACGCTCGCCCTTTGCGATACCGGGCATGAAAGAGCTGGTGCGGATGGGGCGACCGAGCAGTGTATCCGGCTTTGCAATGTCGAGCGACGGCTTCCAGAGGTAATTGTCGTTCTTGTCCTTCAGCTTCATGAGCTGAAGCAGGATGGTCTCATTGCAGACGAACTGTGCGTTTCTGCGGTAAGGAGACTTAAGGCTGTAGTAGAGGTCGAACACCTCGTCAAAGGTGATCGCAGTCTGAGATGCCGCAGTTACACCCAGCTCTGCACCGCCGGTCTCATCGAGGATACCGAGAGGCTTCTTGTCGCCGTCACCGGTGAAGAAGGCACGCTCCTCGGCATTGCCCATTGCCACACCGAAACGTGCAGCGATATACGATGCGAGGTCGAAGGCAGAGTCGTGCAGAAGCTCGTTGCTGATCTTGATCATAGTGCCGAGCTTATATGCAGAGAGGGTTGTCTGACCGAAGCGGGTATCAGTCTCAGGAATTTCCTCACCCTCATCGATCCACTGCGCCTCCATTGTATCATTGGCAATCGGGATCTTGCGGGTACCGCTGTTGGTCTTGATGACTGTTGCCATCTGGCGGAAGATGTTATTCTCTTCCAGTGCCTGAATCAGTCTGCGCTCGAACTCGTCCGGCACAGTGTATCCGCCCTCGGTGTCCTCGCCGACAGAAAGTGCGTTGCGGACTGCAAGCTGATCGCCCTTGTTGCGGATCATATCCCAGAAGGCGGACTTGTACTCGTCGGTTGCGGTCGGTTTGGTGGGCGGCGTATTCTTTGTGCCGGGAGCGTTGGTGACGGGCTTGCTGGTCGGTGCGGAAAGTGCCGCATCAAGGGCTGCCTGCTGTTCCAGACGCTCAATCTCTGCGCCCAGTGCCTGCACTTCACCGGCCATTTTGTTGTACTGTTCCACTGCGGAAGCCTCCACGAGACCGTTCTCACCACGGTGCTTTTCGAGGAATGCTTTTGTCTGCTCCCACAGGGTATTACGCTTGCTGCGAAGTTCCATGATTTTGCTCATATCTTTTTCTTCGTTTCTGCCGGATATCTCCGGCGGTCATAAAAATACAGCCTGCTTATCTCAAAAATGCAAGCTGCTGTTTCAAAATCTCATACGGCATCGAGCCGTCTGCGGTCTTGCCGTCCATACCGATCACAGGGATAGTCACAGTCGGTGCTGTATCCTTCAGCCCTTCCTCGGAAGGTTTCTGTGCATCATCTGCCTTGCTGTCATCGGGCGGCTCTGTGTCTTCGGGTGCCGCGGAAGCGGTGATCTTTCCCAGAATGGTCTGTCCCATGACACGGGTACTGTACTCCCAAAGGGCATCACCGGTGTCCAGCTTGAACGGCTTCTTTTCGGTCTCTTTCTTTTCATCGCCCTCATCGTCACCGCCTTCCTGATCGGGCTTCTCAGGCTCGTCCGGATTGTCAGGCTCATCCTGCTTCTTGTCCGGTTCCGGCTTTTCGTCAAAGAGGATCTCATCTGCAAAGCCCAGCTCGACCGCCTTTTTTGCATTGATCCAAGTCTCATCGGACATGAGCTTGCTGATGCGGTTTCTGCTGAGTCCGGTTTTTGCCGCATATGCGTTGATGATGCTCTCTTTGACCTCGTTCAGCGTTGCAATGGCTTTTTCCATGTCCTTTGCATTGCCGAAAGCAATGGTAGAAGGGTCATGGATCATGAGAAGTGCGGTGGGAGACATCTGCACAGTATTGCCTGCCATTGCGATCACACTTGCCGCTGATGCAGCGATGCTTGCGATTCTGACAGTAACATTGTGCGGATAGTCACGGATCATTGTGTAGATCTCCGCAGCGGCGAAGACGTTGCCTCCCGGCGAATTGATCCAGAGCGTGAGGTCACCGTCTTCGGCATACAGCTCATCTCTAAAATCCTGCGGCGTGATCTCGTCACCCCAGAAGGAATCCGAGTCGATCGGTCCCTCAAGGCGAAGCACTCTGCCGCCGCTGTCATCGTGAATATAGTCCCAGAATTTCGGCATTTACATCCCTCCGTTTCGTACTTTCTTCCTGCGCCTTTTCCGCAGGAATCTGTCATCGGTTTCTTCTTCCGGTGTATTTTCTGTATCTGTCTGCTCCTCAGTGTCATCGTCCTCGGGCTCGTCCAGGTCGTAGGCTGCACCTGCATCCTGCAGCTTATTGTAGCTGCCGTTGAGGTAATAATCATCACCGCCGAGATCGTGCGGAATGAGATCCATGTTTTCAAGCCTGCGCACATCATTCGGCGACATAAAGCCGTTGCCGACACCGATCGCATAAGCGTTCATTCTGCTCTGATAATCTCCGCGCATCAGGCCGTCCACGTTGAATTTCGGGAAATATACATCCTGTTCCTCCTCCAGCAGAAGGTCTTTGATGATGCCTTTTTCAATGCGAATGATCCACGGCATGAGCGAATATTGCACGAATGCGATACCCTGATGCTCGATGTTATTGAAGGTGCTGCGCTTCAAGTCCTGCACCAGATGAGGCGGCACCTGAAACATTCGGCAGATCTCCTCCACATCAAATTCCCTTGTAGAGAGAAATTGCGAATCCTCCGGTGGCAGCGAGATCGGCTTGTACTGCATACCTTCTTCGAGGACTGCGATGCGGTGCGCATTACGGGAACCGCCGTACACTCTCGTCCAGTTCTCACGGATCTTTTCCGGATTTTTCAGTACGCCCGGATGTTCGAGAACACCGGCAGGCTGCGCTCCGTTTTTGAAGAAGGCGCTGCCGTAACGCTCCACCGCCATTGCTGCGCCCAGCGCATTTTTCATCATGGCAATGGGTGAAAATCCCACAAGTCCGTTGAAGCCCAGACCGGGGATGTGCAGTATCTCATCTCGCTGAAAGATGATATCCTTGTCATGCTCACCGGGCTTTTCATCGGTGTATGCGTGATAAGTGTAGAACAGGTCGCCGCTTTTCGGGTCACGGTCAATCTCCACATTCTCGGGGAGAAGCGGATACAGACCGACGATGCCGTTCTTGCCGTCTCGGACGATCTGTGCGTATGCGTTGCCCCAGAGCAGCAGATGACACATCAGTGCCTCCCAGAATGAGAATGAACTCATTTCGGGATTCGGCTGTCGGTAGAGTATTTTATACAGCGGATGATCGGTAGCGCGTTCCTTATCCTCGCCGGCACCTGTATATCTGTACAGATGCAGCGGAAGCCCTGCAATGGTATTTGACAGCAGTCTCACGCAGGCGTATACGGTAACGATCTGCATTGCCGTTCGTTCGTCAACACGCTCTCCGCTGTGCGTCATGCCGAATACAAACAGATTACCAGAATCACGGACATTGTCCCGGATATCCGGCAGTGACGGTGCGTCTCTCGGCTTATTGAAGCCGAGCCAGTTGAGTAAGCCCATCTGCATCCCTCCTATAAAACGATCAGGTCATGATCGGGTTCGTCATAGACACTGCCTTGCATTTCATGGCGGATCACTCGGTCGAGTGCCATGATCCATGCAACAATGCCGTCGATTTTCTCGGTACTTTTCTTTTTGCTAGGTTTTATATTCTCCGCCGCATCAATTTCGGCGACCACATTTCCTGCCATCCATCTGAGAACGGGATTGCCGCCGTGAACGAACATACCTTCGAGTATTAGCTTGTACAGTTCCTTCATCGGGGGAGACATATCCTTGAATCCCATACCCATCGGCACAACGGTAAAACCGTCACCCTCAAGGTCTGTGATCAGCTGTGTGGCGTTCCATCGGTCGGCTGCGATCTCCTTAATGTTATATATCGTGTGCAGCTCATTGATCGTTTTCCGCACAAAGTTATAGTCGACCACATTGCCCTCGGTGATATGAAAAAGCCCCATGCGCTCCCAGACATCGTATGGAACATGGTCTCTCCGTACACGGAGGTCAAGTGTTTCTCTCAGCAGCCAGAAGTGAGGGACAACGATGTATTTATCGCCCTCTGTCAACGGCGGGAACACCAGAACAAATGCCGTGATATCCGATGTGCTGGAAAGGTCCAGTCCCGCATAGCACTCTCTGCCTCGTAGCTTTTCAAGGTCGATCGGTAGATTTCCTCTGTCGTAGATATGCTCCGGGATCCATGCAACCGCACTGCCGACCCACTGATCGAGTCTCAGCTGACGAAATACATTTTCTTCCGCTGGATTTGTCAAAGCTTCACGGTGTGCATCCCGGACGCGGTCAATGGTGATCGTATGCCCGAGAGACGGATTTGCTTTGTACCATGATTCCTCGGCGTTCCAGTCATCGTCATCATTCAGTCCGTAGATCACTGGATAGAACGAAGGATCGATGCGTCTGCCGTCCAGAATATCTTTTGCTTTGGTGTGATATTCGTAGCAGATTGAATTTCTATCAGTTCCCGCTGTGGTAATAAGGAAGTACAGCGGCTGCGTTCGGGCATCGCCGGAGCCCTTTGTGAGAACATCCACAAGACTTCGGTTCGGCTGCGCGTGCAGCTCGTCAAGCACCAGACCGGATACATTCAGACCGTGCTTTGTGCCGACTTCAGCCGAAAGCACCTGATAGAATCCCACATTGCTGTAGTTCACCAGTCGTTTTGTCGCCGCCATGATCTTGGAGCGTTTCAGGAGCGCCGGTGTCATTTCCACCATACGCTTTGCAACGTCAAAAACGATAGAAGCCTGCTGTCGGTCAGCCGCTGCGCCGTAGACTTCGGCGGACGGCTCGTTGTCGGCGTACAGCAGATACAGTGCAATGGCCGCCGCAAGCTCAGATTTTCCGTTTTTCTTCGGGATCTCAACATATGCCGTGCGGAATTGTCGGGTATCATCTTCTTTGACCACACCGAAAATGTCACGGATGATCTGCTCCTGCCAAGGCAAGAGCCAGAACGGTTTGCCCGCCCATCTGCCCTTGGTGTGGCAGAGGTTTTCTATAAAGCGAACAGCCCTGTCCGCTTTTGTCGCATCGTAATGGGAGTCCGGCAGCATGAAGCGGGTGGGCTGATAATCGGTGAGTTTCGGATAATTCGCAGGTCTTTCTCTTGCTTTTGCTGTTCTTGCCATCAGCCGCCTCCCAGAAGTGCATCCATATCGTCAACGGCGGCGTCCTTCATATCTGCACCGGCAGTGATACGGCTTCTTGCTGCCGGAGTCAGTCCGAACTGTTCTGCGATCTTGTTCATGATCTTCAGATAGGTCTGCGCAATGCTGACCTGCGGGACCTGCTGCCAGTAGCCGGATTTTGTTTTTACGATCGTGCCGTGCTGCGTCATGAATTCCTCGGCTTCCTTCCAACGGGCGTATGCCTGACAATAGGATGCGAATGCCGCCTGATCGACCTCGGTCAGCACACCGATCGCTTCAAGCTGTTTGGATAGCCTGCGCCATTCCTTTTTTGCTTCGGGCTCCAGCCACTTCGGACAGGGCGGTGCTTTTTTCACAGGCTTTGGTTCAGCCTCATTCAGCGGACGCTTGCCCGGATTGCCTTCCAGCTCTTTGATCGCAGTGGGTTTTGGTTTTCTGCCTCTCTGAGCCATCCGCATCACTCCTTCCTATAAAAATGTGCATAAAGAAAAGAGCCTGCATTTGCAAGCCCTTTCTATGTATGTTTGCTGCCTTTAGTTGTACTCATGCATCAGTATCGCCAGCGCCATTTCTGCGGCTTCGTTCTGGGGCGGAACATCTTCGCCCCGGTCGTAGTTGTAAATGACCTTGCCTTCGACCTTCAGCGTGAGCTTGCTGATTCTGCCACCCTCGATTCCGTACTGGCTGCTTTCGTCGTAGGCTTTCACCCAGTAGCGAACCACCGTGTACTTTCCGTTGCCCTTCGGAACTCCGATCGCACCTTCATGCCACATAATGTTTTCCTCCGTATTTTCGTTATTTTCGGCTCGGTTTCCCGTTCCGTTGTACACAGTATAACTCTGTTTCGGACATATAGCAATAGTGAGTAATCACGATCATTGCGGGCTATATTCCGCGGTTTGTTGTGTACATTATGCTTTTGGTTGACTTTGTCATTCGGCTTATGATATAATAGGGAAAAGTGGAGATTTCCGCTTCAAATCGATTTGTGTATGAGAACGGAGGTTCAGCCATGTTCAAATTCTTAATGGAAGAAATCGACAACAGAGAGAAAAGCGCAGAGCGAATTGCCTGCCTTGAGAAGAAGTACGGCATTACCTTTCCCGATATCCTGAAGGAACTATATGCCCGAACAAACGGTGGAAAACTGAAAGAATGTTTTGTACCGGTCAACGGAGATCCGGACGATACCGCTGAAGTATGGTGTATGTACGAATTGGGAGAAGCAAAATGTGATTTTGAATTTAAAGCAGATCATGACCGTGAAGAACCAATGAATAAATATATCCCTGCTGACTGGTATCCATTTGCCTATGATCGTGGTGGTGCGACATTTTATTGGAGCAGCAAAGATCATAGAGTGTGGTTTGTGATTCCGGATGATCCAGACAGCCTCGAAGAACCTGATCTTATCGCAGACAGCATCGAAGCCTTTATCGAATTGCTGAATAACTCCGTCGTCGAAGAATAAACTGTGATAAAAGAAGGCGGAGGTTTCTGCTTTCAACCATAATATATGGAGGAATTCGTATGAATGAAATCATTCACATGATACAACAAACATACGGCGATTTGTGTCAATTGTGTCCGCCGCTTGATGAAGAACAGTATCCTCTTGCTGAAAAAATGCTGCCAGCTACTTTGTTTGAGGTATTAAAGATTAGCAATGGTGTTCTTGAATTGATGTCGCTTCCGAATGTTGATAGCGGTAAACCATTTTCCATTGGATTCATCATAGAAAGCTTTGATGGTATGTCTTCAGCATCGAAAGAATTACGTGAATTATATGGAATTGAAGGTCTTGCTTTTGCAGGCAATGGCGCAGGCGGTTATTACGTCATGAATCCTGATGGAAAAATTCATCTCTACGAATACGTTGGCGAAGATGGGGAGTTTTATGCAGATAATATCATGGAATATATTTCCAAAACAGGAGCGCACATTTCCAAATAGAAACCTGATATATCAACCTAATTATGACAGCAGCCCCTCCGTCCTCCGGAAGGGCTGTTCTGTTTCAGATGTCGCCGTTTGCGCAGAAGTCTTCGAGGTCTTGTGCATCCACCCGGATGCCGTCGCTCTCCCAGTCGAGAACCTGATCCTCAAGGTACTGCGGATCGTAGCCGTACTTCTTGGCGATGCGGTTCAGTTCCTTCTTCGTGATGTTTTTCATGGTGGATTCCTCCGTTTTGTGTATTCGGTGCGGGGTCTCGGCTGTCGCCTCGGTCGGTGCTTCTGCTTCGCAGAGGTGTTCACCGGACACCCGCACCCCGTTCCGTTGTACACATAGTAAATCTTTTCGCTCGATATATCAAGATGGTAAAATAACAGATCAGAAAAGGCTTATTTTCGCAGGAATTGTACATATTATGCCTTGCCCACAAACGCGCACAGCTGCGTTGTGTAGGGCTTGCAGTGCAGGGGCATACGTATGCGTTCCTTCCTGCATCCCCGCCACAGGGGGGCGTGTGCCGCCCTGGTGGGGCGACCGGTTCATCTGCCGGTCATCCATTCCCATTCGCTTTCGCAGGCGTCTGCGTACTCTGCCTCGAAAAGGGCGTCGTCGTCGATCCATTCGGTTTCATACTCAATCTCCTCGATGCCCTCGAAGGTCGTGCCGTTTGCGGCGGCGTCCTCCTGCGCAAGGCTGTCGGCGTTCTCCTCAACCCAAGCCCTGAAGTCCTCTGCGTTGAGGTCGTCCTCGTTCTCGATCTCCATTTCGTAGGCTTCCTCCTCGGTGTCGTACCAAAGGATCGTCGCGCTCTTGATTGCCTCGCACTCGTTCCAGTCGTCTCTGCCTGCCATTGCTCTTGCCTTTGCCAATCCGTAACTGATCATTGTTTTTTCCTCCGCTTTTCGTTGTTTCGGTGGGCTTTGCCCTTCCGTTGTGTACATATTAACTCTGAATGCGAATAATAGCAAGCCGCTAAATGTACAGAAGATACGGGGAAAATGTTCGGCAGGTGTTGTGTATTATATGCCGCCTGTATGAGGTTCGGCAGCCCCTCCGCAGAAGGGCTGCCCGCTGGTTTATTTGCTCTTGCGTCCCGCCTCGTAAGCCGCTGTGAGCGCCTCCTTGATCTCCCAGACGGCGACCTCGAAGAAGTCATCGTCGTCCCTCATGCGGGTTTCGAGGTCGCCCCGCTGTTCCACGCTGATGATGTGGGAGAAGGCAATGCCGGTGATGACCTTGTCCACTCCGGTCAGGCTGTCGAGATGCGCCATTCGCAGCTCCGCCTTTGCCTTGCCGAGGGCTGTCTGGAGGTTGGTCAGGCAGGTCTCCTTCGGGATGCCGTAGATCTCTGCGCAATCCTCATCGGTCATCTGCTCGGTGGTGGTGATGCCGTTCTCCAGCATTTTGATCTTCTCCTCGATTCTCTGCTTCTTGGTCATGTTCTTGTCCTCCGTGTTTTGAATTCCGGTGGGCTTTACCCTTGCCGTTGTACCCATATTAACTCTGAAAGCACATAATAGCAAGCCGCTAAAACTACAGAAGATACGGGAAAAATGTGCGGCGGATGTTGTGTATATTACACCCGCCGCTTTTCTGTTATTCGCCGAGGGGAATCGGCATCAGGATGTTGCCGACCAGTACGAAATCGTATGCCTGCCGGAAGAACTCCGTGTACTTTTCGGTCAGCTCCTGCGGCAGGTCGGTGAAGTCATCCTCGCCCAAGCCGCAAAGGAAAAATGTGCCCTTGATGACGCCGTAACCCTTGATCGGGCGGTTCCACTTCTGCTCCGGGTGGTAGAGGGCTTCCTCCTCGCACACCAGTGCAACCGGATCATCGAAGGGGTAAATCGCCTGAATGTATCCGCCGACCGTCTGCTGCAGGCTTTCAAGGTCGCCGCTGATCTCCTTTGCGTAGGGGCGCTTGCCCGGTTCAACAACTAAAATGTTCATGTGAATGCTCCTTTGTGTTTATTCCGCTTCTCTTGCGGTAGTGACATATTAACTCTGAACCGAGGATATATCAAGCATTATCGGCAAAATAAATGTGACAAACATCGCGGCGGAAATGCCGCTGAATTGTACATCGCACAAGAGCCGCACACGCGCCCTGTGTGGGGCGGGTTACCGAAAGGGATACCGTTTGGAGGATATCCGTCCCGCGCCACACGTTGCAACGTGGCGGCTCTGTGTGCCTTATTCTTCGCCTTCGTACTTCTCGTGGATGATGCCGAGAATCTTGTCCTGTTCCTCGCGTCCTACGCCGATGCTTTCAAGCGCCTCACGCGTTCCGCAGTCGGGGCAGATCGGGCTGTTATCCACTCGGGAAAGTGCTGGTCGGGCGGTGTACGCCTGCCCGCATTTCGGGCAAATGTGCGGCTCGTTGTTGCGGTCTTTCATCGCTGTACCTCCTTTGCGCTGATTTCGTAGGCGGCATCGAGAAACTTGGTATCGAAGCCGAAGTTCCGGTAGCCTTCCTCACAGGTGCGGATGTAGGCAAGCGACGGAATTCCGAGGCTGCGCTCCTCATGCATGAGCAAGGTCTCCGCTGTATCCGGTGCCACCGGTGAGGACTTAGAGGCGCTGCGTGCAAAAGCCCGTGAGATGGGTTCTCAGACGAAATTCTCAGCATCGGAAGCCGCTGATGCCATGAACTATATGGCAATGGCGGGCTGGAAAACCGAGGATATGCTGAACGGTGTCGAGGGTATTATGAACCTCGCTGCAGCTTCCGGTGAAGACCTTGCAACGACATCGGATATTGTTACGGACGCTCTGACGGCGCTCGGTATGAGCGCAGATGATTCTGCACACTTCGCAGATATCCTTGCAGCAGCATCGAGTAACGCAAATACCAATGTGTCTCTCATGGGTGAATCCTTCAAGTATGTTGCGCCGATCGCCGGTTCTATGGGAGCGTCTGCGGAAGATTTGTCTATCGCCCTCGGCCTGATGGCAAACAGCGGTATCAAGGGTTCTCAGGCTGGTAACAGTCTGAAAAACGCTCTTGTAAACCTCACAAAGCCGACAAAACAGCAGGCAGCGGCAATGCAGAAGCTGGGATTTATCAGCACAGAAACCATTCAGAAAATCGACTTTGAGAAGGTCGAGAAGGCAGAGCAAGCTGTTGAGGATGCGACGATCTCCCTCGATAATGCACAGATCAAGCTGAATGATGCGATCAGCAAATACGGCGAGGGTAGTTCGCAGGCACAGCTTGCAAGCAATAACTACGAAAAAGCACAACTGAAACTTGCCCGTGCACAAGAGGAGCTTGCCAAAGAACAGGAAGGTGTCTCAAAAGAGATCGCCGGGGCAAATACACTCATGACCGATGCAGACGGCAATATGCGGTCGCTCGGAGATATCATGGGTATGCTCCGTGAGAAAATGGGCAAGGTCAATGTGGAACTGACAGACGCCGAGGGCAACGCCCGTGATTTCGATGATATCGTTGCGGAACTGTCAACGACCACAGAGGGTCTTGCACAGGCAGAGCAGATGCAAGCGGCAGCCGCTATCTTCGGTAAACAGAATATGGCAGGTATGCTTGCGATCATCAATGCCAGCGAGGAAGACTACAACAAGCTCTCTACTGCCATTTACGGCTGTGAGGGCTCTGCAAAAGGCATGGCAGACACCATGCAGGACAACCTCGCAGGTCAGATCACGATTCTGAAATCACAGCTTCAGGAGCTTGCCATCAGCTTCGGTGAAATCCTGATGCCTGCAATAAGGTCTATCGTTTCCCGTATACAGGCTCTTATTGATAAATTCAATGCGATGTCTCCGGCAACGAAGGAGACCATCGTGAAAATAGCTCTTGTGGCGGCGGCACTGGGACCGCTGCTTCTTGTTATCGGCAAAACAATGGTCGGTATCGGCAAGCTGATGCAGCTTGTAGCGAACCTGCCTTCCATGATCGCAGGCGCAAAAGCCGCCTTTTCATCCTTCGGCGCAGCCATTGGCGGTATATCCGCACCCGTAGTCGCTGTCATTGCGGTCATTGCCGCTTTGGTAGCGGCTTTTGTGCATTTGTGGCGCACGAATGAGGACTTCCGAAATAAGATCACTGCGATCTGGAAGCAGATCAAGAGCATCTTTTCCGGCTTCTGTCAGGGCATCGTTGACCGTATCAACGCTCTCGGCTTCGACTTCAAAAACATCAGCGAGGTCATCAAGGCTGTATGGGACGGGCTCTGCAAGTTCCTGAAGCCGATCTTCGAGGGGCAGTTCCAGCAAATTGCAAATATCTTCAAGGCTGTGACAGACATCATCCTTAGTGTTCTGGATATTTTCGTCGGTATCTTTACCGGAGACTGGAGCAGAGTATGGGATGGTATCAAGGGCATTTTTGCTGCTGTATGGAATTTCATCAAGGATACGCTGAAAAATGCGCTGAATATGATCTGCGGTATTTTCGGCACCGATCTTGGTGAAGTAAAGGACTTCTGGGTAGGCGTATGGACGAGTATCAAGAACTTCTTTGTGAACATCTGGAACGGTATAAAGAACTTCGTAAGCACAGTCCTCAATGCGATCAAGAACTTTTTCACAACTATCTGGACCGGTATCAAGAATTTCTTTGTCGGTATCTGGACTGCGATTTATAACTCGGTCGCTGAAAAAATCAACCTCATCCAAACTGTTATCACTGTCGTTTGGAACGCGATTCATACAGCAATCAGCACGGTGCTGAATGCGATCTGGTCGGTTATCACGACTGTATGGCAGACCATTTACGACTTCATTTCGCCGCTACTGGAGGCGTTCAGGTATCTGTTCGAGACGATTTTTGAAGCGATCCATGTGATCATCTCCCGTGTTATGGACTGGATTCACGAAAAGATCACCACGGCGTGGGAGAACATCAAGGCTGTTGTAACGATCGTGCTTGAGGCGATCAAAACTGTGATTGAAACAGTATGGAACGCAATCTCTACCACTGTCAGCACGGTAATGGATACCATTTCCAATGTGATCTCAACCGTATGGAATGCTATCAGCGGTATTATTTCCGGTATTCTCAATGCGATCTGGTCTGTGATCTCATCTATATGGGAAAGCATCAAAAATCACATCACCAACACGCTGAATGCGATCCATGCGGTCGTATCTGCGGTGTGGAACGCTATATCCAGTTTTATTTCATCAGTTCTCAGCACTATCCGCAATACAGTTACAAATATCTGGAACGGCATCAAAAATACAGTCAGCACGGTCATGAACGCAATAAAAAACACTGTCTCCAATATCTGGAACAGTGTAAAATCGGCGGTCACAGAAAAGATCACAGCCATCAAGGATACGATTGTCAACGGCTTCAACGCTGCGGTGAATTTTATCAAAAACCTCGGTTCACAGGCATTTCAGTGGGGCGCGGATATCATCAACGGAATTGTGAATGGCATCAAGAGCTGTATCAATAAGGTTTCCGATGCGGTCAAGGGCGTAGCGAATAAGATCAAGTCCTTCCTGCACTTCTCTGTACCAGATGAGGGACCTCTCGCAGATTTTGAGAGCTGGATGCCTGACTTCATGCAGGGACTTGCGGACGGTATCAACCAGAACGCAGGTGTTGTCGGCGATGCTGTCAACGGCTTTGCAGGCAATCTTGCAGAAACGATCAGCACTGTTATCAGAAATGCTCTGTCCAATGTTGTCACAGCGGTGCAGGGCTTCATGGAACAGGTCTTTGATACTGTAAAAACGTCTGGGCAAATGCAAATACAGCAATTGATGCAACCATGTCACAGATCAAAAACGGCATCACAGGCGGCTGGAAGGCCATTGTATCCGTGGTTGAAAATGCGCTCGACAGCATCAAAAAGGTCATCACCACAACATGGAAAGCTGCTGCATCTGTTATTGAGGCCGCATTGAACGGTATCAAAAAGATCGTGACTGCGGTCTGGACAGCGATGAAAACGCTCATCAATACCGGACAGCTTGACATCAAAAACGTGATCTCGACAACTTGGAATGCTGTGAAAGATGTAGTGAATACAGCCCTAAACGGTATTAAATCCGTGGTGCAGACGATCTGGAATGCCATGCCGGATATTGTCCGGAACCCGATGAATCAGGTCAAGGACGCTGTGCTGTCGATCTGGGACAACATCAAAAACGGCATCGGCGATAGGCTCGGCGGCGTTCGTGATGCGGTCACAAATGCAATGAGGGCTGTCTATGATGCTGTCATGGACAAAGTCAACAGCTCGTGGTCGTGGGGACGAGACCTCATGCAGAACCTTATCAACGGTCTGAACTATATGCTCGGCAATCTCATCAATACAGTTGCGGATGTAGCGCGAGCAATCAGTGATTATCTGCATTTCTCCGTCCCGGACAAGGGACCTCTGACGGAATTTGAAAGCTGGATGCCGGACTTCATGAAGGGACTTGCACAGGGTATCAACAAGAGCAAGAAATATGTCGAGAAAGCGATCTCCGGTGTTGCAGATGCTATGACCATTGCTATGAACTCCGATTTCAATGTGGATATGTCCGGTGTGACCGGCGCAATGGCAGGCACAGGCGGTACGACAGTTGTAAACAACTACAATAACGACAACAGCCGTACAGTGAATCAGACCAATAATAGTCCGAAATCGCTGTCACGGCTGGAGATTTATCGTCAGACGCGGAACGCGCTGAATGTGTAATGGGGTGGGCTTTATGCTTGCCCTATTGCCGCGATATATCAGTATTTGCAGCTTTTCGTATAGCAAATATGACACACGCCCCAATCATAACACCGCTCGTATTTAATATTATGTCATCAATATCTGTATGCCTTGTGGGACATAGCAATTGGGACAACTCAATAAAGATAATAAAACAAATCCCTGCGAATACAGTTTTTTTGATATTATCAAGCTTGCGAAAACAGATAGGCCACACTATTCCTACAGGTATAAACATTGCTATGTTCCCGAAAATATTGATAAGCCATCCATCATATCTGTCAAAGAGAAAATAGAACGGGATTAAGCTTATCATGTTAAACGGTGTCTTTGAAAATCCAATTGTTAGTGTACCTATTTTTCCATTAATAAAATGTAACGGAAAGTATACAAATCTTGCAATAACTACAAGGCATATATAGACAAGAAGCATCTGTAGTTCGCGTTTTACCGAAAACTTCTTGAATCTGATCGCAATTATGAATCGCACAAGTATCCAAATGAGAGTTATAAAAATAAACATCTGTAGATAGGAAATCTCAATCATAGTCACTGCCTCCTCCTTTCTTTAGCAGATAGCTTGATAAACTACGATTTAGCGCAGAGAGCCTCCTCTCATTTTTTCTATTATAGCATATCCGGTCCGAATAAGTAAAGGGGGTGCAACCATGTTTTTCAAACTTATCCTTGAAAATGCCAATGGTGATCGTGTTGACATGACCACGACCGCCAACCAGTATATGACAGCAAAGGTCGAGGGCTTGTCGCCTCCGCCCGGAACGATCAGCACCTCCTCCTACGCAGGCATGGACGGCAGTTACCTCAACAACGCCTTCATAGAGAAGCGGAATGTAGTCATTTCCTTTGAGATGCGAGGTGTTGGCGTAGAAAATCGCCGTCATCAGCTTTACAAGGTGGTAAAGCCCTCCCGCTACATCAAGGTCTACTACAAAACCGCAGGTATAGACGTTTTCACTGAGGGCTATGTGGAGACCTGTGAAGTGGCTAACTTCGAGCAGCTTGTCACTGGTCAGATTTCTATTCTGTGTCCGGATATCTACTGGTACTCCACGGAATCCGTCATGGCATATTACAGCCAGATCACCGGCGCATTCACATTTCCGTTCCCGACTGAAAGTAATCCGGAGCCCTTTGTACTGGGCAAATTCAATACGCAAAATATCATGGAAATCATAAATGACGGTGACGAGATCGGGTTTACCTTGCAGATCGAAGCCCTCGCCGATGTCCGTTCTCCCACGCTCTACAACGCCGATACGGACGAATATTTGCAGATCACGGGCGATATTCTCGCAGGCGATATCATTACTGTCACCACAAAGACAGGTCATAAGACGGTCACGCTCGACCGAGGCGGTGTGAAAACCAATATCATCAATCGGCTAGTGTCCGGCTCAACCTGGCTGACGCTGCGTGAAGGCAGGAACCGGTTTTATCTGCGCGGTACCGGACTGCAAAATCTGAGAGTGACCATCGTACACACAAACGCTTATCTGGGGGTGTGATATATGCAGATTGAAGTTTACAGAATGGATGCTGTGGAGGACAGCCTGATTATCACCCTCGAAGCAGTGTGCGACAGCTTTTCCTCCCTTCTGTGGGATATTGAATATTATCAGTGCGGCAGCTTTGAGGTGTATATCGCCGCCAATCCCGAGAATCTTTCGATTTTTCAGACAGGGCGAATTGTCGGCAGGGATGACGACAGTCAGCATTTCGGCATTATTGAGTCGGTGCAGATAGACACTGATGCCGAAAACGGCGACTACCTCACGGTGAGGGGGCGTTTCCTCATGTGCCTGCTGGAGCGCCGCATCATTCACCCGACATATAATGTCACGGCGCAGAAGGCATACAGCGAAATTGTGCATGATATTGTCAGGCAGAATACGCTCCTCAATGATAACCGTCGCATTCCCGGCTTATCACTTGGCTCAGTATCGGGGGCTTGCTGGGAACAAACCGCAACGCTGCAGGTATCCTATGAAAATCTCATGGAATGGGTATACACCATCTGTGAGAAAATCGGCGGTACTGCAAATATCCGGCTTGTGAAGGATGTTGGCGAAACCTACAAAATGGTGCTTGATCTCGCAGAAGGCACAGACCGCAGTCTATTGCAGGAAGAGAATCCGCACATTATATTCTCCGATGCCTACAGCAATCTGTTGTCATTCTCATATGCTTCAGATTCTGCTGTTACTCGCAACTTCGCCTACATCTACGGTCACGGCGAGGGTTCGGAGCGAAAACATACCACATATTGTGTGGATAATGAGCCGACCTATCTCGAACGCTACGAACTATATGTGGATGCGAAGGATATCTCAGAGGAGGAACAGGTCGAGGGCGAGACTGTGCCGATTCCGGAGGAGCAGTATATAGCGTTGCTGAAGACAAGAGGCTCGGAAAAGCTGGTCGATCCGAAAACCGCATCGGAATCGGAGATCGCAGCGGATAGCACGCAGTATGTCTACAACCGTGACTATTTCGTCGGTGACTATGTGACTGTCGAGCATAAGCGTTTCGGAATGATTCAGCCGAAAGTGCAGCTTATCGGCATGATAGAAGCGTTTGACCGGAACGGCAGAAGCCTGACACCGACATTCAGAAAGGAATGACATTATGGCTTTTTCAAGCGGATTTTTCAATTCAAAAGGTCTTGACCGCACCTATACGGCGGAGGACTTCACAGCATATCTGTCCAGTATCATCTGCAACGGTATCCTTGATACCTACGGTCAGAACTTCAAGCTAACAGCGGCAAACAGCGGTCTCGGTGTGGTTCTCGGAACCGGTAAAGCGTGGATCAACGGACACTATTTTATCAACGATTCACGGTATGTGATCGATCTCACGTCGTATCAGGACGAGTCCTTGCCGAGATATGTCGGTATTGCAATCTATCTTGATACCACAGAATCCGTCCGTAGTGTTTCGCTGAGACTTTTCCCCGGCACTCCGGCTGAGAACCCACAGCTTCCGACTATCCCACAGGATGAAGAGCATGTTCGTCTACTGATGTATGCTGTACGCATGAATCCGGGAGCTTCTCGTATTACAGAAAACGATTGGTTTGATTATCGCGAGGACAGCAATGTCTGCGGTTACTGCAAGTGTATCCTCGGCAAATGCAAGGTCACTGACCTTATGGCGCAGATGGCACAGCTTATCGCAGAGGTGCAGGAAAACAACGAGACCATTGCCGAGCTGACCAATAAGGTGGATGAACTTGAAGCGGAAGTCGAAGATATCGGAGATATTGTTGCTGCCGGGCAGTGCGGTGAAAATGCGTACAATGCGCTCTATTCCGGCGGAAAGGTGCTTGTGAAGGGTACGGGCGCAATGTATGACTACGACATTGAATCGAATCGCTCACCGTTCTACAGGAACGATGCAGTGAAATCAGTTGTTGTTTCCGAAGGCATTACAACCGTTGGTGAGGATGCCTTTGAACGCTGTCTGAATCTGGAATCTGTATCTCTCCCGACATCACTCACCTCGATCGGCAGCGGTGCATTTATGCCTGCGGATGAATATCCGAGTGCCGCCGGAAAGCTGAACAGCATTACAATTCCCGATGCCGTTACAACAATCGGCGGTGGTGCTTTCTGGGGTGCTGCTCTTACTTCTCTCACAGTTCCTCATAATGTAGCGACGGTTGGAAAGTATGCTTGCCGTGGTTGTACGCGGCTGACATCAGTCCGATATGAAGGCTCCGTGATCGGCGGCTTTATGTTCGTTAACTGCACAGCTCTCACGAGCTTTACAATGGCGCACACGGTCACAACAATCGGTGAACACTGCTTCAATTACTGCGGCGCACTTGAAACGATCACTTACGAAGGCAGTCTTGCGGATTGGGCAGCAATCACAAAGCAGAACAACTGGGACGGCAAGGGCGGTATGGAATCCACACGTTCCGGCTTGACTCGAATCCAGTGCCTTGACGGATTTATGGAATGGGATGCAGAGAATCATGAGTGGAAAGTTGGTGAAGAATAATGTGGAAATTTCTTGTAAAGAACCAGAGCATTGAAATTGTGGAGCGAGAAATCCTCGCAGACCACCAGATCCAGTATGTGCAGTTCAAATTCACATTTGACGGAGACTGGAAGCGTTTTCACAAGGTCGTTCAGTTCTCGCAGTGCGATGAGGTGTATTCCGTTGTACTCGGCACAGAGGGAACGGCTTTGTATCTGCCGGCGGAGCTTCACGCGGGTGCGGTGAAAATGGCAGTATTCGGCTATGATACGGAATCGGATACGACCGTGAGAGCAACAACTGTTCCGGTTACGCTGAATATCCGTGAATCCGGCTTTGAGGGTGATGATCCGCCCATCCCGCCAACACCTGATCTGTATACGCAGCTCCTGAAGCGTATCGAGGATGCAGAGCATGGACTGGACGGCAAAAGTGCCTATGAGATCGCTGTGGAGCACGGCTATGTCGGCACGGAGGAGGAATGGTTGGAAAGTCTGAAAGGCAAAGACGGTATTACACCGGATATGTCGGAGTATCCGAAAACCTCTGAAGTCACAACGATCATCGAGCGTGAGATCGCACCCATTGCAGAAGAGGCACACAGCCACGATAACAAGGTAACGCTCGACAGCATCACACCGGAATTGTTCTCTGACCTTTCCGGTTTACAGCAGTTTGAGGACAGGACGCAGTACGAGATTCAGACATTGAACGAAGCCGTGGAAAACCTCAGACCGAGTACGCACAGCCATGCGAATCTTGATGTACTGAACGCTCTGACAGCGGCACTCCTTGCTGACCTGCAGGGCTTACAGCAGTTTGAAGATGCCACGAATTATGATATTCATGATATCCGCGAGGCTCTGCTTCCTATTAGCACAGCTGCGCATACACATAACAACAAGGATGTACTGGATACCATCACAGAACAGTATATGCGTGATCAGGCTGCTTTTCAGGCTTCAACCGCAAGCGCTCTGCACGGACTGTCAACCGGACTGAGCGAGGTATCTGCGCAGGCGCACTCGCATACCAATAAGGCAGTACTGGACGGTATCACGCAGGAAATGCTTGACGATATCGCATCCATCAGTACTGTTGTCGGACAGGCGCACTGGCATCACAACCTTACGACGCTCAACGGCATCACGGAATCCCATGTCACACGCTGGAACGAGGCATACACTACTGCCATGAATCTGACTGAGCGTGTGGGTGTCAATGAGGGTGTATTCGAGCGTTTCAAAACTGAGATCCTCTATGATATGCAGGGGTGCAGGACGAGTATTTCGGATATTCTCTCAAGGCTTTCTGCTGTTGAGGAAGCCCTCTCAGGCGTTGAGACCGCACTGGCTGATATTGTGGAGGTGAGCGAATGAGTATCGGAAACTATCTGACTGCTCTCGATGAGCAGAGGGATTCTTTAGCCCGAAATCTTGTGGCAATGGGCGTACAGGCTTCGGAATCTGAAAAGCTGAACTCACTCGTACCGAAGGTGCTACAGATCCCGCAGACAAAGCCGGATGTCACGCTGTTCAGGGCTTCCATTGACGCGCTCCATGATTACGGCGAAAAGGTCTACACCTTCTATAACGACGGCTATCGCTCCCTTGCAGGCTTCACAGAATCCTATCAGCATTTCTGCTGCGAAGAGAACGGCTATGCGATCTACTACAATCAGCCGGACTTCAACTGGGGGCAGACCATTTACACGATGTGTGTGGAGCCTGTTCACATCAGCTCTTCTAACAAGATCATGCTGAGCTATAAGTCGGGTGCTACGGATATCGGTGAGATGTGGCTTGTTCCGAAAAATAACGCCGGTCTTTCTTCGGCAGAAACTGCAAGGTATATCTATGAGGCTATCCGGAATCACAGTGCTCTTTCTGTTCCGTTCGGCTGGCTCGGCACTGTGGGCAACTATGTCAATGTACTGCATGAGTGCAGTAACATTCCTTCGGGAGAGTATTACCTTGCATGGAAAGCGATCACCGACAATACCAGTCCGATGATCCGCGCTGTGAAGGTTGTAGATGTGACAATTTGAAAGGATGATTGAATGAAAGAAAATATCTGTACTGCCGCCGGGGTGATCGGCGGCTTTTTTGCGGCACTGCTCGGAGGGTGGGATTCAGCATTGGCAACACTTCTCATTTTCATGGCGATCGACTTCACAACCGGACTGATCACCGCATCTATGGGCAGAAGCAAGCACAGCAAGACCGGCAGGCTGAGTTCAAAGGCGGGCTGGGTCGGTCTTGCAAAGAAGTTTTGCATTCTGCTCATGGTGGTTGTGGCTGTCCGCATGGACATTATGATCGGCACCACATATATCCGGGATGCGACCTGCATTGGCTTCTGTGTCAATGAACTGCTTTCTATTATTGAAAACACCAGTCTCATGGGAATCCCGTATCCGCCTGCTATTAAGAAAGCTATCGAGGTGCTTCAAAAGAGAGCGCAGCACATTGACGATGATATTCAGGAAATGATCGATGATCTTGAAGACGGAAAAAAGTAATGCAGCCGATCGCTCGACTGCATTATAAAGGAGATGGTGTATTAAAGATTGATCTTGAAATCAGGTGAACCTTCACCGTTTACAGTGAAGTATGCCACTCCCTCTTCGGGCTTGACATAAACACGGAATTCTGTTACAGCCTTCCGCTTATGCGTGGACTTGTATGCCTTATATGCCTTTGCAGCGATATCCGTGATATCGTACTCTGCATCTCCGACCTGAACAAGTGTGGAAAGAACAGGCTCTGCCTTTTTGTCCGCCTTTTTCGCTCTCGGCTTGCGTGTAGTCTGAATGATATCCTTTGACGGATCATCGGATGCCGGGAACGGTGTTGTAGGTGCAGGAGCATTGATAAGCTCTTTCAGTTCGCCGGGCGCAAGCGTAGCAACCTTTACGATATCATGCTTTTCAGGCTCAGGCTTTTTTACAGCAGGCTTTCTGCCTCTCTTTTTGACAGGCTTCTCAGCAGCCGGTGCATCAGCAACAGCAGGAGTTTCTGCAACAGCAGCCTCAGCGACTGCATCTTCAACTTTCTTCTTACGTGTCGTTTTCTTTACAGCATCGGTTTTCGGGTTTGCAGGTTTTCTTGGCATTGTTCATGCACCTCCGTGTTTTTTCTCATTATAGCATTAGTATAGCGTTTTTGTCAAGCCGTAATCAGCGATTTTACGCAGAAAGGAAAAGAAAATGAACAAGAAATATGAGTATTCGGATACCACACAGCTTTCCCCGCATTTTAATGCAAAAGAGTTCCGCTGCAAGTGCGGGAAAGAGCATGAGTTTGAGGTCAGCGATGAGCTTGTGAAAAAGCTCGAACAGCTCTATACCGCCCTGAACTGCTCCAAGATCATTGTGACTTCCGGCTTCAGATGTTCTGCGCACGATAAGGCTGTTAAGGGCAGCGGTACCGGACAGCATACACTCGGCAATGCGGCAGATATCTGCTGTTACGGGCAGGACGGACAGCCAATTTCCTCTAAAACTGTCTGCTGCAAGGCGCAGGATATCGGTTTCAGCGGTATCGCAAACATCACAGCTGCATATCAGTATACACATGTTGATGTCCGTTCCGGCAAGAAGTGGTACGGCGATGAAGTCCACGGCAACAGCTCTGTGACCGATGATTTCTACAAGTATTTCGGGGGTGAGGATATGAAGGGCATTGATGTAAGTGTACACAACGGCGATATCGACTGGGGTAAGGTCAAAGCAGACGGCATCGACTTTGCCATCCTGAGAGCCGGCTACGGCAAGCTGGAAAAGCAGAAGGATGAGAAGTTTGAGCAGAACTACGCAGGCGCAAAGGCCGCTGGCGTTCCGGTCGGCGCATACTGGTACTCCTACGCCATGACTCCGGAGGAAGCGGAACTGGAAGCCGATGTGTTCCTTTCTGTTATCAAAGGAAAGCAGTTCGAGATGCCCGTCTATTTCGACCTTGAGGAAAAGAAGCAGTTCGACCTCGGCAAGGAATCGGTCTCCGCGATCATGCGTGCGTTCCTCAAAAAGGTTGAGGGTGCAGGCTATTTTGTCGGTCTGTACGGCTCTGCTTCGTCTCTCACAACGCATACAGCCGATGATATCAAGTCCTGGTACACGATCTGGTTGGCACATTGGGTCGATCAGACCAATTACAGCGGTGCATACGGCATCTGGCAGCACAGTGAAAAAGGCAAGGTTGCAGGTATCAACAGCAATGTCGATCTGGATATCTGCTACAAGGATTTCCCGACTACTATCAAGGGCAAGGGGCTGAACGGCTGGGGAAATGCTCCTGTACCTGTGCAGGTTGCTGATGCGCCCAAGACCGAAAGTACTGTAACAGCAACTATCAAGATTGGCAACGACACCTACAAGGGTACTTTTGTCAAGGAGTGATCACTCTGAACGGAGGGAAACATCCCTCTGTTTACATAAGAAATAAATACCCCCCTGTGGTCTTAAAATAATTGCTGAAAAGACTTGCTATGTATGCTGTTTTATGCCAATATATGATGACCGCAGAAGACGGTGGTCAGATAGGAGGTATTTATGGAAAACAAGAAAATACGAGCGTGTGCATACTGCCGCGTAAGCACAGCAAGTGATACTCAGGACGGCTCATTTGAAGTCCAATGCGAGTATTACGAAAGACTGATAAACTCAGATCCGGAAATGGAGTTTGTCGGAGTGTACGGTGATCACGGAAAAAGCGGCAGAAAGATGTACAACCGTGAAGAACTGAATCGTATGATTAAGGATTGTGAAGACGGCAAGATCGATGCTTAGACTCCCTATTGAATACAATAAAATGAAAGGTCAACCGCCGAAAAACACGCAGAATTGCGACATTTTCGGTAGTTGACCTTGCTTTTTGTTATGGGATGGAGCGAAAGCGACCGTTTAGCTATCGGATGCCCACGCTGCCGGAGTTATCACACCTTCAAATGATTGCAAGGCTTTTATTTGTATCGTGCAACCGTCTTTTATTTGATAGTGCTGAAAGTGCAGAAAATGCCGTAGATACGGTGAAAAGTGCAGATTAGTTTCGTCACGGAAATGGGCGGATTTTGGACACTTTCAAATAATTGCTGGGGCTTTCGTTTGTAGGTGCAACCCCTGTATGGGCATTTTATTTCGTTGTGTTACCAGAATCATCTGTGTCCGCTATCAGTGAACGAATCATCTCACTCACTGTACTGAAGCCACGTTCTTCCGCTTTCTTCTCAAAAAGCTCCCGCTCCTCAGCGGTCACTCTTGCACGGATGACAAGATCCTTGTTCACCTTCTTTTTCTTAGTACTGGCAGTGCGATTGGTTTGGTTACCATTCTTGGCCAAGATGATCGACCTCCTTTCTGGCTTGAGACAGTATTTCATACCCGTTATATGCTGTACTTTTCAAACGTGGAATCCGAGACAGCAATGTCGGGTCCTTTTACCTTCTTTTGCAGCAGATCCCAGTTTGGCTTGCGTGATGATGTATTATGCGCATCAGAGCCAAACGCAAAATGTGTATGTTCTGCCATGACCTTTTTGGCGAATCTCTTTTCCTTCCAGCTTGCAAAAGCTTCATTGTTGATCTGATAGATCGCATTGCAGTGCAGGACCGTTTCCAGCTCTTCCTTGCTGTAATACGGAAGGTAGCGGTGAACGTGTGCCAGCATCACTTTCAGTTTGAATTCTGCTGCGATATTGTAGATCTCCTCACTCATCCATTTTTCGTATGGACGGTACGGAAGTTCTAACAGGATGATCCTTGTCCCCTGTATTGCCAATTTTTCAATGTCCGGTAATTCGGAAATGCCGTGTTCAATGGCGACTTCTGCGCCAAGATGAATGTCGGTGACAGCCGTATGTCCCTGTATCTGCTCAAATGCCGCCTGCCGCTTTTTCAGATACTCAGCTACAGACTTCTCCCTGTGTGCATAGAAATGCGGTGTAGCACAGATACGCTGTACGCCCTGGTTTTTCATCATCTCCACCATTTGCAGAGAGGTCTCTGCGCTGTCCGATCCGTCATCGATTCCGGGTAGTATGTGGCAGTGATACTCTGTTAATAAAGCCATATCTGTCAGTCCTTACCTTGCGTTTCTGCCTTCGCTTCTTCTGTATCCAGTTCAGGCTTTGCACCGTAATATCCGTAGCCATAGCCTTTCTTGTAATAGTATTTGCCTTTGCTATATTTCGAGTAATAGCCTGCATGCTTCGACTTCACACCGTTCAGGATAAATCCGAGCAGATTCATATTTGCCAGTTTCACACGATCGAATACATTGTCAACGTCCTCATCCGTTGTTCTGCCATACCGCACAACAAGAACGATGCCTGAAATATTTTTTGCAAGCTCCATCGCATCCGTCACAACATTGATCGGTGGCGTGTCGATCAGAATGACATCATATTTCTCATGCAGATCATGCAGCATTTGCTCCATCGCATCGGAAGCAAGCAGTTCAGAGGGATTCGGCGGGATCGGCCCTGCGGTCATAACATCAAGGTTTTCCATAACATTTTTCTGGATACACTCGTCAGGTGTGTGCATTTTTGAAACCGCAGTAGAAAGTCCCTTCTTGTTTACCAGCTCAAAAATTTTGTGCTGTACGGATTTCCGCATATCTGCATCAATCAGCAGAACATGACTGCCGCTCTGTGCGATCGCAATGGCGATATTTGCAGAAGTCGTGGATTTTCCCTCGCCGGGATTCGCAGAGGATACCGCAAAGGTCTTTTTTTCAACTGTAGACAGTGCAAATGACAGATTTGTTCTGATAGATTTATAGCTTTCTATGATATGGAAGGGCGCATCCTTGTCAGTTAGCTTTAGATGCACATCATCAGCATCCCTTTTCTTTTTACTGTCGTCGAAAGCCTGAATATCTCCAATGATCGCCTTGTTGTACTTCTTGCCAAGGGCATCCGTATCCTTGATCGTGTTGTCGAAGAAGTCGATCAGGAATATGATAAGTACGATCAGCATAAAACCGGCAACTGCACCGATCATTGTGTTTTTCATAGTGTTCGGTGCAACAGGGGTGTTGTAGACCTTTGCGGTGTCTATCGTATTGATCGAGCCGACACCAACTGCCTCCTCCACATATTGTGGTGCGACCTGTGTCAGGTCGTTGCAGATTGCAGCAGCGACCTCAGCATTCTCTGCAGTGGCAGTCACTTTGACAGCAGAGGTATCGGTCACAGACGAGATCGCAAGGCAGGAACGGATCGAAGCCGGTGTGATCTTCCCACTGTCATTGATGGTGAAATTTTCTGAAAGCACGTTTTCCTCAAACTGCTTTGACAGCTTTTCTGCAACAGCGTTCATGACAGCATCGTCCTTCAGCACTTCCATATAGGTATTCACAAGCTGCTTGGAATTGCTGATGTTATTCACACTATTTGCATTCTCTGTGATGCCGGTATAGCTCTGCACATACATGGTGATATGTGATGAATATTGCAGAGGCAGTAAGAATTTTGAAATACCGAATGCTGCACCGGCGCCAAAGACTGTAATAACAATGATCAGCCAAATATGAGATAAGAGCAGCCTGATGATATCTTTTATGGAGTAACTTTGATTCATGCTTCTATATTCCTTTCATAGTATATCAATAATACAAATTGATCTTACACCGATACCGGGACTTTTTCGTCTGTCTTTTCCTCTGATCCTGCCTTGGCTGTGGTCGATATAAACTTCTTGTTAAACTCCTCCGGTGTCACAAAGGTCGGCACCATTTCGTGGAGTGCCCGAATCGCAGTTGCCTCATTGTTTTCGAGCGCCGCATCACGCAGACTGCGAAGCTGTGTGATAAATGTATCAGCATCAATGTCGATCTGTCTGCCGATGAAGATCAGCTTGTTTTTCGTTTTCTGCAAGCCTTCTTCATTCATCAGCAGTTCTTCCTTGATCTTCTCACCGGGGCGAAGTCCTGTGAATTCGATCTTCACATCCTTATATGGAACTTTCCCGTACATCCGGATCAGGTTTTCTGCAAGCTGGACGATGCGGACAGGCTTTCCCATATCAAGTACGAATATCTCCCCGCCATGTGCGATCGCTGCGGCTTCCATCACAAGGCTGACCGCCTCCGGAATGGTCATGAAATAACGGATGATATCCGGATGCGTGACAGTCACAGGCTGTCCATGCTCGATCTGACGCTTGAATTTCGGGATAACGGAGCCGTTGGAGCCGAGAACATTTCCGAATCTTGTGGTGACAAACTCCGTTTTGCAGCCGGGCTGCTTGGAGAGGTACTGCACAATCATCTCACAGCAGCGTTTCGATGCGCCCATGCAGTTGGTCGGATTGACCGCCTTATCCGTGGAGATCATCACAAATTTCTGCACATTATGGAACTGTGCCAGAGTCGCCACATTGAATGTACCGATAACATTGTTCTTGATCGCTTCCATCGGGCTTTCTTCCATGAGTGGAACATGCTTGTGTGCCGCTGCATGGAACACTACTTGCGGATGAAACTGGTTGAAAAGCTGATTCATGCGGAAATAATCCCGCACGGAGGCGATACGGACAATGAGATTCAGATCCTTGCCATATTCCTCGATCAGCTCCTGCTGGATATCATAGGCATTATTCTCGTAAATGTCAATGATGATGATCTGCTTCGGGGCGTATTTTGCGATCTGGCGCACCAGCTCCGAGCCGATCGAACCGCCGCCGCCCGTCACCATGCAGACCTTGCCTGAAATGAATTCTTTGATATCTGCGTTGTCAAATTTGATCGGGTCACGCCCTAAAAGATCCTCTACTCTGATGTCACGCACTTGACCGAGCAGGGTGGTGTGGGCATCATCAAACAGAAGATTTCCGAGGAACGGGATGACCTTGATCGGAAGCCCTGTTTTTGAGCAGATATCCAGAATCCGTTTGCGCTCGTCCTCCAGGCAGGACGGAATGCAGAATACGATCTGTTCGATCTCAAATTCGCGGATAAACTTCTCGATCTCCGCTGTTGTACCAACGATCTGTGTCTGATAGATCATCGTGCCGATTTTTTTGCGGTCATCGTCAATGATGCAGACCGGGTCAAACACGGCTGTAGACTTGTCCTCTATATACGGTGATTGGCATCTGTCTGTTTCGCTTCATCTTCAAGCGGACATTCATTGATCTGACAGAAGCAGGACGACACGAGACGAAACATAAGCGCACCATGATGATCGGCGGCGGACAGGCTTGCAAAATGCTCCTCAGTGAGATAAAGAATGCGAAGCAATGATTGTCAGCGTGGTATGCAGGCAAACGTACCGGAGCGGTACTGCTCCTTTTAATATGTATGTGAAAATACACGAAACGGTAATTCCGATCAGTGTTCCATTGACACAAGACAGATAGTCTTTCGAGTTAAAATACCGCCAGAGCTTATTATATGCACCGCAGATCAGCAATCCGCCGAGGCAGGTGATGACGGATAATACAATGCTGATAGATAACTGTTTGTGACTGATTCCGTCATGCAGCGCAAGCAGGACATAGTTCGAGATAATGCCGGCAACTGCAATAATAAACGCATCAGCAATCGCTAAGGCTGCTTTGCGGTATTTGAATTTTTGTAATCTGTGTTTCAAAATATGATATTCACTTCCATTTCCATCCCCTGTGATGACATCCCTTAATCTCTGCGGAAAATATCTCTTGTGTAGACCTTGTCAGCTACATCGTCCAGAGATGCGTCATATCTGTTAGCGATGATAGCAGCAGAACGTCTCTTAAACTCTGCAAGATTATTCACAACCAGACTTCCAAAGAATGTCTCGCCGTCCTTCAGAGTCGGCTCATAGATGATGACAGTTGCGCCTTTTGCCTTAATACGCTTCATAACGCCTTGAATTGACGATTGACGGAAGTTATCAGAATTAGATTTCATGGTGAGGCGGTACACGCCGATCACTATCTCACGTTCTTTTGATCTGTCAAAAGCATCTGAGCCTTGATAAGCCCCTGCCATTTCAAGCACACGATCTGCTATGAAATCTTTTCTTGTGCGATTGCTCTGCACGATAGCAGTTATCATATCCTGCGGAACGTCAGCATAATTTGCGAGAAGCTGTTTTGTGTCCTTCGGCAGACAGTAACCTCCATAGCCGAAAGATGGATTGTTGTAATGGCTGCCAATGCGGGGATCCAGACAAACGCCCTCAATGATTTTAGCAGTATCTAACCCTTTCAGCTCTGCATAGGTGTCCAGCTCATTGAAATAGCTGACACGCAGGGCAAGGTATGTATTGGCGAACAACTTGACCGCTTCCGCTTCGGTGAAGCCCATGAAAAGAGTGTCAATGTTCTCCTTTATTGCACCCTGCTGCAACAGTTCAGCAAAGGTGTGGGCGGCCTGAACCAGTCGTTCATCTTCCATATCTGTTCCGACAATGATGCGGCTCGGATATAGGTTATCGTACAGTGCCTTGCTTTCACGGAGAAATTCCGGGCTGAACATGATGTTCCTGCTGCCGGTCTTTGCTCTAATTGACTTTGTATACCCTACCGGAATAGTGGATTTGATAACCATGATAGCGTTCGGATTACACTTCATCACAAGGTGAATCACGGCTTCAACTGCACTTGTATCAAAGAAGTTCTTCTTGCTGTCATAATTTGTCGGTGCTGCTATCACAACAAAGTCTGCATCTTTGTATGCCGCCTCAGCATCGAGTGTAGCTGTCAAATCAAGCTCTTTTTCAGCAAGGTATTTTTCTATGTAATCGTCCTGAATCGGAGATTTTTTGTTGTTGATAAGATCAACCTTTTCCGGAATAATGTCTACTGCTACAACTGTATTGTGCTGTGCAAGTAATACAGCAAGTGATAAGCCGACATAGCCGGTTCCTGCTACTGCTATTTTCATTTTGTGTCTCCTCCATATTATTCTTTATACCACTCGGCACATTTCTTGAGTTTTATAGTCACTTAGAGATGAACTATCTACGCCTGATAGAAGTTGAATTGGATTGCGTGAGTCTATGCATTTTCTATCGCCTTCTTAATTTCAGTTTTACCCTCATCCAAATGCAGTGTGTTTATCTTGGGTGTATCAAGGCATCATCGTAACAACACATAGCACCAGAAGCCAGGTAAAATAGCTATTTTAGTTTGGTGTTACGGAGAAGCTCATAATCTCTAGATCCTCTGCGACATTGCCAGAATAAACTCACTATGTCTAACCTCTATTTTCCTAATAATTTATTAAATGGTTTCTTGTTTATAATTAGCACGGATATATGTAGAACTATCATTGTGATTACAAACACAGATACTATCACGACCGGCTTGGATAGTGGCAGAAATTGACATATTTTTGCAAATACCAAAATAACGAGTTGATTAAAAATCAGATACACAATCGAATTTTTTCCAACGAAGCAAATTTCTTTGATTATACTACGAATAATATTAGGCCATGCCATATCGCAAACTGTGGCAGACAGTTTTAACTGACCAATACTGATGAACAAAGCCGCAATGTAAAACAAAGGTACAATAGAATAATGGCTTGCTCTAACATTAACTGTGCCATTCATTATAGAAATTATAATCCCGATCCCCCAAATGGCTATTGTTAATCCCAGATTCCAGAACTTATTGAACTCGTCCATGCACTTATATAAATGACCAAATGCAAATAAGGGTAAGCACACGAAGCTAATATCTATCGCCATAGGTAATCTAATATTAAAGAGATACGGAATCAGCACCCCAATGGCTGCAAGAACAATTATAATTATACCCCTACCTACACGACTCTTGGCTTTTTCAATACAAGTATATAGCACTTCGCAGAAAAAAAGTGCAGTCAAAAACCATAAAGCACCCGCTATGGGAAGTCCTTCTGTATTGTTCCCAATTAGTCGAATTAGGGGTGTTAACTTTGGCATAGCTGGATCATGATAATAGTAGATAAAATATACCACATAATGAATTAATCCGAAAGTGAGATATGGCAATAATAATGATTTTGCTTTCTTCTTAATATAAACTATACAGCTATCGCAAGGTTTCCAAAACATACCAGATATTATGAAAAACATCGGCATATGAAATGCGTGAATAATGTGGTTAAAAACATTATCATTAACTATTATATGGCCTAATATCATGCATATTATGCCGACCCCACGAAAAAAGTCAACATCTTGCCTTCGAGCCGTATTTCGTAACGGCTTTGAACTATTTGAATTATTTGCTATTCTTTTCATAAAAATCCTGTAAATACTTTGCAACACTCTCAGCACTATAGCCTGATGATATTACACTTTCCATGCCCTGATGATAGTTACGTTTACCTATTTTTGCCTCTATTAGACTAACCCATTGATTTGCGTCATCGAAAGAAAGCCGATTAGTTAAGTTACTAAGCACCACAACCTCTGGAAATCCAGTCGAAAGAATAGTTGGCAGACCTGTAGCCTGCGATTCAATTGCTGTTGTGCCAAATCCCTCATATAGTGATGTTCCAACAAAAATATCAAAAGCCATGTAATAATCCCAAACATTTTTCCTTTCACCAGTTAGTATAACCTTATCTTCTAATCCATGTTCTTTAATGAAATCAATGATGGGCTTTCTGTTTCCTTCTCCAACAAGGACAAGAACATAGTCATCGTGCTTTTGAGACAAAAGATTAAAAATATTCAAGAGATACGGAATGTTTTTTTGAGGTGACAAACGTCCTATGCTTCCTATGACCTTTTTGTTTTCAACGTTTAATTCTCTTCTGATCTTGTGCCGGATGTTTTCATCGTACTGATAGTAGTTTGTTTGAATACCGTTTTTGATTACTATTACTTCATCTTTTCTTTCTTCACCAATCCCCCAAATCCCTGCTTCATAAGAACATGCAAAATAGTGATTGGCGTACTTGTAGGATTTGCCTTTTAGAATTTTTTTAATCCATAAGTTCTTCTCATTGGGAAGATATTCAGTGGTTCGGGAATGGAGAATTCGGCATTTCACGCCAAGTGCTTTTGCAATCTTCAAAACAAAGTATCCTGAATTCACATCATGAACATGAACAACATCTATTTTCTCTTCTTTGATTATCTTTTTGATTCCTTTGCTAAACGCAATGTAGTTTTTTAATGTAAAACTTGGCAGGTTGTAGTGCTTTCCGCCCAATCGAAGAAACTCACGCATGTTTTCAGTATCATCTTCATTATTGAGCTTTATAAGAACAAACTGTATTTTTGAACGATCAATATTTCTGTACCAATCAAGTAGTCTAGATTCTATGCCACCGCTTCTAAAGCCTGGCGCATAGTGTAATACCTTTATCATAATACCTCCAGATATTATAGTTTTCAGCTGAATAGTTAAGCAGGTTATTTTGATTTACCCGAAAACATTTTAATCAATGCTAAAACATCTTTTTTTCCGCGGCATATATAAACATAGGATGCAAAGTATGTGATTATACATGCCATAATCGCCAGTATCTGTAACCAAATGGAATTACATATTCCAAGAAGAAGGAATCCTACAACTGACATTATCAACGCACTTATAATGGGCTTTATGGTTTCTTTTAATATTATTAAAGGGTTGAAATGGAAACCTATCCAAAGAACGCACCAATATGCCAATATTTGTTCTATCTTAATCAACGACCTTGCGTAGGATAAATGAAGGAATCCCAAATTTGCGCCATAAATCAACGCAGGTATTAAAGCCACTAAATGAAGAAACGTTGTGATTACGGATGCTTGTGGTTTTCCGAGTCCTCGATAGTATTCTGAAGCAAATTGTCCGTAGACTAATGTAAAACAACTCATGAGACCATATATTCCAACAAAAGGAATGGTTTCACCCCATTGACTTCCGAGTAGAATTCCGGTTACAAAATCTTTAAATATGAATATTCCAAAACCAAGCGGAATTATAATGATTGAAACAATTTTTATAAAATTAGTATATGTTTTATCGTATTCCGCTTTATCATTCTGTAGTCTAGATAACGATGCGAAAAGAACGCTAGTTGTCGCTGTGGTAACAATTGCAAATATTCCATTTACAGTAGTCATTGTAGTTTTATAAAGTCCCAAGTAGTATTGGCTGAGTATACCACCAACTATAAAAGTTCCTATATAGGAAGTAAGCCAAGTGCCAACTGATTCAGCTAGTGACCAAATACTAAATGAAAACATTTCTTTAAACCCATTGAGATTAAAGTAAAAGTGAGGTCTCCATTTTGATTTCAAAGTTAAGATTGTTGCAACCACAACATTATTAACTATCGTACCAATAATCATAGACCAATAGCTAAATCCAAGAAGAGCTAATGGCACAGTCACAACTAAGGGTACACACGCAGCTATGATTCTGGAATAGAATAAAACTTTAAAATTAAAAGCTCTTTTAAATAGTCCTGATTGAATGCTGGAAAACGATGTAACTGGCAAGGATGCCGCCGCAACAACAATTACAATACCTAATCCAGGGCTTCCGACAAGTAATGCAATTCCTTCTGAAAAGAATGCTATTATCGCCCATAATATTATTGAGATAGTCAAATTGCTTGAAAATGCAATATTTGCCGATTGGAATAAGTGCGATTCATCAGAAAAGTCATGCTGAATAATAAACTTTTGAAATCCTGAATCGCTGAACAAATCTGCAATGCTAATTACCATTGTAGCAGATGCCACCACACCAAAAGCTTCTGGTGTTAGTAATCGCGCAAGAATAAGATTTGTGATCGGTACAATTAGCTTTGCTGCAATCTCGGCAAGTGAAGACCACTTCAAAGAATTTGACATTTTGCTTTGAATGCTATTATCAGCCATAAACATCTCCCGGACTATTAATCAAAATTATACTCAAATGTTTTCTCCTTTATTATTGCAGGATTACCAAACACTAATGAGTTTGGAGGAACGTCTTTTGTGATTACAGCGTTTGCGCCAATAATCGAATCGTGTCCAATAGTAATGGGGCCTAATACACACGCTCCCGCAAAAACAGCAACATTTTCTTCGATAATAGGCCCACCTTGATTTGTCTTTTCGCCATTAATTAACTTGCCGTTTCCACCAAGAGTAACATTCTGATAAATCCTGCTATTGTGGCCTATCTTTGCTTTAGGATGAAACACACACCCCAGCCCGTTATGAACTAACTGTGCATCTTCTGCAAAGTCAACCATAGGGGGCATATCACAAGAACATAGTATTCTAAGGAGCTTTGAGTATATATTCGCCTTTCTATACTTTTGCTGTATAAACGCTTTTCTCATTTTGAATACAATTTTCTCGGCTTGTCTCCTTTTCATCTCTCTTATCTCCTATCATAGTAAGAATTATAATCACCCCAAAAAAGCGTGAACTCGCAATATCCGGGATGAACATGGCTCCAATTACTACTAACCAGAAAAGCCATTTTAACGGATCTGACTTCTGATAATATTTTTTCAAATAAAACACAAAAAATGCAACAATGATTACTGTTCCAACTAGACCCATTTGCAGAAGGTACTGAACAAAAAAATTATGAGGGACGCCAAGTCCGGTTGTTTGTTTAAGATTAACTAGACCAAATCCAACGCCAAACAAAGGATGTGATTCAAATGCGGATAAGGCTTGCCAGTATTGTTCTATTCGACCCGATGAATCAACGAGGCTTTGGTTGCCTCGGGCGTTTTCTAACCGATTAATTATAAATGGAATCATGGCACAACCAGATATGATAATAAAAATGATTTTTGCATTAAATTGATTAGAGTGGGATAGCAAATATGCAATTATTATCACAGCAAATGCGGCTAAACCAGTACGTGAAGTAACACATAGAATCGAGACAATAAGAAAAATCTCATATCCAACAAATTGAATAGTAGTGAATTTTTTGTATTCAAGATAATACACTAGTGTCAGCATGCAGCCTATTGCTAAATAGAGTGTTGCAAAACTATAATCACCCATTAAGCCAGCATAGGCTGTTCTTCCCTGTCCCATAGCGCTATGGTGTCCAACATCCAATCCACGCATAATAACAACGCCTCGTTGAATAATGATTTGTACACCTAAAGACACACATGAGTACAATAAAGCATCAGCAGAAAACAATTTAAAAGAATCATCTTTAGTACCAGTGAAAGATGCTCCAATGATAAAACTAACTAAAAACAATAGAATAGTCAATACTTGTTTGATTGCGTCTGAAAACGAAGGTGTGAGCAGCGAACTAATACCACTAAATGTGGTAAATGTTATTAGAATAATGAAGTATACTCGGTTTATTCTTTGAAACATACAAGTCATCAGAAATAGCAGAATCGTAATTATATGATACCAACTGAAAGGAAATTGAGATGTACTTGTAGCAACTAAAGATACAAAAGACGTAGGAAGCAAGCATATTGATGTGATAAAAAGAGTCTCTTTTGTCTTGAATTGTTTCTTGAGAAGCAATATAATTACAACTAAATATGCAAATGACATAGCCACAACAATAATACGCGGTAAGGTAGAGTATATAATCATGGAAGAACTATATAATGTGGAGATCAATAATACTTTTCGTTTAATATCTGCTATTGAATGAGTCAATCCCAAATTCTGTGTAAACGGATAATAGTGCAATAGAAAAGTGTATG
>ERZ795047.699-NODE-699-length-40068-cov-31.746707_pt1 | contig 40068 bp, 30 predicted proteins | sample MGYA00375131_ERZ795047 | MGnify/ENA primary metagenome ERZ795047 (study PRJEB30176, sample SAMN05720228) | activated sludge metagenome | isolation source: Anaerobic digester | place: Japan | collected 2015-05-20 ...
ACGGATTACCTAAAGTCTGGAAGAGAACAATTTTATCTTTTTGGTCAGCAAATAGCTTGATTACTTCAGAGGTTTGTTTTTCTTCACAAATTATGGTTTTACCTTGAGAGATAATTAAATTAATTCGTTCTTTAATTTTATCGACCAAGCTTTGTGTGAGAGGTTCATCGATGTTGTTCAGTACGCAATAATAACCTTTCGATAAAGGATGTTCGATGCGAATGTTGCCTTTGGGGAATAATTCAGAAACGGCTTTGGCAACTACCATTGTCAGCGTGCGAACATAAACGCGCATGCCCGAAGAGGTGCTTAAATCAATGAACTCAATGTCTTTGGGCTTATAAATCAAAAAATTTAGATCTTCGACCTTATAATTTACGCGGGCTGCGACAACCTGATATTTCAATTGAATGTTTAACGACCGGTAAATTTCAATTAGTGAAGTTCCCAAGGGGAAATCGTGATATGAACGGGTATTTTTGCAATAAATGGTTACGGTTTTTCCCATGAGTAAGATAAAAAAATTGTTTTCAATCCAATTTAAAATATGTCGGTAAAATTATATATTTTTTTTTGCATTTCTTTCAAGAAAAAATTTTTTAAAGTACTTTTGCAAAAAAAATCTGTAATTAGAAATAAAATGCATTACACATTTTATGATTTACTTACATTAATTGGTTCATTGGGGTTGTTTCTTTATGGAATGAAAACCATGAGCGAAGGACTGCAAAAAGCTACCGGCGACACGCTCCGTTCCATAATGGCTGCAATGACAAGAAATCGTTTCACGGGGATTCTTACCGGGTTGCTTATTACCTCACTTATTCAGTCTTCTTCTGCCACTACTGTAATGGTGGTTAGTTTTGTAAATGCGGGATTATTGTCTCTTTATCAAGCAATAACCGTCATTATGGGAGCAAACATAGGAACAACCATAACGGCATGGATGATTTCGATTTTTGGATTTAAAGTTAGTATCGCTGCTTTTTCTATTCCATTGATAGGCATTTCCATCCCGCTTATTTTCTCCTCTAAAAGTCGCAATAAATCCATAGGCGAATTTTTAATTGGATTTGCCTTATTGTTTATGGGTTTGGAGTTATTGAAAAATTCAGTCCCCGATATTCAGGGCAATCCGGAAGTCTTAAATTTTCTTGCAAAATATACAAATTTTGGGTTTGGTTCGATATTACTGTTTTTACTCATAGGCACCATGCTGACCATTATAGTTCAATCATCGAGTGCTACTATGGCTATAACATTAATCATATGCAGCAAAGGGTGGATTTCTTATGAACTTGGAGCTGCCATGGTATTGGGTGAAAATATAGGAACAACTATTACGGCCAATCTGGCAGCTATTCCTACAAATGTTTCAGCTAAAAGAGCCGCCTTATCTCATTTAATCTTCAACATTTTTGGTGTTATTTGGATGTTGATCGCTTTCAGGCCATTCATCAATTTGGTTACAATGTTGATAACTCAATTTGGACCGGGCGACCCTACTCAATTAACTGCTTTCTCCAATAGCCTTGACCCAGATACGCTAAAAGTTATTTCTTCGGGAAGTGAAAATCTTTCACCCGAACAAATTGCAGTCAGGAATCAACTAGAAAATTATCAAATAGCAACCTCATACGGCTTGTCATTATTTCATACCTTATTCAACATAACCAATACTTTGGTTTTGATATGGTTTGCTAAAATTATAGAGAAAATTTCAACCTTGCTAATAAAAAAGAAAGATACGGATGAAGAATTTCAGCTTCAATTTATTTCTACCGGATTGCTTTCTACTTCAGAACTTTCACTTATACAGGCATGGAAAGAGATTAAGGTTTATGCTGAACGTTCCCACCGTATGTTTTCATTGGTAAGAGAATTGCTTCAAGAAAAAAATGAAAATGATTTTATAAAAAAATTTAGTCGAGTTCAGAAATATGAAAATATAAGCGACCGAATGGAAGTTGAAATAGCCCACTACCTTACGAAAGTGGCCGAAGGCAAATTAAGTGAAAAGGGGAAATTTCAGATACAAACCATGTTGAAAGTAATTTCGGAAATTGAGAGTATTGGTGATAGTTGTTACAACTTGGCCAGAACTATCAAGCGAAAAAAAGACGACAAAGCTGAATATACCAAAGAAATGGATGATAATTTGAATGAAATGATGAATTTGGTAGAAGATGCCCTCTTACAAATGCGAGCAGCTATCGACAACAACCATGTATCAAAAGAAGAATTGAATCGCGCTGAAAATTTGGAAAACGAAATCAATAATTTCAGGAATCAACTCAAAAATAAAAATATTGATGACGTTAAAGAAAACAAATACGATTATCAGGCAAGCGTTACATACATGGATATGCTTGAAGAATGCGAAAAACTTGGAGATTATATCGTAAATATAGTTGAAGCACTTTACGAAGCTTCCAAATAAATGACGAAAGGAATCAAATTCCATGTTTAATCCGTTTCCATCTCTGCCGATCCACCAAAAGTAATGTTATCCATTTTTCTGCCTCGCACAAAATTTCTTTTCATAAAAAAGCCGTAATTTTGCTTTTGAAATTGACAAGTTTTTCAACTCTTTCTTTTTTATATCAATAACTTGAAAAGTCGAACGAAAAAAATTATCGTCTAACACTACTCTCATTTAAAATGGATTACATATTGATTATTTCGGGTTTTGCTGTTTTGGTTTTGGGTGCTAACTTATTAGTTGATGGTGCAAGCAGCTTGGCCAAGAAATTAAAGATATCCGATTTGATCATCGGACTTACTGTGGTGGCTTTTGGGACTTCCGCCCCTGAACTGGTGGTAAATGTAATAGCTTCTGTGAAACCTAATGCAACAGATATAGCAATTTCCAATGTTATTGGGAGCAATATTGTTAATATCTTTATCATTCTTGGATTTTCAGCTCTGTTTCATCCCATTAAGTCGGAGAAAACTACAACTTTATTTGATATACCCTTAAGCTTTTTTGCCATTGTTGTTACATATCTTCTTGCTTTTACGGGAGATAGGATTTTATCAAGAACCGATGGACTTGTTATGCTTGGTTTTTTTATCGCTTTCATATATTTTACCACCCGCAGGTCGATAAAACATCCATTGATACCTTTGGAAGAAAACATCAAAATTCGTAAAACGGGAATTTCGATTTTGATGATTTCTTGTGGATTGGCAGCCCTTATAGGTGGGGCTGAAATTATTGTACCCAGCGCCATTCGTATAGCAGAAAATTTGGGTATCAGTCAAGCAGTCATTGGATTGACCATCGTTGCATTGGGAACATCGCTCCCTGAGTTGGCCACCTCTGTAGTTGCTGCTATCAAAAAGAATTCCGATATTGCACTTGGGAATATTATTGGCTCAAATATTTTTAATATTTTCCTGATTTTGGGTGTGAGCAGTGTTATTCGCCCATTACCCATCTATAGGGGCATAGGAATAGACTTGACTATGGGTGCACTTGGCAGTGTGATGGTTTTTGTTTTTGTTTTTGGAAGTAAGTCCCACAGCATAAAAAAATGGCAAGGTTTATTGCTGATTTTCATATATCTAATGTACGCAATTTTCAAAATTTTTTAATTTAAAGTATCCTTAAAAAATTATTTAACAACTCCTCGTTATGAATCTTTTTGATGTGTATCCGCTTTTTGATATAGAAATTGTTAAAGGACAGGGATGTCGTATTTACGACAAAAACGATACGGAATATCTGGATTTTTATGGAGGTCATGCCGTCATTTCCATTGGGCATTCGCATCCCTATTTTGTAAAAAAGCTGGCGGATCAGATTCAGAAACTGGTTTTTTATTCCAATTCTGTGAAAAACAGTTTACAGGTTGAATTGGCCGAAAAGCTGGGAAAAATAGCTGGTTACGATGATTATTCCCTGTTTCTTATTAATTCGGGCGCAGAAGCAAACGAGAATGCGTTGAAACTGGCTTCGTTTCACAATGGACGCAGCAAGGTGATTGCTTTCGGAAAAAGTTTTCATGGCAGAACTTCGGCTGCGGTCGGAGTTACTGACAATCCAGCCATTCAGGCGCCTATTAATCGAAATTTTGAGGTAGAATTTCTACCGTTGAACGATATAGAGGCAGTTCTTCAATCTTTGAAAAACAGAGATGTTTGTGCGGTGATTATTGAAGGCATTCAAGGAGTAGGAGGGATTCAGATTCCACAACCGGCGTTTCTTGAAGCGATTAGCGCAGCCTGCAAGGAGACCGGAACCGTACTTATTCTGGACGAGATTCAATCGGGTTATGGGCGAAGTGGAAAATTTTTCGCTCATCAATATGCCGATATTCGCCCCGATATTATTACCACTGCGAAAGGCATGGGAAACGGAGTTCCGATAGGTGGAGTAATTATCAGCCCAATGTTTAAGCCTACTTACGGAATGTTGGGAACCACTTTTGGAGGAAATCATCTTGCCTGTACCGCTGCCATTGCTGTATTGGATGTTATTGAACAGGAACATCTTATGGAAAATGCCTTGCGGGTGGGAAATTATTTGATAAACGAACTCCAAAAATTTTCCCGATTGAAAGAAGTCAGAGGAAAAGGTTTGATGATAGGGATTGAATTTGACGAACCGGTAAAAAAATTGAGAGAACGTTTATTGTTTGAGAAAAAAATATTTACAGGTGTGAGTGGTTCCAATATTATCCGTTTGTTGCCGCCTCTTTGTCTGACTATGCAGGATGCAGAACTTTTCCTTGATCATTTTGCTGAAGTGATAAAATAATTTTGTAATTTCTCTTAGTTTCATGAAAAAACCGATAGCCCTTTTGTTTATCCTTTTTTTTGTAAATAGTTGGACTGTTTTCTCTCAGTCTGTTTCAAAAGAACGGGATAAAGTCGTGATGAAAACCGGTGAAATTTATTACGGAGAAGTTGTTTTTCGAAATGACGAAATGCTTATTTTGCAAACAGACGAAGGAGTTCGATATCAGTTTTCTATTGCGGAAGTGAAAGCCATTTACAAAGAAACGGTAGATGGTTCTGATGAGTTAGAAAAAATGCAACAGGAAGGTCAGTCTGATGAAATACAGAACTTTTTTGCAGTGTTGGATGCGTGTGGAGGAATCTCGAGTGCCAAAAACAGTTTTGATGTTTCTTCTAATACTCAAGTAGCATTTGTTTTGGGGAAAGATAAGGTTTTTTCGGAAAATTTTTTCGTGGGTTTGGGTGTCGGGTACAATTCTTCTTATTTAAAGAGTAATTCGTCACTGAATTTTCTCCCCGTTTTTCTTCGCTTGCAAAATACTTTTACTAACAATCGGATTTCGCCTTTTGTTCGCATGGATGCAGGATACGCTTTTTCTATGACTTCCGGCTGGGATGGAGGTGCATTGGTTAAAGCGGCTGCCGGTATCAGTTCACGTTTAAGTTATAAAACAAAACTTTTCTGTGGAATTTATGCCGGTATTCAGCAATTTGGTGGAAAGCTTTCCGAAACTATTTCTTCAGGCACTTATTATTACGAAGGTACAACAAACATGAGGCAATTGGGTGTGCAACTCGGGATTCAATTTTAAATTCAGCAAAAGCAGAAATTTTTCAACTATAATTAAATTGCTGATAATGAATAAAATAAATTTATCTCAAGTTATAATTGCAGCATTAAATGAACAGGCGTGTGCAGAAAAAGCTCAGCATCACCTCCGGTTTTTCAAAACTGCTCCGGGCGAATATGGCGAAGGAGACAAATTTATTGGTGTGAATGTTCCCGATCAGCGAAAAATTGCCAAAAAATATTTCAGAGAAATTAATTTGAATGAGCTGGAAGTTTTATTAACGAATGAAATTCACGAATGCCGTTCTACAGCTCTTTTTATGCTTTGTTACAAATTTGACAAAGCCGGTGAAGCGGAAAGAACTTTGATGGCGGACTTATACCTCAATAACCTATCTTTTGTAAATAATTGGGATCTGGTAGATGCTTCTGCTGCAAATATTTTGGGTTGTTACTTGATGGACAAAAAAAGAGACTTGCTTTACGACTTTGTTCAAAGTAACGATCTTTGGAAACAGCGCATTGCCATCATCGCTACGTTTTATTTTATTCGTTATGGTGAGTTTGAGGACACTTTCAAAATTTCCGAAATGCTGCTTCATCATCCTCACGACTTGATTCATAAAGCCGTTGGATGGATGCTTAGAGAAGTGGGGAACAGAGATAAGGAAGCAGAAATCAACTTTTTACTAAAGCATTATCGGCAAATGCCCAGAACCATGCTTCGGTATGCCATCGAAAAATTTGATGAAGGTTTGCGCCGGCAATTTTTAAAAGGGTAAATTTACCTATAAATTCCTATTGCATTCGTTCAATTTTATTAGGTGTGATCAAAGATGCTTTTCCTACTTTTTATAGAGTCGGACTTTATTTTTTCGTCGGGGAAAAAAGATTATCCAAAGTCCGGAGATATTATTTTAATTCTGGAGCGTTATTTAAAAAATTATGGAGTAATTTTGTGAGTTCAAATGAATGCTTCTTCATGAAAGCGACTTAATAATTTTCCGCAAAATGAAATTAAAAGAAATTGCCCAAATACTTGGGAATTCACATTTAAAAGTTCCTGAAGTTGAAATAAATTGGTTATTGACCGATAGCCGAGCTCTTTCGTTTCCAACAAGAAGTTTGTTTTTTGCTTTGCGTACCCGGCGAAACGACGGACATCGTTACATACAGGAACTTTATGACCAGCATTTAAGATATTTTGTGGTCAGTGAAACGCTTCCAGAATTTGAAAAAATGCACGATGCCATTTTCATTCGGGTAAACGATACGCTGGAAGCTTTGCAGCATTTGGCCGCAGTTCACAGAAATGCTTTTCAAATTCCAATTGTGGGAATAACGGGGAGCAATGGTAAAACCATTGTCAAGGAATGGTTGTATCAACTGCTTCATTCCGATTTCAACATTACCCGATCGCCACGAAGTTACAATTCTCAAATCGGTGTGCCGCTATCGGTTTGGGGATTGAACAACAATACCGAGCTTGGAATTTTTGAAGCCGGTATTTCTCAACCGCACGAAATGGAACGTTTGGAACCAATTATTCGACCGACCATCGGAATTTTTACCAATCTCGGCGATGCACATCAGGAGAATTTTTCCAGCTTGAAACAAAAATGCGAAGAAAAGCTTAAACTTTTTGCCCATGCTCAAGTTTTGATTTATTGTTCGGATAATAGATTGGTGGATATTACGGTTGCTCAGTCGAATTTCAAAGGCAAATTATTTTCTTGGGGAAGAAATGAAAATGCTGTTTTACAACTTGTTAAAACAAAAAAACTATCCGATTCAACGGAAGTAGTTTATAAATTTTCAGGAAAGGAATCGGCTGTTTCCATTCCTTTTTCCGACGATGCTTCTATAGAAAATGCCATGCATTGCGTAGCATTGATGTTACATCTCGGTATCGATTTGGAAAAAATTCGTCAACGCATAGCGAAACTCGAAAGTGTGGAAATGCGCCTTGAATTGAAGGAGGGGATTCACGGATGCCTTTTGATTAACGACAGTTATAATTCCGATTTGAATTCGTTGGCAATTGCGTTGGATTTTCTCAATCAGCAGGCTGCAACCAAAAATTTGCCGCGAACGTTGATTCTTTCCGACATTTTGGAAAGTGGGAAACAGTCGGATGATTTATATAATGCCGTAGCTCAGTTGGTTAAAAGTAAAAGCATACTGCGGTTTGTTGGTATAGGCCCAGAAATTGTCAAACATGCCGATAAATTTGAGGTAGAGCAACAAAATTTTTTCGAATTTACGGAAGATTTTTTGAAGTCGCCACTTATCCACGAATTGCAGAAAGAAATCATATTATTGAAAGGTTCACGGAAATTTCATTTTGAAAAAATTTCCGAAAAGTTGGAACTGATTGCTTACGAAACCACATTAGAAGTAAATTTGAATGCTTTGATCAACAACTTCAACTATTTTCGTTCCAAACTCCGTCCCGAAACCAAAGTTATGTCTATGGTAAAAGCTTTTGCCTATGGAAGCGGATCGGTAGAAGTTGCACGAACCTTGCAACTCCATCATTGCGATTATTTGGCTGTAGCAGTAGCCGACGAAGGAGCCGAATTGCGCCGGGAAGGAATTCGTATCCCGATAGTGGTTATGAATCCCGAAAAAGGAAGTTTCGGAATGATTTTCGAGCATCAACTTGAGCCTGAAATTTACAGTTTCAGAATTTTGGAATCATTTCTGTCGGCAGCCGAAAAATTGGGCGTAACCGATTATCCGGTTCACATAAAAATTGACAGCGGCATGCATCGATTGGGATTTGAACCTCACGAAATTGTTCCTTTGATACAACGGCTGAAAGCACAAAACAACCTGAAAGTGCGGTCGGTATTTTCTCATTTGGCCGGTGCCGACGAAAAACGTTTCGATGATTTTACGCGGCAACAGGTAAAAGTTTTCACTGAATGTGCCGATTTGTTTGCTCAGTCGTTTGAGCATCCCATTATAAGGCATATTCTCAACTCTGCCGGCATAGAACGTTTCCCCGAATTTCAATTTGACATGGTGCGTTTGGGAATCGGGCACTATGGTGTCAGTGCGTTGCCCAAAGTTAAACTGGAACCTGTTTGTGCACTGAAATCCATTATTTTACAGATTAAAAATGTAAAAAAAGGAGAAACGGTCGGTTATAGTCGCAAAGGAATTGCCAACGAAGACAAACGAATTGCCGTCATTCCGGTGGGTTATGCTGATGGCTTCGACAGAAAATTGGGAAATGGTGTCGGCGAAGTTTTGATTAACGGAAAACGCGCCAAAGTGATGGGTAATGTATGTATGGATTTGACAATGGTTGATATTACCGGTATTGAAGCAAAAGAGGGAGATTCGGTGGAAATATTCGGCAACAACCTGTCTGTCATCGAAGTTGCCGACAAGTTGAAAACCATTCCCTACGAAGTGCTCACCAGTGTTTCCAAACGAGTGAAAAGAGTTTATTTTCAAGAATAAATTCAGTCTGTTTTGGTATTTAAGTTGAGTTTTATTTTATTTTATTTTAAAAATTAGATGATCCTTATTTTTGTACAAAATACAACCCCGCCGGTTGCACTTTTGCAAAGTGTTGCCATATTGTCTGTCCAATTGAAAAAAGAATGGGGCATACTTTGTTTGACGGAAAATGCCGATTTGGTTTCAGTTTACGAAAATCAATATGGTGAATTTTTAAAAACAAACGGATTCCCGGAAGTGTCTATATTTGTGAGACAAGCTTGTTGTGAGCAACTTGTAGAATTTTGTGAACAACTGGAAGCTTCTTTTCTTTTTTTTCAGTTGCATGATGCATCCCACCGATATCTTCGTCGGTCGTTAAATTTTTGTCGTGATTTGCGTATACCGTATTTGTTTTTCAAAAATTCCTTTTCGGTGCTTAATTTGGAGAAAGTTGTAGTTCCGATAGGTTTTTTGGAAGAAGAAATAGAAAAAGCGCAGTTTGCATCTGCTTTTGGGCGATTTAGCAATGCTGAAATCATTTTGCTCCCTGCCAACGATTATGGGTCTAAAGCTGCAACGACAACCGATAAAATGAAAACTATCCTCGACAAGTTTCAATTGCCCTACACGGTTGAGAAAGCACAATCGGACAGTTTTAAAATTGACAGAGAAGCAATAGAAAAAGCAGTTGAAATGGGAGGAGGGTTAGTCATCATTTCTGCGTCGCGAGATTACGGGCTGGATGATATTCTTTTTGGGCCCAAAGAATTGCACTTGATACGGAAATCTCCCGTGCCGCTTTTACTGGTTAATCCGCGAAGCGATTTGTATGCTCTTTGCGACTGAAAAATTTTTCAGTGTTTTATTTCAAAAAAAGTTCCCCAAAAAACTCCGGACGATGGAAATCGGGTTTTTCGGTTTTTATGGGATTCCAACTTAAATAATGTGGCGATTCAGTTCCATCGGCGCATTTGTAAAAATTTCCCAGAATTTTTTCGGGTAAATTATTCGGGTCGATGCCTATCAGTTTAAAGGGAATTTTTACTGTCAACTCCCAGTCGAAATTTCCTTTTATTTCCTCAAAAGGCTGTGGCACGATGGAAGGGAATCTTTCAATGGATTTCATTTCTGTTTCCGAAAGAGGTTCAACTTCATCGTTTCGGCCTTTACGCCGGGAAGCCGAGCAAGTCCCAATGCAATTGAATTCAAAATTAATATATTTCTCACTCTCGATAGTTTTGCAGAAAAATTCCACACAACTGTCTTCGTAAACCGGGTCCTGGTCGTGCGTGTAAACGGCACGCAGCGCATTGCACAAAACAAAGAATTTGATAAATACAGCTTCTTTCGACTGCGCAATGTGGAAATAAGCAATGGGTTTGTAGGGAAACTCTTTTGCCCAGTTTTGGGATTCAATGGCGGCTTTTGTTCCGTTTTTTTCCAGTATTTCGCTCGCTGTTGTTATGTCTGCTTTGTCTAAATCCGGAATATAACCGATATGCAATGATTTCATCAGAATATAATTTATTTTTTAAAGGTCTGATGGAACCCACATGTCTGAATATTATATTCATTCGTGTTTGTGTATGCAATACATGTGGGTTTCATAATTTTGTTTTCTTTCAGGAGAATTACGTCTTACAAAGATAACTTTCTTTTTTAACAAATCAATTTCAAAAATGTTTCCCGCATTGAAATTTATTTTCCTTTGCATAAAGCACATTGGTAGCTTGGAAGTTGAATCCCTGCATACAAAAATGTCAGAAAATTGTATTATTTTTGTGGAAAATTTCAGAAATAAATAGGAATGGCTTCATTCTATTAAAAATAACTGATTTTTAAAACTATTTTAAGAACATTAAGTAGGTAAGGGAAACGAAAAATTTATCTTTTTTGAATCATTTTTCGGCTTTACCAACAATTACAATATAAAACCAGACAATTATGAAAGTATTGAAATTTGGCGGGACTTCGGTAGGTTCGGCACAGCGCATGAAAAACGTTGCAAAACTGATTTGCAATGGCGAGAAAAAAATTGTGGTTTTGTCAGCTATGTCTGGAACCACCAACAGCTTGCTTGAAATTGCGGATTATTTTTACAAAAGTAATCTTGACGGAGCTTTGGAACATATCATTACGCTGGAAAACAAATACAGCGATGTGGTGGAAGAATTGTTGACAACCGAAGAAAAACGGCAGGAAGCCCGTTCTATTCTTTCGTCTCATTTCGATTATCTGCGGTCGTTTGCCAAATCGGTTTTTACCATTTTCGAAGAAAAAGCCATTGTAGCTCAGGGAGAATTGCTTTCAACCGCACTTTTTCAACTTTATCTCGAAGAAATTGGTGAAAATTCCATACTTCTGCCGGCGCTCGAATTTATGCGTATCGACAAAAATGCAGAACCGGACAATGCCTATATCAAACAGCATTTGAACGATTTGCTCGAAGCGCATCCCGGTCATGAAATATATCTTACGCAAGGATTTATTTGCCGCAATGCTTATGGCGAAATCGACAACCTGCAAAGAGGAGGAAGCGATTATACGGCTTCTTTGATTGGCGCTGCCGTAAATGCTGAAGAAATTCAAATCTGGACAGATATTGATGGCATGCACAATAACGATCCGCGTTTTGTGGAAAGTACCAAACCCATTCCCATGCTTCATTTTGAAGAAGCAGCCGAATTGGCTTACTTTGGTGCAAAAATTCTTCATCCTACCTGTATTTTGCCTGCTAAGTTGGCTAATATTCCCGTTCGGTTGCTCAATACAATGGAACCTGAAGCTGCCGGAACGCTTATTTCTACACGGATGAATAAGGGAAAAATAGAAGCTGTGGCTGCAAAGGATGGAATTACGGCAATAAAAATTCAGTCGGGACGAATGCTGTTGGCTTATGGTTTTCTTCGCAAGGTGTTTGAAATTTTTGAATCCTATAAAACGCCTATCGATATGATTACTACATCGGAAGTGGGCGTTTCGGTTACAATTGACAACACGAAAAAATTGGACGAAATTGTCAATGATTTGAAAAAACTTGGCACCGTAACTGTTGATCACGATATGGTTATCGTTTGTGTAGTAGGCGATCTTCCTTTCGAAAATGTCGGCTTTCAGGCAAAGGTTGTTGATGCATTGAAAGATATACCTCTTCGAATGATTTCGTATGGCGGCAGCAATTACAATATTTCATTTTTGATAAAAGCTGAAGACAAAAAACGTGCTTTAAACGCTTTGAGTCAGGCTCTTTTCAGTGAAGAATAGCAATTCCCGAAACCTGAAAGAGAACGTTTTTTATATTTTTATTTGTATGATAAAAGCAAAATATCCTGTTGAAAAATTTTTAAAACTGCAAACGCCGTTTTATTATTACGACATGGACATCCTGCGGCAAACGCTTCAGGAAGTGAATCGACAGATTCAGAAAAGAAACTATGTGGTTCATTATGCGATGAAAGCCAATGCAAATCCCGTATTGCTTCATGAAATAAAAAATGCCGGTTTGGGGGCCGATTGTGTGAGCGGAGGTGAAATAAATGCTGCCATTAAAGCAGGATTTCCGAAAGAAAAAATAGTTTTTGCCGGAGTTGGAAAAGCCGACTGGGAGATCAATCTTGCGTTGGATGAAAACATTTTTTGTTTTAATGTTGAGTCGATTCCCGAAATGGAAGTTATCAATCAATTGGCTGCTGCCAAAAGTAAAACAGCTTCTATCGCCTTGCGTATCAATCCCAATGTAAATGCCCATACTCACCAATATATTACGACCGGCCTCAACGAAAACAAATTTGGAATTAACCTTTCCGATTTGGATACGGTTTTGGACTTGCTCCCACAGTTGAAAAATTTAAAATTAATCGGTATTCATGCGCATATTGGCTCACAAATCACCGATATGACATCCTTTCAGAGTTTGTGCGTGAGAATCAACGAAATTCAGAATTATTTTTTTCAGCGCCACATCATTTTGGAGCATATTAATGTAGGTGGAGGTCTGGGTATTAATTACGAACATCCCAATCATTTTCCGATACCTGATTTTGAGAGTTATTTCAATGTATTTGCCGAACATTTGAATCTTCAGCCGTATCAAACACTACATTTCGAGCTGGGACGTGCCATTGTAGCGCATTGCGGGAGTTTGATTTCGAGGGTGCTTTATGTCAAACAGGGAGCTACCAAAAAATTTGTCATTCTGGACGCCGGGTTCACGGATCTTATACGTCCGGCTTTATATCAGGCTTATCATCGTATCGAAAATTTGACTTCCGATTTGCCTGAAGAAGAATATGACGTGGTCGGGCCAATTTGTGAATCTTCGGATACTTTCGCCAAGAATTATTCTTTGAATGGAACACGCAGAGGCGATTTGGTGGCATTGCGTTCTGCCGGCGCCTATGGAGAAATAATGGCTTCACAGTATAATTTGCGCTCTTTGCCGAAAGCTTATACATCGGATGAAATTGCTGCATTGTAAAAACAGCCGATTTGATGTTTTTCTTTTAAAAATTTTAGTGAAAAAACCATTTACTGAACTTTAGGAAAAAATCGGCCATCAATTTTGAAAAATACGCTTACCCAAATGACAGAAATATTCGGATTTTCACTTTCTTTGTTGACACTTGTTTTATTGTGCGGACTGTTTTTGGTTTTTTGTTATCAGATCTATTTTTATTGTCGTTATATCAATGGGGTGATTCGTTACCGGAATAAAATCAGAAAGGGGAAAGTTGCTTTTCTGGATGAAAAACCCGGTGTTTCCATAATTATTTGTTCAAAAAACGAAGCCAACAAACTGAAAGAATTTCTTCCGTCCATTCTTGAACAGGATTATCCCGATTTTGAGGTGATTGTGGTGAACGATGGCTCAACCGACGAAACCGACATGTTGTTGATCGATTTGTTGAAAAAATATCCTCGTTTGCGGACAACTTTTGTACCAATGGAAGCAACCAATTTGAGTACAAAAAAATTAGGGATATCTTTGGGCATCAAGGCAGCAAAAAATGATTTTCTTCTTTTTACCGATGCCGATTGTCAGCCCAAAAGTAAAGACTGGATTTCGTTAATGGTAAGAAATTTTGTTCCAAAAGTTGAGTTTGTTCTCGGATATGGAGCTTATTTTCACCGAAAAGGCTTGTTGAACAGGCTTATAAATTACGATACTTTTTTCATTGCGTTGCAGTACATGGGAATGGCCATAGCAGGCAAACCTTACATGGGTGTGGGAAGAAATTTGGCTTATCGTAAAACCACTTTTTTACACCACAATGGTTTTTCGGAAAGTTTAGGATTAATTTCGGGGGATGATGATTTATTTGTGAACAAAACTGCCAACGGAAACAATACACGGGTTGAAATTTCGCCCGAAAGCATCACTTTTTCCGAACCAAAAACCACATGGAAAAGCTGGTATTTGCAGAAAGCCCGACATTTGTCCGTTTCGCCTTTCTATACTTGGCAAAGCAAACTGATGCTTTTTATGGAACCTTTCACACGCGACTTGTTTTATGTTTTTTGTTTTGTTTTGTTGTTGCAGGGTGACATGATAATTTCTCTGGTGGTGGCTGCCATTTTTTTAATTCGTTATTTCACACAACTTTATATTGTCAATCGTACAGGAAAGCATTTTAACGAACGCAGGTTTTTCCTGCTTTTACCGATTTTTGACCTTGTTCTTCCCATCCTTTCGCTCAGTATTTTTATCACTGGAAAAGCGTCCCGAAGAAAAAACAAAAAATGGTAATTTCTGAAAGATTGGCTCTTTTCAGGCTTTGAAAAAAGTGAAATGCACTTTTCCATATTTTCGGGTTTCCATGAAATGGGGATGTTGCGAAAAGTTGTATTTGGATGAATGTTCGAGAATGAAAATTCCTTCCGTTTTCAACAATTGCTGTGAAAAAATCATATCCGGAATTTCTTTCAGATTTTCCAGCTGGTAGGGAGGATCGGCAAAAATCAAGTCAAATCGTGAGGCTGTGTGCGCAATGTATTTGAAAACGTCGGTTTTCAACAAAATCAGGTTGTCAATTTCAAATTTTTCTGAAATTTTTTTTATAAAAAGGCATTGTTTTGGATTGTTTTCAATGCTGACGACCTGACGACAACCTCTTGACACAAATTCAAAACCAATGCTGCCTGTTCCGGCAAACAAATCGAGTACTTCAATGTCTTCAAAATCAATTCTGTTGTTCAATACATCAAACAAACCTTCTTTTGCAAAGTCGGTAGTTGGACGTGCCGAAATGTCAACCGGTGCATAAATATTTCTTCCTTTGAGTCTACCGCTGATAATTCTCATTATATATTACTTAATCAATTGTTTCACATTGTTTTACGAATTTTCTGACAAATCCTTGCAGTTTTGAATGCTGTTCCATGTTGTAAAGATAAACCTTACAATTCTGCAAGTCCAGATTCAATTCTTCTATGATTCTCAAAAGATAATACACAAAATCTTCCTGCGTTTGATAGTCGAAACTGTTTACCAACAAAAGTCGGTTGTGTTGAAAAGCTACCACGTCCATGATTTTCTGCCGTACCGATATACAAATGCATTCTTGCAGCGAATGTTTGTGAATGTGGTTTTCAATAAAATGAGAAATGGAATGCTCTATTTTGCAAGCAGGGAAAAGCTGTTTGAAAACTTCCGAAATGTCCTCAGGCAAAGAAAAAATGTTGATGGCATCAAAAGCTGAGATTTCATTGTATAATATAGAAGCATTTTTTTCCTTTTGATAAGAAAAGTAAAGAAGTTTGTCCATTTCTTCTTCCTTAAAAATTTCTTTGGGTACAATGGTGTACGTTTTGGTTTCGGCAATCAAATGAATTTTGTCGTAAAGCAGTTGAGTTTCGGGTTCTTGCAGCAGCAAAGGAATAATTTGTTCCTTTGTCATGGAGAAAAGCGGCATATTCAATCTTTTTGCAGAAACAAGTTTTGTGTTGTCTCTCTCTAGAATAGACAAAGAAAGTCCACCCGGTGAAAACCGGATGGACAAACTATAAGGTTGTATATAGGTATTTATAGATTCTAAGTCGCCGCGGGATGAATACATTTTTTCATTTATCTCTGAAAGACTTACAGGATTTATTCCCAGTTTCCTGCATTATTATTGGGTTCTTCAATAGAACCGACTTTCAGACCTGGAAATTTACCCAGCTTTAAGGTTCGATCTATCAAATTAAGTAATTCCTGACGATTCAGATCGTAAAGATAACTTTCATAGAGAGCACTGGCTTCAAACAATGGAATGCGAATTCCTGATATATTTGTGTAGTTGTTGTTAACTTTTAAAGTAAACTCCTCATTTTTTGAATATGGAATAATACGCATTTTGTCAATGTTGTCTCTATTGTAGTTTGGGAAAACTTCTTCCAACAAATCGGTCAGAATGGTATCACGCCTAAAATTTTGAAGACCATATTCTGCAATTTCTTTTTGATTTCCCTTGCGAACAATTTCAGCTGCTTTTGCTTCGGTTAACCCTGCTTCCAATTGCTTATCCGTAAGAAAACCTTCTTTCATCACAATTTTCTTTTTGGCTGTTTTCAAAAAATGAAACAAGGTGTCAAAGCTCGCTGTGTAACGTTTGTTTTGATCTTTAAATTCTATTTGCGCTTTACGAATATCAACCAAACACTGAATAACATCTTTTTCTCTCTGATTCTTAATCCTTTCGAAACGAATAGGAGTAATGATACTAGCTACACAAAGATACGAAAGTAAAACAATAGAAAGAGAAAGCAAAATTTTAATGACTGTTTTCATAATTGAAAGATTCAATTGTTTTTTAAAATACTTATTTTATGGAGAATAACGCTACGCTATTAACTTTTTGCAAATTTATAAAAGAAAATTCAATACTCCATCTTTCTTTCAATATTTTTTACCTTATTTTTAATATCGCATTCAAGTGCTTACTGGTAGAACGTATTTTGAGTAACAATTGATCCCCTTCCATACAGAATTAACTTGCTCATTTTTCATACACGCAAAAATAACAATTTGTTTTTAAACCTTTGGCTTTTTTTCGGATTAACAAAACATGTAATCGTTATATCGGAGTTACGTTAAATTAATAATGCATTTAATTTCAAATTCAACACACTAATATAAAAATTTCGATGAAAATGGAAATTTTTATAAACATTAATAAACACACATCCAAACATTAAAAAATATTATTTATATTTGGAATCAAATTGTTGGAAATTTCTTTCATTTTGAAACCTTAAGTCTTTTTGCAACATGAAGAAAATGCTTTGTCTGTTGTTGATTGCAAGCACAGTATCCCAAATTTTTCCTCAAATTTCTTCAATTATTCCGGTTTCTTCTTCTATTGCCGGAACCTCCGTAGCCAATACCGGCCTGAGATCCGAATTTCAAAATCCGGCCATGTTGGGTTATGCCAAGAACAGTGAAATTGGTATGCAACATGAAAACCGATACGCACTTTCCGAGTTGTCAACCAACAGCTTTCAAGCTCTTTTGAGTACCAGTGCAATTAACGCAGATTTGTCGTTTTCTTATTTTGGTTATTCATTGTACCACGAAATGATGGCCGGTTTGGGTTTCGGAAGAAACTTTTCCGACAAATTTGCATTGGGTGTGCGGTTCAATTATTACATGGCATACTTTTCTGCATCCAATTCGTATCGTGGAGCCTTGTTGCCCCAAATTGGATTGTCATACCGGTTTTCGTCGTTATTCAGTTTGGGCTTCAGTACTTTTAATCCCTTTCAGACAAACATAAAAACCGATTTTACACAAAAAAGAATTCCTTCCATTTTCAGTTTGGGGACGGAATATTATTTTTCTCCCGATCTGGTGTGGCTGGCTCAAATCGACAGGGAAATCAGCAGCAATTATCGTTTGGCAACAGGTTTCGAATACCAAATGCTTCAGCAAGTTTCTCTAAAGTTGGGCGCTTACGATGCCGGTTATCTGGTTCCCTGCGGAGGATGTGGACTGAAGTGGAACCGTTTTTTGCTGGATATTAATTGCGAATTGCATCCTTTATTGGGATTGAACTCCTATGCCGGACTTCGATATATATTTTCTCGTTAATTTTTTAGTTTAACGTCCCTATCATGAAGCGCATTGTCATATTAGTATGCTGTTTGCTTTTCCTTCTCTTAAATGCAGCCTATGCACAAGATGCGTCCACAACTATCGATCAGACAATAGCCGATATTTTTGAACAGTGGTCTGCAGAATCGGAAGAAGTTCCCGATTATCAAACATTTTACGAGGAATTGGAATTTCTTGCCGAAAATCCCATTAATCTGAATCATACGTCGAGAGAAGAATTAAGTAAAATGCTTTTTCTGTCCGATGTGCAAGTCGAGAACATTCTTGCTTATCTTTATCAGTATGGACCAATGGAAAATATTTACGAACTACAGCTCATAGATGGGCTGGATATGACGGACATCAGACGAATGTTGCCTTTTGTAATGGTGAAAAAAGAAAAAGCGGTTTCTGAAAAAATCTATCGTTATGACGTTTTGAATTACGGGAAAAACGAGTTGTACATGATGTTCAACAGAGATGCGGAAACCAGACAAGGCTATCAGGCATCCTTTTCATCAATTGGAGATTCAACAAATCAGGGGAAAAAATATGCAGGTTCGCCCTTGTATCATTCTGCCAAATATCGTTTTCATTTTAAGGATAGAATTTTGGCCGGAATGACTTTCGAGAAAGATGCCGGTGAATCTTTTTTTGGTTCTGCCCACAAAGGTTACGATTCCTATTCGGGTTATCTTCAAATAAATCGTTTGGGAATTTTCAAAACCATTGTTTTGGGTGATTTCAGAGCCAATTTTGGTCAAGGTTTGGTTATGAAGTCCGATTTCAGTATGGGAAAATCCTCCTATGTCCTTAATGTTGTATCGCGCAATGAAGGGCTGAAAAAATTCAGTTCTACCGACGAATACAATTTTTTCAGAGGAGGCGGAGCCACAATTCGGCTACCCAGAAATTGGGAAACTTCCGTTTTTTATTCCAACAAAATGATAGATGCCGATACTGTCGGGGGCGTCTTTTCGAGCATTTATAAAACAGGTTATCATCGTACCGAAAACGAATTGAATAAAAAACATACCATTTGCCAACAGGTAGCAGGCGGAAATATTTCATGGCGGTTGCTTTGGCTGCAAACCGGAATAACTTTTGTTCACACCAATTTTGATCAGGTACTTGTGCCTGAAAAAACCACCTACAATCGTTTTTATTTTTCTGGGAAAGCCCAAAGCACAGCCGGATGGAATTATCGTGTCCATTGGCAGAAACTCAATCTTTTTGGCGAAGCAGCAGTTACAGGCAACTTTCATCCTGCCTTGTTGAGTGGATTCACGCTGTCGCCTCTTTCACTAGTCAATCTGGTAGCTGTTTACCGATATTATTCACCTGAATACGATACTTTTTATGCTTTGGCGCTTTCCGAAACTTCACGCACAAACAATGAAAGTGGTTTGTATCTTGGAGCCGAAATAAATCCGGCAAAAAAATGGAAAATTTCTGCTTATGCCGACAGTTATCGGTTCCCTTGGCCAAAATATGGAATCGATGCTCCATCGGCGGGAAAAGATTATCTTTTTCAGACCGATTTTTCTGCCCATCGGCGTTTATCCATGTTTTGGCGATTCAGACACAGCAACAAACCGGCCAATATTTCACAGGAGAATTCAGTTATGCCTGTTGTAAAAGCGGTCAAGAAAAATTCATTGCGTTATCAGTTGATGTATTCGCAGGGAAATTTCAGTTTCAGAACTGCGGCAGAAGGAAACATGGTACAGAAGGGAGAAAATGCCGATTATACTTACGGATTGACTGCCTATCAGGATTTGACTTATGAGTTTTCTTCCTTACCGTTGAAGCTTGATTTCAGATACCAGTTTTTCGATGCGGTTGCCTACGAAAACCGCTTGTATGCCTATGAAAAAGATGTTTTGTATGCTTTTTCCATCCCCATGTATTATGGAATAGGCAGTCGTTATTATCTTAATCTGAAATATGAGCTGAACCGGCAGTTTACTTTATGGTTCAAAATAGCTCAAACCGTATATGCCGACGATCGTGAAGAAATCAGTAGCGGAAACGAGAAAATTTTAGGCAACAAAATAACGGATGTGAAATTTCTGCTGCGTTTCAATTTTTAAAAAACAGGATTTTTTCTGCTAAATATCGTTTCAGGGTTGATACGGGCTGATACATTTTATAACTATCATTTTTTATGCTTGCTTTACAATAATAGTAATGCATGAACTTTATAAACTTTTGTGGCTATTAACTATATATTCAAATTTTATTGCAATAATCAATAAAAAATACTGTACTCTTTTAAAAATATCATTTCTTTACTATTTTCAAGCTCAAAATTGCCAATTTCCTATTAAATTGTAGGCAATATCATTTCTATTTCCCTTATTCCATTTTCTACTTCTTGTATATTTACTTTCACTGTAGAGTCTGGTAAAAGAGCTTCAATTTTTTCAGGCCATTCGATGAAACAAATTTTTCCGCTATAAAAATAATCTTCAGCTCCTAAGTCGATGGCTTCCTGTAACTTATTAATACGGTAGCAATCAAAATGGTACAAAACTCGTCCATCTGCTGCTTCATATTCATTAATAATGGAAAAAGTAGGACTATTCACTGTATCTTTCACTCCAAGAATTTCACAAACAGCTTTAATAAAGGTCGTCTTACCGGCTCCCATACTTCCATAAAAAGCAAAAACCGAGTATCTATCAAATAAATTAATAAATTTTCGCGCTGGCTGCTGAATATTATTCAAGTCAAATATTTCTGTCATGTTCAATTTTTAATCTTTAAAGTTATTACAAATAAAAATTTATTGACCAAAATACACTCATTTTGAAATTTGCGATTCTGGAGCACTCAAATCTTTGTGAAAATACCCATAAACTATTGATGCTCTGTGATTTCCGACAACTTTTTGAATATCTTCCAGATTTGCATTCTGGAGTCTTTTTATACTTTTAAAATGATTTATCAGTTCTCTTTTGGTCTTATCCCCTATTCCTTTAATATTATCTAGTTCAGATGTGGTTTGATTTTTACTTCTTTTCTCGCGATGAAATTTAATGGCAAAGCGATGCACTTCTTCTTGCATTGTAGCCAACAATTTGAAAAGAGGTTCATTGGGTGTCATGCCAATATTTTTTGGAGGAAAGCCGAAAAGAATTTCGCGAGTATGGTGTTTACTGTCTTTGGCAAGTCCAATAATGGGAATTCTTAAATTAAGCTCATCTTCGACAACTTCCCTGATCACTTCCATTTGTCCAATTCCACCATCAGCTATGATGAGATCGGGCAATTCTCCGTTTTCTGCTATCATCCGAGAGTAACGTCTTTTTACTACTTCTTTCATGGAAGCATAGTCATCGGGACCTACAACTGTCTTAATGTTGTATTTTCGATAATCTTTTTTTGAAGGTCTCCCCTTTTTGAAAACCACGCAGGCTGCTACTGCATCTTTCCCCTGAATATTGGAATTATCAAAACATTCAATAGTTATTGGTAATTTCTCAAGATGCAATTTCTCCTGAATTTCTTTTAATAGCTGCATACTTCTTTGATCAGGATTTAATTTTTCAGCTTGCTTAAGTTTCTCAAACTTATATTGCAGCACATTTTGCTGAGCCAAATCCAAGAGTTTTTTCCGGTCTCCTCTTTGCGGAATAACAATGCTAACGCCATTCGGCTTATAATTGATTTCAAAAGGTACGACAATTTCTTTGGAGTTACTTTTTAATCTCTCTCTTAATTCTACTATGGCCATAGCAAGTAAATCTTCCTTTTCCTCGTCAACATGTTTTTGGTACTCGATGGTATATCCCTGAATTATTGAACCTTTTGAAATTCTCAAGATATTAATATAAGCAGCATTTTCTGTTTCTTCATAACCAAACACATCTGTGTTTTCTACCACTGAATTGGCAATGATCGACTTTGATTTGTAATTTTCAATCAAATCATATTTTTGTTTGATTTGATATGCTTCCTCAAATTTGTAAGCAGCAGAAAGCTTTTGCATTTCTTCCCAAAGCATTTTGCTTATTTCGTTCGCATTACCCTCAATAATTTGCTTAATTTCGTTTATGTATTTCCGATAAATTTCAGCAGATTCTTTTCCTTCACACGGCCCATTACACTTATGGATATGATATTGAAGGCAAACTTTAAATTTTCCAGCTTTGATGTTTTCATCGGTCAACTGAAGTTTGCAAGTTCGGATGGGATAAAGATCATGTATTATCTCTAAAAGAGAATTGATCGTGTAACTCGAACTATAGGGTCCAAAATATAAGGAACCATTTTTAATAATATTTCTTGTTTTGAATACTCTGGGAAATTCTTCATTCGTTATACAAATGCTTGGATAGGTTTTTCCATCCTTCAATAAAACATTGTAACGCGGTTGAAATTTTTTTATTAAATTGTTTTCCAACAACAAGGCATCTTCTTCTGTGTCAACCACGATATATTTAAGAGATGAGATATTTCTTACCAATACTGCCGTTTTACGTGATTCGTGCGTTTTGGTAAAATAGGAGGAAACACGCTTCTTTAAATTTTTAGCCTTCCCAACATAAATAATCTCCTCCTTTTCATTGAAGTATTGGTAAACACCCGGCTTTTCGGGGAGAGCATCAATTTGCTGCTTTAATTGAGGATGCAAATTCATAATACTTTTGAATGTTTCACGTGAAACAAAGTTAGAAAAAATTCTTTAATTTCCCGATTGTTCCACGTGGAACTATAAAATTATCGTCCCATTAGAACTAAAAGTATATTAATGTCACTTGGAGAAATTCCTGGTATCCTACTAGCTTGACCAATAGTTTCAGGATCAATTTTTGACAATTTTTGTCGTGCCTCCGTTGATAAGGATGAAATAGTATGATAATCAAATTTTCCTTTAATATTGATGTGCTCTAACCTGTGAAACTTTTCTGCAATAGATTTTTCGCGATCTATATATCCTTTATATTTCAAAGAAATTTCTGCTGCTTCGACTATTTCTTCAACTCTATCTCCTATTGATTGAATTTTTGATTTTAAAGCAGGTACAATTTCAGATAATTCCATAATAGAAATCTGAGGACGAAGAATCAAATCAACAAGTTTACAACCATGAGTTAACTCTGAAGAATTTTTTGACACTAAAAAACCATTCACTTGTGCAGGTTTGATTGAGAAATTTTCAACAAAAGTTTTTAAAGATTCTATAGCCTCGTATTTGAAAGAATATTGATTTATTCGATTCTTTGTAACTAATCCAATTTCATAACCCTTGGGTGTTAACCGTAAGTCTGCATCATCTTGACGTAAAAGGATACGATATTCAGCACGTGAAGTAAACATACGATAAGGTTCGTCAACTCCCTTAGTAACCAAATCGTCAATTAAAACTCCAATATAGGCTTCATCACGATCCAATAAAAATTCCTTCCCTCCATGACAATTTATATGCGCATTGATACCCGCAATTAATCCTTGTCCGGCAGCTTCTTCGTAACCGGTAGTTCCATTGACCTGTCCCGCAAAAAATAAATTTTTAATGCGTTTGGTTTCGAGTGTATGCTTTAATTGCGTAGGATCAAAAAAATCGTATTCAATTGCATAGCCGGGACGATAAAGTTCGGCTTTTTCAAGACCCGGAATCGTATGTATAGCTTGAATTTGAACTTGAACAGGAAGAGAAGAAGAAAAACCGTTTAAATAGTACTCTTGTGAATCAACTCCCTCTGGTTCTAAAAACAGCTGATGAGAAGATTTATCGGCAAAAGTAACAATTTTAGTTTCAATACTTGGACAATATCTCGGACCAATACTTTTTATTTGACCGTTATAAAGTGGAGATTCGGGCAACCCTTGTCGTAAAATGTCATGAGTTAATTCATTCGTATAAGTTATCCAACAACTCATTTGTTTCAATTCTCGTGTTACTTCAGTGAGAAAAGAAAATTTATGAAAATCGTTTTCTCCCGGTTGTTCCTTTAGCACAGAAAAATCGATTGTTCTTCCATCGATACGTGCTGGAGTTCCAGTTTTCATTCGGCCGGTAGTGAAACCCAATGATTTTAATTGCTCTGTAATACCAAAAGAAGCAGGCTCAGAAATTCTACCCCCGATTAGTTGATTTTTACCGATATGAATAAGGCCGCTCAAAAATGTACCGGCTGTTAATACAACACATTTAGCTGAGATTTCTATTCCCAAAGCAGTTAAAACACCTGTAACTTGCCCATTTTCGATAAGAATTTGCTTTACTGTATCTTGCCAAATATAAAGATTAGGGGTATTGGTTAGCGTCTGAATCCACTGAAGAATAAATTGATGTCTATCACTTTGGGAGCGAGGACTCCACATTGCCGGACCTTTAGAACGATTAAGCATACGAAATTGAATGGCAGAGCGATCGGTAACAACTCCCATTTGACCGCCAAGTGCGTCTATCTCTCTAACAATCTGACCTTTTGCTATGCCGCCTACTGCAGGATTACAACTCATCTGACCAATTTTATTCATATCCATAGTGATGAGCAGCGTTTTAGATCCCATATTGGCAGCGGCACAAGCAGCTTCGTTTCCTGCATGACCGCCACCAATTACAATTATATCATATTTAAAATCCATATCGAGTAATTAAAATAATATCCGAGCAAAAAATAACAAAAGAATAAAGTATTAGTTCAAAAAATAGGATAAAAAAAATATCAGGCAAATAAAGCTTTGCCAATTATGGTGGAAATTTGCTCCAGATAATAAATATCAGCTTCATCAAGAACACCAAATTTTTCGCTATCTATATCAAGAACGCCAACCACTTCTGAAGAAGAATTGTACAAAGGAATAACTATTTCGGAAACCGAAATACTGCTACACGCTATATGTCCAGAAAAATCATTAACGTCAGGAACAAGAAGACTGCGTTTTTCCTTCCATGCTGTTCCGCAAACACCTTTACCAAAGGCAATTCGAGTACAGGCAACAGGACCTTGAAACGGCCCAAGCACAAGAAAATCTTCCTTAACCAAATAAAAGCCAACCCACCACCATTTAAAAGTCTGATGAAAAACGGCCGATAAATTAGCAAGATTTGCTACAATATCCGGTTCATCAGCTATAAGAGCAGGAATCTGTTGTAATAAAATCTCATATTTGGATTTTTTATCCAGAGAAGAACTAATAAAGAAATTTTCAGACATCACGAAAAATTTTTTTGCAAAATTACGCTAAAAAAATCATTTTTAAATGGATTAAATAGGAATCAAACAAACAAAGAAAAAGTCAATTTAACATTCATATCTAAAAATTTCGAAATAATTTTCTTATCTAAAATTTTATCAATTACTTTGCTACAAATAGAAGAGAACGTTTTGAGATATAAAAAAATTATTATTAAAATGTAAACAAAAAAATCATGAGAAAATTAGAGTTTAAATTTTTCCCTTTTGTACTACTGATTTGTCTGAATACATCAATGTTTGCACAACAAGTGCAGTTCCAACCTTTGCCGATAGACCCAAAAGTCAAATATGGAAAATTGGAAAACGGATTAACTTATTACATTCGTTCAAATCAACAACCAAAAAACAGAGCAGATTTTTATATCGTTCAAAATGTGGGTGCAATACTCGAAAACGATGATCAAAATGGATTAGCGCACTTTTTGGAACACATGGCATTTAATGGCACAAAAAATTTCCCTGGGAAAAAAATTATTGAATACTTCGAAAGTGTAGGAGTAAAATTTGGAGCTAACATCAATGCCTATACGTCTCTTGATGAAACGGTTTATCATTTATCGAATGTTCCAACCAACAGGGAAAGTATAATAGACAGTGCTTTACTTGTGTTGCACGATTGGTCAAATGCAATTTCGCTCGAAGAAAGTGAAATTGAAGCGGAAAGAGGAGTTATTCTCGAGGAGTGGAGACAGGGAGCAAGTGCGGATCGAAGAATGTGGAAAGAATCAAACAAACAAAAATTCCCCGGCTCACAATATGCCAAACGTGATGTGATTGGAGATACTGCAGTTATAAAACATTTTACGCCGGAAGCATTACGGGATTATTATAAAAAATGGTATCGACCCGACCAGCAGGCAATCATTGTGGTAGGAGACGTAGATGTAAACAAAATTGAAGAAAAAATTATCGAATTGTTTTCCAATATCAAAAAACCGGAAAACGCACCTGAAAGACCAATTTATCCAATATACGACAACAAGGAACCAATAATCTCTATAGTTACTGACCCGGAAGCCAGAATGACAAGAGTGGAATTAATTTATAAACACGACAAGTTACCGGCAGAAATTAAACTGTCCATAAACGGCTATCTGGTGAATGTGATAAATTCGTTAATTTCAAATATGATGCAAAACAGATTTGAAGAAATAACCATGCAGCCCGATGCACCTTTTGTAGCCGGATATGCAACGTATGGAGAACTGGTCAAATCAAAAGATGCATTCTATCTGGTAGTAGTACCAAAAGAAGGCTCAGAAACTGAAGGAATTAAAAGCGTTTTAATTGAAGCAGAAAAAGTTAAACGTTTTGGATTCAATCATTCGGAATTGGAAAGAGCAAAAGCCGATTTGGCAAAAATGATAGAAAAACAATATAATGAAAAAGATAATCAGAAAAATGAAAGTTATGTGAGAGAATATATGGAACATTTTCTGAATCAAGATCCCATACCGGGTATAGAATGGGAATACGAAACAATTAAAATGATTTTGCCACAAATAAATGCCGATATGGTGAATCAACTTGCAAAATCTTACGTAACCGACACAAATATGATTGTTTCGATAATGGCGCCACAAAAACCTACGGTAGTCCTTCCAAGTAAAGAAGAAATCAGGCAAATAATTGAAGAAGTCAAAAAAACGGAGCTAACTGCCAAATTGGACGAAAAAATAGATAAACCTTTAATTGAAAAAATGCCAAAACCCGGTAAAATAAAAAAAGTATCAAAAAATGATATTCTTGGAACAACAGAATGGATATTGAGCAATGGTGCAAAAGTTATATTAAAACCAACCACATTCAAAAAAGATGAAATATTGTTCAATGCCTACAGCATAGGAGGCCTTTCTAAAGTTGAAAATATTGAAGATTTACCTTCGGCTGAATTTGCAACAGAAGTTGTAAGCAACAACGGCTTGTCCGATTTCAATCAAATAGAATTGAAAAAATTACTTTCGGGAAAAATTGCTTCGGTCAGTCCCTATATCGACAATTATGAAGAAGGCTTCTCAGGAAATTCTTCCGTATCCGATTTTGAAACAATGATACAACTTCTATATTTACATTTTACTGCTTTAAGGAAAGATGATAACGCCTTTACGGCTCTGATGAACAATTATAAAGCCTTCCTGGCAAACAGCGAGAATAATCCCGACAAGGCTTTTTCCGATTCTGTTAAATTAATGCTTTCCAACCACAGTCCCCGTACGGTGCTTTTAAATATGAAAACATTGGAAAAAGTCAACCAGGATAAAGCATTGGAAATATTTGCTGAGCGATTTTCTGACCCGGCCGACTTTACATTTGTGTTCACAGGGAATGTTGATCCAAATGATAAAACGGTAGTCAATGCAATTAATACTTTCATTGGCGGAATTAAATCGAAAGGCAAAAAAGAATCGTTTACTGATGATAATGTAAGACTTCCAGTGGGAAGAGCCAACAACCATTTTTCAAGAGAAATGCAAGTCAAAAAGGTTTCAAACTGCATTGTTTACAGCGGAAATTTGAATTTTAACATGAATAATCGAACAAACATGAATGCTATAGGAAATATTTTAAATATTCGCTATCTTGAAAGTGTTCGAGAAAAAGAAGGTGGATCATATGGCGTAGGCGTTGCTGCCAATTTGAGAAATCGACCGATTGAACAGGCAATGCTGTTCATTCAATTCGATACGAACATTGAAAAACAAAACAAATTGATGGATATCATACATTCCGAAATCGACACCATAATCAGCAAAGGGCCAAAAGCAGAAGACTTACAAAAGGTTAAAGAAACAATGATGAAGAAATACGAGGAAGATCTGCAAGAAAATAAATGGTGGCAAAGTGCAATAAAAAATTATTATTTCAATAAATTGAATGTAGTTAACGATTATCTTCCATCGGTTCAAGCACTGACAAGTGAAAGTATTCAAAAAACTCTAAAAACTATTGTGGATCAGGGAAATATTATGGAAATAGTTATGAAACCGAAGGAATAAAATCAATTGCAGCTCAATAAAAAAATTTCTCTGTAAGAATTCAGTAAAAAAAAATCTTACAGAGAAATTTTTTATTTATACAACTGCTAGAATTACCAAATGCAGGCGCGCTTTTCTACAGGCAAATACAATTTATCTCCTTCCTTAATTCCAAAAGCATCATACCATGCCTGAATATGAGGCAAAGCCCCATTTACCCTCCAACGACCCAAAGCATGCGGATCAGACTTTGTCAAAACAAGAATTTCTTCGGGACGTATGTTGCAAGCCCAAACATTAGCATAAGACAAAAAGAAACGCTGTTCGGGTGTGAAACCATCCAAAATTTTTGATGGCTGGCCTTTTGTTGAATTTTTATAAGCCTGAAATGAAACTTGTAAACCTCCATGATCAGCAATGTTCTCTCCTAAAGTAAATTTTCCATTAGCATGGACACCGGGAGCAACTTCAATGGAATCGAAATAATCGGCCAAAACTTTTGCTCGGGCATCAAACTGCTTCTTATCTTCTTCAGTCCACCAGTTTTTTAAATTTCCATCCTTATCGAACTGACAACCCTGATCATCAAAACCGTGCGTCATTTCATGACCTATTACAACGCCAATGGCTCCATAATTAACAGCATCATCGGCATGTACATCAAAAAATGGAGGTTGCAAAATACCGGCCGGGAAACAAATTTCGTTTGTAGAAGGGTTGTAATAAGCATTAACAGTTTGAGGAGTCATGAGCCATTCGGACTTATCAACAGGGTTACCGGCTCTTGCAAACTTGTAAGCATACTCAAAGTGATGAGCTCGTTTAACATTTTCATAATAAGAAACATTTTTAGAAATTTGCAGCGCATCATAACTCCTCCACTTATCGGGATAACCAATTTTTACATAAAAAGTTCCCAATTTTTCCAAAGCTTTTGCTTTTGTCGAATCGCCCATCCATGTTAAATTTTGAATACGCTGACCCAATGATTCCTGAAGATTGTGCACAAGCTTTAACATACTTTCTTTAGCTTCGGGAGGAAAATATTTCTTTACGTACATTTGACCGACTGCTTCGCCCAAAAAATTGTCAATACTTCTCACCGATCGTTTCCAACGAGGCGAAGGTTCTTTTTTCCCAGACAAAGTTTTTCCGTAAAACTCAAAATTCTGATTGTAAATACTGTCGCTTAAATAAGCAGCAGCATTATCAATAACCTTCCATTGAAGATAAGCGATCTGTTGATCTAAAGGAACGGTAGTAAGAATATTCAAGACTTCAGTCAAAAATTCTTTTTGAGAAACATTTACTGAATCAACAGCAGGAATTCCCAAAGTGTGAAGAAATTCATTCCAAGAAATAGTAGAAAATTCTTTACTTAAATCCTGAATGGACATTTTATGATAATTGGCATAAGGATCGCGAAGTTTTACACGATCATAAGACGCTTTGGCTAAACGAGTTTCAATATACAAAACAGCATCGCGATTTTTCTGAGCATCGGCAGAATTGAAGCCAAATAACTCAAACATTTTAGCTACATGTTGTTTATACTTTTCAAGAATCTCTTTGGAATGCGTGTCCTGATCCAAGTAATAATCTCTTTCTCCCAAACTTATACCGCTTTGATAGGTTTGTGTCAAATATACCGAACTATTCATTGGATCAGCATCAACGTAAACCGAAAAATAAACGTCGTTGCCATTCAGCAGTAGCTCCGGAAGAATTTTAATCAACTCGGTGTTGGTTTTTACACCAGCCAATTTTTTCAATTCAGTTTGCACCGGTTGATAGCCTTCCCTATTTAAACGGTCGCTATCCATTGCCAATTGGTACAAATCACCAATTTTTTGCTCCACAGTACCCTCAACATGCGATTTAGAAGCAATTTCTTCTATCAATTCACGAAGCTGAGAAGTATTTTCCTCCGCCAGCTTGTCAAAAGTTCCGTAACGTGCATATTCACCTTTTAAAGGATTTTTTTTCATCCATCCGCCACAGGCAAATTGATAAAAATCATCACCAGGACGAGCAGTAGTGTCCAAATTTGTCAAGTCAATGCCAGAAATTTTTTTTTCTGATTTACATCCATTCATCATAAGCATCATAAAAATTAAAAATGGTATCCCCAACGAGAGAAAACCAAACATACGTGATTTAATAATAAAATTCATAAACAGTAGAATTTAGAAAATATAATTATTCAAAAAAACTAATTGCAAAAAGTTTCATGTACAGAATCGATAATATCGAAAAGTTCACGCAATGTATCGGCACGAAGCATGGCAATACGCGTACTTTTAAAATTTGGAATATTCTTAAAAATAGAAGTTGCTGCCAAATGTCGACGAGAATGAACAATTCCCTTTAAATGTATATCATAAACATTTTCTATAGGTGTTTGTTCATCAATATCCAACCTGCGAACGGCAGATAAAATATAGTTTTTTAAAATAGCTTTCTTATCTTCAAAAGAAAGAGGCGAATATTCAAAGTCGTCATCAAGGACATGCTTCATTTCAGAAAAAATCCATGGCTGACCAATAGCAGCTCGTCCAATCATAATTGCATCAACGCCATAACGATTGAAAAAATCTTTTGCCTGCTCTGGTCTGGTAATATCACCATTTCCAATAATAGGAATTTTAATTCTTGAATTGTTTTTGACTTCACCAATCAGCGTCCAGTCTGCCTCGCCTTTGTACATTTGTTGACGCGTTCGACCATGAATAGTGAGCGCCTGAATACCGCAATCTTGCAACATTTCAGCCAATTCAACTATAATCTTACTGCTGTCATCCCAACCCAGACGCGTTTTTACCGTAACGGGAACGTTTACAGCTTTCACCACAAATTGAGTAATTTTCAACATTCTTGGAATATCTTTCAACAACCCAGCTCCTGCCCCTTTTCCGGCGACTTTTTTTACCGGACATCCAAAATTAATGTCTATAATATCGGGGTGAATCATTTCAACTTTCTGAGCCGATTCAGCCATAACCTCCGGGTCGGTACCGTAAATTTGAATTGCTACAGGTCTTTCCTCTTCTAACACATTGATTTTTTGTAAAGTTCGAGGAATATTACGATTCAAAGCCTCAGACGAAACAAATTCAGAATAAACCATGTCGGCTCCAAAATGACGGCATAATAAGCGAAAATCAGCATCCGTAACATCTTCCATCGGAGCCAAAAACAAAGGTCGTGAAGGAAATTCTATGTTTGAAATTTTCATTTTTATGCAAAAAAGAGTACAAATTTAGAAAAAAAATTGGATTGATGATTTCTAAAATGGAATTAAAAAACCCATACGAGTGAAAAAAGTTGCTCCATAAATAGAAATAAACCAAGTAAAAGATTGAGAACGTGTAGTGAGGAGTTGAATAGAAAAATTAAAATAAAAGGGTTAATTTTGCAGTAAGAAATTAGAAAAAAAGCAAGATTCAGGAGAAAATCAAACAATGGAAAATTATATAAACAAAACCGAAACTTATCCAACCGAACGCAGCAAAATAGAAATTATGGCACCGGCAGGATCATGGGAAAGTTTGGCTGCAGCCATAAAAGCTGGAGCAGACTCAGTATATTTCGGTATTGGAAAATTAAATATGCGTAGCAAATCGAGCAGTAATTTTAGCGTTGACGATTTGAAAAAAATTGTTGAAATATGCACAGAAAACAACGTGAAAAGTTACTTGACCGTGAATACAATTTTATACGACAATGATTTGATTTCGATGCGCGAAATTATCGAAACAGCAAAAGAAGCCGGTATTTCAGCCATTATTGCCTCAGACGTTGCCGCCATGATGTATGCCAATAGCCTGAACGTTGAAGTGCATTTGTCTACCCAATTGAATATTTCCAACATCGAAGCATTGAAATTTTATGCACAGTATGCAGATGTTGTAGTGTTAGCAAGAGAATTAAACTTAAAACAGGTTTCGGAAATTTTCAGCGCTATTCAAACCAAAAATATTTGCGGTAGAAACGGAAAACTGATTCGGATTGAAATGTTTTGTCATGGAGCGCTTTGCATGGCCGTATCAGGAAAATGCTATCTCAGCCTTCACGAAAAAAATCTATCTGCTAATCGCGGCGAATGCAATCAGATTTGTCGAAGAGGCTATCTGGTAAAAGACAAAGATTCGGAAATAGAGCTAGAAATCGACAATGAATACATCATGTCGCCAAAAGATTTGAAAACAATAGAATTTGTTGACGAAATGCTGAAAGCCGGAGTCAGTGTATTTAAAATAGAAGGACGTGCTCGCGGAGCCGAATATGTGAAAACAGTCGTTTCATGTTATAAAGAAGCAATCAATGCCTGCTATGAAGGAACATTCAGCAAAGAAAAGATAAACGACTGGAACCGCAGATTAAGTAAAGTTTTTAACAGAGGATTCTGGAATGGATATTATTTAGGACAAAGACTTGGCGAATGGAGTAAAAACTATGGTTCTGCAGCAACCCACAAAAAAATTTACATCGGAAAAGTTACCAATTATTTCAATAAAATTGGCGTAGCAGAATTTCTGTTGGAAGCTCAAAGTTTATCGGTAGGCGACGAAATATTGATTACTGGCGAAACAACGGGTGCATACGAAGACATTGTCAACGAAATAAGAGTAGATTTGCAACCCGTTGAGAAAGTGGAAAAAGGAACCTACTTCTCCATGAAAACCAATGAATTGGTTCGGCGGAACGATAAACTTTTCAAAATTGTGCCTACCGAACACGGTAAACAAGAAGGAAAATAAATATTTTTTTGGTAAATAAAAAAATATACTTTTCAGAAAATTTCTTCTCTTGGAAATTTATCTTCCAACTTGCTAAAAAGGAATGAAATAACCACACCAACAGCAAGAAAACCAATACACAAAAGAAAAGCACCCACAAAACTTAGTCCTGCAACCGACAATTGTTCAGACCGAAAAGCGGGAAAAACAACCGTCGGAAAAATTGCCAATGATGACCCTACTACCATTCCCAAAATAAAATGATACATTTCGGGATAAAACTTTCTGAACAAATAAGCTGCCAGCTTTGCAAAAAGTAAAACACAAACCGCAAAACCAACAAGAAGAGGAATAATCACGGCAAAATCAAAATCCTTAATTCCGGTTGCCATTTTATCGTATAATCCGAAATAAATCAAAAAGTTGGAAGGACTCATACCGGGAACAATCACCCCCAAACCAATCAGCGCACCGGAACCCAACCAAACCGGAATATTGGGAGCAACTTCCGTCAACTGCTGACCACCCAGCAACATTAACCCAAAAATAAAAAACGTAGAAAAAATAAAAATGATAATATCTTTTGTTCTTCTCCCCTGTTTTCCTGCTGTTCTATAAAGCGATGGAAAAGTTCCGCCTACAAATCCCACAAAAAGGCAAATAAATTGAGCGGCATAATTACCAAAAGCCTTCTCCACCAAAATAGAAAAAAGCACGATTCCGATTGCCCCGCCAATTACTACCGGAATAAAATAAAAAACATTCTGAACGAAATCCTTTCGCAAATCGGACAAAAATTTGATAATTCTGTCATAAATTCCCAAAATTACTGCAAGCACTCCGCCCGACAAACCGGGTAAAATAAAACCAATACCCACAATTATACCCTTTATCAATCTAATAAACCAGTCAACAACAACATTTGATTGAGTATTTTTCGAGCCGGAAGTATTCACTTTGTCAGTTACTTGAGTCATAAAAAAATTTTTAAAAATTTCGCTTGCAAAGTTACACTTTTTTCGTTCAATTGGAGAAAAGAAAATTTTGGATAGAAAAAAACAGAAATGAAATGTTAGATGTAAAGATATAAAATATACTTTAACAAATGCTTTATCAAAAAAACATGGAAATACCCATCAAAAAAATAAAAACAATAAAAAATGGCGTGTAAAACTTTTCCAATTTTTTTTCGTCAATTTTCTTTCCCAAAATTGGGCCCAAAATAGCTCCGGTAATTGTTCCCGCAGCCAATAATCCTACCAAATACCAATTGAGATGACCAAAGGCGGTATGTGTTATGACTCCTGAAAGAGCAATAAAAAAAAGTACCATAACTGACGTTCCCACCACCTGCACGGAACTCAACTTCATATTGTAAAGTCCGGCTAAAATGGGTGGAGTTCCACTTACTCCCAGCAAACCGGACATAATTCCTCCAAAAAAACCAAAACTTAAACCCTTAAAATTTTTGAAACTAAAAATTTTTTTCTTTTTTGCTATGTTTACAGTTTTATCTTCTTCTACTAAAATAATATTTCCCTTATTGAAAGATTTTTTTGAACGAAAATTTTTAAAAATCATTTGCACAGCCATAAATATCATGAACAAACCAAATACAATTTTTAAAACATTCAAGGATAAAAGTCCCAATAAAAAAGAGCCCGCTATAACTCCAATAATTCCACCGGCTGAAAGAATCAATCCTACGTTTATATTTACATTTCCAGCCTTAAAATGGCTTATAGAGGCTGCAAAAGTAGTTGGTATGATGGTGGCAAGTGAAACAGAAACTGCCTGATTCATAGGAATGGAAAATAATCCAGTCAAAATGGCAATATAAAAAATTCCTCCTCCGCCTCCCATCAAAGAAATTAGTATTCCAATCAATAAACCGGCTAATGGCAAAAAATAAATAGGTAAAATCATTATTAAAAATTAGTTATACAATTTTTTTTCAACTTAATTCCAACATTCGCAAAATAGGTTTTACAGCTTTTTGTCGGATTTCCTCCTCAACCAAAATCTCTGGACTTTCATTTAAAAGACATTGATATACCTTTTCAAGCGTATTTAAACGCATGAAATTGCATTCGTTGCACGCACACGTGCTGTCGTTTGGTGGAACTGGAATAAATTGCTTGTCGGGATTTTTCTTTTGCATTTCGTGCAAAATACCCGATTCTGTTGCAACCAAAAAAAATTTTTTATCGGATGATGTAGCAAAATTCAATAAAGCCTGCGTGCTGCCAATAAAATCGGCCAGCATTAAAAGTGGTTTCGTACATTCGGGATGAGCCAAAACCAATGCTTCGGGATATTTCTTTTTCAATTCCACAAGTTTTTGTACCGAAAACTGCTCGTGTACATGACAAGCTCCGTTCCACAAAAGCATTTGTCGGCCGGTTATGCTGTTGATGTAATTTCCCAAATTTTTATCTGGTGCAAAGATAATTTTCTCTTCTTTTGGAAAAGATTCCACAATTTTTTTGGCGTTGGTTGAAGTTACTACAACATCAGTTAAAGCTTTAACAGCAGCCGATGTATTGACATAAGAAATAACCGTATAATCGGGATGACTTTTTACAAACTCTTCAAAGGCATCTGCCGGACAACTGTCAGCAAGCGAACAACCGGCATTCATATCAGGTATCAGCACTTTTTTTTGCGGATTAAGAATTTTTGCTGTTTCTCCCATAAAATGAACCCCACAAAGAACAATAATATCGGCATCCGTTTGCGCTGCCCACTGTGCCAATGCCAAACTGTCTCCAACATGGTCGGCAATATCCTGAATATCTGGCTCTTGATAAAAATGAGCCATAATCACAGCATTTTTATCTTTTCGAAGTTTATTTATTTTTTCTATGAGCTCTTTTTTTTCCATAGCTTTGTTGTTATCAAATATATATCATATTAATATTTTATTCAATTAAATAAATAATATGAATATGATAATAGGGTGTTAATTTGGTTAATATTTATTAGAAAAAATTCTTGCTTAATTAATTATTAAATTTTATAGTATATTTGTGCACTGGTGCGGGTAATCAAATAGTTTGAAAAACAGAATTTTATAAATGTTATCAACAGGTTGTTTATAACTACAAAGTTAATAAGTTTTTGAATTGTTTCGGTGAATAAATCTATTAAATATGGTTGAAAAATTATATGAAAATATTTAACTCTAAATTTTCAAAATCCAAAACAATTGATATGGAAAATTGTTTTTGGTCTTTCAATAAAAATTTTCAAATGATTATAAATTAGTTTTCAACAACATTTCAGCGTAGAATGTTGATAAATAAAAATTCTATGAACTGTAAAGAAATAATTGAAAATGAATATATTGCTTTAAAAATGAATTAAAACTTTTGAGTAGTGAAAATTTTTTCAACTTCAGTAGTTCGTCGTTTGGACGAATATACCATAAAAAAAGAGCCCATCGCATCCATTGATTTAATGGAAAGAGCAGCTGTTGGGCTTTGTAAAAAGTTTTTAGAAATATTTCCTTCTCCCCTACCCGTTTGTATTTTTGCAGGGCCCGGAAACAATGGAGGTGATGCGCTGGCTTTAGCAAGAATGCTGCTTCAAAAAAATTATTATGTTACTGTATATTTGATTCATACAGGAAAACTTTCTGCAGATTGTGAAGCCAATAAAATCAGACTGATAGAAAAATTTCCCGGCTGTTTGCATGATTTTTCTACTGACTTTTATCCTGTGAATTTTTCGGAAAATACCGTCATAATAGATGGCCTTTTTGGTACGGGTTTGTCCCGACCATTGAGCGGAATTTATTCGGAAGCGGTTGGGTGGATAAATAATTCTGGAAAAACCGTTGTATCCATAGATATTCCTTCCGGATTGGAGGGTGAAGAAAATAAAGATTTATCACAACCCATAGTAAAAGCCGATTATACATTTTCGTTGCAATTTCCAAAGCTTTCTTTTTTCTTTGCAGAAAACGAATCTTTTGTGGGGAAATGGGAAATAATAGAAATTGATATTCATCCTGAAGCCATTAGACGAGAACCAACCGATTTTTATTTTTTAGAAAAAAAAGATGTAATTCCGTTTTTACCGGAAAGAAAAAAATTTTCCCACAAAGGTACTTACGGACATGCATTGATAGTGGCTGGAAGTGTGGGGATGGCTGGAGCTGCCGTTTTATCGGCTCAAGCTGCCATTAGAAGTGGAACGGGATTGGTAAGCGTGCATTCGGCTGCAACAAACAGAATTATTCTTCAGACAAAAGTTCCGGAAGCTTTGTTTGAAAGCGATAAGGAAGAAAATTTTATTTCAGAATTAAAAAACTTGGAGAAATACAACACTTTGGCCATTGGTCCAGGTATTGGCACTCAAGAAAAAACAGCCAATTTTTTGTTCCAAATTCTTCCTTCAATCAAACAATCGATGGTTCTGGATGCTGATGCCTTGAATATTATGAGCAGAAAAAAAGAATTGTTGGAAAAACTTTCTCACAATACCCTTCTTACGCCACATCCCAAAGAATTTGAAAGACTTTTTGGTGCGGATAAAAATTCTTATGATCGTTTATTGAAAATGCAGCAACTGGCAAAAAATTTGCATCTGGTCATTATCCTGAAAGGAGCCTATACGCGAATTGCCTTTCCTGACGGCAGTATCTATTTTAACAGCACCGGCAATCCAGGAATGGCTACAGGAGGAACAGGTGACGTTTTGACAGGAATACTGGCAGGTTTACTCGCTCAAAACCTTTCTCCCGAAAAGGCAGCACTTTTGGGCGTTTATTTGCATGGGCTGGCCGGTGATTTGGCTTTACGACATCAAAGTATGGAATCCTTAACTGCAGGCGATGTAATAGAAAATTTGGGAAGTGCTTTTCAATCTTTAAGAGAGTAATATAGTTTTGATATATTTTTTTGTATATCAAAAAATCAACTCGAAAAATTTAGATTTTTAAATATAAGCATAACAAATAATTCACAGAAAAAACTTTTTTCAAACCCTCATAAAAAGTAAAAGTATTATGACAAAGAAAATATTGATTTTTCTGTTTTTATCTTTTTCGATAGTTACGTTTGGTCAAACCCTAAATCTTGATACTTGCCAGAAAAGAGCTAAAGAAAATTATCCCTTGTTGAAACAATATGGATTGATAGAAAAGACGGCCGATTACAATATTTCCAATGCCAATAAAGCCTATTTACCACAAGTCAGCTTGCTGGCAAAAGCTACTTATCAGTCAGATGTAACCGCTATTCCCGAAACACTTGGTCAAGTTTTAACACAGTTGAGCGGGCAACCGGTTAGTTTTCCCGTACTGAGCAAAGATCAATATCAGGCCGCATTGGAAGTTGATCAGCTGGTTTGGGATGGCGGAATGGTAAATGCTCAGAAAAAATTGATAAAAGCTTCTTCAGAGGCTGAAAAACAGAAGTTGGAAGTGGATTTGTATGCGTTAAATGACCGCATCAATAATTTGTTTTTCGGGATTATGCTCATAAAAGAACAATTGAAGGTGAATCAGATTCTTCAGCAAGAATTGGCAAGCAATTATCAGCGAATGGAGGCTTATTTGAAAAATGGATTAATACAACAAGCCGACCTGGATGCTGTGAAAGTGGAACAAATCAATGCTGCACAACAGGAAACCGATTTAAAAAGTGTTCTGAAATCGTATTGTCAAATGTTGTCGGTGTTTACTGGTATAAATGTGAATGAAAAAACAGAGCTTGAAAAACCACTTTTACCTGTTGTTAATGAGAATATTGAAAACAAACGTCCTGAACTTTCACTTTTTGAATCACAGAAAAATTTGTTGGAAAGTCAAAAGAAAACCATTTTAGCTGGGAACTTGCCAAAAATAGGATTATTCATTCAAGGTGGCTACGGGCGACCGGGATTTGATTTTTTCAAAAATGATTTTACTTCCTTTTATATTGGAGGTGTGAGACTTTCGTGGAATATAGCCGGATTTTATTCACAGAAAAATGAATTGAAAAAAATCGAAACTGGTCAAAAAAATGTGGATATTATGAAAGAAACTTTTCTTTTCAACACCAACTTGCTTACTAAACAACAAATGAACGAAATAGACAAGCTTCGTGTGACATTGAAAAACGATGAAGAAATTATACGTTTGCGGAACAATATAAAAAAAGCTACGGAATCAAAATTTCAAAATGGAACAATTACTACAACCGATTTTTTACGTGAAATAAATGCAGAAAATATCGCCCGTCAGACCAGAACACTTCACGAAGTTCAACTATATATGGCTGTTTATCAATTGAAAAACACAATTAACAATTAAAATTTGAAAAAACACGGAAAAATATGGAAGCAATAAAATTCGACAATAAAATTTTGGTTTTAAGCATGAGTTTAATTTTAGGGTTAACATCGTGTCACAGACTTTTGGAAAACAAATACGATGCTTCCGGAACTTTTGAAGCTACGGAAGTGGTGGTATCAGCCGAAGCAAACGGCAAAATCATGGATTTCAACCTCGAAGAAGGTCAACAATTGACCGAAAATCAGTTGATTGGCTATATAGACAGTACGCAATTATATCTGACAAAATTGCAATTGCTGGCTTCGCAAAAATCTGTCCGGAGTCGAGTTCCGGATATCAAAAAGCAAATTGCCGTTCTTCAGCAACAAATTGAAACAGCGAAGAAAGAACAAAAACGGATTCAGAATCTATTCAGCGCCAATGCAGCCAGCCAAAAGCAACTCGACGATGTCAATGCACAAGTTTCGGTGCTCGAAAAACAGCTTGAGGCTGCAAAATCGAATCTTGAATCGACCAGTAATAGTATTTTGAATGAAAATGAAGCTTTGAATATTCAGATAGAGCAAGTACAAAATCAATTGGAAAAATGTAGAATTACCAGTCCGATTAATGGAACCGTGCTAGTGAAATATGCCGAAAAAGGGGAATTGGCTGGTGCCGGCAAACCGCTTTTCAAAGTTGCCGACCTGCAAAAAATGATTCTTCGGGCTTATGTTACAGCCGATCAGGTTACACAACTGAAAATTGGCCAAAAAGCAAAAGTATTTGTCGATTTTGGCAAAGATGATCAAAAAGAATATGAAG
>ERZ795047.702-NODE-702-length-39914-cov-4.438747_pt1 | contig 39914 bp, 23 predicted proteins | sample MGYA00375131_ERZ795047 | MGnify/ENA primary metagenome ERZ795047 (study PRJEB30176, sample SAMN05720228) | activated sludge metagenome | isolation source: Anaerobic digester | place: Japan | collected 2015-05-20 ...
TACTGCAATTGGTTCATCCTGTTGATCATTTCCAGTCTGAACCTGATCCTGAACTTCTATATTGACCGTCTCTTCCACATTGACCGCCTCTTCTACAGGGGGCTTCGGAAGACGATCCCTGATCTCTTTCAGCAAACGGATAATAACATCATTCTGTCTGATAAGTTTCTCGCTCAGATTTAAAGATTCCCTCTTGAATCTGTCGGTACGCCGCCTTGGGTGCTGAGAGGAGAATCCGCTGTTAGAATTACCATTGTATGAGGAATTACCGTAACTATTGTAATTGGGATTAGAATTATAATTGTGATTTTTCTCGTATTTAGGCATCATAGGTTTCCTGTTTAATTGATTGGACATAATACGTGATGATTCATCACTACTCATGAAGGTAACTCCTTTCTTCACTTATGAAGATATGCTGGATTGAAGGGAATAATATCCTCGTGTTTTTTTTGGCCTGGACTCTTGATGGTCCTGAAGAGATGTGTGATGTATGAATTTTCTCTAAGTATATAATCTTGTAGATGGATGAGACAAGGGGTTTTAAAAGCCAGGTGAAAGGAAGCAATAGCGGTAATGTATTGTAAAAGCCATCGTGGACTTTGGATTTCAGATCAAAACATACAGGCAACAGAAATCATTTCCCTGGTTAATTAAGGGAATCATCTTTTAATCACAACAATCAAGGAACATTTTTGCCCTGTAAAATTTCCTCAGACTGGTAAATGCGTCATCTGCCGGAATCTCAATTGCATCGGTCTGATGTGTAAACCAGGTTATCTGACGCTTGGCATATCGGCGGGTGTTTCTCTTTATCTGTTCAACGGCATCATCTAAACTGTATTCTCCCCTCTCTACACCGAAGAGTTCCTTATACCCGACACACTGCAAGCCCGGGGAATTCTGCCCGTAACCGCATTCCATCAATCTGAGAAACTCGTTGTAGAGTCCCTTTCCCACCATCTCCTCAACCCTGCGGTTAATCCTGTCATAAAGCATTTCCCGGTCGACAACCAGCTTCGCAGTGATAAACTCCACCCCTTCCGGAGCTCTCCTCTCTCTCATTCCTGAGATTTTTTCCCCTGACTGATAAAACACAATCAATGCCCTGACTATTCTCTGCAAATCGTTTGGATGAAGTTTCAAGGCGGTTTCAGGATCCTTTTCCATCAGTTCCGCATGCAGTGCTGCACTTCCCTCTTTCCTTCCCCTTTCCATCAACTCATCTCTGAGTCCGGGATCAGAATCCACCTGCACCCCAAGCCCCTCACTGAGACTTCTGAAGTACATTCCAGTCCCGCCGCAGACAAGCACCGTCTTCGAATTCCCGGCCAGATCTCTAATGATTTTCAAAGAATCTTCAGCAAACCTGAAAGCAGAGTATCTTTCCGACGGTTCAATTATATCGACAAGCCAGTGTTTTACCGCCCGGAGCTGATCTGTTGTCGGCTTGGCGGTCCCGATGTCCATAAATCTGTATATCTGGCGGGAATCACAGGAAAGTATCTCCCACCCAAACTCCAGAGCCAGCTTTATGGCTATATCGGTTTTTCCTGACGCGGTAGGACCCAGAAGCACAGGAACTCTGATTAGGTTTTTCTTCACTCTGATATTACCTTGATTTAAACCTGAGAAAAAGGCTATTTTCCACTATTCTATTACCCCGTCGGAGTACCCATTTAAAGAATTGACCCAATGCGATTTCGAATTATCTTCTCCATATTTATTACCACACTGGTGTTTCTTGCTATACTCCTCGGAATACGTTTCGGATATCTGGAAAAAGTAATTGAATTCAGTAAACTGCCAAAGCAGGAAAATAAAAAAGTAGCAGTCTCAAAGCCGGTTAAAAACAACACATCACTGGATTCTGTTCTGAATCAGTGCTTTACTTCCCTCGAAATTCCGGAAAACCATTACAAAAGACGCTTTTCCCTGGAAGACTCCACTCTGATGATCAATATCCAGGTTCCCCGTGGAAAGCCGATGGAATGGATCGTATGGTTCATCACATCATCAGTTACCCCAACCGGGTACAGGGTCGATGACTGTTTCTATTATTCTGAGCAGAAAGGCTGCCGGCTCAACTTTTCCAGTCCAAAACCGGATAAACCCAAACTCATCATAAATATGAAATATTCTACCGCCTTCTTCAGCCAAACAGCCAGTATGGCTATTCTGATCGAGGATTTCGGTTTCTCCGCTGATGAAACCAGTGTCGGTTTTCTCTCCTTCCCTGAACCGCTCACTGTTGCTTTATCGAGCACCAAAAAGCTCTCCACATGGACAGCCCAGATAGCCAATGAGTATCACAAAGAGATCATTCTGATGATTCCCATGGAGCCTCTTCCAAGATCGTCTAAATACGCCAGTTCTGCAATAATGGTGCATTACCCTGAGGAAAAGATTCACTCCATACTGAATACAGCAATTGAATCGGTTCCCCATTTCGCCGGTTTCTGCAATTACTACGGAGAAAGAGTGCTTGAGGATTCCCGTGTCATGCAGATTATCTTAAGCGAGGTCTCAAAACACAAATCCTACTTTGTAATGACCCCGGGCAACCGCAAATCAGTTGCAGGATCAATTGCCGCTAAGATGAATGTACCTTTCAGAGAAGTTGATTTCACCATCAACTCAAAGCTTTCCACAAACGCCATTCAGGATACATTGAGCCACTTTGCAACCATAGCACAGAAAAGAGGGCAGGTTCTCATAAAAGGAACCGCTTCCGCCTCCCTGATTACTGCGCTGAAAAACGCTCTACCCGCACTCAAACAGAACGGAATCAGACTGATTTACGTTTCAGAGACTCTTAAACCATAATCTTCTTGATTTGCCACCTATGTGGGTAATTTCTCTGACTTAACTCTGTAAAAATCACCTCCTGTGTGACATTAATGAAGACCATAATTAACCTGATTAAATGATTCTCTTGATTTTTACCAGAAAAAGATTTTTATTGATCTAAGCGAATTATCTGCGCAGAAAGAGCAATACATCAGATAAAAAAATGAATTTTCATAAAGGAGAGCATGATGGCGACCTTAGGGGTTAATGTAGATCATATAGCAACGATTCGTCAGGCCAGAGGCGGGAAAGATCCCGACCCTGTTCAGGCTGCCGTTCTCTGCGAGCTTGCGGGAGCTTCAGGAATCACAGCCCATCTTCGTGAAGACCGTCGTCATATCCAGGACAGAGATATCTATCTGCTTAAGCAGACCATCTCGACACGTCTCAACATGGAGATGGCACCTACATCGGAAATGATTAAAATTGCGGTAGATGTACTTCCTTATATGGTCACCCTCGTCCCGGAAAAACGTGAGGAACGCACAACTGAGGGAGGTCTGAATGTTCGCGAACGGGAAAGAGAACTTTCAAAGGCAGTCGAAACATTTAAAAACAACAATATTCTGGTAAGTCTTTTCATCGATCCGGATCTCAATGAGATCAAAGCAGCAAAAAGAACCGGAGCCACCCACATTGAGCTCCATACAGGTTTTTACTCAAATGCCTCCTCCGCCCAGGCTGTTGCCGAGGAACTGGGAAAACTCAAAGATGCAGCCATGGCGGCAAACAAACTCGGATTGCATGTCAATGCAGGGCACGGCTTGAATTATCAGAATGTAACACCTGTAGCAGAGATCAGTTACATGGAGGAGTTGAATATCGGCCATGCAATCGTCGCCCGTTCATCACTGGTCGGTCTTGAAGCTGCTGTCAGAGACATGATCGCACTGATCTGACAAATTTAAATTGCCATGCAGTTCCCGGGTCGGAATTGGAATCAATATAAATACCAATGTCGACCCAGCAAAACAAATGTGACCCTGCATGCGGCGTATCTGAATCAATACTACCGGCATTTTCCAATCAGTAAAGCCGCAGGAAACGATTCGAAAAGCTCCCCGGCATTTATCCCGTGTTCAAATGTTAATTCCCTCCCGGTTATCTCTTCTTTACAAGTGAATACATTCTGAGGTATCTCTACATAAGTGTCCTTCCAGACCCTCGTTCCAAGCGGCAATTCATCGGGAGAGATTACAGAAACAAGAAATCTGGGAACCGCAACAATCATCCGTTCCTCACCCCATTCTCTTGTAAATGCTATGATACTTCTTTTGAATACTCCTCCTGTTTTAAGAGGCTTGTAGCATCCGGACTGAAAAAGTTCTTTGTTCTTCTTTCTCGCCTCGAGGCATCTGTAAATGAGAAACATCTTTACCCTTCCCTCAGTGCGTTCCATCAGGAGATCCCTGAGAAAACCGCTGTTTATCCCGGACTGTTTCAACTGTCTGAGAATATCAGCCCTTTTAAGAAAATCGACCTCACGTCTGTTGTCAGGGTCCACGAGGCTGAGATCAAACAGTTCGGTTCCCTGGTAAAAGTCAGGAAGTCCGGGAGAGGCGATTTTCAGAAGACACTGGGAGATGGAATTGAAGATACCGTAAGAAGAGATTTTCTGCTGAAACCGGATGAACTCATCAATGAATTGACCGGATATATCCCTGTCGAGAGCCTTATCTATAAAGTCGGAAAGTGCTTTTTCATACTCGAAATGGGGATCAACCCAGCCTGTATGCTCCTTGGCCTCCTTTACAGCCTTAAGCATGTACTGGCTGATCCGTTTTGTGTATTGCTGATAATCCTCAGAGGGATTGAAAGTGCCTATAAGGGTCTGATAAAAAAGGTACTCATCATTTGGATCTGGCATCTGCCTGCCATTGTATACTGTTTTCCACCTGTTATTGAGCTTGCTGCATTTTTTCAGGAATTTTTCCCATTCACGGGGCATTTCAGAGAGCACATTTATCCTTGCCCTCACATCTTCCCCCCTTTTGGTATCATGGGTTGATGTAGTATTCATGGTATTTGGCCATGATTTAAACCGCGAGGAGCAGAAGGAGTGGAATGCAGCAGCCCTGATGCCGAAGATATGCGGCCAGCTTCCCACTTCGTTAAGAGAACAGAGCCGGTTATAAATGTAAAGTACAGTATCCTCAAACCCTTTTGCCATCAATGGACCGGTAAACTGCTGAAATCTCATGAGCACATTGGTCCATTCCTGTTTCTCCTGTTCAGATGCTGATTCCTCGTACTGAAGCAGAAGGAAGCGCTCTATGAATGCGAACTCTCTTGCAAGGCCCGGCTCAAGAGCTTTTGCTGCGGAAATTGCGTATTGAAGATGATCACGGTCAATTCTGCTGAACGATCTGCTGTTAATATAGGAGCGGTAAACAGGAAAGCAGGAAAGCAGCTCTACAAGCGCTCTTCTCAGACCGTAAAGAGTTATATCGGTGCCTCTGCGGTCTCTTCCGCTTACCTTTTTAATCAGCAGCGCCAGATTATCGATATCACCTGCCATGTGTTTGCTTATAATAAGCCTTTTCTTTTCCGTTAATAGACTTTTGAAATCCAGTTTTTTACCTGTAAATGCACTGTAGATCTGCTCAAAGACCTTTCCGTTTCTGCGGTAGCAGAAAAGATTATTGACATAGTTGCAGAAATCATATCCGGTAGTACCCTGAATCGGCCATACATTCGGAAGTGGTTCCTGGAAGCCGAGAATCTTTTCCACAATTATGTAGCTCTCCGGCGCACCCTTTCTGAGCCGTTCAAGATAGAGATGAGGATCATAGAGACCATCGATATGATCCACTCTGATACCATTTATCTTTCCCTGGTTTATCATCTCGAAAATAAACTCGTGGGTATCACGGAAAACCTGCTCGTCTTCGACTCTCAGTGAGATCAGGTCATTTACAGTAAAGAATCTTCTGTAATTCAGTTCCTCTGTTGCCACTTTCCAGAATGAGAGCTTGAAAACCTGCTCCGCATGCAGAGCATCGAGAAGGGAAAATGTCTCCGGTTTGCCGGGAATTCCGTTTATCTCCCTTATCGATTCATCGATAAATGCCTGAATGGCACTCTCTGTAGTGTAGAGTTCCCACAGTATAGCCTTGGTGAATTTCACCTGCGTTCTGCGGGCTTCCATCTGATGTGCGGCAGGAAGGTTTTTGATTGAGTAAAGTACCCCCAGAAGTTTCAGAAACCCCGGATTGGATACTCCCTGTTCTGTTTTCAACCTGTCAAGATTGCGATCCAGTATTAAAGCATAAGTCTCGATTCGCAGAGGAAAGAAATGGGAATAATACCTGATTGCAAAGCCATTCTGATCGTACGTTAATTTAATCTCACCTCTCTCAAGGCATTCCCCGTAGATATCTCCAAGAATCGGCGCCAGAAGCCTTCCCCGCAGGGACTCATAGGGATGATTCCAGTCGATATCGAAATAATGAAGCGGAAGAAAAGCTGGACCGTTCTCAAACAGGTCCATCAGCAGTTTATTACCGCTGTCAAAAGCCATGTGGTTAGGCACTATATCCTGTATCCAGCCCATCCCGGCCCTGGCTACCTGCTCTGTGAGCTGATTAAAATCATCCCTGTCTCCTATCTCATTGTTGAGAAATCTTGGATCGGCAATATCGTAGCCATGCATGCTTCCTTTCCTGGCTTTGAATATCGGAGATGCATAGATGTGGGAGATTCCAAGCTCCTTCAGATATGGAATTACAGCCATTGCATCCTTAAACGTAAAAGAAGGACTGAACTGGAGTCTGTATGTCGAAAGAGGAATTTCCATCTGCACATTTCCCGCAGGAAGGTATTTTTTTGATCAATTTGCAAATAATATGCCGCACTAAAAAAGCCATCACCTGGTTTATCTCACCGCATTTGCAGATGGAATTCCGTTTGCAAAAAAAAAGACAAATCCAGCAATATTGGATTATCCCTGACGAATTCTGCTCACACTACAACTCATTAAAATGGCAGAAAATACAGAACTGATAGTAAAGCCGGCACAAACAAGCACTGTCGGATCGATTCCCCCCAAAAAGCCACTGCTTTCAAAACTTGGTGGTATCGAAGTAGGTTGCGAAAAGACCAGAAGCGCGCTTCTTTTCAGCCTCTGGGACGGGGTATTCTCAAATGGCATGCTGGCTCTTACCGAGACATTCTCTGTTGCAGCCGCTGTATATCTCAAGACTCCTGCAGTGCTGATCTCGCTGCTTGGCAGCCTTCCGCTTCTGCTCAGTTCCATTGGTCAGTTTCTGCTGCCTTTTTTCATCGATTTATCCAAAGGACGAAAGAGGTATGTGATAAAAGGAACAACATACCAGAGCATTTTTCTCCTTCTTCTCGCCAGCACAGGATGGCTTCCGGAAAAACTGCGCCCCTGGTCTTTTCTGATACTTTTTTCCCTTTATGGATTCAGCGGCAATGTCATCTCAGGCCTCTGGATCGCCTGGATAGGTGACCTTGTAAAACCAACTGTAAGGGGAAGACATTTTGCCTGGCGCAACAGAATCTTCTCCACCACTCAGCTTCTGTGTGCACTCTGCGCCGGACTCATCCTCCGGCATTTTACTACTGATAATGCGCCATGGCTGCTCTTTGCGGCTGTTTTTTTCACAGCAAGCATCTTTCGTCTGATGTCAACTCAGATGATGATTCTTCAGCACGAGCCCGGCGACCGCAAAAAATCTCCCCTTACACTCCCCTTTTCCGTGATAAGAAAAAACCATCAGTTTTTATTCTACAGCGTCTCTGCAGCACTTATGCAGGGTACAGTAGCCATAGCCGGACCGTTTTTTAATGTATGGTATGTCCGGGATCTAAAGATGAATTATTTCTCACTTTCTGCCATCACCGCCTCCATGGTGCTTGGAACAATTCTCTCCCTGCCCTTGTGGGGAAAACTGGCCGATTCTATAGGTAACAGGAGAACCCTTTTTATTACCGCTTTTCTGGTAACCATAGTCCCAATCCCCTTTATATTCTCCTCAGTAAGCTGGCACATCTGGCTGTTTAATGTCTTCACAGGGGTGGCCTGGAGCGGGTACAATCTCTGCAATTTCAATTATCAGCTCTCCGCCGCAGGCACCGAAAACCCGGAACAGAAGATCTCTTTTTCTGTGGCAATCACCGGTTTCTCCGTCTTCTTCTTCAGCCTCCTGGGTGGTTTTCTATCTACCCGGCTTCCAGTACTGTTTGGATGGCAGTTGCATACTTTATTCCTTGTTTCGACAATTCTAAGGCTAGCTGTATATCTGCTTATGTTCCTTAGGTTTCCGGCAATTGAGCTGGAAAATGTCAAATCACTGGATCTGTTCTTCCAGATTCCCGGTTACAGATCAGGTATGGGCCTTCTTAGAAATGCTTTCAGAATATTCAGGAGTAAATAATATGTTGATTGCCCGACAAAAGCCATTTCAGTTATTTTTAAATGATTCTTAATCACCTGAGTTTAATTTTTCCTAAAAAGGTTTTATTGTGCGGATTCTCATTTCAATTACAATTCTCCTTCTAAGTACGATTTCTTCACATTCAGAAGAAAAGCTGATACTTCAGTTTTTTGGCTCAAATACCTGCGGTGAGTGCCTTGAGATCAAAGAAGTGCTCCTTTTTCCTGCTCAAAAGCAGTTCGAAGACAAGCTTCAAATAAACTTCTACAATACCGATATCGACTCCACCATCAACCAGTTAATCAGGTTAGAAAAAATCTATGGTGTAAAAAACAGTTCAGCCCAGATGCTTTTCTTTCCTGACACTTTCCTCTCCGGCTCCGATGATATCATGAAGTACGGGCTATCTATGATTAAAAGCAGGATCGAGGAGAACCGAACAGGTACCGGTCCGTCGATTGAAATGGATGGAGAACCCACAGACGCCCTCAGGAACAAAGTGATGGACTGGGGCTTTTTTATGGGCAGTCTTGTTGCAGGTCTTACCGATGGAATAAATCCCTGTGCCATTGCAACTATGATATTCCTTATCTCTTTTCTGGCGACTCGCAAAAAGTCCAGACGAGAGGTCCTCATAATCGGCTTGGCATACACAGCAACCGTTTTCTTCACTTATCTTGCCATGGGATTGGGCCTGAAAGGAATCCTCGAGCATATCCGCGCCTATCACCAGATATCTATGACAATCCGCTGGGGAGCATTTGGATTTGCGCTTATTGTCGCAGCACTGAGTTTCAGAGATGCATATGTATACCACAAAACCAGGCGTTCAGAAAAGATAAGTCTTCAGTTGCCAAAATCGGTAAAACTGCAGATCCATAAGGTTATATCAGGAAGCCTCAGCGGGAAAGGCATTATTATCGGTTCAATTATTGCCGGATTCCTCGTCACCCTGCTTGAGGCAATCTGCACAGGGCAAATGTATCTGCCCTACATCGTGGCTATGACACAGAGAGATTCTCTCCGCATTACAGGTTATCTCTATCTGATTTTTTATAACTTCCTGTTTGTACTACCACTGCTTATTGTAATGGTGCTTGCTTTTTTCGGTCTGAAATGGAACGACCTCGCAAAAAGCACCGGCAAACACATGGTAGCACTTAAAGTCACTCTGGGATTGGTGATGGTCGGACTGGCACTGTACCTGGCAAGCGGGATTCTGTAAAGCAGTGTAAAGAAAAACACTGCTTATTTCTCCCTTGACATCGATTCTCTTTTCGCCCTAACAGTCTCTATCTGTTCTCTGACTCTTCTTATCTCTTCGTCAAGTTCGGTACTTCTGAGACGCAGTTTCTGAATCTCCATACGTTCCTTTTTAATCTCTGAACTCAGCGTAGTTTCCTTATCCTGATACTCTTTTATGGCCTTCATCAGTTCACCATGATTTTTATACTTGTAAACATAGTCGGGAAAAGATTTCTCTTCTTTCGACTCTTCCTTCTGTGCTCCCTGCAGTTCTGTTTTGCCTGTTTGTTTTTCAGGAACGGGTTTTTCTTTCTTTTCACCGGAAACGCTTCTTGCGGCCGCACGAGGCAACTTTACAGTAGATTTATACTTCTGAGTAGTATCGATCATCGCCGTAAAAACTATGGCAATCCCCTTATTCACAGAATCGGTGGCTGTTGCCTCCACACATATAACATTGTCACCGCCCTTTACAAGAGAACTGACTTCAGAAAGGCTGTCGATACGCTGCAATCCTCCATCACCTGCCGAATCACTTATAGCAAGCGTTCCATTGATAAACAGGCGATATTTCACTCCTGCAGCAAGATACAACGCGGCTCTTTGCGGCATTCCGTTCAGGAAGACATTTTTCCAGAAGTAAACATTATTCCAGTCCTTATTTCCCCAGATCACCGGTACCTTCTCCTTCATACCGGGAATCGAAACCTGTCCGGTCTTCAGAGCCTGAGACCAGCCATCCTGCGGCGGATCAAATCCATTCCACTTTTCCACACTGTCTGCCCTGGTTATCCACTCCACACCGCTCCGGAACACCTCTTTTTGGAAAAATGACGCTCCGTATTTTCCAGGACTCAGCCTGGCGAGGCTCTCAAGAATCTTTCCATGCCACCTGTTGTTCTGAAGTTTCCTTCCGCGAATGTTCTTCAGCGCGTCTTCGTATGCAAAGATGGCGTTGTCCTGAAGTTCAAAGACTATATCTTCAAGTTGAAACAGCAGATCTTCCCTTTCATCTTCACTCATCTTGTCTGAAACATTTCCGGCATTCTTTAAAATCTCAACTGAAAGGCTGTCATATCCGCTGCCCAGGAGATAATTGACATACACATAATCGTCCTGACAATTTACTGTAGAAGTATCGCTGAGCTTAAGGGAATCGATCTGATCGAGCACGTATTCATAATACTTCACTGCATCAGCCTTAAGCGGTGCGAGAGTTTCAATAATCTGCTTCAGATACTGATAGTAATGCAGTGGTTTTCCCTTGATCTCCTTTGGTACAGGGGCATTCTGCATGGCAGCAATTGCTTTCAGCAGGTACTGCCCTGAGGTCCTGAAACTCTCAGTAAGTCTCCTGTTTGCCCTCTGCACCCACTGACGCTGGTCGGAACCGAGAGAATCGAAATTTATCGAGATCTCAATAGCCTTTTTGTAGGGCACAAAGGATTTCTGTAAAAGCTGAGATGCTGCGGTATAAATCTCTTTTTCCAGAAGTGCACCCTTTATGGGATCAATTTTGGGACGCTCCTGCTTCTCCCAGGCATCAGAAAGCTCCTCATAGAGCATCCCTACCCTGCATGCAGCCTCAAACATCCTCTCACTCTGGTAATGCAACACTCTTTGATATGCCTTTGCAGCCTCTGCAAGCAGATCAGATTTCTCTTTCAGTGAATTCTTTAGCTGGCTTTCAGGTAACTGAAATTTGATCTGCAGAAACTGCTCCCTTTTCAGATTACCCAGATAATAAGCGGCTTCAGCCGCATAGAAATTGTTTGTCTCCAGTCCCTCCTGGGCAAAACGGACATTCTGCTGTTCAACCTGCTGGAATCCAAGAATTGCGTTTTCGATATCTTTCTGTTCATAGCTGCATTTTGCAATCATAAACAGAGCTTCGATTGCTTTTACACTCCTGGGGAACCGTCTGACAAAATTTCTGTAAAGTGTGACAGCCTTTTCATACATGGCTGCTTTAGCATAAAATGCCGCCGATCTGAGCAGTATCGCCTCAACATCCTTTTCTTCGGGGTAAAGAGAAGAGTACCTCTCATTTACCTCGGCCATTTTGTCAAGTTTTCCCAGTTTTTCATAACAGAAACCCAGATTAAACAGTGCATCTTTGGCTTTGTCAGATTCCGGGTAGTTTGCCACTATCATCTCGTAAGATTCAGCCGCTCTGTTGTATCTGTTTGCCTTCTCGTAGTCACTGGCCGCATTGAAAAGAGCTGCAGGAGCAAGCTTTGAATAAGGATACTTCTTCACCAGTTCGCCATAGCTGTTGCATGCATCTGCCCAGTTCTCATTCTTTTCAAACGCCTCTGCGGCGTTGAAAAGTACCGCGTCCCCATACTCGCTTCCGGGATACTTCTGCTCGATGGAAAGAAATGCTGCAGCAGCATTCTGGAAATTTCCCTCCGTAAACAGTTTCCTGGCATTGAGGAACTCGGCCTGAAGCAGAAGTTTATAGGATGTTTCCCGCTGAACCCTGTCACCGGATTCTTTCCAGACTCTCTGGAAAGCCTTGATTGCACCCGGCCAGTTTTCCTCTCCGAAATAGCACTGTCCTGAAAGCAGAAGCGCTTCATAGTATTGAGCGTTCTGAGGACCAAGTTTCAGGATACGGTCGTAAACCTCAATCGCTTTTGGGTAGATTTGTCTGTTGAAATAAACAGCCCCCATACTGAGGAGAACTTTACCAAGTGATAAGCCGTTTGGAAAAAGCTCAGCGTAATTGTTTACAGATTCCAACACTTTCAAACCGGCAAAATCAACACTTCCCTTCTGTACCAGAGAATCGGGCGGGAGAAGTGCCTGGGCGATTCCAATCGCGTTAAGGGCCGCCATTTCCCGTCTATAGGAGTCGATAGAGGTTTTTCTGCTGAAGTTTATATACTGATTGTATGCTCCGGGCTTATCCAGAAGTTTTGTATCCAGTATAACCGCCAGATTCCACTGAGCCTCTGCTGCATTTGGATGTTCAGGGTACAGTTCAACCAGTTTGCGGTAGTTCTCAGCCGCTTTTTCATAACCGGCACTGTTCCTGCTCTCTTCTGCTTCTCTGTAACTGGCATCAGCTACAAACAAGCCAATAGATATCGCCATGGAATCAACTGTAGCTACAAGCTGGCTGTCTCTGGAACTAAAAGCTTTCTGCCATTCCCCTCCTTTACTGTATAAATCGTAGAACTGCTGTCTGATAAGATTCGCGGAATCAGGCGTTCCCTGGCTCTCGAAAAGTTTTATCAGATTCACATTGACCTCAGGGGCCAGACGGCAGAACGGGTATTCCTCAAGAAGCCTTTTGTAAACACTGATAGCAGCTTTAAAGTCCAGATCCTCTTCCCGAAGCTCCCCGATTCTCTTTAAAACCAGAGCCGAATAATCTGTATTTCCCACAAGCTTTAGAAATTTAATAGCGTCTTCAACATTTCTCCCTTCATCAAAACTGATTGCGATATAATCGACAGCTTCACCTCTCAGAAGAGGGTTCACCACCTGCTTCTCCTCCATTTTTGAGGGATCAAAGTCAAGATCTGCCTCCTCAATCAGGTATTTGAAAACCGCTATCGCCTCATCATAGTTGTCAAGCATGTAATAACACCATCCCAGATGATACAGTGCCTGGATAAACTGTGGATGATCCCGGTAAAAAAGCACCTTCCGGAAAGCATCCATGGCCAGGTTATATCCCCTCCCGCTGTCAACTCTGGGGTGGTCAAAATAGTAACGCCCGATATTCATGTTGGCTTCAACGAAATACTCCCCTTCAGGATACTTCTGCACCAGTTCCTTGAGAGTAGCAATAGCCTCTTCCTCCATACCCTGTTTCTGCTGTGCCATTGCCTTGTAAAACATGGCATCATCTGTCATTTCACCTCTTGGATACAGAGTGATTATCCGGTCGTAAAGTTCAATGGTTTTTTCAAGCCTGTATTCAGGAAAAACAGCGCTGTCTCCCCCGCTTGCCATCTTCTTTTCATATTCTCTCAACGCAACCTCAAAGTCATCATTAGCCTGATCATAATAAAGCTCAGCAAGCCTGAAAAGTATCTGAGGGTTATAACGGTTTCTCGGATACACCTCAATCATCGTTTCTATGTGACTGATTAACCTTTCCCTGTCATCCTTTATCCCTGCTTCCAGCCGGCCGATATCCTGTTCATTAACCTGCTTGTCTCCCTGTTTTACAGCCTCTTCCCTGCCTGTGCCAGTACTTTTCCTAACCTTTGAAACCTCCTGGGCAAGCTTTTTCAACTCTTCTTTTTTGTCAAGATATTTCAGGAAAGCCCAGTCTACAAATCTCGCCTGCATCTCCTCATCTGCTTTTCTGTCGAGGGAATCGTTTTCAAAGCAGTCCTCAAGAACCACATAGTATTCCTGTTCTGTGTCGGTCTTCTCCTGTTCAACTGCTTTAATGACTGCAGCAATACTGTCAATTACTTTTAATGTAGAACTGTCAGAGGGAGTATTTCTGAGTGACTGAGAGAGGATTTCAAGCTCCTTTGTCCCGGTCCGTAAAGAGTTTTCCAACCTTGCAATTCTCTCCTTCAATAGAACCAGATACCGCCTTTCAGCCAGATTTGGAACCTTCTTTCCATCACCCTTTTCATCTGTTCTTAAAGGATCTATCTGATCGAGCAGCGCATCAAATTTTTTCTGAAGATTTTTTATCTTATCGATATTACCCCTAGCCAGTATCAGCGATTTTTCATCCTGGTTTTTAATGGCATCATATTCGATAATCTGCCAGTTTTTGGCCATATCTGTAAGCCTGTCAATCTCTTCAAATACTTCAAACTTCAACCTGGCATCGAGTATCTGCCTGTGAATCAGGTTGCTTACCTGGCTGGCAGCTTTCTGATTGCCAAGTCCGGTGTAAGCCTGCTCGAGAATAGAGGCCATTTCGAAGTAATACGGACTGTTTTTATTGCCGCTGAGAAATCTTCGGGCAATATCACGCGCATCCTGATACTGCTTTATTTCCAGCAAGGATCTTGCAATTTTAACCAGAGATAACTGGTATCGTCTGGAGTCTCTGGAAATCGTACGGTAATAATCAAGTGCTGCTTTTGCATTTCCCTGTTGATAATAGATATCACCGATCAGAATTGCAGCCTCAGAACTTAAATCCGGATTCTTCGACTTATGCCTGACCTCCTCAAGCACTACCTGAGCCTTCTGAAGCTGATTCTGCCTTATGTAGCAAAGCGCTGTGATAAATCCTGCATTCAATGCATGTCTGTAGTTTTTTGGTATCCTTGACAACAGGTCAAGTGATTCTTCGTAATTCTGATGTCTGTAATGGAGAACCCCCGATATGTAAAGAGCAGCATTCAACAGAGGATGCTTGCTGTAAGTCTCCTGAAAAACTGTCAGTATACTGTCTGCGGTCTCGATTTCGCTGCTGCCTGCAGCATATTCCATCAGCCGGTATAAAGCCGGAGCGGCCTTATCATTTGACGGGAAATACTGAAGGACAAACCTGTACTGTTCCCTGGCTTTTTTGTGCATCCCAAGCTGCCTGTAACATTCGGCAAGTGCAAGTGAAACCAGATCCAGTTGGCCGTCAGGAAGATTGAGATTTCTTATTTTCTCCAGCAGTTCAGAGGCATATCTGAACTGACCGGAGTTATATTTCTCAAGCGCATTCTGCATTTCAGCCGGAAGAACGATCTCAGAGGGATCCAAATAGAGGATCTCCTTTTCGAATGCATTCTCAAGAATCCATTCCGGATCGTAATCGGAAGCGAATAAACCGCTTGCGATTGCAAACACTGTAATGATTATCAGTCTTATTTGCAGCATCGAAAACCCGTCTCGTCTGATCTCGATCCCACTGTGCCTGATGACCGGGATTTGCATTGAGCGTCAATTCCATACCTGAATGAGCCGCCCATCATCTGTGGATAACCGTCATCTCTGTCTTCCACCCATTCCCATACATTGCCAATCATGTCATTAATGCCGAATTGATTGCATTGCCTGAAATGCCCTGAGTTCCAGACCCTCTTGCCTTCTGTGGGGCATTTTCCTGGATCATACACCTGGCCGTAAGGATACATCCGCTCCTGAGCCCCCTGACATGCATCCATCCACTCCCGTGATGTACAAAGCCTCTTTCCTGCATCTATACAACTCATCTTTGCTTCGACCCAGGAGACATTGGTCAGAGGCTCTCTTCCCTTTATGTTTGGATATTCATATCTGTCGATGCAAAAGTTCTTCCCATCGCTTCCTGTTATGGAAACCATATCCTGAGGACACCTCTCACGGATATTGACTGTACGCGAAAAAGATGCAACCCTTTTGTTTTCATCCATTACTTCCAGAACCACTTTGCGCTTTCCGGGATTTTCACAATTGAAAGCAGTTTTTCTGATCCCGGAGAATTCTGTATCGAATTTCCCATCACCGTCAAAATCCCATCTGAAAAGAAGCTTCTCAGGGGGACTCTCTTTGTCTATTGTCAACGATGCGTCAAGATACGCAGTGGTTCCGGTGAAAAGCGTTTCTGGTTCTAAGGTGAACATAGGTGACGGGGGCAGGTCTATTCTGTAAATGAAAGTGTCCACTTCCCCCTTGAATCCCGAGGCATCGACTACAAACGCCAGGATAGTGTCAGATTCCATCAGAGTCAATGGTTTCTGGAACACAGGAGACTTGATTGTAGGAGTTTTACCATGGCGCTCGAAATAGATTGTGGACTGATCAAATGCATTCAGCGTTACAGACAGTATTCTGTCGTAGAGACGTTCAGGACCTGCCGGAACATTGGGTACAGCCCTGGGACTGAAGATATCCATAATAGAGACGGCACTCTGGTTTCCGGCAGCATCCTCAGCATAAAAAGCAAATCTCAGGTCATTCCTTCGATGGAATATCAACCTGTCACTTGATTTTAAGAACTTATTGCCGGCCGTTCTGGCAGTCTGGCTTGCCATCGGATTCGTCCCATCGACAGTGTAATAAATGGTGGCGTTTTCACTGCACTGGAGAAATACAATTACAGAATCGTTGAGACCTTTTTTCAGGTTGACATTGACACGCGGAGGAGTCCAGTCCAGCACATACTCATTTCTCTTCACAGGGCTTCTGACCCCCTCCTCCGATTCAAGATAGTATTCGAAACTGTGGTGTCCCTCCCTGCTCAGCACAATTTCTTTTCCGGAACTCTTGAAAACCGTATCCGGAAGGATACGCCAGTAAACAGTGCCGGCAGTATTGGTGGAGAATGTGATCCTCAACTTCTGGTTGTAAACGCCCCCATCCGGAGAAGCAGAAATCATGGGGTTTTTAAGCTCGTTCATGATCCCGACAGAACCGGCATTTCCTGCTGAATCAACAGCCAGATATTTAAGTACCTGCCCGCTTGTCATGCTTATCGGTGATGAGTATACAGGAGATGATTTGGTGGGATCGGCACCGCCGATCTGATAGTAAATGGTTGCGGGTTCGTTTGCAGAAAGACTTACCCTGAATGATCCCTCCTCTATGCTGCCCTCAATCTGGATTCTGACAACAGGAGGACGTGTATCGATATAGTAATCGGCAGCAAATTCTTCAGAAACATTCCCTGCCTCATCTATTCCAATGTAGCGCAGAACTGTATGCCCCTCTTTTGAGATTACCACTCCATTGCTTGTGTAAAGCATTGAATTCTCAGATACAGGTGTATTGTCGAGAGTATACAGTATCTTTGCTTCTTCATTGGTGGTGAGATATACGGTCTGTGCACTGTTGAAACGGCCCCCAGGATTGGAAATCTGAATCTTCGGCGCCATCAGATCATAGGTATGGCTCCATTGCGATATTTCCGACACACTCCCCGCTTCGTCCCAGGCACGTGCCCTGATCGTAACTTTTCCCCGGTGCTTAAGAACTATCGGCGAGGAATAAACCTCACTTTTAATATCCGGATCACCCCTGTTGCGGGTAAAGCGAATCACCGATTTCTCTCTGGATGTCATGAAAAGCGTATCGGTATTGTGCCCCTGTGCCACTCGAAAGTGAAGCTTCGGCGGGATAGTATCGATTGCATACTGATTCTGGTAGACAGCAGTCTCGGTTCCAAGAGAACTCTTCCCGTAATACCTTAAAATAGAAAGGCCGTGGGGCAGAGAAATTGGCTCTTCAAACTTTTTAAACCATTTAGGAGGTGCCAGTGGATCCAAGGTGTAGTACACAGAAGCGCCAGGAGGGAAATCGAAGGAAACCTCAACAATTCTGTTGTACACACCTCCCCGGGGATTTACCACAATATCAATAGATGATGTGTCGACTGTGTACCTGAGAAATCCAGAAATCGTCCTGTTTCCCGAACTGTCAACAGCAACCAGATAACCCTCAAAACTGCTTTTCACTGTAAAGGAATCCGGGAAAAGAATTGGTGTACTGTCCTTTTCCGATTTCTGGTAAAAGAACCTGCACGGCTCGTTACTGCTGATCTTTACTTTAACAGGGCCGGGATAGTTTCCAGGCTGAGGATCAATACTCAGTGATGGTGCCCTGGAATCAAGGACAAAGATGGCGGAATCAAGCTTTGACCTGTTGCCAAAATCATCTTCACCGTAAAAGTATACACTGTATGTTCCATCTTCCGTTATTGCAACAGGCCTCAAATACTGCTTCATTTCATCCGGACCGTTTTGAGAGATCCAAAGTGTGGCGCTCTCATTTGAGGTAAGCGTTATATAGAAGACCGAAGAATGCCACTTCTGCTGAGGCTCAATCTTTATCACAGGGGCTATTGTATCAAGCCATAACGGAACAGCATCTTCCTTTGCATACGATGGATGCGGAAGAAGAAACAGAACGGTTCCTGTGATAAGGGATATAAATTTACTTACGGGCACTGCTTATCTTTCCCTCTATAGTCTTTCTGAGTTTCTTATCAACTGTTCTGGCCAGCGCTTTTTCCCAGTGTTCAACAGCGAGATCCTTGAACCCTCTGTACCGCATATAAATATCTCCAATGATATGATCCGGTTCAGGGTTTTCGGGATTTTTCTGGCTGGCTATTTTCAGTGCATAGATTGCATCTTCGTAGTTTTGTGCTCCCTTATTTACTATAAGATCGTACATGCACATTCCTGTGCCCAGATATCCCTCCGGGTAATCAGGAAAATCCCTGATAAGGAACTGGTATTTCATTACCGCAACTTCGTACCATCCAAGCTTCCTGTATATCCCGGCAAGTCTGGCAGTCATTTCTTTGTTGCCGGGCAGATGCTCAAGATATGCTTCCATGTGTCTGGCCGCATCCTGGTATCGGTTCTGCGCAAGGAGAATGCGAACAAGGCCGTTTAAAGCCTCTTCGTGATATGGCGATAGGTCAAGCACCTTTGTGTAACACTGCTCAGCGTTCTCATACTTTCGAATTTTTTCCGCTATAACAGCCTGCTTCAGGAGAATATCTATCCTGCCCGGAGCATATGACAGAAGCTCATCGAAATATTCATAGGCTTTCTTCAAATTGCCTTTTAATAAATACGCACCCGCAAGATTGTAAATGACAGAAGTATTCTTTGTTCCGTTTTTATAGGCACGCCTGTAAGCAGCGATTGCTTTCTGTGGATTTTTCTCCAGGTAAAAAACATTTCCCGCATTGTTAAGAGCTGACTGGCTCAGAGATGAGTTGGAAGATGCTTCCATAAAGAGCTTCCGGGCTTCTTCCTTTTTTCCCAGATGATAATAAACCACTCCCAGATTGACAAGAATGTCATTTAGCTTCGGGTTTGCCTCACGGGCTTTCTGCAGCAATTGTGCGGCTCTGTCAAACCAGGTTAACTTGAAGTAGGTATGGGCCAGATCAACCATTATGGTGGGGTTTTCAGGATCGATGGAGAGTGCGGACTCCAGCACCATCGATGATTCCATCAGGCGACCACTGTTACGATATGCTGCTCCCAGAGAGGAATAGTAATGAAGATATTCGGGTCTGACCTTTATCAGCCTGTTAAAAAACTCCACTGCCATGGTATATTCACCTGCGGCAAGATAAGCCCTGCCAAGAGAGAACTCGACACTAAGATCAGACGGTGCAGATGCAACTGCTTTGGTCAGAGATGCAACTGCTCTCTGGGTTTCACCCTGAGAGAGATAGAAATTTCCGATTGCTTTGAGACCTGCAGCAGTTTTCTCAAGATTTTTCCGATGCTGGGCAACAAATTGTGAAGCTTCAGGTAACAGATCCGAATCCACAAGCGAATTTGCCGCATCGGCGATAATAAAGGGATCATGAGGTGAAAATTTCACTGCACGTCGATACCACTCTCTTGCATTTATAAAATCTGCGGTCCTCATGCTCAACGATGCCATGCGGCACCATGCAGAACCAAATTCAGGCTCGATCTCTACAGCCCTTGAAAAAGCGCTCATCGCTGCATCAAAGTTCTTTCTCATCTCAAAACCATACCCGGCAAGATAGGTCTGAAAGGCGGGTGCAGTGATCTTGTTTCTTGCCAGTACTCTTGAAGAGTCCTCCCCGGAAAGATTGATCTTCAATAGAGAAGCGCACTTTAAAACCAGATCTGGTATGTAAACATGGAAATCTTTCAGCCCGGCAGAAATTCTGGTATCCATTTTCAGCGGTTCGTCTTTGCCTGTAGCCCAGATTATCCTGGAGCTGAGGAAAACCGAGTCATCTCTGACGAGATAATTGCCGCCAATAAGCACATCCCAGCCCCACCTGTTCCTGTGCGCAGTAATAAGACTATCGGAGTCTAGCTCGTATCCTGTTGAATCAACCTGAAAAAGATAGAGCGGATCCCATATCTGCAAACCGCTCTTCTGGCCCATTTTATTGAAGAATGCTTCAGGGAAAGCAGATCCTATCCAGTCATAAAGCGGTAAATCTGTTTGATTTTTAAATGGAAATACAGCAATGCTCAATTGTGCAGCAGAGGCAAGTTGGAGAAAAGATAACAGTAGAAGAGCCGTTCGCTTCATTTTAAGGATAGGCCCGCCCGCACCTTAATGACCCGATTATTTAAATCAAAAATTATATAAATAATATGTAATAATAAGTTAATGACCATCATGTAACAAGGTTTTTCCGGAAAAAAGGCGCTGTTTCAGTTAAGTTACAGTTATTAGATAAAGTAAATTAATTACATTCCAGAGAGCTGTTTTGGCAATCAGATTGACCTGTTGACAGTAAAATAGTATTTTTTGTGTTTTGTCCAAGAGATTATACTCACAATTTTAAGGAGAGATTTTCATGCAGCGACATAAGTCTGTAGAGAAGCGTGCCCGTAAAAACGTAGTAGAGAATCAGATAAATCGTCAGGGACGGTCACGTATTAAAACTGCTGTTAATAAAGTTTTAAACTCCAAGGACAAGAAAAGCGCCCAGGAGGCCCTGAAAAATGCCGTTTCAGTTCTGGATAAAAGTGTCAAAAGCGGCCTGATTCATAAAAATAAAGCAGCTAACAAGAAATCTACTCTTTCCAAAATAGTAAACAAACTGGAAAAATAGCTAAAGCAAAGCAGCGCCATCCCAGGAACGGTGCTGCTGCTCTGTTCACCCTGCTTTCGGTTCATTGCTGCAAATAGTAATTTTTATTTTTTGATTTCACGCAGCCTGGTGTGGTGATTATAGTTCAGTAACCGAGAGAATATCCGTGCGCCTTTCTGGTCTAAAATTTCTCTTTTTTTTCTCTTTCATTACAGCAGCAACCGCTTCTCCTCTGAATCTATTCTGGACTGACCAGATCAATTCAGCTATACAGGAGAGAGATTCATATTTCTCGGCAATGGGGGTCATTTCAGAGAACAGCCGCAGAAGTATCGATGATGAGCAGAGTAAAATCAGACTATCCGGCCTTCTGGACTCCTCACCCGCATATAACAATCCCTGGTTCAATCTGTTAAAAGGCATTTCAACTCTTGATACAGTCGGCGGAGTGAAAGAATACTCTTTTAATCGTGCTCTGTCTCTTGCACAAAAGGACCCCGGAACAACCTGGGTACTTTTTGTGGAGTTTACCAGATATAAGCAGGATGTGTGGGCAGAAAAAAGTATCATACAGCTTGAGAGGCAACTGTTTGAATCCGGCGCACGCTCCTCACGGATAATCTCCAGCCTGTTGCTCAATTACGGGATTCTTGCGGAAAAGGAAAAAAACACCGTTAAAGCTCTGAAATATTATGAATGGGCAAAACGGTTTGATCCTCTGGACGGAGCTCCGTATCTTCGCAGTATCCTCCTTTATTTCCCTTTTTCCTTAAATGGTCTAAAGGAGGAACTCGGTGGTTTTCTCTACACACTCAGGAATTCATGGACTGAGCAAATTGAGTTTTTCAGCACTGGTTATAACTGGTTCAGATGCGTAATTCTGTTTTTTATACTTTCAGTTTTTATAACACTGATTATAAAGTACTTTCCTTTCTCGCTCCATAATATCGCTGATCTCTTCCCTACCAGCGTATCACTAACTCTAAGGACAATCCTTGCTTCTGCATGTGTCATCTCGCTCTCCTCCTTTGGAATCCTGCCTTTCCTGTGGGTATCGGCATACCTTATGTGGCACTTTCTTAACATTAAGGAAAGAGTTCTGCTGGCTGTAGCACTCATTTTTCTGATTCTTGCTCCTTTGGATACTTATCTTCAAAGTATGTTCAGCGAGGCATTGAACCCGGAAAGCAGTGTACAGATGCTCTCGAAAGCGGTAAATGAAGGGTATTCCGATGCACTTTATAAAGAGGTAATCCGCAGAAGCAGTGAAAATCCAACAGACTTTCTTTCTCCCCTGAGTGCAGCTATCTATGAAATAAAGAGAAATGATTACTCTTCAGCCAGGCAGAATATTCAGAATAGTACTGCTTTACGTCAGGACGATCCGGTTGTTCTGATATCTGCCGGAAATCTCTCCTACCTTGAGGGAGACCTGGATAAGGCAAAGACATACTTTAAAAGGGCTCTCGAGCATGACAAGGGATTTGTGAGTGCCAGATTCAATCTGGCCCAGTGCTATCTTAGAAAAATGGAAACCATCACCGGTACGGAAATGCTCAATGACGCCGCAGAGAGAGATCCGACGCGGGTCAATTCTTTTGTCCACAAAAATGACACTTATTTTTCTACAAACTGGCCTGCTTTGCGTCAGGTTATGTTCTCAGATTACTCTCCCATTTATTTCTGGACCAGCATTTTCCCCTTCTATACCGGTAGCTGGAGTGATGCAGGGAGTCTCTGGGGAACAAAGTTTCTCGGATTATCTCCTCTGGTTTCAATCATTGTTTCCGTAATTTTGTTTATTTTCCTTTTCATAATCCACAGCAGAGAAACAAGCCACAGTAAAGTGAGGAGATTTTTCGAGTGTAAGTATTGCGGCAGAATAATCTGCCGCAAATGCAAATCGGGCCTGCTATGCAACTCCTGCTTTGAGAAAACCAGGTTTATCAGAAATGAGAATAAACTGATAAAAAAGCAGCATACCATCTCCAACAGATTCCGCCTTGCGGCAATGATTAAGAAAGAGATTCTGGAGATTATATTCCCGGGTGCAGGGAGCATGCTTGATGGGCAGAAGCCTTTCTTTCTTGTCATTATCTTTTTGCTGGTAACAAGTTTTGTGTATGCGTCCTATGCAGCTCTTTTATTCAACAATCAGGTTTCATCGGCAATAGTATTCCTGTTGGTCATTCTTTTTGCATATAACTTTTTATTTCTCTACAGTGGGAGTGTGAAAATTGTACGGTTTTTCCGAGAGTATTTTAAGATGCAAAAATCTGCATAAAAGGAGGAACTGTTGGTATTAAGCGGCACCCTGCGGGAGTTTATTCTTGCTGATGTGTTCCAGTTACTCACTCAGCAGAAAATCACAGGAAAGCTGATTTTGAATAATGGACGAAGCGAAGGCTTTGTCATTTTTCAAAACGGACTGGTAGTTGCTGCCCAAAAAGATGACGAAAAATTTCTCTCTAAACTCTACAATTACCTCATCAGTGTAAAAAAACTCAGTTCTTCAAAAATACGGGCACTTTTTGCAGCATTTGAAGGTGACATCAGCGGATTAACAAATGAGGTTGCTGCCATGGGCCTCATTCCCAAACATGACCTGAACATGTTTGCAGAATCCACCACGATGGATATCGCCTGCAGCCTTTTTCTATGGAAAACTGGAACCTACCGTTTTAATTCCATTACCAATGTAGACTCTCTGGTTCCCGCAGAAATCTCCATTCCGGTAGAGAATATAGTAATGGAAGCGATGAGAAGAGTGGATGAATGGAACAGGATGCTTCAATGCATCTCTGAGCAGTCAATATTTGTCCGGAGCCAGAAGAGTGCAAATGATCTGATGCAGGAAATCGACCCTCTCTCCGACCCGGACAATTACATTTTGATGCGAATTGACGGTACATCACCTGTCAAGGATCTCTTAAGCAGCCTCTGCCTCAGCGAATACAAAATCTACGAATCATTGTACAATCTCTTACAAAACAAGAGAATTACGGTTCTTTCCGACCGTATTTCCCAATCCGTACAGGCAGCTCTTCACAAGAAAGAGCGCGAACATTCCACTTCACGATTCTACACACTTTTTTCAATTCTGACAGCTCTGGGAATCATCTTGCTTATACTCTTTATGGCCCTTGTGGTCTTTAAAAAAGTAATAGTCCCGGATACGGCCACCGATGCCCATCAAAGCAGAATCGAGTTACCCTCTGCATTGGCAAAAGAAAAGGTTTCCATTGCAAAAATCTACTACAGAGCCAAATACAGCACGGAACCACAGAGTTCGGAAGAACTGAAGGAATTCAGATTATTATCAGACAGGGATTTATCCCATTATCTGATCAATTCAGATTCTGAACAGAAAAAGTGAAATCTTGCATGGAAAATTGTTATACTTAATTATATTAATTGCAAGGTAAAGCTCCTTCTTGCAAAAACTCAATATCAGAACTATATTAATTCTGGTAAAGAGGAATCTCCTACCGGAGCAATTTGGCCATTGATTTAAACAGAAGGACAATTCATGGCATCAATTAATTATGCGGCTAGGGAAATCAGTGTAAAAGTCGTGTATTATGGCCCTGGTTTGAGTGGTAAAACTACCAATCTACAAGTCATACACAAAAAAGTCCCCCCTGAGTTCAAGAGCGACATGGTCTCTCTGGCTACGGAAACAGATCGTACCCTGTTTTTTGATTTCCTGCCTCTGGACCTTGGGAAAATCAAAGGCTTTGCCACAAAATTCCAGCTCTATACCGTACCAGGGCAGGTTTACTACAATGCTACCCGTAAACTGGTTCTCCGCGGTGTTGACGGAGTAGTGTTTGTGGCTGATTCATCTCCGGATAAGATTCAGGAAAACCTGGAGAGCTTTCAGAACCTCGAAGACAACCTGGCAGAATACGGATATAAGCGTGAGAACATTCCAATACTCATCCAGTATAATAAAAGGGATCTCCCGAATGCTCTTCCTGTTGAAGAACTGCAGAAGCTCATAAATAAATACAACCTTCCATGGAATGAGGCTGTAGCCAACAAGGGAATAGGTGTTTTCGACTCCCTTAAGTTAATCGGAAAAATCGTTATAGACTATCTCAATAAAAAGTACTCTCGTCAGTCACCCCGTTCTGCAGCGCCTCAGGCCCCATCGCCTCAACAGGCAAATCCCGGCCCTGCGCCAAGGCAATTTGCTCAGTCGCAGCAGTTCGGACAAGTCAATGCAGGGTTCAGCCAGCCGCAGATGCCCAGACCTGCGCAGCCAAGAGCACCACAGCAGGCACCAAGGCAATACCCCGGTGTTTCACAGCAAATGCCACCAAAGCAGACACCACAATTTCCGCGGATGCCGCAGCAACCCAATATGCAGAATCCATCTCAGAGTCGGCAGCAGATGATCAATCGTCCTTTTACTCCTCCGGTTACAAATACACCGCCGAAGAGTTCTGCCGCCGACGATCACTATATTGACACTTTTGAACCAGCACCTCAGAATAATCCCGTCCCGCCTCAGGCCAGTGCCGATTCCGGTTATTACAACTATGGCAACATCCAGTTGCAGGAAATGGACGAACCACAATTTGAGGCTCAGAATCTTAAAGATCAAAATCAGGATCCCTCATTTTATTCTCAGAATCAACAGGCGGGTTTTTCCGGAGCGGAGCCTGCTCAGGGACAATTTGAAGTCAGTGACAAAACCGATCTGGATCTGGAAATAGAAAAGTACCAGCGTGAGATAGAGGAAAAACAGCGCCGTATGCGCCAGTCAAAGCAATCTCCGCAGAATCATCAGTACCAGGCACCACAGCAGCAGTATCAGCAGCCTGCTCAGTACCAGCAGTTCCAGCAACCCGGGCAACAATTTCAGCAGAGACAGCAGTTTCAGCCGCCTCAGCAACAGTACAATCAGCAGGCACAGCAGTTTCAGCAGCCTTCTGCCCCCAGGCAGAACATGCAAAATCCAGCTTTCGGTGGAACACAGCAGCAACAGCCTTTTGCTCCATCTCAGAGTGCTGATGAAAACGATTACGATGTTTACAATCTGGAAGTTTCATCATATCCTGAGCAGAACCAGACACCTGCAAGGCAGGCCCCGGTACAATCTGATGATGGGGATGAGGATATGTTTTTTACATCGGTAGATACTGATCGTCAGAAAAAACCGATGAGGAAACCAATCAATCCCCGCACAAAGCAGCAGAAGGGTTTCCTTTCAAAATTCTTTAATAACAGGGATACTCTCTGATGAAGGATATGATTCTTTTCCCTGAGGATATTGACCAGTTAAATGCAGTGTTATCGCAACTGGTCCTCAAGGCCAACCTTTTACTCGCTGTTCTGATCAACAAAGACGGACGGTTACTCACAAGTCAGGGAAGCCTTGAAATCGTAGACACGGTCTCCATGGCAGCACTGGTGGCAGGAAACTCTGCTTCTACTCTGGCAATCGCCAATCTCATGGGAGAGACCGAGTTTTCAACAATGTATCATCAGGGAAAAGAGAAGCACATCTATATCGCTGTCGTTGACGAAAATACTTTTCTTGCTCTGGTATTTGATGATCGTACCAATATTGACAGAGTTAAAGTGTTCGCGCGGCAGTTCGACAGACAACTTAAACAATCTCTTGAGCAAGTCTACAACAAAACAGAAGATCAGATCGATCTTGATCTGGGTATGGGTTATGATCCGATGTCGCAGCAGCAATCCTACCCGGAGACTTTTATGAGTGATCAGGCGTTTTCTGAGCCTCAGCAAAACCCGATTGCTTTTCCGGAAAGCAGCCCCCCGGTTCAAAACTTCGTTCCTCCTGAACAAATGGCTCCCATGCCCCAGCCATCAGAATATAAACAAGCTTCTGATGAAGAGGTTTTTTATATTGAATCGATGCAGAAGAAAAAGATGGCTGAGTCTAACGATACCAACCGTCTGTATCTGAAGAATAAAATCAGAGAGACAAAAATTAAAAAAGATAAATAACTTACCAACCTGCCACTGTCTTTACAACTAGCATCAAAATCAGGATAAGAAGCACAAAGCCGGTTATTGTTTGCCAGGAAAGGACTGTTTTCCCGGATCCAAATTCTCTTTCTTTAATCTCCTGATATGTGTCATCCTCATCAGGCAGATCGATTCCATCTAAATACCTTTCCGGTGACCATCCGGTATTTTCATCAGAACCGCAATGGGGACATGCTTTGGCTTTAAGAGAAATTTCACCACCACAATATGGACAATTTACACTTTGATTCATGATATCCTCTTATTAAAATAATTAAGACCCGTCACCGGTATTATTTTCTTCATGGTTACCCTGGGGTAACTCCGTGATTTGAATTATTAAATCACGAGGTCACCACTAAAAAAAAAGAACTATTATGATATTAGCACCAACTTTATTGAACATTTTTCTGGGGCCGGTCTTTCTGGGAGGAATGGCATCACTGCTGTTTGGATACCAGAAGCATTCCAGCAGGAAACCGGGGCTACTGTTCCATTCCATACTGGATAAACCCCAATGGAATATGTCTCAGTATTCCACAGAACGGTTCAGATCTCTTCTTGCTGAATTGAAAAAAAACTCTCTTTCAACAGTATCCCTGAAACAATTCAGTTGTCCCGGGGATAAACCCGGCGAAGTCTTATTGACATTTGATGATGGATTCGAGAACATATACCATAATGCGATTCTGGCACTTGAAGATTACGGATTCAAGGCAAGCATTTTCTGTGTTGCAGGATTTGTCGGGAAGGATTCCACCTGGGATGTCTACAGAAGCAGCAGGCAGTTAACAAAATCACAGATCTCAGAAATCTCCTCCCTGGGTCACGAAATTGGCAGCCACACACTGACACATGCCAATCTCCCCTATCTCAGCAGCAGCAATCTGGAAAAGGAACTGAAGGAATCGAAGCAGAGACTTGAGGACATTACAGGAAGAGCTGTTACAAGTATTTCTTTTCCTTACGGGAGCTGCACCCGTCGTGTATGGGATAAAGTCAAGGAAACAGGATATACTCAGGCAGCGCTTTACAGAGACACTTCTTTTTCGGATCCGGATCTTTACTCTGTTTATGGTGTCTACAGGTTTGATAGGGTCAATGATGTCATGGAGAGGCTGTCAAAAAAAGGGTTTTGTGCTTCAGCGGCACGAGCCAGGATGATGTCGCATTTTTCCAAAGGATCCCCGGTCTGGAAATTCAGAGAAGACTATATTACCGTTCTGTAAACTTCCATTTCTCCACCATTGTTGTTTTTAAAGGAAACTGTAATTATTTTGTTCTAAGATTATGGGAAACAGATTTTTTACAATACAACAGATACTGGATGAGACGGATGGCAGAGCCGGAATGACGGTCAGGTATACCGGAACTGGTGCCATGCTGTTCTCCGAATTCGGAGCGCGGCTTCTGGGGCTTTTTCCAGACAAATCCGGTCTCAACCTGCTCTGGCTTGCACACGACCTGAGAGAAAAAATCGACAACCGCAGTTGGCTTACCGGTGGGGAAAGATTGTGGATCGCTCCTCAAAGAGATTATTTCTTTGAAAACCCCCGTGATTTCGAGGGTTTCAGAGTCTCGCCGGAAATAGATCCCGGAGTATATAAACAAAACGGGGATCTTCATTATGAAAACATCTTCTCTCTGCTTGATTACATGAGAAACCGGATATACGCGGAAAGCCTGGCAAGCAGGCGTTTTCAGCCAATCGATGACCCGTATTGCAGCGGTCTGCCATATGCTGGTGTAAAGATTACCGATCACCTGTCGATCTCAAGCCCGGGCCTCGACCTCTGTCCCTGGTCAGTATCGATGGTCAATTCTTGCGGCCCGGGAAACCCTGGTACTGCACTTTTTCCGGTCAGAAACAACCCCTCACTTCTCAGCTACTTTGATCCCGTTCCACCGGACAGAGTATCACTGGGAAACGGCTACGCCCGCTTCCTTCTTGATTCCAGAATGCATCTGAAACTGGCAATAAATCCGGAAAACATTGTCTGGGAGAACCCTGCCAAGATCCTCTATGTTTCTCCTTTCCCGGACCGTCCCGAATGGTTCTGCGTTATCAAGAGAAGCGATGATCTCCCCAGAAATCAGGATGAGTGTGTCGATATATCCATGAGCAATCCCACAGGACCCAAGGGAGCAATCCAGGTATACAACAATCTTTCCGAAGATCACGAGAGACTCTGCTACGGGGAGATTGAACTGCAGTTAACAAAAGGCAGATCAGTTGACGGGAGGACCATCAGCACTGCTACTCATGAACTGCTCGGTTACAGCGGAACCAGAGATGAAATACTGGATCTGGCCGGCAAGGTGTTAGGTATCGACTGCAAACCCGAAATTTACTGCTGATCAGATTCCGGAATAATATCCACAGCAAAGGGTCCCCTGGAAGTCCTTACAAGCCGGAATTTAACCAGTTGCCCCTCATTTACAATCCGGTAACCGGTCTTTCTGATCTCTCTGTAGGAAAAACGGATAACTCCCGGCTCACAGTCCGACTCAATAAACCCGCAGCCAACTATATCATTAAAGAAGCGTACTCTTCCGTTCTGCATACCAGCTCTCAGCCCTTTTTTCCGAGTACTTCTGCCAGATTCCTTTCGTAAGGAGGAGTGATTACCCCTTTGTCAGTGATAAAAGCACTGATCAGATGAGACGGAGTAACATCAAAAGCGGGGTTATACACTTTTACGCCTGAAGGAGCGGTCTGCTTTCCAAATCCACAGGTTACCTCTTCCGGACCCCGTTCCTCGATAGGGATCTCTTTCCCTGTATGGAGCGAGAGATCAAAAGTGGAAAAAGGAGCTGCGACATAAAAAGGTATTCCATGAGCCCTTGCCAGAAGAGCGACACCATAGGTACCAATTTTGTTGGCGGTATCACCGTTACTGGTAATCCTGTCTGCCCCCACAATCACCGCGTCAATTCTCCCTCCAGCCATCACCGATGCAGCCATGTTATCACAGATCAGTGTAACAGGAATTCCGGCCTGTGACAGCTCAAAAGCGGTGATTCTGGCCCCCTGAAGCAGTGGACGGGTTTCATCTGCATAGACATTGAATATTATTCCCTGCTCTGCTCCAACATAAACAGGAGCGAGTGCGGTTCCATATTCTGCCGTGGCCAGTCCTCCTGCATTGCAGTGCGTTAGAATCGTTTTTTTCCCTTTCAATAACTCCAACCCGGCCTCACCTATCGCCCGCCCGGTTCTCCTGTCTTCTTCAAGAATCTCAATTGCCTCATCTAATATTTTTTCTTTTGTTTCCTTTATTGAGGCACCATTCTCGATGCTCTGTACTCCTGTACGATTAATTCTCTCCAGAGCCCAGAAGAGGTTTACTGCAGTGGGTCTGGAACCAGCGAGGTATGTAGCTTTACTGTTTAGATTTTCGATGAACTCCTGAGATGATCCGCTTTCAGGAAAACCCCTTATGCCGAGGTAGATACCAAAAGCCGCTGCAATGCCAATGGCAGGTGCTCCTCTGACCTTAAGCACCTTAATCGCATCATACATGCTTTCAATAGTGTCTATTGTTTCGTAATGTAACTCAAGAGGCAGTTTTGTCTGATCTACAATGACTACAGAGTTTTCCTTCCACTCTATAGTTTTAATCCGCGGCATTTTTTTAATCCTCCCGGAGAAGAGTAATCTAAGTTTATAATCTCTGAGTGACTTCAGGATTATTACATTGGAATCCTTAATCACCTCTGATGCGTGAACTGTCTTCTGATGCTATCCAGAGAGGAATTCGAAAAAACACCAGAAATAATCCTCACAGCAATAAAAAAAACTCACTTCAGGACTGTTTATACCTACAGCTCATTCTGAAGTGAGTTGGTTTTTACGGAACTCGATTAATCGGAAGATTCCTCTTCCTTCTTGTGGGCCTCAATAATCTTTTTCGCCAGTTCAGCAGGAACAGGCTCATAATGAGAAAATGTCTTTGTATAAAACCCTCTTCCCTGGGTAAGTGATCTCAGGGTTGTAGAGTAATTCTGAACCTCAGCTTCCGGGACTTTAGCGGTAATAGTCTGATTCTTACCACTTGGACTCATTCCTCCGATTTTCCCCCGGCGTGAAGACAGATCTCCCATGATATCACCTGTATACTCTTCAGGAACTGTGACTTTCAGTTCCACAACAGGTTCAAGAAGTATAGGCGATGCCATTTCAAAGGCTTTCTTAAAGACTTCGCGGCCGGCAATCTGGAAAGCTATATCCTTTGAGTCCACAGGATGTGTTTTTCCGTCAACCAGAGAGACTCTTACATCCACAATCGGATATCCGGCTATAATACCCTCTTCAAGCTTTGCGTGTATACCCTTATCGACACTGGGACGCAAAGGTTGATCAATAACTCCACCGACAATTTTGTCGACAAATTCGTAACCGCCACCACGAGGAAGAGGTTCCAGATCTATAAATACACGTGCGTACTGTCCTGCTCCACCCGACTGTTTCTTATGCGTATACTCGACATATTTTGCAGACTTGGTAATGGTTTCTCTGTAAGAGATTTTGGGTTGTTTTTTATCCACTTCCACTTTAAAACGATTTTTCAGGTTTTCCAGAATAACATCAATCTGAATATCGCCCATCGCAGAAAGGATAGATTGACGAATGTCCGGATGGAATTTATAGGTAAAGCTGATGTCTTCCTCACGAAGTTTATTGAGTCCTACCGCTATCTTATCTTCATCACCCTTCTGCTTGGCTGATATCGCTACACTGACAAGTGGTTCCGGAAGGTCAATAGGAGGAAATTTGAACTTCACACTCTTATCCACCAGGGAATCATTGGTATGAGTGTCTTTTAATTTCAGGAGTCCGCCGATATCCCCGGCGACAATCTCTGTTGCATCGGTGCGTTCCTTCCCTTTCAGGTAGTACATGTTACCGATACGCTCAGACATGCCTTTGGCGGTATTCAACACATCAGAGCCTGTTGTAAGTTTTCCGGAGAAAACCCTTGTAACGTTGATCTCGCCAAGATGCTCCTCAGAGATAGTCTTGAAGACAAACGCTGCAAGGGGTCCAGATTCCTGGCAGGGTATGGTTTTGGTTTCCCCGTTCTCGATAACCTCAACCTCTTTGCGGCTTTCTGCCGAGGGGCACAGATTTACAATTTTAGTAAGCAGTTGATCGATTCCGATATTCAGAAGAGCACTTCCGACAAGAAGCGGATGAACACTTCCGGAGGCAATTCCTTTTGCCAGACCAGCTCTCAGTTCATCATCCGTCAATTCCCCTGCCTCAAAATACTTGTTCATGAGATCTTCATCTGTTTCAGCAACTGACTCCATCAGTGACTGCCTCAGAGAATCGACAGTGTCTTTCATATCAGCAGGAATTTCGATTTTATTTCCGATGCCATTTCCATCACGGGTATATTCATAAGCTTCCCTGGCAACCAGGTCAACTACACCCTTAAAAGCAGCTCCGGCGGAGATTGGAATAACCAGAGGGGCGACACCTGTTCCGTAGGCTGATTTGACTGCATCCAGAGTTTTCTGGAAATTGGCGTTTTCCTTGTCCATTCCGTTTACAAAAAATATTCTCGGAAGCCCGGAATCATCGACATACGAAGAAACCAGTTCGGTACCGACCTGTATTGCATCAACCGCATCAACAAGGATGATAGCTGTTTCCACAACTCTGAGAGCGGCTTTTGCATCACTGAGGAAATCCAGGAATCCTGGAGTGTCAAGGAAATTAATCTTGGTGTCTTTCCATTCGCAGAACCCCACATGCATCGAAATGGTCATTTTGCGTTCTTTTTCGTCGCTCCTGCTGTCAAAGATACTACTGCCATTATCGACTTTGCCCAGTTTGGAGGTAGATTTGGAGGTGAAACAGGCAGCCTCCAGGAGGCTTGTTTTTCCTACACCACCATGAGAGAGAAGACAGACATTTCGAATCGATCCGGCCTGATATTTTTTCATGTATCCTCCATAGAAGTTCTGCTATTTAATTCAGAAAACCTGGAAAAAAACTGATTTTAAGCCGTATTTGCAGAGGGATCTCTGAAAAAGGCAAGATTTATTAATATATAAATACGCCATTACCTGTGCAAGAAGTCACATCTTTATTTTAAACGCTCAAGTCAGGTGACGCTTGTTGCAGTTTTGCCAGGAGGGTTTTCCCGGAGTATTTAAACAAAAAACCCCTGAAATTGTTTCTAAACAAATTCAGAGGTTTTTTGTTATGGAGCTGGACGGGTTCGAACCGACGACCCTCAGACTGCCAGCCTGATGCTCTCCCAACTGAGCTACAGCCCCTAAAGTTTATTAAAAATACAATCCTCTAAAGTAGGAGTCAAGCAATGACAGGCTTGTCCTTACTTCCCCTCCCGCTTCATGATTTTTGCCCACTCATCCTTAAGAGTGACGGTGCGGTTAAAAACCGGTGAGCCTGGCCTGGAATCCGGGTCAACACAGAAATATCCGACACGCTCAAACTGAAAGCGTTCTCCGGGCTTTGCCTCTGAGAGTGATTGCTCCACCTTGCAGGAATTCAGAATTTTCAGGGAATCGGGATTGAGATTGAGCATGAAATTACCCTCAGGCGCATCATCAGGGTCCTCTTTGCTGAACAGTTTTTCATAAAGCCTAATCTCTGCATCAACAGCATGTGCCTCTGAGACCCAGTGAAGAGTAGCCTTCGGAGAACGTCCGTCAGGTGCAGCCCCTCCGCGTGTAGCAGGATCGTAGGTACAACGAAGTTCTACAATCTCCCCTGTGGCAGGATCTTTCACCACTTCCTTACAAGTGATAAAGTAGGCATACCTCAGTCTGACCTCACGGCCCGGAGCAAGCCTGAAGAATTTTTTCGGCGGTTCCTCCATAAAATCACCACGCTCAATATAAAGAATCTTTGAGAATGGAACTTTCCTTGTTCCCATCGATGGATCTTCAGGGTTGTTTACAGCATCGAGGAATTCCACCTGTCCTTCGGGGTAATTCTCAATCACTACCTTCAGCGGTTCAAGGACCGCCATGACCCTGAGTGCTCTTTTATTTAGATCCTCTCTCAGGCAGTGTTCAAGAAGAGCATAATCGACAATACTGTCACGCTTAGCGACTCCGATACGCTCACAGAAGTTTCTTATCGACTCCGGAGTAAACCCTCTTCTGCGTAAACCCGAGAGTGTTGGCATCCTGGGATCATCCCAGCCGCTCACCACTTCATCCTTTACTAACTGCAGAAGCTTCCGTTTGCTCATTACAGTGTATGTAAGGTTGAGTCTGGCGAATTCGATCTGCCTGGGGTGATGAATCTTGAGCTGATCGAGAAACCAGTCGTAAAGCGGACGATGGCCTTCGTATTCAAGAGAACAGAGTGAGTGAGTGACTTTTTCTATTGAGTCCTCGAGGCCGTGAGCCCAGTCGTACATGGGATAGATAACCCATTTTGTCCCTGTACGGGGATGCGGAGCTTTCTTAATGCGATACATTACCGGATCGCGCATGTTGATATTGGGATGAGCCATATCGATTTTAGCCCTCAATACCTTCTCCCCCTCATCAAACTCCCCTCTGGCCATGCGCTCGAAAAGATCGAGGTTTTCCTCAACAGTCCTGTTTCGATATGGGCTCTCTTTTCCCGGTTCTGTCAGGGTACCTCTGTACTGACGAATCTCCTCTGCGTTGAGATCATCTACATAGGCCTTTCCATCCTTTATCAACTGTATAGCCCAGTTGTACATCTGTTCGAAATATTCAGAGGCAAAATAGATTCTCTCTCCCCAGTCAAAGCCAAGCCAGCGCACATCATTTTCTATGGCATCGATATACTCCTGCTCCTCTTTTGCAGGATTAGTGTCGTCGAATCTGAGATGGCACTCGCCATTGAACTCCTCAGCCATTCCGAAATCGATGCAGATTGCCTTTGCATGCCCGATGTGTAAATACCCGTTTGGCTCAGGAGGAAAGCGGGTCACTACTCTCTCCCACTTGCCTGCACTCAGTTCCTCTTTAATAATTTCCCTGATAAAATTAGCCGTCTGTGCAGGAGGCTGTACATTTGATCCATTGCTTATAGAATTATCCATTTTCCTTTTCCACCTGTGCTGTTGTTTTGCTGATAAATTCGATTGCACGTTCTATTCTTCGTAAAACAGTTTCCTTGCCAAGTGTCTGCATCAGTTCAAACAGACCGGGGCCGAAGCTGACTCCGCTGACCGCAAGCCGTGTGGGATGAATCAGTTTTCCGGAAGAGATACCCGATTTTTCGGCAAGGTCTCTGTAGAGAGTCTCGAGTTTCTCATGTGAAAAGTTATCCTGAACCGAAAGAGCAGATTTGATCTGAATTAAGTTTTGCAAAGAATCCGGAGTAAAGGTCTTTCTGGCCGCTTTTTCCTCATAGGATTCCGGGTCTTTGAAGAAATAGGATGAATTATCAATGAGTTCTGTAATGCGTTTTGATCTTCCCTTGAGCAGATCAATTATTTGAAGCAGCCATGGATCATCGGAGGTCTTTTCTGATGATAGATACCCCCTCTCTTTCCATACAGGGAGTACTTCTTCTGCAAGAGAACGTGAATCTCTCTCGGCCATGTAAAGCCCGTTCATCCATTCCAGCTTTTTCTCATCCAGTACCGAGGCTTTCGGCGAAACCTGTTCAAGGGAGAAGGCCTTGATAAGTTCCTCCCGGCTCATTTTTTCCCGATCATCACCCGGGGCCCATCCAAGGAATGCCAGGAAATTAAACAAAGCCTCAGGAAGGTACCCGGCGTTTTTATAATCCATAACAGAGGCAGCACCTTTTCTCTTGGAGAGCTTGCCACCATCGGGGGAAAGGATAACCGGAAGATGGGCAAAAACAGGCGCTTCCCACCCGAAGGCTTCATAGAGCAGGACATGGCGGGGTGTTGATGCAATCCACTCATCACCGCGAAGTACATGTGAGATCGCCATGAGGTGATCATCAACCACATTTGCCATGTGATAGGTAGGATAACCATCGGATTTTATCAGTACCAGATCGTCAAGGACATCACTGCTGTACTCGATTTTACCTCTGATACCATCTTCGAAAGCGACTGTTCTTCCGGAGGGGATTTTAAAACGGATCACATACGGTGTACCGGCATCGAGGAGTTTCTTCTCCTCTTCCGGAGAAAGATTACGGCATTTACGGTCATAGCCGGCGTTCTGCTTTGTCTTCTCCTGCTCGGCTCTCAACTGCGAGAGTCTCTCAGGAGTACAGAAACAGCGGTAAGCGTGTCCGCTGTCCAGAAGTATCTGAGCATGTTTTCTGTAGATATCAAGTCTCTGAGATTGAATATAAGGGCCGTATTCTCCCGGAGCCTCAGGTCCCTCATCCCACTGAAGTCCCAGCCATCTGAGACTCTCATATATCTCCTTGAGGGCATCTGCCACAAAACGACTTCTATCGGTGTCTTCGATTCTCAGGATGAAAGTACCACCATGATGACGGGCAAAAAGGTAGTTAAACAGGGCACTTCTGGCTCCACCTACATGGAGGTAGCCAGTGGGTGAAGGAGCAAAACGGACTCGTACCGGTTTATTCATTTTCAAATGTTCCTTTCAGGTTCAGGAGTCTAAAAATACGTTTTTATTTGTTATTTCGGGACTTTTTTATGAAATGTGTGTTTAAGTGATGCAGGACCCGTCTGTACATTTCCAGATGGAACGGATTTTGAAGCAATGTTAAACAGAGCAAGGAGCCCGCGTTAAGGAAAGAGAGTTTCGGCATGTAAAGGTGTGCGGAGGCAATATGAGACTGTTTTGGAAATTCCTCAATTTCAGACTTACCGGCAGATTCTCCACTGAAAAGAGCAACAACGATAAGCAAAACGTATCAGAGGTTAACAGAGAAACTCTGCCTGACGGATCAGAGCCGGTGTCAATAGGTTCGGGAACAATCTCCGGGCTTATTGAACAGAATGAGACAGATATTCTTTATGAGATCAGCAATAAGCAACTGGGGTTCAGACGCACACTGAAACTTCTGAAGCCGGGCAATACAAAAGAGAACCAGAAAAGATTTGTGAACCGTTTCGCAGTCGCGGCTCAACTCACTCATCCAAATATCACCACGGTACACAACCTTGGGAAATGGAACGGTCTGGACTTTGTGGAAACGGAAAGAGTTTCCGGGTTCAGTGCGGAAAAGTTGATCAGTAATAATACTCCCCTCCCTCCGGCAGTGTGTACCGCAGCGGGAATACTGATATGTAAATTTCTTGAATACATCCACGGAGCCTGTATAGTTATAGAAAACCGGGAATTCAGAGGATTTCTCCACCTTGATCTTAAAACTGGAAGCCTGATTTTTTCCAATTCCGGAGTGCTGAAAGTCAGTGGCCCGGGGAAAGTAATACCAATTCAGTTAGCAAGGTCCGGGAAGTTCGAGGCTGAGGAGATTTCTCCTTATTACAGCGCTCCTGAGGTCATGACAGGTGAAACAACACCGGATGAAAGGTCGGATCTTTTCTCCCTCGGCTGTATTCTCTATGAGCTTGCATCCGGAAAAAAAGCAGTTCAAGCCCCAGAGCAGAGCAAGGAGCAACTGCGCATCGGAAAGGCTATCAGTGGTCTTCCGGCCGGGTATACCATATTAGTAAAGAAATGTCTCTCTTTTAGAAAGGAAGACAGACCTACAGACGCGGAAACCGTGAGAGAGGAACTTGAGGAGATCCACTCCAGGATCACAAGCCTCTCACCTGAGAATACAATTTCTCAATTTATCAATCAGCGCAAAATGAACGAACCGGCAATGTTTCCAGAATCCATCAAGGGTACCGGAAAACCCTCGAAGTGCATAAGTGGAAGCATGGTAGCGGTATCCGCCTGCATTCTGCTGCTTGCCGCATCACAGGAGGTCAGAGATGCCTCAAAGAGATTTGGAAGATCTCTGCAAATAGTATCATTAGTCGAGTATATCCTGAAAACCGGAAAGTCTGCAACCAGTTTACCATCAGTACTATTCTCCGGAAACCGGAAAAAACAGACGGATAAAATATCACCTGTTCAGCAGGTACACTCCAGACCTGCAGAAGTTTATACTCCACAGACAAGCAAAGCATCATTTACCGGCCTCACTGAAACAAACAAGGCAGAAAAAAACAGCCCTCCGCAGACAAAAGATGCACTGATGACGCCCTGGCAAACCATTGGAAAAGATACAGGCAGCTATTCTGATCCCGGTATTGAAATCAACGATGGAGAGCACTATCTTAACAAGGCATGGCAGCTTTACGGAAAGCAGGACTATACCGGAGTTCTGGATAACCTTAACAAAGCAGACTCACTCCCTTCCAAACACATAGAAGCTACATACCTCTCCAGAAACATTCAGCACCTGAGAGCGAAAACTCTTACTGCCGTTTTCCGCAATACCCCATCTCAGGCAAACCTGACCGCTGCTTTAAATTCCTGGGAGGAGCTATTGCTGAAGAACAGCACAAATCCAGACAGCAGCATTTACAAAGAGGCTGAGAAGGAGAAGATGAATCTTAAAACCGAAGCTTCCTGGAGAGGAATTGAGTAGAAATACCCTCAACAGGTCATGCCTTCTTCTTTACAGGTGGAACATAGCTTTTCAGCATCAAAGAAAGAGTTACAACAGTTACCGAACTGAATGCCATAGCAAGGGCAGCCAGTTCGGGACGAAATGTTATCTTCCAGACCGGATACAGAGCACCGGCAGCCAGTGGAATCAGAGCGGCATTGTATGCAAAAGCCCAGAAAAGATTCAATTTTATTCTTGAAAGCAGTTTACGTCCTAATTGAATCGCAGCTACAACATCAACAGGATCACTCTTTACAAGCACAATCTCGCCGCTCTCAAGCGCTATGTCGGTTCCGCTCCCTATGGCTATCCCTATATCCGCCTGCGCCAATGCAGGAGCATCATTGATACCATCACCGACAAAAGCCACAGATTTGTTGCTCTCCTGCAGTTTCTTTACCTCTGATGCCTTATCTCCAGGAAGAACCTCTGCCAGGACATTCTTTATTCCAAGTTTCTCAGCAACTGAGATGGCAGTCCTGCGATTATCACCCGTCATCATTACCACCTCCAGCCCCATATTTTCAAGCTCCCTGACAGCCTTCGCAGATGTTTCCTTGGGCGGATCAGCTATTGCCAATACTCCTCTTAACTGTTTCTCCTCAGCAACCAGCACAACAGTCTTTCCTTCCGCCTCCAAAGGAGTAATTTTTCGCTCCAGAGAATCAAATTCTACTCCGTTCTCCTGCATCAGTTTCCGGTTTCCAATCAATACGGTTTTACTGTCCAGGGATGCACTGACGCCTTTACCCTCGAGTGTGTTAAACCTGGTAACACTCCTTATTTCAAGTCCTCTTTCCGATGTCTTTTCTACTATCGCGTCAGCTAAAGGATGCTGAGACCCTTTCTCCACAGATGCAGCCATGGAAAGCAACACATCATCGGTACAGTTTACGCCTGATACGTCGGTCACTTCCGGTTTTCCTCTGGTCAGTGTTCCGGTTTTATCAAATACAACTGTGGTGATTTTCTGAGCGTTTTCAAGCGCTCCGCCATTTTTTACCAGTATGCCAAGTTCTGCACCTCTTCCAATGCCGACAGTTACCGCTGTCGGAGAAGCAAGCCCCAGGGCACAGGGACATGCTATCACCAGAATGGCTATGAGAGTTGTAAGGGCAAAAAGCAGAGTACTTCCAATTACAAAATACCAGATAGAAAATGTAACCAGTGCGACAACAAGAATAAATGGTATAAAATAGCCCACTACTTTATCTGCTATCTGCTGGATCGGTGGTTTAGATCCCTGCGCATCCCTGACAAGTTTTATTATCTGGGAAAGAACTGTATCACTCCCCACCCTTTCGGCTCTGAAATTCAGCACTCCATGCTGGTTGATGGTGCCGCCAACCAGGGGGTCACCCTCTTTTTTCGCCACTGAAATTGGCTCACCGCTTATCATCGATTCGTCAACCCTGCTCTC
>ERZ795047.703-NODE-703-length-39744-cov-5.124871_pt1 | contig 39744 bp, 29 predicted proteins | sample MGYA00375131_ERZ795047 | MGnify/ENA primary metagenome ERZ795047 (study PRJEB30176, sample SAMN05720228) | activated sludge metagenome | isolation source: Anaerobic digester | place: Japan | collected 2015-05-20 ...
GTCTTAGAAATCCCGGAACCTTGACACACACACACACACACACACACACACAACGGGTCCGTACGCCTGCCTGCATGCATGCATGCTTACCTGTGGCATTATTCCGTCGGACCCGGCGATGCGTGCAAGGGTGAAGCCGCTACCGATAGGCGGTAGCGGGAAACAGGAGAACGGAGCATGAGTAAGGAGATCAGGGTTGTTTCGGCGACCCGGGCCTTGGATTTGGCCCGGGAAATGGAAGGCGACACTGAGTTGATAGCCTTTGGGGCTGGGGTTGCCGTGGCAACCAAGAGGTTTGTCCGCATCAAACTGGGTGCGGATGAAGTTATTATCCGCCCACCGGCTGGAGCGGATGACCTGAAAAGGCTTCCCGAACTTGAGACGTGGGGAAGCCCGCCCCCCCTCGAATAGGGGGGGCGACCCCCCTTGGCACTAGATGCGTATCCCACTCGCGAATTTTTTTTGGTAATTTTTATTTTCCACTGTGGGTTGCGCTTATGGTGTTTTATGTATGTTTTTGTTGATATTTGCCTGTATTTGTTGTGTATGTTTTTGTGTGTATTTGTAGGTTTTTGTTGGTATTTGCCGGCATTTGTTGTGGATATTTTTGTGTGTTTTTGTTGGTATTTGTTGGTATTTGTGATGGATGTTTTTGTTGATATTTGTTGGTTTTTGTTTTGCTGATTTTCGTTATTGGTGGATTTTCCAGTGGTTGTTGGCTTGTGGAATTTGGTATTTTTTTTCGCGCCGCCGCGTGTTTCTAGCACTTTTAGCACTCGTGGTTTTCGGGCCAAAAATCAATAGTTTTTCTGGAATTTTCTTGCGGGGTTTTCGTGTGACACTTTTACCCTAATACCTAAAGGTATTAGGGGTCCGCGAAGTGTCACTGTCACAGGAGTGTCACCAGGCGTGCCGTTTATTGTTTTTTTTTTTTAGGGGGCAGTCTCGTGGGGTGCCACGCTTGCGACAACCGGCACGCAGGCGGCATGTAATGCGAGCGCCAGCTTGCGCTCGCTTACGACATGCCACGGTGCCTTTTCGCTTCACTGCGGTTACGCTGTTGTCGTCAAGCGTGTCACGCCCACTTCGACTTTGCCCCCTACACCCCCACGAGACGATCCCCCCCCTACCCCCCCCTTATGTCACGACGCATTTATATCGTAACCACTTAACTATTGCAACTAGTGAGGTTCCGGGCAGGGTTTATAAGGCCCGTAGCGCGCGGACCTGGTGGTTGCCGGGTCTTTGGGTCGGTTTTCCGGAAATCTCTTCTCTACGGGGCTCTCCGTTGCTCCCAGGGGGCATCCGTGGAAAATATCCCGACAAAATACTTGACTTTGGCATGCTGGTATTGTAAAATCTTATCGGAGTTACGCGAAATGATACCGGAAGACGTACTCATGAAGGTGCGGCAGTACAACTTCAGGGCAATGACCGCTAACGACCTTTACGTGTTCGGCCAGGTGGTCCAGGAGATCCTGGAAGGCGTGATGAAGCACATTGACGCCGACATGGAACATGACCTGAAGTTTGCCGGCCGCGTAACCCCCATGAAACGACACGCGCTTTCCACGTGGGTTGACGCTTACGAAAAGTTTCCCCTGTCCGCCATGGGCGCCGGGCCCTCTTCAAGCAGTGCATCTCCTGACACTACCGTAAAGGCTCCTCCTTATGCTGTCACCAAGGCCCGGCGCCTTCTGGCGGACGCGGCATACGTGGAAGTGAACAAAAACGAAAGGGAACCATTCTGATGAACGCGCACAAGGTTCTGGCACAGGCTTACACGCCCCAGGAACGGGACTTCCTGACCCTGATGGCTACGGGGTCGCCGCTGGAACAGGCCATCGAGGCCTCCGCGATTTCCCACTCCAGGGCAAGCGAACTCATGGAAGACCCAGAAACCCAGGAATGGATCAAGCGGACCCGAAGCATCATCGAGTCTTCTTACGCCCAGGCTACCGTTAAAATGCGCATGCTGCTCCCCAGGGCGATAGAACGCATGTCCATGCTGCTGGACAACGGCTCGGAAAAGGCGGTGATCGAGGTCTGCAAGACCCTGGTAAAAGTGTTTTACGAAAACAAGAACTCGGCAGGATCACCCCACGGGAACTTCATGGTGGCTAACATCTACAGCACGGAAGGCGTGGAAAAACTCAAGATTCTGTCCGGCGACGTGATCGACATCTGAAAGGCAACGGCGGATGGGAAAAGAGCGCGTTCCGAACTACGAATACCTTGACCGGATCATATCCATCATCATACGGTACGAGGGCGGACCAAAATACACGAACCATCCAGCGGACCGTGGCGGCCCGACAAAGTTCGGCATAACGCAGGGAGCCTGGACTTCTTACTGCAACCGAATGCGCCTGAAGACGGACAGAAGGAACGTAAAGCATATCACCATCGACGATGCCCGGGCGTTCTACGCGAACCTTTTCAACAACAGCGCGTCTTGTCCATACCTCCCGACGCCTGGGCTCCAGCTTTTTACGTTCGACTGTTGCGTGCTCCACGGCCCAAAACGGGCCGGGGTCCTGCTGCAACGTTCGTTGAACGATATCATAGCCTCTTACACGCCCAACAAGGCCCGGCTGCTGGAGGTTGACGGTATTGTCGGGCCAAAAACCCTTGAGGCCGCCGAACTCATTGTAAAAGGGGAAAGGGATTCCCTGATGGAAATGTTCCGGGTAAACCGGACAGAGTACATTCGTCGCATTATCGCGCAAGACAAGTCACAGCTCGTGTTTTATCGTGGATGGGTGAATCGCGTTAACCAGTGCAAGGTGGACGCGGACGCGCTCGATCTTGAAAACGGACTGATGTAACCATGGAAGCGCGGCAAAAAATGGAGAAATGCCCTTTCGGGGAACGCGTAGAGGTCCTGATCCAGAACATGTCAGACCGAATTGTCAAGGTTGAACAATGCGTTGACATGCTAAGGACAGCCATTTACGGGAATGGAAACTCGGAGTCTCACCAGAACTCCATCATGTTTCGCGTGAAACGGATGGAAGAGGACGAAAGAGAAGTGAAAGAAGAACGCTCAAAGTTCATCCAATACCTGATGACCATGATGGCTCCAATATGGGGATTGCTCGCGGCGGCCTTGTTTAAGACGTTCGGATTGATGTGATAATCTCTTATGCCAGCCATCAGGACGTCAAGAATCGCCGCCGTTAAGTTTACCCCGGACGGCATGGAGTTTGTCACCAGGGACAAGGCCCTGATAGAAATCATTAAGAGGGCCGCCGTTGACCTGCCATTTTTCTGTAAAACGTTCCTGAGCGATTCGTTTAAAGACCCCTTCACGAGCAACCGGCTGAAAGCGTGCGAAATGATCTCGGACAGCACGATTCCAAGGCTCGTGATCGTTTCCTGGCGCGGCTTTGGTAAGTCAGAGTTGCTTACGGCAAAAATGATCCAGGATGTCTGCTTCCGAAGGTCAAAGTTTATCCTGTACATCGGTTCGTCCCTGGAAGTCGCTCTGATGCGCACGGACGACATCAGGATCGACGTTATGACCAACGACAAGATCCGGGACGTGTTCGGAGACCTGCGACAGTTCTACACCGACGCCTCTGACGTAAAGTGGGCCTTCAGCAAAAGATCCTTCTTCTTCTGCGACCCGTATACTGAGGAGCCGTTCTGTTTCGTGACCGGAAAAGGGTGCGGGCAGGTGGTGCGCGGCCTGAAGGTCAAGATAGGAAACAGGACGTTCCGTCCAACCCTCGTCGCCGTGGACGACCTTGAAGGCGATGAGGACGTCACGAACGATGACGTTATGGACAAGATCTGGCGCTGGTTTAACTCAAGCGTGAAACACGTCGTCCCAAAGAACAGGCCAAACGAAAACGGGTTGTGGGATCCGCCAAAAGGCCTTGGATCACATGAATTGTGGGTACCACCGTGGCGACAGATCGTCGTGGACTCCTGGAAGTCTTCCAAGGCCCTGGCCGTGCGCCTGCTGACTTCTCCGGAATGGCATAGCGCGGTATTTGGTAAGGCGTACTATGACAACGAATCGCAGTCCTGGAGGTCGGCAGAACCGGAACTGTTCACGGACGATGAAATCCTTCGGGAAATAGAGGTCGAGCTGGAAAACGGAACGTTCGAGAATTATCAGCAGGAAATGCTGTGCTCGAGCGTGAAAAGCCAGGGCGTGTTCTGGAGCCAGGAAATGTTCCAGTACTTTGACCCGGCTGAAGAGCCGTTCTCAGGCATCCACTCGTCCCCGGAATGGTTCAGGTTTATCGTGGTAGACCCCGCGCGGTCCATCAGCAAGGCCTCCGCGTTCTCTGCCATGCTCGCCGTCGCCGTTAACCCTACCCGGGGAATTATCTGCCTCCTGGAAGAATTCTGCCAGCGCGTCCCACCAGAAGTCCTGGAAGAGGAAATCTTTTCCATGGCCGAACGCCATGACTGTGACGCCATATGCGTGGAAGAGACCGGGCTTCACCTTTGGGTCCGCAACATGATGGAGTCCGCGGCCACGAAACGGAATTGGCGTCGCAGGCTTATCTACCTGAAGGCAGGAACGGTCGGCGGACTTTCCGGAGATTTCGGCACCGGTAAAAACGCCGTGAAAAGGGCCAGGGCAGCGCTGTTCTATCCGTACTACCGCCCTAACCGGTGGTTCGAAAAGGGGCACGTGTGGCATTCTAGAGAAATCAGGGGCGGGCGCCTGGAAACTGCCATGTGCCAATATCCAGACGTGGTATACTGGGACTTGCTGGACTGCGTTGGACATATACCACAGGTAATGGCTGAATGCGGCATCGCGTTAAGTTCTACCGGGGTAAAAGTGCCGGTGAGCCAGAAAGAAAAACGAAGTAACTACGACCGGTTGTTCTCCGCCGGCGCGTGGAGGATCGCGTAATGATATTTTCCACGAAAGACATCTACGCGGAACTTGAAAATAATCTAAAGCTCCTCATGTCTTACATTTCCACCAGGTCTTCGGTCGGAAATGTCGACTCGAAGTTCTGGTATTCCCTGATCCAATATTACCCGATGCTTTTGCATGGCGAGGATAACGCTACTTATGATGAGTTTTTAGCATCGTTTTCGCCAACAACAAAAATACCGTCTTCCATCGCGAATGAAATTATCAATAACGTGCGGGCTATTGCTGTTCTTAAGCCATCAGAAGCGTTTCCGGTGGATTGGTGCCCGCTGGCCGAGGAAATAGGGAAAAGAATTGCCTCTAGACCTAGCAAGGCTAGCGTTGATACCGATTCCAAGGAAATAACCGGGGAAATTCCAGAAACCAAATTAATAACAAAAACTGTTGACTCGTCGATTACTTTTAATGCATACAGGCAGTCTTACAACGCTTATCCAAGGGCCGCTATTGACGCCTCTTTTATTGAAGAAACATCCGCCTTTATTAACGACCTCAAGGCGCTGATGGCTTCTCCGATCTTTTCCACAAAGACGAGAACAACAAACCAGAATTCTGAGCTTCTTAAGTTCATGGCCAAGTCGTACGCGAATTTCTTTACGAGAAATGCCGGGTACGCCTGGGCTCCACTGTGCGGCGGTGGAATATTCCCAGGGTATGAAAATTACATTGTGGCAAATGTTTCCAGGCTGTCGTCTCTTACGGTCTCCAATGATTCTAATGCCCTTGTCGTGTCCATGGCATATAGCGACACGATGGACTTCGGCGATATTTTCTTTTCTCACGCCCAGGTGTCCATGTTCGTTGACACTGATGTCCTGGTTATGGCCTTGTACCTCTGTCCTAATACCGTTTTCTCAAACAAAAAAGAACTGGCGTTCGCGCATAGGCCGACATCGCCGTTTTCGACGAGAAACGTTCTATGGGACAGAGGCCCATCTATGATGGCTTCCTACGCCGGCGCGTTACATTTTTGTGAAACGTTCGCTGACATGAAGAATACGCTTCAGGTACACCCAAGGGATATAGTTGGAGACGGGGAGAATTTTGTCGCCCATGATATCGTGAAATTCTATAAGGCTGAAAGTGATGGCGTGAACGTTTACGTGGTACCAAAGGTTTTTGGCGGGATTACAAACGTGCTTACAACTAAACTTGGAGGTTTGAGCGACAAGCCAGTGTACGGCGGCGTCGTTCCTCGCCCATTTCAGCTTAAGGGGCTTGTTGATGTTGATAACAACGGAGACCCGCTGGATGGGATAGAAACGTTGAGTGCACAGGATGAATACTTTTTTTACAACGCTATCAAGTGCGGTAAGTGGCGCGTGCTTGGCGCGGCGCTGGACGGGACTACTTCCAGTACGTCTTTCCTTAACATGTACGACTGCGACAGTTATGGCCCCTTTTATATTGATGACGGTTATACTGGGGTGATTGACGTGGGTACTACAGGGTATGAAGGAAAGGTCCCGTGCCTGGTAATGGCTTGTCGTCTTGAAGACCTGGTGGACGACCTTTCCAACTACGTCTGTACGTTCGCGGATTCGCACAAGAATAAAATCCTGGTAAAACATTTTCTCCCGCAAAATATATCCTTCAGGAAGGTCTGGCACGCTTATGGCCCATGGCTTCAATAATCCCGGCAGTTTCAGTCAAAACGCTTCTTTTGTTCCAACCCAAAGGGAACATGAGTTAATAGGGTATACGTTGACAAAGTTTTATGAAGCCCTTCATGATGTCGCCGTTCCATACATGACCGGAATCGTGATAAATATCGTTGAGATATATGATTCGTTAAAAGACCTTCCTGTAGACGATCGCTTTAAGGCTGTCAGGGTGTTCGGGGATTTAAGGGCCAGGAACCCATTCGCGTCTACGGAGGAAATCATCGCGGCCGTTAAAAAGATCATGAAAGGGGAAATTCCCTATGAATTTGAAGCAAAGCATATTCAATCCGGAGAGCGACCTTCACAAGGAAATAGTGGCGAAGGTGATGGAATGCGTCAGGAAGGGGTTCTCGGCGGGGAAAGAGCTCCGGAACAGGGCGGACCAGATCGATTCAACCCTGAAGGCGTTCGTTCCAACCAGTAACCTGGATAATTATTGGCGGCTGCGGAACCACGAAAATCCAAAAGCCCCCCTGGAAATTGTTATCCCGATCTCCAAGGCCGCGAGGGATACTTTCCTTACCTACATGGCTTCCGCCTTCCTGTCTGATCCAATGCGAATCTACGCCTTGCGCGGAAGGGGGGACCGCGCGGCTATCGCCAGGGCAGGGCTCCTTGAGCGATTGCTGAATCTGCAGGCCCTGTGGTTTAAGCATGACCTGTCTTACATGACCTTCTGGAACGACATGTTTTGTTATGGGCTAGGAGCCGTTATCCCTGAATGGTCCAAGATAAAGCGCAGGCAGACCATCACATCTTTTGCCGATGAAGCCATGGCCATGATGTTGCGCCAGGAAGGGAAAATGGTAAATATCGGCGACATGATCAAGTCCGTCGAGGAAAAGATTGTCGCTGAAGGTAATAAGTTGACCAATTGCAGCGTTCGAAATGTCTTCCTGGATCCGAGCGCCCCATTGCATGAACAGGACCGTGGCGAATTCTGCGGGTACATTGAACGCGTTAACGTCTTTTCCCTGGTAGAAAGAGCGAAAGACCCTGAAGAACGGCTTGACTTGAAAGCCTGCAGGTATCTTTCTGAAAAGGTCCGCGCCGGCGCTTACGGAAACGTCGGCATGCTACATGATGGCGTGTTTGGCTCGGATTACGGATACGAAAGTATCCACGAAATCGTCATGCCGTCTGAAAAACGGGAAACCTGCGCGGTTGTCCATCTTTTTAAGCGGATTGATCCAAAAGAATGGAAAATAGCTTCAGGAGATGATGTCCCGGATTCCTGTCTCGTGGAATTTATCGTTGGCGCCGGGGAGGTCCTGATTGGGGTCGTCGTGATTGATTATGATCACGGCATGATGCCCATGGTTTTCGCCTCTCCGTCTCATGACGGGTACGAAACATATTCGTTGGCAGAACTCGCTTCCGTGTACGGCATGCAACAGTACTGCGACTGGAAGGTCCGCGCGCAGGTCGCGAACCAGTCAAAAGTTCTGAATGACATGTTGCTTGTTGATCCAACCGCTTTTGAAGAGGAAGACCTGTTGAATCCCGCGCCAGGAAAACTTATCCGGCTTAAGCGGGCGCTTTATAATTCCGGCGGGATAGACCAGTTCATTAAGCAACTTCAGGTGCAGGACGTTACGGCGAATAACCTGGCCGACGTGCTTCAAGTGGCTTCTTTCATGAACGATCTTATCGGTGTGTCCGATATCGTTCGCGGAGATCTGTCCAGCATGCCGGAGCGTCCAACGGCGGCTCTTGGAATGGCCGCGAGACAATCGGCCTTGAGCCGACTGCAATACCTGGCACAGAAAATACAAAGCCAGAGCATGGTTCCCATCACGTACATGATGGCGTATAATACGTTGCAGTTTATGTCCATGGACATGGTTATAAATATCATTGGGTCAAGGTACGAACAGGATATCCGCTCCGTGTTAGGCATGGGGCCAGATGAAACGGATATCTACGTCTCTCCAGCAGATCTCGACGGAGACTTTGATATCGAACCGCAAACAAAACTCCGAAACGAGGCTGACGTAAACGCCATGCAACCGGTAGTTGAACGGTTGTTGCAGATTCCAGAAATCGCAATGTCAATAATGTCAAAACTGGACGCGACCGCGCTCGTGTTGAATTACATTAAGAGGAGCGGATTCGAAAATGTTGAAGATTTTCTTCAGAAAAATCCAGTCCCTGTTATGGCCTCCGTCCTCCCAGACCAGCAGGTTGCGCAGCAGGCACAGGCAGGAAACCTTGCCCCCATGGATACTGTCGCACCTACTGCGTAACGGTGAAGATATCGAGTATCCGGAGATTTCCAGGGAAGATATTCTGGAACTCGAAGGGAATCCGGCATGGCTGGCGCTTAAACTTTTTCTTTATAAGCGCATGCTGGTCGTCGCGTGGTATATCATTACGCATCCAGAGAAGGACAATACCCCGGAATCGTTCGAACTAAGAACCCTTGAAAAGTTGATGAACTTCGATTTCTCGTGGTATACCGGCACGGCAAAACCTGAAGACGTGAAACAGTTTCTGAATAAACTAAGGAAGAAGGAGAAGAAACAATGAGCGACGAAATGGCGGTAACACAGGGAACCGATTCCGCGGCTTCTACCGCGGAGCCTGGTGGATCATTCAGCAGTGGAGCGGAAGCAGTATTCAACTTGTTTGACTCTTCGCGCCCGGACAATGACGGTCCGGCGAAACAGGTTGAAGGTAATGAGAATCAATCCGCGGCGCCAGGAACCGATGAGCCGGATGAAGAAATCCTGAAGGCTTTCGAACAGGGCGATGAAGATGAGCAGGAAACCGGCGCCGAGGAAGAGGTAAAACAAGAAGAAAACGATGTAAAGGCCGGACAGAAGGAAAAAGAAAAGGCGCCAAAAGAAGAGCCCGCGGAAGAAGGGGTTAAACCACAGGAAATCGTAAGTCTTCCTGAAGAACTCCTCGCGGACGCGCTTTATTCCCCAGAGTCTTTGGGCGCGGCCCTGAACTCTGTCGCGGCCGCCGTTACGGAACGCATGGAAAAACACGCGGCCGCTCTTGCTGAATTTGTTCAAGATCAGGTTCAGCGGGCTCTCGCTGCCTCTGAAATTATGTTATACCTGCACGAGGCAGCAAAGGAATCTCCGGAAATTCTGCAGTACCCACAAGTGATGAAGCGGCTCCTGCAGAAACACATGGCCGCGGGAGCTGGAGATAAAATCGTTCAGAATGCTCTCGGAGAGTTCAAAAACGCGTACTCGAAGTTTGCTTCCTTGAAAAAGGGCGGAAACAAGATTGTTGATGTTCGAGCGAACACGAGCCCGCCTAAATCGGCGTCAAAACCCATGTCTTCCGGCGGTATTCCGCAGGCTGAAGACGTGAACAACATCGGGTACCTGGCAAGCATCCTCAACAAGTCTTTCAGAAAGGAATAAGCAATGCCTGGAAAAATCAGGGTTTCTGTTGTGCCTCCGCTTTTCCGGAGTATGTTCCGGTGGCTTGAGACGTATAACGGCGTTGACCTTGGGGCCGAAATTCCGGTTTTCGCGAAAGGATTGAAAATCGGAAAAATCCTCTTGACAGAAGAGATGCTTTCGGATATAATTGAAAAACAAAAAGGGTCGGAAAAGAACAAAAAGTAACAAAAACAAACGAAACCTAATGTAGAAAGGAAAACAGAAAATGCCTGCAGCTTCTGAAAGTAGTTCCGCGCATTTTATCACCCTTGGCAATCTCGTGCCTGGTACTGTCGCGGTGACTAATACCGACGAATATTACAAGGTACGAGATATTCGGACTAAGCTTTATAAGCAGTATCCGAACGAGGAAATGGAGCGGTATCCGCTTACCAAGATTGTCTTGTCCGGTAAAGGACGCATTCTGGATCGCGTAAAATGCGAGTGGGGCATGGACGCCTATGATCCTAATTATTTCCAGGTCTTGGGCGTCTTTTCTGATAGTGGGTTGAGTACCGCGATTACCGACGCGTGCCCCAAGGGGACTACGGTTTATGTCGCCACGTCGAAAGAGGACGCGCGGCGCGTAATCCCCATGGAAAGCATTGAGTTGCGCGTTATCAGGAATGACGTTGTAGAGGCCGGAGCTCCAGCCGAAAAACCTGGAACCGTACACTCCGTTATGCTGGATGTGGTCAATAAAGGAGAGACCCTGACCTTCGGGTATATCCAGGCGGTGTTGCTGGAAGACGAAGTGTCGAACTCTAACCTCCCCTGCAGCCGAGCGAACAGCGGTCAGTATTACTCTAGTTATGGCAGCCTTATTTCTTATGCCGCCCCCGAAAATTCGACCATTCCCCCGGGCCGGTATCGCGAGCCTACCCTGCAGTTTAATTACTCGCAGATTATCATGGAAGGCTTGTCGATTACCGGGTCTGAATTGGCGGATAAGAGCGTGTTTGATGAAGAAACCTACGCTCGCTACTATCGACAGACCATGGATCGATTCCATGAGAAGTTTGAGCGCATGCTGAAATTCGGCGTTCGAGCTGAGGGAACCGGAACGGTTTCTTACATGGGACAGACCGAGACGTTTAAGCGATGGTGGTGCGGCGGGCTTTCGTACTTTATCAAGCATAACGCCAGTGATAACTATATCCAGATCCCACGACTTACCACCTTTGAAGGCGAAAACTTCTCTGGAAAGAACTGGGCCAATTACGGAGAGTGGTTCTTCCAGCTGCTCATGAACAAGCTTTCCAAGAAGTCCGGAAGCCGGAAAAAGGTGTTCGTGTCGTCTACCGGCCGTCTCATCATTAACGAACTGCTCAAGCAGAACACGGCCGTGGAGGTCGGGCCTTTCACGAAAGACAAGTGGGGCTTTGACGTCCAGGAAATTCACGGCATGAACTGCAAGCTTGAACTGCACCAGGACGCTGGACTCTCCGTGAATCCGGCCTGGGAGCGCATGATGATTATCGTTGAGCCGGAGAAGATCGAGTTCCGACCGCGGAAGGGACGCGATCTGACGGTTATTCGCTCCCAGAAAGATGTTAAGGCCGCCATTGAAAACGGCTGGACATGGCGCGATGGTATCCGTGAAGGCGTGTTTATCGACGGAACGGTTACCTTCGATGACCTGGATGGAATGGCTATCGTGGAAGGCCTCGGCGAAAACTTCGGGTCGTGACGCATGGTTGCCTTTCTCCCCTAACCCCAACGTCTGGGGCGGGCTCCTCTTGCCCTTTCTTGGGGCCCGCCCCTTTTAAACATGAGGACATGAACCATGACTGACATCTCGAAAAGAGCCCCGTTCCGGATGAGTAGAAGCGTTCGGAACTTCCTTGAAAACGGCTTCCCTCTATTTGATGTTGATAAGGCAAGTCAACCATTCGTTGGGAAGTTGTTTGCCTCTAACGGGGATTATACTATTGAAGAATCCGCGCAGCACGTTGAGATTCGGGTGCAGAACGGCGTGGACGTGAACGTGTATTTCCCAGCCCTTGGGAAGTACACTGGAAAGGTTTATGTCGTCCGCCCCGCTTTTAACGGAGCCACCGGAAGTATTACACTTAAATTCGCCGATCGATTTAATAAGGTCGGGAACAACCCGAGGTATTTTGACTTTGTCATCCCTGCTGATGTCCCGTATGTACCTACTATTGCCGTGATGTACACGAGATATGGCTGGACTCCGGTAAATAGTTTTGTCCTGCTGTACCCCATCACATTAACCATGTCTGCTATTAGCCAGCAGGTTTCTGAATTGGAACAGAGGTTGGATCAGTTAGATGGCATTTCTGCGCAGCTTTCCGCTATTAGCCAGAAGGTTTCTGAATTGGAACAGAGGTTGGATCAGTTAGAAGATGGCATTTAACACGTATTACGCAAAGGCGTCTGTTTCTGGTCAAGGACACGCGGGGACCTTGAGCGACCCGCTTTCCATCATAGACGTTTTTGGAGATAAAAACCAGTCTACGCCATATTCTTCTGTCATTCAAAGGCCCGCCATCATTTACGTGTTGAAGAGTGATGGCGGGCAGGTTTTTTCTTCTTCAGCAAATTATTCTCCAAGCGCTTTCGATTTGGCAAACGGCGAATCTTCTTTCTTCTTCAGTGGTAACCATGGATCTGGCCCAATTGTGTTTGTTGGCGCGAAGCAGGACGGCGCTTTGATTACAAGGACGTCTAGTTACCTGGATTATCCTGTCTTCGGGAAAATAAAGATCGCTAATTCAGACGGGCCGGTATTTTTCAACAACCTGTTATTCAAAACAACCGGAAGAACGCTTGCTACTGATGCCGTGTGCCATTTCGTGAATTGTGGGTTTGAAATTACAAACGATACATGGGATGACCATGCGCTTACCTCGCTTTCTCGAAGTGGAAGCCATACCTTTTTTAACGGCTGCTGGTTCTTTTTGACGGGAAACGAATTCTCGAAGAAGCGCTTTGTTAATATTCTTGCCGGGTACTTCGTGTTCTTTGGGTGCTGGTTCGATACGTTTGGCGTAACTATTGCGGAAGAGGGGAATTCATGTTTTTATGATCAATGCGTGTTCAGGCAGTTGTCTCCAAAAACACCCAACAAGCATTATACGGCTTTCAATGGCGTGTCCTCTGATGATATAAAAAGATGCCTGTTTTTTAATTTTAATACGGCTATTCAGGAAGGGGCGTATGTTTTTCCTGAGAATGAAGGCACCCCAACAAGTCGAAATATTATTCAGAATTGTACCTTTTATGATTGTGATACGCCAATAAATTTTTGTGTGGCTTACTTGAATTCCTCCCTTATTTTTGGAAACGTGATGTATCATTCTAACGCTCAAAAGCAGAGCGATTACATCACCTACATGAATCAGTTTTTTCGAGATATATCACTTTTTAATTATGTGAATCCCTTGTTCGCGATTGGAGCGGATAAGGTTATCAGGGTCTACAACGGGTCAGGTAATCCTCTCGGAAAGAATAGGCCCGTAATGTTCATGAATATCGCATGGCCATTTCCATCGTCTTATGAAGATCCTGAAGTTCCTGAACCACAAGAAGAAGACGTGCCAAATCATCCGGACGTCGGACTTGCCGGAATTTCTGCCTATGACCTTTCTTCGTTCACGTTTCCAGAGTATGCTACCAGGTTTGGTGTTGAGGCAGATAGAAGGAACCTGAATGTCTCGTTAAAACTTTCTCCAAATTTTCTTCCGACGCCAATAGGAACGTATCCTGGTTCAGACGTGGTAATTAAGGGCGCCGTGGCATATGGCGCTTATAATGAAATGAAGGGAGAATACAAGGAAGCGCCAGAGGAATACGTTCTTGCCAGCCTTAAGTATGGCGCGAATTCCGGTCATTTTTCCAGGACCGGCTCTTATATTCCAAAGTCCATAACCGATTTTGGTTGCAAGTCTATACATTTCGAGGAACCGCCGGAGAGTTAATTATGGCGGATAAGATCGTTCGCGTTGCCTGGACGGCATCTGTTCAAGACGGGCAGTATTCCAGCGCCGTATTCATGTCTCCGGATGGTCAGTGGGGCGTTCGGAACGTCAACACGCAAGAGGTGATAGTTCCGGCTGGAACGGCGCTTCAAAAACAGGGTAATCTTTTTGTTCACGACTTTCCCGCGCCCGCTGGAGAACAATATGAGTACTATATTCTGTTTTCTGGAAATCTTGACAATCCCACTGGGACATCCACTCAATACCCTGCTCAGGCAAGGGTCCACGACGTTGTTTTCTCGGCCTTCGACTGGTCAGACTACAGGACGCTTGGAGGTGTAAGGCGTCTTGTCGTGGAGTTGTCTGGTAGATACGATTTATTGCGTGACCCGGAAAACGACGATTGGACGGATGACAGGGGGCTGTTGACTTTTTACGTTAACGAAGCCCAGAAGTGGCTTGACATGCGTTTCACCATGCCAAAGCATCCTGCTTCCCTGTATAAGAGGGTGCCGGCTGGGGCTGGCATGGTGACCATGCAACACGCCAGGTTTGTGTTGAATGTTGAAGAGCTTAAGGATACGGGAGAAACTGTTGGTATCCCGTGGATGACTCATTACAATGGCCTTGCCCCGGAACAGGAACTCGAAACTTCTCAGACGCTTCCGGAGGCGTCCGGAAGTATTTACTTTGGCAAACATTGGGATACTTATTCACCAATAACATCTATCTGGATTCAACCAGAAAACAGGGATCGCGTGATCATTGTCCGCGCGAGCTTCTTTACCAGGGAGTTGAAGAATGCTTCGGACAGGTCTTACTGGACCGTTCAGCATCCGCGTCTTTTGGCGCAGACAGTCATGTATCTGTTCGAGATCCCAATGCGAAACTCTCAGGGAGTAAAAGACCTGTTCGAACCGATCATGGACGAGCTGATAAAGGCTTATCACGATTATTGCGCTGAACTCGCCGCTGGGCCGGCAGAACATTGGATGATGAGATCATGATCCGCGCTCCAAGACCATTACAGTACGCGCATGAAAGTGTTGTGCCTCGGAATAACCCTGGGCTTACACCGTTTTCTTTTTTCTATCCGACGTTGTCTGCCGGTGATATGGTTTTCGCGTTTCTTGCCCCGTCTAAAGGCGCCGTTATAGAGTTTCCGGCCATAGTTGTCGGATCTGTTTCTGGTAACGTAACTCTTAGCGGAACCATAAATGGACAACTTATAGAAAACACGGAAATTTCTGCCGGCATAAATCAGTTGCAGGATTTTTTGGAGTTTCAGCCATTCGCGCGCGTGGAAGTGTTTTTGTCTGGAGCCGGGTCTCTTAATGATGTTTGGGTGACATATTATGCGAGAATTCCCGTTTAGGATAAAACTTGGCGGGTTGGAGCCGGAAAAGATAGTAAGGACGGATAATCTTGTCTACTTTAACGACGTTTTTGTGCCGCTTTACAGGTTTTTTGATTATGTAGTTGTGGACGGCGCAACTTACGCTTATAACACTAAGTTTGGCTCGTGCGTGTGTAAGTCTGGTCCTGGATTGTTGTTCTATCCCATTGATTCTAGAGGTCTTGGTGCTACCGACTCAATTACCGTTTCTGCTTCCACAAAGTACGCCCATGTTGTCCCATGCGCCAACAAAAACACCTTCTACGTTGGCATGAATGGTACCGTGTATGAAGCGACCAGTAATGAAGGTTCATTATCATTAACGTTAACCAAACTTGTTTCTGCTCCTTCACTTGTTTTTCTCTATAACGATAGTACGGTTGTCCTGGCCGGATTTAGTTCCTCAAAAAGTTCATATTGGATTGGGAGCCCAATTGGCGCCGAGGTTGGAAGCCTGGCCAAGGTTTCTTTCGCCCAACTTTCCGGTGAGGAAAAGACAACTTCGTCTGATTTGTTACAGTTGTGGTCCACGTTTACTCCGACGTTTGGTTTCCTTCCTTCCGGCGCTGAGATTACCGCGCTTGGGCAGGTTGGCGGGTCTATCGCCTTCTTTACCCGGAACAAGTTATATCTTGGCAGGTTCGTTGAGTCAGAGCTTTTTGCCCTGGATGAGGTCCCTGGATTGTTTCCCGTTTCCAGTCAACGCCAGGTTTATTGCACTGGAGATATCGTTTTTGTGCTTACCGACGACGGTAAGTTTGTCATGGTCTCAGATAAAAAAACAGATCTTCTTTTTGATTTCGGCAAGTTAAAGAGCGCTGACCCGGATCTCCCGATGCCGTCTTATATATCCGACGTGGCGGATGATTCTGTCATTCTTGGAAACTATGTTTTTACGGCCGGCGCGATGTTCGGGCCTGTTTATCCGACGCCTCTTGGGTTTTATGTTGGAAAAGCCGATGAAAATGGCCCGGTTGTAAAAGCGATTGTTGTTGAAAGAGACCCGTTTGATAATGAGGAATATACGGAATTCAGGTTTGATTCTGGCTGGCTGTTCAGAGATGTCCAGGGTCTGATATCTACGAACGCGATTTCTTTTGATACGGTAAACGCCAGAAATACGGAAGTTGTGCTAGAATATGTCCCAGACGCTGAGTCGCGTAGAAAAATTTTAAGAACAAATCGCATAAAGGCAAGGAATGACTTGCCTGCTTTTGTAAAGAGAACCGGAACAAATTTTAAGGTGTCGTTTTCCGGGAGGCTGAGAAAAGATGGCCGCGTTACAGGAGCAATTATTAGAGTTACCTTCCCGGACGCAAGATACGTCCGTGGACAGTCTATTCCAGACGGATAAGTATCGCTTCACAAGATTAACCGGAAGTTCCATCCGGATTTTTTCTGATCATATACGCCAAACCGCGTTTGAAAGTATACCCGGCCTTACGGAGTCTGGGTATGCTTTTTTGTTTGGGTCCATTTTAAATGGCGCGTCTGGTGTTTTTGCTTACTCAAAATCTGGAAGATTGATCGCTCTTGTTATCCTTTCTTTAAAAGTTGACATGTTAAGAAATGAGCATTTTTTTGTTCTTGACGCTTTAAAGAGCTTTAAGAGAATGACGGAACATGAAATAAAGGACCTTCTTTCCAACATTCTTGCTACGGCCGAAGCGGTAATGGTAAAGAAAATTTATACGTCCGTGAGGAAAGTTTCTCATTCTGCCGTCGCTCGGAGGCTTGGGTGGGTCCAGGATAACACGTTAAGGATTGATGTCTAATGGGACAGACGCAAACAGCCACCAATCAACCTGTTTCCTATGGACTTGATACGTTGTTGAATGGCGGCGGGTATTACCGAAAGTCGAAACAGATAGCTCTGATTTTTAATACGCCGATATTTCAGAAACATTTGGCGGCTATAAATGCAAAGAATGAGGATGTTCGCAATGCTATTGCCGCTGCTAACGCGATAGGAGCCTCCGTTTCAAAAAGCGATATCATGGATACAATTAATGCCACCTTGGGGAACGATGACGGGGCAATATTAAGCGAAAGCGACATTTGTTTTGCAACTGGGACGAACCTGGTATATAGAGGGGCAAAAGTTATAAATGCTCTTGAAAACTTTACCGCTTATTCTTCCTTGAATACGGATTTAAGTTCTATTGCTGATACTATTAGCAATGAAAGTTTAAGTGGCATTTCTTTTGATGGGCCTGACGCCCAAGGTAGTTATGCACAGGCTTCTTACAATCCCTCCGTCCCTGATGTTCCATCATCTTTTTTGCAGACATTTTCCCAGTTTCTGATTACTCCGTCCGCCGCTCAGACAATAGGGTCTGCGTTTGATACGGCAAGGACTTCATATAACTCAACTCTTTCCGCAATCAGGAGCGTCGCCCCAAGTTACGTTTCTCAGGCTTCTTCCGGAATGAATGCCTTAATTGGGGGCCAATCTGTGTCTGTTGAAAAGCCGTCTGTTGACTTTTCTGTTCAAAGCACTCTTTCCTCAGCGATGTCTCCGTCTCCGCTTTACTATAAGTCTTCCGTAGACGTGGCGACTTCTTCTCATTTAATCCGGGGGTATTCTGCGGCTGAAATAGTTACCAGCATTCAGGACGGGACGAAATCGGCGCTTGAGTTTATCAAGACAACTGTTGCTCCTGTTACCAGGGGAATAAGAGGCGCGTTTTCTAACCGGTTAGAGTACAGCATTGCTATGGCGGAACTTGGAATGTTGAATAATATGGTAAACGCCATAGCCGATACCCTGAAAACTTCCGAGGCAGAAAACGTAAATAATTCAAGGGTTATGGCTCAGCTTGAGCAGGATAGAAAGATAAAAGTAGAAGAACTTAAACTGCAGCACGCGAATGGATACGCGGACCTGGCAAAAGCCAGCGCTAGCGTCGCTTCAAGTGTCGCCATAGAAAAATCTAAAAATCAACTTGGTTGGGGGCAACTTGTTTCCTCGTTTTTTACTTCGTATGCTAACCAGATTATGGAAATTGCCAGGGGTTACTCTTCCTTGTTCGGCGTTTTTATTGAGGCCAACAACGCGATCTCTCCTGCTCATACCAGCAGCCTTGTCGCCGCGTATCTTGATCATGACGTGAGAGCCAGGGCGGCTTTCTGGGATTATGACTACAAAATTAAAAACTTGAACGCGCAAAATTACGATATGAATTTAAAAAGGGCGTTGTATAAATCAAACGCGGAGATTTCAAGGCTTGAGACGATGTTGAAATATAATGTAACCGCCGCGGCTATGAGTAGCGAAGCGGCAAACGCTGATTGGTTAGAAAACATGAAATTTATAAATGCTTTCAGAGAGGTAATCGCCGCGTATGCCGCCGCTCCTGTCCCCAGCCTGGTAAACAGGCCAACTCCTTTTGGAACGTTGTTGAATTCTATTTCTGGAGTGGTTGGTGTTGCCGCTCAGGTCGCGCAAATTGCCGCGATTTTATGAGGGTTAAAAAATGCCAAGTGAAGGGACTTTGAAGAAAAAGCAGAAGTACTTGACCGTCAGTTCCGCTCTCGCGAACATAGGATCCGCGCTTGCGCTTCCCGGGGAACCAACAGAACGCCTGAGTAAGGGCATCGTGGAGCAGAACCGGCCAATTGCCCAGTCTATTGCCCAGCAACTTGAACAGAAGCGCCTGGAGAAAAAGCGCAGAAGTTCGTTCATGGGGAAGATCCTTGGAATTGCGGGTTCAGTTGCCGTGCCAGCGTTGGCGCCAGTCCTTGGCCCAATTGGAGGCGCCGTTGGCGGAATGGTCGGGTCCGCTGTTGGCCAGGGGCTTGGTGGAGGAGGTGTTGATCCGGTAAATGTGCTTGGATCTGGCTTGCAAGGTGGGCTTGGCGCGGTATCTGGATCAAAGATCCTGGCAGATCAGGCAGGTGTTTTTGATGCCGCGACTGGAAAGAAATATGCCGGCGCTTCTCCTGTTCCTCTCGTCCCTAAGGAAGATGCTATCGCGTCCGGGTCTGGATATTATTATCAGAAGCCTGACGTGTTGCAGCGGTTGTTTGCTTATATGCAGGGGCTTAACGCGATTTCTGGGGGGCCTTATTCTGGCATGATTCCGGCTGACATGTTCTCTGGTAATCCGTATCTTTTACAGCAACAGTTGCTTGAAGAACAGAAGAAGCAACAGGGAGCGATTTAATATGCCAGTTATGCCGCCCTCAAAGGGAAGTAAATGGATCGTCGGCGAGAACGAAGATAAGATTAAAGAATATCAACGCGTAAGCCCTCTTGTGTCGTCTATCGCAAGAGGGAATAATCTGAATGCTTCTAACATGAAGTATTATGCTCCAGACGGGGGGGTCCCAATTGGCCTTCAATCGAACTATCAGAGAGGGCAGTCTGGCGGGCAGATAGGCGGGGCTCTTGGTTCTATCGCCGCTTCTGTTTTGTTTCCAGGTGGCGGGCTTGTGGCTCCCCTTATTGGCGGGGCTCTCGGGAATGTTGTCGGGCAGCTGGTCGGTGGGCGCGGAACTGGAGTCGACTTAAGGAATGTCCTTGGAAGCGGTGTCGCGGGGGCGGCTGGAGGCGCCATTGGCCCTGGACTATCTGGGGCCGCGGCTCCTATTGCGGCACAGTTTATGGCCCACGGTATGTATAAAAATCTTTATGATCCCGCGCGGAATACGTATACGCCTTATTACGAAAGGTAGACGCTATGCCAGAACCGAAGAAGCCCTTTTTGCCTGCCCCGCCTTCACTTCCGCCGCTTCCGGAGGTTCCAGCGTTTAACCCTGCTGCCCAGCCGGAAAATTTGCTCTTGTTTATTAAGGGCATGCAGGATGCTATTAAAGCGAAGCAGGCGGCTTTACAGCAGGTTCTGGGCGTGCAGAACCCATCAAGTGCTTTTGGCCCTCTCGCGGAAATCGCTTCTGCCGCGGCGGAGCCCTTTATATCGCCGTCCGTTCCTTCCCCAGCTCTCGCGTATGTAATGGGACCCCAGGCGTATAACCAGCAGGTTCAGAATAACGCCCAACTTGCCGCCTTGTATGCTGGCGGCGCTCCTTCTTTTTCTTCGCATGGCCGCGTTGCCGGAATGCCCGGCATTCCCGGCATGAACTATACGCCAGGGGTCCGCGCGGCTTCCGACATGTGGAAAGATGACCTGCGCAAGAAAATGGCCATGCAAACGGTTGATTCGCTTGGAGCGTTGGAATCTGGAATTCTTGACTTGCAGATGGCTCAGGCGAAGCAACAAATGCTTGCGCAGGCGGCTGTTGAGCAGGCGCAGAGAGAAGCCATGTTGAAGCAGTACCAGGCGGCTCTTCAAGGCGCTTTGGACCAGGGAAGCATGCTTCAAAAGGCATACGGATATAGCCTGCAAGATATTGTAAGCCAGGCGGATCATGACAGGAATCTTAGCGAGATTGCGGCAAATCTTGCGGCGCAGCGAGAGGTAATTAGGGCTCGTGAAGCTTCTGAAATGGCTAAGATGCAAAAGGAAGCGGAACTTAGATCCAGTTTTCTTGAGAAGGAGAAGGAACTGGAAGACATCAAGCATAAACAAGGTTTGGAGGATAGTTTAACCAGGATTCTGGGTGGTTTTGTCAAGAAAGAAGACGATGGCTCGTTGACGGTGTACTCTCGCGATGGAATCATAAAGATAGATCCAAACAGCGGGAAGATGGCCTTTACGCAGCTTGGGTCTCCAATAAGCGCGCCTGGAGACAAACAAGAACTTCCGGCGGTCGTGCCTTTAAACGATAGCAGTGTTCTTCTCCCAGACAAAGGCCTTGTTCTGGATTTCACTACAGGATGGGTTTCCAAGGCTGAAGAGTACGTAAGACCGAGGCCAAGTCAGGCTTCTTCGTTTGTCCAGTATGATCCGGACTTGATTGTCAGGGAGCCGGAGCATTTTAGAAAATTTGTCACTGATTATATCAGAATGATTGATGGAGCGTCTCCCGATCTTGTTAGCATCCGCAACATGGACGCCAAAGAGTTCTTTAAAAGCATGACGCCTCAACAACTTGAGATGTTCCAGAAAATGGGCACAGATTTCTTGAGAAAATTAGACAGTTCTGGCTCAAGTGACGGCTTACAGAAGACGGCTCTTGATTCTCTTTTGCGGTTGTCTAATGACGCGCTTCGGATCAGGGATGCCATTACAAGCTCCGTTATCTCGAGTATTTCTAATAGAAATTTAGGCCCCGGCACTGGAACATCTAAAGTCGTGACTGTTGCCGCGCCTGATCTAAACGCCGCAAGCGCTATCCAGGAGCAAACCACTCCAAGCAAGGAAAGTTCCGCGGGAGGTCAGCGAGAAGCGATGGAAGAAGACAAGATAAAAGAACAGCTTTCTTATGATATTTTCGCTAATATAGACGCGCAGCTTAAGGGCGGGGTAGCCGCGTTTAATAATATTGATTCCGATGATCCAGATATAGTCTTCGCATATCAAGGGAAGTTGTACTCAATGCCCCTTTCCTCTTTGCGCCGGGAGGTTGATAGTGCTGAAGACCCGTCCAGAAAAGTCTATTTCGCCGGAATTTTGAATAGCATCACGAAACAATTGGAAGAGTTGAAAGAGAAAAGCCGCGGCGTGGCGCGCAAGACTGAATCTACGCCTCCGTTTTCGTTAAGTCCAAATCCAGTAAGTTATTACTATGGACGTTAAGGATATTGACAATGCCCATTCTTGATCCAAGCAAAAGAGATGTTCCAGTTCTTGGTTTGATTCAGGCTGTTCAGCCGGGATTGTACAGCGAGATTGTAAATCAACAGCAATCAGGGCTTTTACCGCAGGCCTCTGATGGTGTCGTTCAGGAAGATCCCCTTTCTGGCCTTACGCCTTACGAAAGATATAAACTCGAACAAGAACAGAAGAACAAGACCGACGAGGTACTGTCCAAATTCGGAATAAGGCCTGTTGCTCCACAGGAAGGAGATGATAGTCTCGTTTACTTCAGAGACGGATCTTATGTAAAGAAATCTGATTATATTTCTGCCATCACCCCTCAAGAAAGATCTCCTTTCGATGAGCCTTCTTTGTTCGAAAAGTCCGTTAATGCTATTGGAAATATAGGATCTTCCGTGTTAGGCCCCGTCGGGTCGGCTATTGGGGCCGCGGGGGACGCCTGGCATTCTTTGCAGACCGCCCTTATACCAGACTCAGCAATGCAAGCGGCGTCTGATTACGCCAAGGAAAATAAGGAGTATATTGCCAGGTTTTCAGATGTCATTGATCCGGATAACCCCGTGCACAGAATCGGGTATTCAGCGGTAAGATCACTACTTTCTCTTGGCTTAGGCGCCGCGAAAATTGTTATTCCAAGGGAAATAATTGATCCTATATCTGAAGGAATTTTAGAGGTCCGGGACAGGGCTATTAAGAGAGACGAAAAAATTGCTGACGCTTTTAAGGGCGGCGCGTTAGATCGCGAAGTGGTGTACGGGGCCATCGATTCCTTGGCGGACATGGTCACTTCAGCGGCAGTCGTGCTCGCGACTAGAGGTGGCGGTGCGGAGACTGCAGTTCAGTCCATGAGCAATCTTGGCAAGATCCTTGGGTTTGTCAAGAATCGGGTCTCCCCGTTCGCGAAGTTTATGGGCGCCATGAGCCCCCCCGTGTTCGAGCAATCGCGCTATGAATTGCTTAAACAGCCAGGCGTTACGGAGGAAGCGGCAAGAAAAGGCGCTGCCGATCAACTAGCGGCAGAGTGGGGTGTCGCCGCCCTCTTTTCGTTATTTGCTCCCGGCGTGGAACCTGGTTTCCTTCCATCAGTAGCAAAGAAAGTCCTGCCGTTTGTCGCTCGCGGTGATAAGCAAGGCGCCGTAGGCGTCCTGGAAAACTTTTTCGGAAATCTTTATAAAAAGAACCCGTTTTCTTACGCCTTTGCCAAGAGGCTGTTGCAGGTAAATCTCGAAGAAATTCCAGAAGAAGTTGTAACGTCTATCATCCAGGAAAAGCAGTCCAGGAAAGCTTCAGGAAAATCAGACGAGTTATCCGGAAAAGAAATTAAGGATATCTCCCTGGAAACTATTGCGGCTACCGTTATCGCGTCTTCATTGTTCGCCCTTCCAGGCGGGGGGCGCGCTGGAATGGAAAGCAGAAGAGAAGACATCCGCAGGAAAGGATACGCTGATTTTCTTGATCGTGTTGTTTCTCTTGATGAGATGCTTGGGTCCTTAAAGAATTATATTCGTGGCGGTGGCGTCCAGGAAATGCTGGGCGATATTAAGGCGTCCGGCGCGACAGCAGGACAGGCGCAGGCCTTGCCCGTTACGGCCCCAGGCGCTTCATTACAGGCCCAAGTACCAGCCGGCGCCCAGGGAGCGCCTGAAAGTCAGGCCGCCCAGCCAGTGCCAACTCCAACCCAAGGTTTCACCGGAATTAACGAGTCAATTCCTATTGGACCGGAAAGCGCTCAGACGGGCACTGTAGGCTTGATTGCCAGCAGGGAAGGAGTGCTTGGAAGAACTCAAAATCTCGAAAAGACGCGCGTCTTGCAATCTGCTATCGCGAACCTGCAAAGCATGGCAAGCAGGACGAGTAACCCGGAAGAAAAGAACAAGATATTGCAATATCTTGATATGCTGTATGAGGCTGAAAGAACGGGCGGAATAGATGAGGCGGCGCGCCTGGCGGCTTCTATTCTGTCTCCTGAAGGGGTGTTTTATCAGAATACCGAACGAGACGCTCGTGGTGTCGCGCCGTTTACCGGAATTATCGCGCTGAAAACAAGCGATGAAGGAAAGATTCGAGTATCTGCTCCAATTCACGAGGCCGTTCATCTCGTCGCGAAGAACTACATGACGGACGAAGAATATGAACGGGCTAAGAGTGTTTTCGGGGAAACCCAGGATGGCCGGCTTAACGAAGAAGCTTTTGTCCACGGGTTCCTTGATTATCTCGCGGAAAAGTACGGCACGGAAAAGTACGGTAATATTGCTGATAAACTTTACGCAAGGTATTCTCAGAAGCTTTCCGCGTACCTTGACAAGAACATTTCCAGCGCCATCAAAACGTTTGAAGAGATTGAAAACGGACGGGTATTTACTCGTAACGTAAATGACGCGGCAACGCTGGTGAAGAGGCTCGGTGGAAATAGCCAGGGCATCGCGAAACTCATTAATATCGCCGAGTCAATTGGGCGCGGTCCTGCTGTAGATGTTATTGCGAAGTCTCTAAATCTCGTCGACGCGAACAAGGAACTGTCTGAGTCGCTGACTTCCGGAGAAAAGGGCGGGAAACCAACGTTTAAGGTTGCCAGGAAAGCCCGCGAGTTTCTATCCGACACTTTGAAAGCCCTGGATGACAAGCCCGGCGCGAAACTTATCGCGTCTGTCGCAACAATGGAGCGCGTAAATGGGCGAGATATTTCTTCGTATCCGGAATGGGCGCAAACCGTGGCGAATGTCATCGGGGATATTGTCGATAAGTTCCGCGAGAATCCAAAAATTCGGTACAGGTCTGCTGTTCCGCCTAACGCGGAACAGACTATCGCCGACACTGTTTATTTTGACGCCGGAGGGAAAGACGTATGGACAAAAAAACAGGTTGAAAGAATTGCTAAAAATCAACCTATTTCTATTACCAGGGCGGAATCCCTGGACCTGCAGAATCTCAGGGATGAGTATACAAACCGCGCGTTGAACGCCGTTAAGTCAATGTACCCTGAGCAATTTCCTTCTCAAGAGACTGAAGAAGAGGCGGCTCCGCAGGCAGACGAAGAAGCGTACGTTTTGCAGCAGCCTGAAGAAGAGGAGGCTCCGCGGGAAGAAGAGTTTCAGGCACCTGTCGCGGAAACAGAGCAGGAGCCAATTAACGCGCAGCCTTCTAGTGAGGAGGAAATAAAGCCAAAGAAGGCAAAAAGCGAAAGAAAGAAAAAAAGCCAACTCAAGCAAGAAAAAGAACCTGAAATCAACGAGTCCGTCGCGCTGGAAGACGTTGTTCAAGGAGAGGAACAAAAAGAAGCGGTAGAAGAAGAAGAAGAAGAAGCACAAGAACTGGAGAGTCTTGTTTCAAACAAGAAGCCATCGAGTCAAACATCAAAGGTCTATAAGGCGGCAAAGGCGGCGATAGATGAAGTCGCCAAGGAAACAACGGCCCCTTCTGAAGAGCCTAAGAGGAAACCCGAAAAAAGACAGAAGCCTGTTAAGCAAGAAAAAGAACCCAAGCCTCAGGGGCCTCTGGCGCGGGCGATGGAAGAAGACGAAGACCTTAAGGCTTCCATCGAAGAAGTAACAAATATCATCAGGGGAAAGGAAAAGAAAAATGTTTATACCCATACATTTCTGAAAAATCGACTGACTGATATCTTTCGGATTGAAGGAGAACAAAATCCAGACCAGGTGGCCGCCCAATGGATTAACGCTATTAAAAAGGAAGCAAAGAAAAGCGTTCTAAGCGCTGTAGATTCCGTCTTGAAGAGTGCCTCTACCGACGTTAACAAGGGAAATAAATTCCTGAAATCTTTGTATGACCTTGCTTTTAACGAAGAGGAGTTAAACCAGAAGGTAAACGAGATTCTCGCTAAAACCGAAGAAAAGTTGATAGAGGAAGTTGGCGAGGAATTTCAAAACACAAAACTCGGCAGGCACATCGACTCTGTTATAAAAGAAATATCTGACATATATGGCGATGAGTATTACAAGGACCCATTGCGCGCGGCCATTTCATTGGTCTATGCCATGGGCATAACCGAAGATATTCCAAAGTCAACTCGCATTCAATTTATTCCTAAGGGCGAGAAGACAATTTATATCGCTGAAAACATAGGGGAAAGGGCGAAATCACTAAAAGATACCATTGGGAACTTTGCCAGGTTTTGCCGGATTTGTCTCGATTCCGCTCGGCTGGCCGGAAGCGAAAAGTATTACAGCGATGTTCTTGGCGCGCTGTGGAAAATTATAAATGGCGCCTATGTGCTTGCCGGAGAGAAAAATAGAAAGACGGTTGAGTTCGAGGACGCGTCTTTTGCCTTAACCGTGGTTAGAACGTTAATGAGCAGGTTGGCTAATGGTCTTGAAAAGCCTGCCTTGAAAGTGTCTCACTTGTCGGTTACCACTGTTCCCATTGGGATCAGCGGGAAAGTGGAACCTTCCGAAGAGAGCGATTCCGGAGACATGTCTTTTTCCACGGTCTTCGGCGACGCGTCCATGAGTGGTGACACTATTTCGGTTAACGTTTCCGGAGACATTATAAAGCGCATTGCTAAGGATTTGTTGAAGCGCTCCTCGGAAGACGTCGCGCGTGATATCGGCAGCGTGTACAAGGAAGTTGGGGAAGGTATAGCGAACGCGTCCGTGATTGAGGCTAACACGAGAAACTCTGGGCTGGCTTTTTATCATACCGTTCAATATAGAGTGCACCTGTCTAATGAAGCCATCTTGAACCCGGATAACAGAGACTATTTTCTTTCTCTTTTTCTTAAACTTAGGGAATATGGCGCGGAAACTGTAAGGCACGCCGAGGAGTTTGCCAGGAAACATGAGGCGTATGCCGAGGATCTAAATGAAATTGTAGAAAACATTCTTAAAAACAAGACATATTCCTTGATGTCTTATGGGGAAAAGATAAAAGCGGAAAACGATACTTCCAGCGAATCCGCCGTGGCCTTACGAGACGAACTTCTCGCTTTTCTTGACAGCAAAAAAATCCAAGTCACGAAAATGCTTGGTAAGGCAATTGATATTGCTATTTCTCACGTGGAAAAAGTTGTTGAAGACAGGCTGTTCAGCGGGGAGCGCGGAAAGCGCAACGGGCTTGACTTCACCAAGCCACACATTCGCGTGTCAAACCTGTGGAGTGGTATTGCCACGGAAACAGATCGAGTAGAAGACCGCCTTGTGGATGGCGTGTGGGCCGAGGCTATTTACAATCCGGAAAAGGGAAAATATGAACTGTTGAGGCGTATGTCGCCGGAACAGTCGATTGTTCTTTCTGCCATATCTAGAGGCGTAACGGCAAGCATCTTCGCGGATGCTATAGTATCCAGAACACAACCCTCTTTTTCAGGCAAGAAAGACGATATTTCTTCGCTGGAAAGAGAAATTGTTCGGCGCGCGCTTCTCAGAAAAGAAGATCTCGCGGCTTCGTACGCGAAGAAACGGGTGGCGCAATTTATCGCTGACCAGATCAAAGAGGATGGGGTCGAATTTCTTGAAGAACTTAAAGAGTCTATTTCCCGCGCGCTTAACCTTTACGGGTATCAGGAGTTAGGGAAAAATAATAAGGCTGATTTCGTTGACCAGATTATAGGAACAATGCGCGGGATCAGCCTGTATCTTACCGGAAAACTTCCTTACGGCATCGCCTTGCTCGATAACAAGAAACACGGCAAGGTTATGCAAAAGATCATGGATGCCGCGCTGAAGAATTACGGGGCAATTACCTTCTCGCAGGCGGCACAGATCGTGGAAGAAACAGGGTTTGAGTTCAGCGATATCGCCGCGCTTCTGGTGGACAGCGGGGGGCTGGAGCTCAAAGGTAAAAACTATAAAAAGGCGTTTGATAAATTTATAAAGAGCGCGGAAGGAAACCGGGAAAGCATAATCCGTGGAGTAAGAAGTATAACGGCTGAAATATTCCGGTACATGTCCGGCATGCAGATCGGACAAATCGGGGACATTGTTTCTTATGGAAAATCACAGCCTACTGCCACGGCTGTTGTGATGGCTCTTTCCAGGTTGAATCCGACCGCAAAACTTGATTTCTCAGAGCCTATCTTCTTCCTTAACGACGTGGTTAAGGACGCTATTTACCTTTCTGGCCTGGCCTCTCCAGAAGCTCCATCGGCTGAACTTCTCGCAAACATTGGCGTTCAGGACGCCATGAACCCATCGATTTCCGGGGAGGCGGTTCAGCAAGACTTCAAAAATACGGTAAAGGAAAGAAGGAAACTTTCCAAGAAAGAACTGAAGGCCATTGGCAAGTCTAACCCGGAAATCGCCGATCTTTCATTCAGGCTTATTTTTGAGCGGGAGGACATAAAGAAAAAGCCGGTGAAGGAGTCAAAGCCACGGCTAGGTTATTACACGATTGACGAAATAACCCCAAGGATTACTGGCGCTGAAACGGCGACAAAGTCGTTTGAGCAAACCCTTGTTGGCATGGCGCAAGTCGAAGATATTCCTCCAGGGGTAGAAGCGGAAGAGGTTAAGGATTCTTCCGGAAAAGTAGTAGGGAAATATCCGAAGGAATATAAAGGCATTGCCCGCGTCCTGCACAATTTAATGACCGGGAACGTTCCGCGGGCCGTTGAAAACATCCTTCCCAAGCAATGGGTTATGGGTGTTGTAACAAATGGCTTGTTTGGCCTTCCGTCTACTCGATACAGGGTTCACAGCTTGCTCGCGAACATATCGCTTGAATTCCTTGCCATGGCGGAACTGGCTCATAAGGCTGGAGTCCCTGTAGAGGCGCTTGAGGATTTCTCTAATAAGCAGGGGTGGACCGTGCCTGGTGAAATGAACGTGTTTTCTTATTTCCGCGCGTTCTTTAATATGCCAGAAGCCTACTCGAAAAAGTTGTTTGATTATGTTAAATCGATGGACTGGAAAAATGAATATGTTTTTAGTTCTCGAAGCGTAATTGGCATGGCCCTTAAGAGGGCGGCCGATTTCATGGACAAGATGGATAAGTTTGAAAGCCTTTCTAAAAAAGAGCAGATCGAGCTTGGAAAGGCCTTCATGTTTGGAAACCGGAAATCAAATCAGTCCGTGAACCATCTTCTCGCGACATGCCTTCCGTCTACAGCCTGTCGGAATTGTTACGCCGGCGCCGGAATTATTCGGGATACCATGTTTGCCAAAACCCTGGCCATTACGCTCCTTCAGATGTATAATCCCGAGGTGTTTGGCAAGGCGATAGCCGCTTACGTGCGAAGCGTGCCTAAATATGAAATGCCATTCATTCGTTGGAATGGGTCCGGTGATAGCCTGTACTGGTTCCAGGTAAAGGCCTTTAATTCTTATGTCGCCAATGGAGACAGGCCCGTCCATGTTTTCAGCCGGTCTCCGATTAAACGCGTGGACGGCACCGCGTCCCTCATGGATTTAAGCAGCGGAAGGATTGTTTATAAGGATAACGGAGAAGTAGACCTGGAGAACTCCGTTTTTGTGTATAAAGAAGGCTCCCTGGACGAAGGCCTTTTCGAGTTCTATGTAAACCAGACGGGAAGTGTTAATGGCGCAATCGAGTTGTTGCGCAGCATGTTCCTTGAACACGGCATAATTAGTTCTTATCTTTACACCGGAACCGAGCAAGACTCTATTATCTTGAAGTTGTTAAGGGACAACCATATTCCGGTGGTAGTGCATCCCGCAAAAACAACTGAAGTAGACCGTGTTACCCTTAACTCGTTATTAAGATTCTCCGTAGAATCTTACGGGAAGGATCCTTATTTTGACTGCGCGTGCGCCGCTGACGCGGTGAGTAACCAGAATAATTGCCCCGGCTGTTTCAACTCTCCCGCGTCTGCGTGCTTCCTGTCCAGGAAAGCCTTGGCCCTTGGAGAAGACGGTCGTGTTTACTTCATGGGCAAGTTCGATAAGCATGGGAGGCTTCTTGATCCGACGGACTTCGATATTCAGTCCGAGATTCAGAACAAGAGATATCCGGCGGCGCTTGTCGGAATAGATCTTAACACGTTTGGAACTCCAGGGGCCCTGATCGCGTTATCCAAGAAACTCTCCATAATATCTAAAACCCTGGAAGATAAGGCGAAGAGCGGGGTTTCTAAAGATTATGACTTTTATTCCGCGTTCGATAAGAAGTACAAGATTTCTTATCCGGACGCAGCCAGGCTGAACGACGCGGCAAAATCCCTGAGGGATATAGCAAACTCTTATCGCATTGTTGGGCTGTACCTGATTGACAAGAGAGAGAAGATTAAAAAAGGAGTTGAGTCTGGGAAGCTTACGCCTGAAAAAGTTAAGAAAGAAAACATTAAACTCAGGGCTAAGGAAATCGAAGAATCTTCTTTCTTTAACGCTTTCTTTGATCAGACTGAATCCGGAAAGAGAATCGTTCGAAATTCTTTCATGGACTCCGTGTTCTCTGCTCTTGTTGCCGACGCGATGACAGAAATAAAGGATCACGTGAACGCGCTGTATGGGGAAGCCGAAAATGAGCGCGCCATTCAGGAAAACATCAGAAAGTTTCTGAATGAACTTGGAAGCGTGTACCTGCATTACACGAATATCTTGAATAAGAACCAGAAGATATGGTTGCGCGCTGTTCGAGAGCGCCAATATCCTGACATTGCTCCACGCCCGGTGGAGGCGTTTTCACTTTCTGCCGTGAAAGCGCTTATGAAAAAGAGCAAGTCAGATATTGACATCGCGCTTATGAAGGCGGCAATAAAGGCTTTAAGACAGGAGTACGGGAACCTTAAGTCTGTATCCAGGTTGCTGGATAGGCTTGAGAAAAAGGCGGAAACGGTAGAGAAATCTGGCATTCATCCGCAAATTACAACATTGCAAGATCTGATGAATGACCCGCAATTTTCCAGGTATTTTGCCGACCTGTCTTTTGATAGTATCGCCAAGTCTTACCAAGACGCCGCGAGGGCGTATAATAACTTAAAACGCCAGCAAGGATTTTCCGTGAATGAATCTTCGCCAATTCGTACAGAGGAGAACCTTGCGCGTAGAATAAGTCATCTTGACCCAGACACTGCGTGGGAGGTGCGGGAAGCTTTTAAGGCTATTCAGTCTGCCGGCGGTAATTTGAGCAGGTTGTTGCGTATCGCCGGGGAAGTTTTAATGGACTTTGCGGAGGGTACAAATAAGTTCAAGCCGTTTATGTCCACTCTTGCCTACCCAACCGGCGGATTTATGGCTAAGACCCGTCCGTCTGTCCAGGGCGCTCGAAGAGTTTCTACTTATCTTCGCATGCTTGGGCAAGGATTTTTGTCCACGCGCGCGTCGAACGTAAACCAAATGTACGCGGTGGCGATACCGCCCGACGTTGGAGGAAGGTTTACTCCATTTTCTCCTGGTGGTGGCGTTGGCATATCGCCGTACCTGAATTTGTACTCCATGGCCGACGTGCTTGCTCATGAGGCAACACATGCCGTCGCGTTCAGGAATATTCAAAGAGAACTTCTGGACAGTGGAAACATTCAGAATAATGCTTATTGGGCCATCTTTACCCACGCGGTCAACAGGTTCAAATCTTATGTGCGAAACAATCGCGATAGAATGAATAATTTTTACGCCATTTCAGATCCGCATGAACTACTTTCAGAGGTAATGGGAGATTCGTACACGCGATTCCTGCTCTCTGAAGGCGGGCATATTGGAATGGCCGTAATACAGAAGCTGATTGACCAACTCCCGTATCAGTGGGCTCATTATCTTTCCTATGGAGATTTTGAGGCCCGAACGCTTTCAGGCGGTAACATGTTCCCGGTTTCCGCTCCGTATGACAGCATTACAAAAACTGTTGAAGCGTACTTGACAAAAATAGCCGGAGAACTTAGGGAAGACATTCCAGTAAAAATAAGCTGGGAGATAAAAGATGTCTCCGGGGACAATTCTTCGTTTGGAAAGCGCGCCAAGGATATTCTTTCCTACGTGGAACATGAGGCCGGCCAGAAAGAGAAGCTTGTTGACAAGATAAAGGAATACGCGAAGAAGGCCAGGGTCATGGAGACGGAAAAGGCCATGGATCCCGCGGCGTGGGTCTTGCGTAGAGAAGGCCTTAATCCAGATGACACTCGCGTCTTGACAGTCAAGATTCGCGGAGAAAAAGAAAAGAGCAAAACCGCTTCCATTGGACTCTGGCGCGGAGAAGATGAAGTGACGCACGCCTTGCGCGTGTGGTTTGGCGGAGAGGTCGCGGAAAAGATAATGGATCAAGTCCGCGCCGGAAACACGGAAAGTCAAGGAGAAATAGACGGAAAACTGAAGTCATTTTCCACGGATTTTGCCTCTGCCTATAACCTTACCCCGGATATGGAGGAGGAAATTTACAAAAATCCGGAACAGGCCAGAAAAGATTTCATGAAGGCAAAGGAGGTCTTCTTTGATCCATACACGGCGTTCTCTTTTGTGCAGGGTGATTTCAGTCTTGTGGTAAGTGATGTGCTCGGGAACTTTGACGGGGACATTAATGAGGCCTTGTTCGCCTCAATGGCTTCTGGAAACGTTACGGCCGCCCAGGATTACGTGAAGCTTGGAGAGCTTGCCGGTAAAGAAGTTTACGGGGACATGAGCGCTTACACGCTCTTTAAGCCTGTTGTCGCGCGGGGCAAGTACGCTTACAAGGTGGTTTCAGAGCATGTTGCTTCCATGTTTACCCCAAGAGAAGAAGAATATGAGCGTAAGCCTCCTATTCTTGCTCCCGCGAACGAAGAAGATTACGAGATCGGGAAAAACCTGTATGACTACGCGTCCGTAATCGTTAATACAGGGAACGAGAACAGGATGAATATGTCTGCCGCGCGACAAGAAGCCGAAAGAATGACCGCGCGGCGTATAGAAAAGAGGCTTCTTGAGGCCATTGAAAACCCGAATCCGGCCACGCTGACTCCAATGTCCGCGGCAGAAACCTTTGCGGCCATGGGGTTGATTACAAGTGTCGGCATGAACATGATGCGAACAGGCAAAGAGCCTGAGGACGCGCATCGGTTTGCCAAGTTGCTGTCTGGGTGGGTTTCACTTGGAACGGCGGCCAGCGCGAGCATGAACGCGCGGCGTATGCCCTGGTTTGTCGGCGTGAAGGAACTTGAAACATTTGGGGCCCCAGAATCCTTGTTTGCTCGCGGCTTACAGACATATGCCACGAGCAGCCGCCGGGTCTCGGAGCTCGTAAAGGAGATTAATAATCTTAAAGCGCAGCTTGCGGCGAAGAACGCGACAGAGGTTCAGCTTGCTGAGTTAAAGACGCAGAAAGAGCATATCGAAAAACTGCACCAGGATTATATCAAGCGAAAGAGAAAGGAGATTGAAGAGTACAAGAGAGAGCGGAACCTGTCAAAGGAAGAGGTCGAAGAACTGAAGAAAACCCTGGCCGCAACCGAAGAAGAAAACAGGGCCATGATTGAAAACTTTAACGCCAAGATCAAGGCCCTTGAAGAGGAGTTAAAGAAAAAAGAAGCGCAACGTCGTGGGTACAAGGGAGAAGCGACAAGACTTCGCGGAAAACTTGAAGAACTGCAAGGGAGGCTTCAGGAAAGTTACGGCGAGGTTGAGCGTATTACCAGGGCTTTAAGAGACAAACAACAGCAGTTGAATGAAGAAATCCTCTCGCGGATTACGGAGTTCTCTGATGTTCTTGAACGCGAAGGCATCATCAAAAAGCGCGAACTCAAGAAGTACCTTGAGTTCAGAGAGAGGGTGACGCGGCGTATATATCAGGCTCTGGAAGAAGCGGACCAGAGCACTGAAGAAACGGAACGGGTTTCTCTTGAGACCATTACCACGGTGGTCAACGAAGCGCTTAACAGCAGCAGCGCGCAGAATAGAAATGAAGATGGCCAGTTCGATGTCGGAGAAACTTCTCTTGTCGGGACAGATCCGGCTTACATGATAGGAGATCTCGGAGAGTTTTCTTTTGATATTGAAGAAGCTGAAAATGAAATCAAAAAGTACGTATGGAACAAGTACGTTACCGTGTTCGCGGATCATTTAAGACGCATCGAAGAAATTATCGATCGTGTTTATAGGGACGAGCGGATAAGGGGCGCGTCGGAGAAAAGGGCGGCAATTGCGTATCTTGGCGCTCGACTGAACTTTGAAAATCCCGTCCTGCGCCAGATTTCCATAGCCTTCGCGAAGGCCTTTGCGTTTGCCTCAGCGCAGGCCGGAAGCGAAACCTTTGCTGATAAGGCGCACAGGTGGTACATCACTTCTATTATGGCCTCGCCGAAGATGCTTTTCCGTAATGCTATCGGCAACACGACAATGCTTGGCCTGGATCTTTTCGTCCATCGTCCAGTCGCCACCTTGGTGTCATATCTGTCGGAAAAACTGTTCGGTGGGACTCATGTTTATCGGGCTAGCGATTACCTGGAATTCCTGAAAGAAGTTCCGCTGGCCGCGCAGATGGCCGCTCAGGCGTTTCTTGAAACGTGGAAACACGGAATTCCTGTATATTCCATGATCGCCCGGAATATAGGGCCTGAAAGGGCCACAAAGGAGGCCGCGTTCACGAAAATCCTGGCAGCCAAGGCAAAATCCAACACCATATTCGGAAAGCCCGTCGCGGCACTGGCGAACTTTTCAAAGGCTTTCGTAAGGTTAGCCGTGGCTACGGACGAGGCGTTCAAGGCGTTTGAGCACGTCGCTTACTTTGGCCTGATGTCCGGGGCAATTACCAGAAAACTCGCGGCGGCCGGCGTGGACATGCAAGCCATTAACAGTTTTGATGTTCTTGACGAGGTAAACGACCTGGCATGGAAAAGGGCGCAGCTGATGACGTTTACCTCTGATCTTCCAGACGCGGCGCAGGCTTTTTCTGATTTCATCGAGCGCATGCCTGGGCTTCGTTACGTCGTTCCGTTCCGGAAAACGCCCTTGAATATTCTCATGTTTGGCATGTCTAAAACGCTTCCGTTTGCCGCGGTAAAGGCGTTAAAGACAGCCGTGGACAAGACTTCTTCTCCGGAGGATAAAATTGAATCCATTGCCTGGCTGGCGATCAGCACGGCTATAACAGGCTTGGCGGCAGCCCTTCTTATCGGTGATGACGACGATGACGAGGAAGTTCTTCCTCGGTTTACCGGCACCGTCCCGGTAAAAGCGATAAGCCGGGAAGAAGCCGAGTTGCGTCGTATCGTTGCCCCGTCCGCCAGCATTCGTCTGGGCAGCGTTTACGTATCGTATCGTGAACTTGACCCCTTCAGCACAATCTTTACGAACTCCATTGATCTTGTCCGCTCGTTTAAGAAAGCGGTAAAAAGCGGGAATGTTCCTGGCATTACCCAGGCGTCCGCCGAATACTTGCAACAAGCCCTGGAAGGCGCCCTTGACCGATCTTACTTCGAGTCCCTGTACAATGCCTATGAAAACCTGTTTGACCCGGATAAACGCATGACGTTCTTTGGCGGCATCGCCAGCGGGTTTGTGCCTACCTTTGTGCGCAACCTGGCGTCTGACCCCGATGAATTCGTGCGGGCCATGGCTGGAAAGGGTGTCGATTCGGCTTTAATGCGCCGCGTGTTTCCGCCTGCCCTTCCTGTGCGTCGTTACCTTACTGGCTCGGAAATCAGGAAGGTCTCCCCGACAAATATATGGCCCATCGATTCCTTTATTCGCCTGTTCAATCCGTTCTATGTTACTACCATTCCTTCCGCCTTGGAAGGGAAGTTGTATAGAAAAGTCTATGGTTATATTGAAAAAAACAAGAATTCAGAGTCCTTCATCTCTCCAAACTTTGTGTTGCCGCCAGCACCGTATGGCAGATACAAGGGCGTGGATTACGAACTTACCGCCGACGGATACACGCTACTGTTGGATTCGTACAAGGAGTACATGCAGCGGCGAGCGGGGAGCGTGGTAAGATGGCTGGATCTTCCGGACGAGAAGTTCGTGAGAAACATGAACTCATTAAAAATCAAGGCGCTCAACTATGCCAAGCGCGATAAGAGACTTCAGGCGTACATGTCCGGCCAATAAAAATTTTTAAATTTTCCCCAAAAATTTTTATAAAACCCCTTGACTTTGGCCCCCCTTTGTGGTACAATAACAGTGCAACACAAAGGAGGTAGCCCATGGCTAGACAACTTACCAAGAAGAACCTGAAGGCCCCGTTCATCGTGATATATGGGCGGGAAGGGGTTGGGAAAACCACGCTCGCGTCGTATTTCCCGGACCCGTTCGTCGTTGACGCGGAGGGGAGGTATTACTATGACCTTCCGCACCAGTCAGTCCGGCGATATCAGGAAATCGTCGGCGTCCTGTCGAATGTCATGACGTCTCCGTACAAAACGGTTGTGATCGATTCCGTGGACTCTGTCCAAGAAATGGCGTTTAAGGACGTCATGATAAAAGGAAACCTGAAGTCCATCTCCCAGAACTACAGGGAGGCAAACTCTCTTGTTTGTCAGGAAATGGCTTTCAGGTTCTTTCACCAGTTGCGTGACTTGAACAACAACGGGAAAAACGTTGTCTGCATCTGTCATCCGAAGATGATTGAAATGCAGGACGCCCTGGTTATCGGGAAGTGGAACGCGTACACGCTTAAACTTACCGAGTCAAAGGAAATCTCTCTTTCCGCGCGACTCAAAGAGATTTCTGACGGCGTCTTTTTCCTCGCGCACGATAAGCCTATCGTTGAAAAAGGGCGCGCGCAGGAAGCAACAGACATGCGAATCCTGTACACGGAATACTCTCCGTGTTACGACGCGAAAAACATCTGGGGGCTTCCAGACCCTATTACCGGGGCGACCACCGAAGAGATCTATGACCAGCTGGAAAAGTACCTGTTTCCCGCGGAGCAAGGCGTCCAGGAAGAAGGAATCAATCGCGCGGACCTGTTTACCAAGGCGTTAGAGCTTGTCGGAAATGATCGCGACCTTCTGAAATCCATGTGCGCGAATTCAAACGTGTCATTCAAGACGAGTTCCGCCGATGAAATTCACGCCTTCATGCGGAAGGTGGAACTCGTGAAAGAATTGAAAGGCCTGGAGGACGACGCGAGAGTAATGTTGACCTTGTCTGCCCTTGGCTGTGACGGGCTTGAGAAGGCAACAGTGGAACAACTGGAGCAGGCGCTCCAAAACTTGAAGGAAAACTGAAATGACCGAGACCATCCAGTACGACGGGTTCATTAACGAGGAGGACGCTGTACCTGTTTCCGCCGGCAGGTACATCTTCAAGGTGGAGAGGTATGAGAAGACCATTACAAAGAGTTCAGGTCTTCCCATGGTGGGGCTCCACCTTCGCCTGTTCAACTCCAACCTTGACCCCGCGGGAAAGATCTACGACAACCTGGTTCTCACGAAAAGCGCCCAGTGGAAACTCTGCGCGTTCTACCGGACCATCGGCATGAAGAAGCATGGCCAGCCTATCCAGATGAACTGGCCGATGACGGTTGGAAAGTTCGGGTTCTGCGACGTCATGATCGAAGAGTACGAAGGGAAAAAGCGGCCCAAGATCGCGCAGTACGTTGACCGGGAAGACGTCGACGATCTTGAGTTGGTGGAGGCCATGAAAAAGGCGGGGTTCTGGTCTTCTTCTCCGAAGCAGGAGCCTGCCGAAACCAGTGAGGAGATTCCATTCTGATGAAAATCGACACGGCTATGGAAGTGTCCATTTCCAGTTCGGAACAACTCAAGATATATCTTGAGATTTACGCCGAAGTTTCGAAATTCCTGTCCGCGATTGACACCAAAATCAAGGAGTTCTGCAAGGTTGCTGACATCGCGGAACTGGAGACGGAAAACGCGTTCGTGAGGCTGAATGTCAGCAAGGCTTTCTACTGGCCGAAGGATATCCTGGACCAGATTAAGAAAGCAGGGCTTCCGGAACCTCCGATGGTTGTGGACAAGGATTATCTAAAAGAAAATGAAGTGTACCATCGGTTCGCGAAGATAACGGAAAAGAAGACCTACCAGGTCAAGGGGAAATAACATGTTTACCCTACGGAAGTATCAGCAAGAAGCCGTAAACGCCGTGCTTGATAGCATCGACGCCGGCGCGCGTAACATATTGCTGGTTCTTCCAACAGGGACAGGCAAGACCGTTATATTTTCCGAGCTGGCAAGGATTATGGCGGACAAGGGGAAAAAGACGCTTGTTATCGCTCACAGGGATGAGTTGATCACGCAAGCGAAAGAGAAACTCCAGGGCGCCGGGTGCGCCACGACGGTGGAGAAGGCGGAACAGGAGGCGGATCTGCTTTACTCCACCGTCGTGGTTTCCAGCGTCCAGACCATGTCAAGGAGAAAAGAAAAGTTTGGACCAGATTGCTTTTCTCTCCTTGTCATCGACGAGGCGCATCACGCGTTGGCCAAGTCTTACATGGAGCTTCTCAATTATTTTAACTGTCCTGTCCTTGGCGTCACGGCTACTCCAGATCGGGGAGATAAGAAAAATCTCGGGAAAATCTTCGAGGCCGTGGCGTACGAGTACACGCTTGTTGAAGCGGTAAGAGAAGGCTACCTGTGCAACATTATCGTTTCGCAGATCCCCGTTTCCATTGACGTTTCAAACGTAAATACGATGGCCGGAGATCTCTCCGAGGACGAGTGCGGAGAAGCCGTTTCAAATGTTCTTACCGCCATAGCCGACGCCCTCGTGCCTTACCTGGTGGAAGAAAAGAAGACGTTGATATTTACGCCTCTCGTCAAGAACGCGGAAGAATTGGCCGTGTTGTTGACTGAGCGCGGCATCCTGGCAAGGTGGGTCTCCGGAAATCATCCGGACAGGGAAAAACTTGTGCTTGATTTTCGAAACAGCAACATAAACGTTCTGGTCAACGCCATGTTGCTTACAGAGGGGTTTGATTGTCCTGACATCTCGTGCATTGTCCCTCTTCGACCAACAAGGTCGCGAGCCTTGTACGCGCAAATGGTAGGGAGAGGCACGAGAATCGCCGAAGGAAAGGAGCGGCTTCATATTATCGATCCGTTGTGGATCGCGGGGAAACATAACCTGTGCAACCCGACATGCCTTGTCGCGAAAAACGAAGAAATGGAACGTAGAATGCGCGCAAGGTTTTCCACGAAGGGATTTGACTTGTTTTCCACAGCGCGCGCCGTGGAGAATGAGTTGATAACAGAAGCCGCGGAAAACGCGAAGAGGAAATTGGCCGAACTCGTTAAGACCGGGAAAAAGCGCGTGTTTTCCCCGCTTGACGTGGCCCTTTACACGGAACGCATGGACGTGCTCACGTATGAGCCGGCGTTGCCGTGGGAATCGCTTCCGCCAACAGATAAGCAAAAGGCGTTGCTGAACAAGTTTGGCGTTGACCCTGATAGCGTAGAAACCAGGGGGCACGCCAGCAGAATCCTGTCCGTTATGTTTGACCGGATAAAAAAGGGGAAACCGACAATCAAGCAGATAGAATTTCTGCGCAGGTTGAACCTTCCCGTTCCCGCGACAAAGGAAGAGGCTTCTCAACTTATCACGAGGAGAATAGGTAATGCCGGTATACATCGGAATTGACCTCGGGAAAAACTGCGGGTACGCCGTCCTTGAAACGCGCGGCCCTGGCAAGCCGCTTGTTCTCAAAAATGGCGTGCTCAAAACCAGCGGAAATTATGATTGGTTCGTCAAGGTAAACGCCATCCTGGACGAGGTAAAGAAACAGTGCAAATCACAGAAGGTCTACGTGGCATACGAAGAAGTTACCTTTTCCAAGGGCATGGCTTCCGCTCGGGCTTACGGCGGATACAGGGCCATGCTGGAGGTCCTGGTAAAACAGCACGGCTTTGAGTGGCCCTTGATACCTCTCAGCACGTTTGAGGTTAAAAAGCGCTTTGGCGGAGCGTCCTTTGCTACGAAGGAAGAAGTTATGGA
>ERZ795047.704-NODE-704-length-39736-cov-11.170787_pt1 | contig 39736 bp, 28 predicted proteins | sample MGYA00375131_ERZ795047 | MGnify/ENA primary metagenome ERZ795047 (study PRJEB30176, sample SAMN05720228) | activated sludge metagenome | isolation source: Anaerobic digester | place: Japan | collected 2015-05-20 ...
AACTTTTGCAGGATCGAGGGTCTGAGAAGGTTGCCAGAGTGCTGCTGAATTACCTGTCAGATTTTGAACGGCTATATCAGCTAACTGAATCCATTGACTTGTTGATGCATACCCTATTTGTTTTGGGGTACGGGTCAACTGACTATATCCGTTTGAATAATCAACAACAATATTTCCTTTTTTATCCCCTTTTTTGCCTGCTTTTGTAGTGATGATAATTACACCGGTCGATCCCCGAGAGCCGTAAATGGCAGTCGCTGCCGCATCTTTCAACACCTCCATACTTTCAATATCATTCGGGTTTATCAACGACATAGGGTCTTGCGAAACAGTACGTGAACTGGCTTCCAAACCACTACCCGAATACATGGGAACACCATCGATAATCCACAATGGAGAAGTTCCGGCATTAATTGAATTTATTCCCCTGATATTGATTTTAGTTGGAACACCTAACAAACCCGAAGATGTGGTTACGTTAACCCCAGCAGCCCGCCCCTGTAAACTTGCGCTAGGAGATAAAGTTTTCAAAGAAGTTAGTTCTTCCGATTTGACAGAAGCAACTGATCCGGTAAAACTTCTTTTATTTACAGTTCCATAGCCAACTACAACCACTTCTTCAAGGTATTTTGAACTTTCAGAAAGTTGTACGTTGTAACTATTTTTGTCTCCAACCAAAATTTCTTTAGTATCGTAACCTAAATATGAAATAACAAGAATTGCATTGTTGGGTACCTGTAACGAAAACATTCCATTAACATCAGTAATTGTTCCGGTACCAGTTCCTTTGACAATAACATTGGCTCCAATAATACCTTCTCCTTTCTCATCAGTCACCTTTCCTGTAATAGTTTTAGTATTCTGACTTTGAAGATTAATGCTAAAGAGCAGCATTGCGGATAATAAGAATAAGAAAATTGAGTGTTTTTTCATCTGTATTTAATTATTTTAATTAATGAAGAATAATATATATAGTGTGTTATATTTATAGTTAAATAATTGTATATCAATCAATTATCTTATATTTTATTTGGTTAACTCCGTGAAAATCAGTATCTTTATAGATCGTTCAACTAATTTATAAAGTATGATTTTAAGAGAAATTAACGTTTTTAATTCAATAGTCGATAGCGCTTTGAAAGGTTTTTCACTCAATAAATGGCGACGTGACTTTTTATTTGAAATATTTATGTATCGTTATTCCGCATCGAATTAATTTTAAGCAAGTGAGTCGTTATAGCAAGCATTGTAAACAGCGTTTTAGAAATCAATTCAAAGAAAAATTTAATTTCATGTCATTTATTTCTTCACTAATAAATTACCATATTGTCAAACGAATTGCAATTTCCTTTGACCCAGGCTATATCGAGAAATCGGGCAATAAAATACCTTCTCTCGGTTCGTTTTGGTCGAGATCCGATCAACGCTCCAAAAAAGGGCTTGAAATTTCCCAAATCGCTTTAATCGACATCGACTTGAACCAAAGCTTTCATCTGGAAGCTGTACAGAGTGTTCCTTCAAACAAAATTAAAAACAGTCTACAGGTCTTTAGTCGACTGGTATGCTCTTTCTATTGTTGAGAGAAAAAAAGAGCTTCAGAAATAATTTGATATCGTTAAAAAGTCATCACCTCGTCAAAGAACTTCTCTATTTCGGCATTAAAGTTGCATAATAGCTGCTTTTTCTAACGGACTATTGAAATATTAAGAACATTTACATTTTACAAGACGTATAAATTCCTAAATAGCCTTAATTAATTTAAGTTATTTGTAAAAAAATTATTTATGTAAATTCAAACTACCGTATACAACAACAATCGGCAAATCCCAGCTATAACCTACTTCATAAATTACATCACGCTCCGAATAGATTTTTTGGTTTGATTTATCCTGAAATTCATTGTTTAATAATATGTTGAACTTTCCTGGTGGGAAATGCTGTTCCGGAACACCGCGTGCAATGGGATCCCAGCTATGCCACTGCGGAATACGAACGGTATTACCCATGATTAAATTGCAGCCACTATCACCATCGTGAAAGTTGATATCTACTTCGAGATAATTATTTAATATCACATTGTATTTGCTGTAATTTTGGATGGCAAAATGCCGGATACGCCGAACGGTATCGTTGGCAACCAGCACATAACGCGAATTAGAGATATTGTAATAACCCATTCCACCATCGTTTTTGTTGTAACAACGGTCAATGTAGTTGCGCCGACAGGTTATGTGGTCCGAAAGCGTTATACGAATCGGGTCGCTTCCTGCCCACAAAATCCGACAATCCTGCACCCAGCAATTCCGACTCCGATGTATCCACACTTGTTCCACGAATAGATTAGTATCGCGCAACTCGGGTTTGTGAAAAACATCTTTTCGCCACTCCGCCTCAAAACTATCGGGATTATAGGGCTCAAAACTGACAGCATCGTATTTAATCGTCAGATTTTCAATACCTGCACGTTCAACGCCATGCATGAGCAATGCTCCGACGCGCTTACTTCCTTTCACACGCCAGAACTGGCCTTTCAGTTTCACAAGCAAACGAACACCGTTTTTTGATTCTCCACGTAATACAACACCATTTTTCAGGTAAATAGATTCATTTACAAAATAATCGCCATTTGACAACAAAATAACCCCTCCGGTGCGGGCAGCTTTGTCAATAAGTTTTTGAAGATTGCAACCGGGTTTTGCTTTGTAGATTTTGGAATACGAATTAAGCGAAGGAATTCCGCCTTCCACACCGGCTTTTTGCCATTCAGAAACGCAGGCATTGATAGAGCTCAGTCCGGTAGTATCTAATGTAAATCCTTTATCGCCAATAGCATTTGTTTGTGCACTTGCACTCAACACAAGACTAAAAAACAGGATAATAAAAATTTTCGATATAATATTTAATTTTTTCATTTTGTATATTTTTCGACCCCCACCCCCAAAGGGGGCTAAAGAGTCTATTTTGAAGCAATTAATTCTACTTTGACACATTAAATATATGTCGTCCCTAAGGGACTTGGGCGATTGTTTACAAATACTTTTACCATATTTTCGTGCCTACGGCACTTTTTCTTAACCTCGTAGAGGTGTGATTATGGTAAAGAAGATACAATTCTGAAATACAAAGTCCCGTAGGGACGACATAATTATAGAAAATATCTAATCTGACAAAGAAAAATTAACATATATTTAATTTAAAACGACTGCGTCTTAAAACCCCCAATTGGAAGTTTGGGGGTCAAATACAAAAAAATAATAAATATTTACGGATTACTCAACTCCAACACAAGCGTTTCTTCCGGTTGAATTTTTATCGTATTTCTGAAAACTTTCTGCGGTTCGGAGAAAACACTGATAAATGAAAGTGGCGATTTATTAAATCTAACTGATTGATTTTTATCAGATTTATTAATAAGAACAATCAGTTTTTTACCACCGTTTTCAAGTTGTTGCATCAGCAATCCTTTGTACGGTTTTGCAAAAGTCAATACATTTTCGAACAAAACCGGACTTATAAATTCGGAAACAAACTGCATCAAGGGCTCAAAATTTTGTTTTTCGTGAGCTTCAATGGCAACCAACGATGGCAACCAGATTACTTTTCCATGTCCCAATTCATTTACAGTGGCAAGAATATGACCATCAGAATTTTCAGAAATCGCTTTTGACTCTTTACTATCTATCGTTCCCTGCCACCAATGAACAGGCAGTGTACTTTTCAGGTTTTGAAAACGTAAATACGGCTGATTTGCATGCATTTTCACATCCTTCAGATTTCCGCCTAAAACGGCAAGAAAGGGATTATTTACACTGAGTTGCAGTTGCATATGCTGATTGTAAAAGCCTGTCAGACCTTCCACAACAAGCAATCCACCCGATTTTACGAAAGTTTCCAGTTTCGTAGCATATTCGGCTGACAATGCAATTTGATGGGCAAGCACAATTACTTTTCCCCGATTATCGGTAGTTGTAAAATCAAATTCATCCACACATTTAATATTGGCCTGAATACCAAGCTGTCCAAAAGCTTCGTAAAAAGCTATAACCGACTTCATAGCCGCTCCGGGTTTTCGTCCGGCATAAGTTGCACCGACAGTTTCGGCTCGCCGTTCCGCCCAAAGCGATTCACGCGTATAAAGGATATTCACACCCGATTCTGCTACCTTAGCCATTGATAGAAAGTCAGCATGTTGCTGTACAACTTTGGCAACCTTGGCAGCTGCTTCCATGCGGTCAGTTGGCTTGTTTTGCAAATCGAGTAATGCCCATTCACCGGCTTCAATCCCGGCCGTTCGTCCATTCAGCGACCAGAAAATCAGTCCTTTCCCACCCGTTCCGATAACTGTCCACATCCATTGTTCTATTTCGCGGGCAGTGGGACAGATCGGATTTCCACTACTCCAGATATTATTTCCACCTTGCAATTCGGTCATCAACCAGGGTTTATTGCCTGCTCCGGAACGCAAAATTTCACTGTTGGCAGCCATGGCGTAGTGGTAATTGTTGCGGGTAAAAATCCCGAAATGCCAGCTTGCATGCGCCGAACCGCCAAAACTATCGAGTATGCCACGCCACTTTGTAAAATTATATTCACCGTAAGTATCAAATATGGCATGGGTATTTACATGTAAATGACTGTTGCTGTCATATTTACGAACTTCACTTTTCAGCCACTGAAGATACCAGGTGTTGTAATCCACCAAAAAACGCTCTTCGTAAAATGGCATTATCGGTCGACCGTTCGCATCAAACGATTTTACGGCATCCGTGCTTTTCCATTCGGCAAATTTCTCATCCGTAAGTGGTTTTCCAAAAGGTGCACGACCCGAACCAATTTCGTTCATCAATACCCAACCGGCAAAACTTTTGTAGTTGGAAAAATGAGGAACAACATGTGCTATATAATTGGCAACAGAGGCTAAATGCGTTTCAGAATCGGGGAATTTAAAGCCACCGATATTCGTAAATTCCACCATTGGGAAAAGCGTTGCCAATACCTTGATATGGTGGCGTTCGGCTGCACGAAAAGCCTCATCGAATTCGGTAAAATTCCAGTTGCCGTTGCCATCGTGCATATACGCTTCGAACATGCGAATACGGCAAACATTCATGTTGCTCTTTTGCAAAGTAGCGAACAAAGCGTCTATTTCCTGAGCCGATTGTCCATGCTCAATAATCACCTGCGCACCGATAAGCGGAGCCGAATTGCGGCTAATTTCGGTTGAAAAAACCGATTGCAGCAGAAAAAAAGGCAACAATGCAATGAATAAAAATATTTTGCTCATTGATAAATTATTTTTAAAGTGAATACGGCAGATTTTCTTTTCCCCAATCATTTGGTTTATCGCTCATTATGAACACAAGTTTTCCACCTTTGGCAATCTCGCTATGACGAAACCACGCTCGATTGAGTTTCCGCCCGTTCAGCGTAGCGCCTGTAACATAAATATTTTTCGAAGAAACATTTTTGGCACTGATGCGTAACTGCTTTTTGTTTTCGAGTTGAATGGTTGTTTCTTCAAAAAGAGGTGTGCCAATCAGGTACAAGTCCTGACCCGCCACAGGGAAAAAGCCCATGGCGCTCCATACATACCAGGCCGACATGGAGCCTGCATCATCCTGACCGGGAATACCGGCTGTTCCGGGTTGAAAAACCTTGGTCAGAATTTCGTGCACCCTGCGAGCTGTCGAAGGATAATCGCCTGCATAAATGTACTGATACGGAATCAGAAATTCCGGTTCATTCTCAATACCAAAAACTCCTGAATCGAACAAATTATCTAAATACTTTATGTATTCCGCATTTCCACCGTGTTTTGCAATCAGTGTTTGCATGGCATGTGGCAGGTACGTAGAGTAAATTTGTGATCCTCCCTCGTAAAAATAGGGATCGTTCCAATGGTCTTTCCGCTTCGATACCGGACTAAAATCGGGCATCCAGTTGCCGACACTGTCTTTTGCCCAAAACATTTTGTGTTCGGGGTGAAAGAGATTAAATACCCTCAATGACTGCCGCGTGTACTTTTCAGTCAATAGACTTTCTTTCAATGATTTAGCGATCTGAGCAATACAATAATCGTTGTAGGCATATTCGAGCGTGCGCGATACGGTTCCCTTTGTAGTTTCGGGTAGCACATAACCGTATTTTTGATAATCGTTTACATATCTACCCTTTAAATTAGGATTATCTGATTGAATTTCAGCATTTTTAAGTGTAGCATCCAATGCCAATCGAGGATCGAAACCACCAAGTTTCTTTACTACAGCATCGGCCAATACCACATCGGCATTGCTTCCGCCCTGAATTTGAGCATAATCACCGGCTATCCATGCGTCGGGCAAATAACCACGCTGTTTGTAGATTTCGAGCAGATTTTGGATAAATTCGCGCTGCTTATCCGGCCAAATCAAGGTGTAAAGCGGCATGGTAGCCCTGAAAATATCCCAAATGCAATAATAATCCCAGTAATGTGGTACATTCGGATTCCAGCCCGGAACTTCGCCGGTTACATTGGTGGGCATCAACATGGTATTGCGCAATGCACTCCGAAATAGTTGCTGTGCAACAACACTTCCGCCTTTTATCTGTATTTTGTTAAGTTTCTCAAGCCATAAATTTTCGGCAGTGGATAATGCATCTTCGAAAGATTTGTTGTTTTCGCTCCGCAAATTCAACATCGCCGCTTCGAAACTCAAAAACGAAAGACCAACTTTGCAGTTCACTTCCATACCTGACAATCCTGCAAACGTAACCGCTGCACCAAATCGTTTCAGCAATTTTTCGGGATTAGTCGTAGCCAGTTCCTTTCGATTTATAAATTCACCATCACGCCATAATTGTGCTTTTGTAAACGGTTTATCGAACTCCATATAACAGTAAACGGTGTATGGGTTCAATCCGCCCCAACCGCCTTCGCAGGTAATGCTTGCCTGTAATTCTGTGGATGATACGATTTTTACGTATCCGTCAGTCCAGTAAGTTCCCGGTTTATTATTTGTCAGGCGGGTTAATGTATTGGAAACATCAATTAAGATATTCGCATTCAAGGCATTAGTCTGACTGTATTTTTTGGTAAATGTATAGCGATGATAACCCACTTTCTGACTCGCCGTAAGTTCTGCTTTTATGTACGAATTTTTATCTTTCAGAGTTACCGTATAATACCCGGGATAGCCGGCTTCATTCAGTTTTGTGTATTTAAACAGCTCTTTTAGCCGCATACTATCGATTTGCGGTACAATCAAAAAATTACCATAGCGTGGAGCTCCACCTGTGCCACTGGTGCGGGTATGACTAAAACCCACAATGGGTTCGTCCGACCGGTAACCCGACGTGGGTTGCCAGCCTGCCCGAACTTCAGGTCCCAACTTTACCATGCCAAAAGGCACCGAAACTCCGGGAAAAACATTTCCGCCATCCGTTCCCCAAAACACATTGGTTGAAGTCAGGATTTTAGTTGAAGAAGCAAAACCCGTAAATAGAAGTAGTTGAAGCGCTATAAACAGTTTTCTCATTTATAAAAATTTATTATCAAAAAACTCATCACTGTAATAATATTTCGTATAGTCTATATATTAATATTATAAATAAACATGCAATATTTACCTATAACTGCAATTAATTGTTTAATTCAATAATTAGAACTACATTTTAGCTTTTGCAGCTTCTACCTTTGCTTTTTCCTGAGCACGGTTTTCGTTGTATTTGGCGTATTTCTCGTTGCCTAATAATTTTTTCAACTCTTCGTTTTGAGTTTTATGCAGTTCCTTAAGTTTTACTTTAGTATCCTCACTCTCTGGTGTCAAACCACTTTTAAGTTTATCGTAATCATTATTTTGCTTTTCTAAAAGCACTTTTACTTTTGCTTTTTCTGCATCTGTTAGACTTAACTCCATAGCCATTTTTTCTACTCTTTTCTCAATAATGCTAGTTGTGTTCTTTGCTTTTTCTTGTGCCGATACACTTAAAATGCAGATAAATGCGACTGATAGCATTAAGATTAGATACTTTTTCATAAATGTTTGTTTTTAAATTGTTTCTTTGATTTTTTCAATATGCAAATTCTTCAATATGCAAAGCAAGAGCTTTGCTTTTAGCACGACATAGCGAAAGACACTATGTCGAGCAACTATACACTAAACTACATTACATGCTACGTCGAATTGAGTCATTATCCATTTTCTTATTGATTTTCATTCACAACACCTTTACTAATAATTACATAACTAGAAGTCGTGGTGTTTTGTTTTTTGATATTTTTTACCTTTAGTGATAATTTTATTGCAACATTGTTATTGTCAAGAATAATATAAAAATTATCTTCAATATTTTTTTTATCAAAATATTTTGGATTAATGAGATTTATAACTATTATTGAATCTCTATTTGCTTTAATAATACCAATATATTGCCTGTAAAAAGAATAAAAACCTTTCATTACACCTATAGTATCGTTATTATAAAACTTTGATTTTTTTTTCAAACATTAATCGTTCAGCTGTTAACAGCTCAATTATACTGGGTTTAAAAACTTTATAACCTCCAGAAATATAATACTTTTCAATTGTTGTATGGTTATCTTTTGTGTGTAATATTTTTCCAAAGTTTTTATATAATCCATTAATTCTTATGTATGATGAATCATTGGGAAATGGAAAAACTACTCTAAAATTTTCTTTCATATATACTGAACACGAAAATCCCAAAAACGTCAAAAGCAATAAAAAACCTTTTGTTGATTTCATATAAATAAGTGTAAATTAATAAGTATATGGGGAAAACATTAGGATTTTTAAAAATGCATGTAAGTTGTTAGTGTTTTTAGGGAAAGGTATGCCAAAGATATTTACTACAGAACTTTGACGTGCACCATTAACAAGTATTGCAACATTTGATTCTACTTTCCATGGACTTACACTGGCATCATAAGAATATCCTCCTCTAAGACCAATACCATTTTCAGTTCTAATTTTATTCTCCCACCAAGTTGATATTTTTTCTGTTTCATAGACAGGTTTCCCGTTTGAAGTTGTATACCATAGAGAGTTAATATATTTAGAAGCATTTAAGTCTTGATCCCAGGCATGTCCCATTTCATGTGCTAATCCAATAAATGGGTCTCTTCCACTAGTGCAATCTGTATTTGGCATGTCACTTTGATAATTTGATCTATCCCAAGAGATTGTTTTTGTTCCAGAATCATAAGAGTTATCCCCTGATTGAAAGTATATTTTTCGGTTGAATTGACTAAACTTGAAACTAAATCACCACCTTCCTTTTTTGCAGAAATTTTATTTAATGCATTTGTTGTGTTTTTTAAAATGCCTTTTACTTCTCCAGAATATGCGCTACCATCTTTGTTATATAATTTACCATTAACATACTTCAGTGATTCAGTTTTTAATCCTAAAAATCCTGTTCCATAGTTTATCCAAATACTATCCCCCAACACATCCACATAATTCACCGGATTATTTCCTGCAAGTACATAAGGCGATTGCCAAGGGAATTTTTCACAAAATCTATCCATTGACGTAAATTGATTTGTAGCATTTTGTACGCTTCTGTTTCCTAAATCAGTTGCATCTAAACCATGCATTTCGATGAATTCACAGCCATTAAACTTATATGGCTGAGTAGTCAGGTTGTCGGCAGAAGTTGTTGCCCACGGCAAGCCACTGGGGTAATACTGTGTGCGCTGTAAGGTTAAGTTGCCGTTACTTCTAGGCAGCCAAACCTCCCTGTTATTCCCCCGCTCTCCGTAGTCTATAACTTCAACGCTCGGACGCTAATCGTAGTGTCTTCACTACGATTGGTTAAAATAAAAGCTCCTGCTTTTATTTTATATTTATTTTAATATGGAAGTCAGGAGACTTCCTTTTAACCCGACATAGCGAAAGGCGCTATGCCGAGCGGGGGTTGGGGGCTATTTGAAATCACAATGCCTTTAACACAAGCACCTGATAAGGTTTCAGCTCCAATCGATTGCTTGTGATAACCGAATCATTTAAAATATTTTGAAATTTCTGAACTGATGAATTTAGACGCAGGTTGCGTGTATTTTTACTGATATTGACAATTGCCACTGCATTATTGCCTCTCGGCACAATAACTACCTGCTCATCTCCTTCGGCCATTGGTTCTATGCCGGCATTTTTAGCTGTAGCAAGCAATATTTTCTTCAAGGCAACTTTACCCGGGTCAGTGCCTAAAACAAGCACTTTTCCATTCCCAACTTTATTTTCTACGATTGCATTTTTGCCATTATGAATACCTCCGTTATAGGTAGCAAGCGATTTTCCGGTAGAACTTACAAGTGACAAACTCCACAGACCTGCTTCCGATTGCGGAATCATCAAGTCGGGTTGAAATTGTAATAGAAACGGTATTTCAGCAGGGCGTCGCTGAGTTCCTATTGGGATAAGCGATTCAGTCCGGATACCCGACCAACTTTCAATTTTTCCCATAAAAGCATCGGTGTGTTGCGCCCATTCTTCATTCCGGTACGCCGTCATTGGCCCTAATACCAATGTTCCACCGGCTTTCACCCATTTTTCCAATTTATCGATCAGTTCCGAACTTACATTGGGCAAAAGCGGTATAAACAGCATTTTGTAATCATCGATATTGGCCGATGGATAAAGCACATCGCGAAACAAATATGCATCGGCAAGTGCTCGATAAAAACGATACGTCCAGTCGTTATAATATTTTATTCCATTGGCATATTCTTCAATTCGCAGTCCGTTGTCAGCATCATGACTGTACATAATTCCTATTTTTGCTTTCGGAACCGGATGCTGCATCATAAAATCGGATGTTTTATGCAATTCACTACCGAGCTGTTTGAGTTCGTCGAAGTTGGCTGTTTTAGCACCCCAGGCACTAAGCACAGACCCGTGCGGCATTTCCTGTCCTGCACGATGCTGACGCCACAACCAAAACATGGCTCCCTGTGCACCTGAGGCATAATTCATCCACAAAGCTGCACGCATACTGCCCGGCAGCTGGTGCAGATACCATATGTTCCCTTTGTTGCCACCACCCGAATAGTTGGGCGCTGTTTCGAAAAGCCAGTGAAATCCAAGTCCTTGACCGCGCAGCCGGTCGTAGTTACTTTGTATCAAGTCGTAAGCCTCGAAACTATGATAGTTATTAATAGCTGCAAAATCAAGATTTTTGAAAAGTTTTTCGTAATCAACCGCCTGCCCGGGCATTCCGTCGTGTGTGATGGGGAGTTTTGAATATTTGCGAATGGCTTGCAGCTGAATGTCCTGGTATTCAACAATCATATCATTCGTAAATCGCGTCCAGGCCAGTCGTAAAGAAGGATGATGCCAGATATAGGAAACCGGCATGGGTATTTGTTCAAATTTCTGATAGGTCTGACTCCAGAGGTCGGTACACCAAAGCTGATTCAGATTTTGAATGGTCTTGTAACGTTGTTTGAGCCACGAAATCCAATGTTTTTGCGTTTCTTTGCTAAAGTCGGGCGAAAGTCCGAACTCATTATCGGTTTGCCATCCAATTACACCGGGCTTATTTCCAAACTCCTGCGCCATTCGTTCGCAAATTTTGCGACTGTATTCGCGATATACTTTGCTTGTATAGCTGCAATTACGACGTGCTCCATGCGTCAGACGCTGACCGTTTTCGGTGAGCTTAAACATTTCCGGGTGCTTTTCGGCCAACCAAATTGGCGGTGTTGCCGTAGGAGTTCCCAAAATAACATCAATTCCATTGGCATGCAATTTCTCAATAACCCGATGCAGCCAACTAAAATCGTATTTTCCTTCTTGGGGTTCCATGCGGCTCCACGCAAATTCACCTATGCGCATCACATTCATATTCAGTTCTTTCATTAACTGAATATCCTTGTCAATTTCCGACTCCGGCCAAACTTCAGGGTAATAAGCTGCGCCATAGTAAAGTTGCTGAGAGCCTATAAATCCTTTATTGACAGAAATACCATCCGTAATAATAATAAAAAGGAAGAGGAAAATTAAAAGAAAATTGGATATAAACCTGTTAGTCATATTGCGTGTTAATTTATAACTTGGAAGTAAACAAATAATTCCTTCGACAATCTAAAGTTAGTCATATTGCGTGTTAATTTATAACCCTGACGAAAAAATAAATATCCTACCTTAAATACACGAGAAATAATTATTCGAATTAAGCAAGCAAGAAAATTGGCGATTAATTTTAATAGGTGTCAAGTCTCACAAGGTTGTTGATGAAAAATTGGATTTTGAGTTGGGTTTAAAAGTATCATTTTACTAAAGTTTCGCATTTCAGAAAAAAAAGTAACATATTTTAGCTGATATCTCATTAAAAATGAGTATATTAGCTGTATAATTACAAAAACAGAAAAATATGCTACCGGACAAAATTAAGGAAAAAATTTCTGAAATTGGAACAGATTTCAATGAAACCCACATGTATTACATACACAAACACGAATGAATATACAGACCCGTGGTTCCATCAGACCTTTAAAAATAAATTATATTCTGATGAAAACGGCTATGTTATAAGCGCTGTTGTTTTTGTTTTAGATTTAGCCAATCACGATGATTTTAGGCGTATAGGTCAAAAAGTAGGCTGTTTTTTAGAACATTTCTGTCTACTTTTTGACCCATAAGTCTGATTTTACTATGAATCTGCTTAAAAACAACGAAATTATAGCAATTAATCATGATACACTATCTATTAAGGCAGGCCAGTCGAATTTACGTCGATAATAATGCCCAGATTTGGGTAAAACAGCTATCCTCTAACCGCAAAGCGTTAGCTATCCACAATATGTCGAATGATGAACGACTGATCGATATCAGTTTTACTGAACTTGGACTAAATGCTGTAACAAGATACTGTGACGTGTGGAAGCAAGTGAACGAACGGATTAAAAATAAAAGAATAAGTTTTGATATTCCTCGTCGTGGAGTTCAGTTGATGACTGTAAAATAATAAATTATCACAATAAATTAACACAATGAAAAACAAGTTTATTCTTTCACTGATTTTTTGTCCGCAACTGATCGTGTTGAGTTTAGTTGCTCAAACCCATCCCCGACTGTTTTTCTCAGAATCAGATCATGCTTTTTATGCCCAAAAAGCAACAACCGAGGTTGGAGCTGAAATGATAACTGAATTGCAAAACCAGGTAGCTTTGCAAAAAGTTACAGCCGATACTACGGCTGTGGGAGCTAAAAGTCAGCTTGCGGCACTTTCAGCATTTTTGTATTGGGTAACAAAAGACGATTCGTATGCTCAGGATGCGTTGTTTTATGTCAAAAAGGTTTTGGCTGATAACGACGAAAAATGGGCCGACACTAAATTGAAAGGTCTTACTTCGTATAATATGGGATATCAGGTTGCTATCGCTTACGATTGGTGTTACAATGCCGCAAGCTGGTTAAACGAACGAACTTTAATCTCCCAAAAAATAAAATCGATGGCTGACATGATAGCTACCAACGGTGGTACGGAGCAAAACACAGCTAAAGCCAGCAACTGGCAGGGAATAAGGGCTGCATCATCGTTGGTTTGTTACTTAGCAACAGATGAAAGTTATAGTTCATCTAATTTTAACAATATGAATAAAAAATTAACTGATTATATTAAGGATAATTATGGCGATTCAGTGATGAGTGCCGGTTGGAATATCGAAGGGTTGGGTTACACTTATTATCCGGTAGGTGGGTTTATTGGTCCGGCCGGAATCGCACTCGAACGCTACAAGAAAGAACTGGGGCTTCGCAAATATCCTGCTTTTGTAAATACGTATTGGTCGATTTATGCTTCTAACTCCACCGCATTGAATTTGTTGGATTTTGGAAGTTTTCACCCCGACTTTGGCGATGATAACCCGCACGTTTCCGGCGAAGGAGTTTTCGGACAGTCATTTTACTATTTACCCCCTGAAATGCAGCAGGCAGCTAAATATTGGTACGACAAATCAATTGGGGCCGTACGGGCTAAATACAAATACGATGGATATCGGCTAGGTACGGTTTGGTCGTTTTTATATTATCCGCTGGATGGAATTACTTCCGATCCTAATTCGCTTGCATCGGTTCAGGCTCTTCATCAGGATGCAACAACAGGAAATGGCTACTATCTTTTTCGAAATAAATACGAGAATGCCACCGACTTAATAGCGCAAATGTACCTTAAGTTTCGTGGAAACAAAGGTCATAGCGGACCTGATGCCTTAACTTTTCGCATAATTGGAAATGGAGCCGCTTGGGCTATTGGTGGCGGACGTTATGGTCCGAAAGTTTCAACAACTATTAATCAGGATGTTTATGCTCATTTAATGAATACCGTTTATCCAAACGAACCATTACAGGCTAAAATAGGGAGTGATGGTTGTACTACAAACTGTTCTACGAATGGAAACAGCGGACAGCTCATTGGCAATCCGCTACTTAAACCCGATGGTTCGGGTCATGTGATTGCTCGTATGGATGCCAATAATGTGTGGGCTTTGAACCATAAACGGTGGTTTGTGGCCGATTACGATTCATTAAAAACGCAGTCTAAAGCGCTTTATATCGTGGCCGATTCAAGCCAGAATGGAAAATACTGGCAAATGATTACAGCAGTTGAAAATATGGTTACTTTCAATCAGGATTCGTTTTTGATAACTGCCCCTAATGGGGTTACGATGCGTGGATTAGTATTGTATGCCGATGGGCAAACACCGGTTTTTAAAACCGGAACAACACCTCGTGGTTCAAATTATGGCAATGCCACCAATTCGAAGTTTATTACTGTATTACGGAACAATGCGAAATTTATTGTTGTGCTTACAGTGGCCGATGTCGGCAAAAAACATCCGTTTATTCAACTTTCAAACGGTGCCTTTTTACAGCATTCGGTAGTTTCGGTTAATGGACACTCCTATAAACTGGAAGCTGATAATGTCCTTTACGATAATCAGGTACAGGTTTCATTACCAAACGCTTCATGGAGTATTAAACCACTTTCGGGTATAGCACCCCTTAATGTTAAATTCGATGCGCGCAGTTCGTTGTCATTCTCAGGTCGTGGTACCACTGTTAAAATAAGCCCAGATAATAATCAACATTACGTACAGCAACAGTTAGATTATACCTACACGAATCCTGGAACATATATTGCCAGTCTTGAAGTGTCAGATAACTTGAGCTATACAACCCGCAGATATGCCTATATTTTAGTGGGTGAAGGTACAACTTCTACCGATTTGAAGCAAATGGAGCAAAACAGTTTTACCTGGTATATTTCCAATGAATTATTATCAATTAGTTTAAACGATAATCATAATTATTCAAAAATAGAATTATTTGATATTGCAGGACGAATGTTGTATCAGTCTGCCATTTATTCGAACAATCCGGTTGTAAATTTAACCCATTACAAAGCAGGAATTTTCATTGTTCGATTATCGGGTAATCAACGGAACAGTACCTATAAAGTGATAAAACAATGATAAAACGGATATTATACTTTGCCTGTTTGATAGCGATGCCTTTGCATGCCGGTTATCAATTCAAGTCAACGCAAAAAGCCATTGATGCACTGCAAATTGCGGCATCGGAATATAAGCTTTTAGTGGCTTCGTTACCTGACAGCACGAGCTTTCCGCGTCGCACCAAATCAGCCACCGACGAAACGTTGGTAAAAGTAAGTGCCGGAGACTGGACCAGTGGATTCTTTCCTGGTGCTCTGTGGTACTTGTATCAGTTTACAAGTGATGACTTTTTTCTGCACAATGCACTGCGTTGGACCGGTCATATAAAAACGCAAACAAAAAATACAGGTGCCGGACATGATTTAGGCTTTATTTTCAATTGCTCTTTTGGCAATGCCTACCGCATTTACGGGCACCCCGATTATCCGGCAGTAATGCTCGAAGCCGGCAAAACACTTTCCGACAGATTTTCGACGATAGTAGGTTGTACCAAATCATGGAATTCAGGAAGCTGGCCTTCGTATTCTAATAATGTGGGTTCGTGGAAGTTTCCCGTTATTATAGACAATATGATGAATCTGGAATTGTTGCTCAAAATGACGCAGTTCAACAACGATAGTTTATATCTCCGTCAAGCTTTGCAACATGCTTCAACCACTACAGTAGCACATATCCGTCCCGATTCTTCTACCTATCATGTTGTCGATTTCGATCCACTGACCGGAAATATTCTGGCTCGTGGTACACGTCAGGGTTTTTCCGATGCTTCGTGTTGGTCGCGCGGTCAGGCTTGGGGAATTTATGGTTTTTCGATGATGTATAAATATAGCAAAGATACTGCACACTTAAATACAAGCAAAAGATTATTAGGTTATTATCTAAAAAACAAACCTGCCGACCATATTCCTTTTTGGGATTATCAGGCGCCGGACTTACCGAATACCTACCACGATGCATCGGCAGCATCCATAACCTGTGCTGCGCTTATCGATTTGTATAATTCCACATCGGATACAGCTTATTTGGTTTATGCCGAACAAATTATAGACGAACTGACAAAACCATTTTATATGAACACCAACAGTACCAATGCCCATTTGTTGCTCCGTCATTCCACCGGAGGTACCAATGGCTACGAAGCAGATGTGGCGCAAACTTATTCCGATTATTATTTTATCGAAGCATTAGTAAAATATTTACAATTAAATCCTGACTTTGAATTTCCCAATTTACCGCCGCGTTTGCATAAAACAAATTTGCCCGATGCTATTGAAAATCAACCTTATTCAGCAAATTTAGAAGCTTTTGATTTTGAAGGTGGTAATTTGATTTTTTCGTCCAATAATTTGCCACAGGGCTGGAGTTTAACGACTGATGGAGAACTTTCAGCAACGCCTTCCACTGTCGGAAACATTACTTTAGATGTGTTGGTAAGCGATGGAAAATTGGCCACACCGGCAAAAGTGAAACTTGCTGTCAAAACAGCAACCACAGCAATTTCTTCATCGCAAAATGAAAATATCATCTGCAATAGATGTGGAAATGTTTTGATAATCACAAACAGAGATTCGCAAAAACTTAAAATTGAGATATTTACCTTAACTGGAATAAAAATAATTGAAAATGATCTAATCCAAGATACGAAAACTATTACGCTGCCTGAAATTTTCAAACATCAATTTTTGATAGTGAAAGTTAGCGGTGAAGATAAAATGCTTTTAAGGAAGTTGATTTAGTTTTTCGTCTCTTTTATTGATAAAATCAAATTATGCTTTTTATAATATTATGCGTTACACTTTTCTTGCAGTTGTTCTTATTTTATGTTTCTCATTATCAGCACAGATTCCCGAAAAAACAACCGTTCAACCAACTCCTGTCCAACAAGCATGGATGGATTTGGGCTTTGGTATGTTTATTCACTTTGGTATAAATACTTATTACGATAAAGAATGGAGCGACGGTACACTCGACCTAAAAGCATTTAACCCGAAAGAACTCGATACCGACCAGTGGTGTGCTACGGCTAAAGCTGCAGGCATGAAATACATTGTGATTGTAACCAAACACCACGACGGATTTTGTTTGTGGCCAACAAAATATACCAAATATTCAGTTAAATACACCCCTTACAAAAAAGATGTATTGCGAAAAGTGGTTCATTCTGCGCGAAAATACGGACTGAAAGTGGGACTTTATTACTCGCTTTGGGATAGAAATAACAAACTGCACGATACCAACGAGGCGGCCTATTTCGAATTTATGAAAAACCAAATCCATGAACTTCTCACAAATTATGGAGAAATATGCGAAATTTGGTTTGATGGTTTCTGGAAAAAACAGCAAAGCGGTTGGGAAAAACCAATAACCGACGAAACCGGGGAAAAAGTGCTTGCCGGTGAGAAATCGCACGAACGCGATCTGAAATTTATACAGGCATGGCGTAACGAAGGTACTTACCGCTGGCAAATGGATCATTTGTATCAGTATATCAAACAGTTGCAGCCGAACTGTATGGTTATGAATAACAGTACTACCGCTTATCCGGGAGTTCCGCTACATCCGGTAGATGTGCGTAGTGGCGAGAAGTATAAAGAATACAACCCTTACGACCAAAAAATCTGGAACTGGTTGGGAAAGGAAATATATCTGCCTATGCAAATTGAAACAACCATGTCGGTACGCGGAAATGCTGAATTTCCTTCAGGAAACTGGTTTTGGCATGCCAATGATACCTCTGTAATGAGCGTTGATCAGATACGTAATCAATTAGAAATAGCCCGTAAAATGAATGCTAATTTTTTGCTCAATGTAGGTCCTATGTCAAACGGGAAACTGCGTCCGCAGGATGTGGAGGTGCTGGGTAAATTGATCAATCCTTAAGTGTGTTAAATAAATATTTGATATTTCCAATGTTTAGGGATTATGTTGCGAAATTTCGTCAGGTATTTATCAGTTGTGCGTTAATTTTGAGAATATTTTTGTAATCATCTAATATTAAATACATTATAAGCGATCTTTGATTTTACGACTTGATTTGAAAAGTAATAATTTTGCGGTTTTTTATCTATTAATCACAAAATTATTATGTATTCAGGTAAATATGTGTTTGCACAAGTGTTGGAATTTGTGAACAAATATGAGTTCAACAAATGCGTAAAGCGTTGCAAGGGAGATTATCACATTCATCAACTGAACTGTTGGAATCATTTTACCCAGTTACTTTTTGGTCAAATGACCTCTTTGGAATCGCTTCGCTCCATTTGTCTGTGCCTGAAAGCGCATAAAGGTAAACTTTATCACTTGGGTATTAAGAAGTACGTTGACTACACAACTTTTTCGCGTGCCAACGAGCAGTGAGACTGGCGGATTTTTGCCGATTTCGGTAATTATTAAACCTTGTTCGTCCCCTTTATGCTGATTTTCCTGTTCCGGGCATTGATATTGAAAACGAGATATTTGCACTTGACTCAACAACCATATCGGTAAGCATCAATCTTTTTACCTGGGCAGAAGGCAAATATTTACGCGGAGCCGTAAAAATGCATACACTGCTCGACTTGCGTGGGAGCATACCGAAATTTATCCTGATTACAGACGGGAAATATCACTACAGCAATGCGCTGGATGTAATTCCATTTTATGTGATGGACAAGGCTTATGGCGATTTCGAGGCCTTGTTTGGTATAAATACTGCAGGTGCATTTTTTGTCACACGGGCAAAATCCACCTTAAGGTATAGCATTGTTGAGCAGAACTTTATATTGATCAAACGACCGGATTGAGAACTGACAGGATAATAGAACTTACTGTTCCAAAGTCGAAACGCTCTTATCCCGAAAAACTTCGTCTTGTTGAATTTTACGACAGCGAAAACGACGAATTACTGCTGTTTTTGACTAATAATTTTGATATATTTTCCCTTGAAGAGACATATTTGTACAAAAATCGTTGGCAAATTGAAGTGTTTTTCAAATGGATAAAGCAAAATCTAACAGTCAAAAAACTTTGGGGGCATTCTCCAAATGCTGTCAAGATACACTTGTGGACGGCAATTTGTACTCATCTGATTGTTGCATATATCAAACACTTGACAAAAGTTTCGCTTTCAATTTATGAAACCCACATGTATTGCATACACAAACACGAATGAATAAAATATTCAGACATGTGGTTCTATCAGACCTTTAAAAATAAATTATATTCTGATGAAATTATGCAGATTTAGCGTGTTTCGGCTTTTGACAAAACACCCATTTCTCAATTGTTAAGTGAAAATATACCTAATCAAGTCAATCAAAATGTTAAAGATCGATTATCTTTATTTTGTTAAAACGTTTAACACATTAACGCACCAGTAGTAAGTGAATATTTGTTAATAAATTTTTTGTTTCCTTTATGAAAAAATTATTATTGTTTTTATTGTTTTCAGTTACTGTTTTTACAGTACATGCTTATCCTGTACGTCTTACGGCAACTTATTTTGGTGGGAGTGGAAACGAAATTTTACACGATGTGGCTTTTGCCGACGATGGAACGTTGATTGTAATAGGTACTACAGATAATACGTCTGCCCTCACCGTTCCAGGCAATATTCCTACATATCTTTTCGGGAACGACAATCCATCTTCACTCGAATCGGCTTATATTCTACGACTTTCGAATAATGGACAGCAAATTCTGAGCTTTTCGCGCTTTGCCACTGGCAGTATTAAAATAAAAGACTTGCGACTTGCTGTTACCGAAAACGGAATCTATATAGTTGCTGTCGGATACAGTGCTTTTGCTCAATTACCCGGTTTTGATGGTAAGATTGACAGCGCTCCGGGTTCAAAGCCTGCCATTGTTCGGGTTTCTTTAGATGGTTCTCAAATTCTGAATGCTACATATCTGGGTGGAGGCGATTCAGATCGGGATGTGAATGATATTGATGTTTTTCCAAACGGAGATTTGTGCGTTAATCACGATAAAAATGGCGATTGGGCCGATTTCCTTTCACGAATTAAGCCCGACTTGTCGGGTTTTGTGTGGACCCGCACATTCGATGTTTGGTGTGGATCTGCCCGTACCAATGCCATAACTGTAAGTCCGCAGGGCGATTTGGTATATGTGGGAGGTTACGGAATGGGCAATACAGGCCTTGAACCTTATAAAGATCCTTATCTTTTTTCATTCAACGGATCCGATGGCTCGCAAAACTGGAAAAGAGGCAGTAATTCAAAGGATTATGGTGTTTTTAATTTTCCTCAGGCTGCCATTGGTGCCAACCGGCTTATTTCCGATTCGCAGGTGAATGCATTGGGAACCGATTCGCTCGGAAATATCTTGATGATAGGATATTCCGATGGAGGTGCTACTGTTTTTCAATATGACCCTTGGTATGGTGGTTACTACAATACAACCGGGGCACCTGTTCCAGCGGGGATTTCCGATGGCGATAGTTTTGCCGGATTTAGTGGTGCTACATCGGCAAGTACTATCGGACTTATGAATAAAAACGGGGAATGGATACGAATGCATGCCATTAAGCCATACAATACATGGAACAGATGGTATGGCGTGACTCGCGGATACAACGGAGCAATCTTTTATACAGGACGGACTTCGGGTATACCTGACGTAGAGCCATGGGAGAGTGGTGGTTCCAATGGGGTGTTGATGAAAGTGGTTTATGACCCTATATTAGGAACCCAACGAAAATTTGTAACACATCCTGCGGGTGTGGATGCCATGAATAAAGTAGCGCGAGACAGGAATACCTATCGGTATGCAGCAGTTGGTACAGCTACAACTGCATCAGTCTTTTGTGTCGATCCATTTCAAAATACTTTCGGAGGTGGTAATGATGGATACATTGTCGTATTTGATGATAACGATAAAGAGATTGATGCGGAAGAAATTATTACTACCGAAGACACAAACATTCGAATGGGAGATGCTGCCAAGACCTTTGGTACTGCCGCAACCTTATTAGTGAAACGACAGGATGACCGACCTGCCAATACTTCCAAAGCATATTTTAAATTCAATTTGCAAGATATACAAAAACCAATTAAAGATGCACGTCTATTGCTTTATAAATCAGGAAAATATGATAATGGAAAGGCCATTGTATATGCATTGAAAAAAGGTTTCGACAATTGGAGTGAAACAACGCTTACGTGGAACAATTCTTCGGCATTTGGGAATGATATTACATCTGCGTGGAGTATGGATAAAACCAAAACTGACTCACTGGGAATTTTCCAAATTAATAAGACAAATACCTCCGAAAAAGTAGTTTATCAGGGAACAGATTTTACAAATTACATCGAAACAAGAAGACTTGCCGGCGATGCTTCAATTACATTTGTGTTGACTACACAATGGGTAAATTCTAACGGCGACCCTGTGATTCAACCGGCTTCTAAAGAATCAACAGGAGTTCTGAAGCCTACATTGCAGCTAATTTACGATCGAAATGCCTCCATTCCTGAATCAATGCGTTTATGGCCGGAGAATATAACACTGCTACCCAACGTTTCGCGAAAATTTTATGCCAATCTTTTTGATCAATATGGTTCGATTATGAATAAGCCGGTTACTTTTTCGGTAAATAATGGAGGAACAATTTCGAACGATGGCGTTTTTCAGGCTTCAGCTCCGGGAATTTATACAATTACAGCTCAAAGCGAAGGTATAACTGCTACAACAACTGTAATTATTGGCACCCCGACACAAATAAATGGTATTCAAAGTGCAGGTTTTAAAGTATTTGCAGATAAAAATATCATTCGGATTTTTGCTTCCGACAATCAACAATTTAGTGTAAATGTGTACGCTCTGAATGGGCATTTGATACAAAAATCAGCAAAAACATGCAATTATTACCAATTCAAACTGAATTGTGTTGCTGGAGTATATATCGTTCAAATTGTAACAACGCAAGATGTGGTTACACAAAAAGTAGTGATTAAATAGTTTCTATACACAGGCAATTTAAGGTTTATGATTTCATTCAGAAAAATATTAACATTGCTTTTCTATGGCCTTAGCAGTTTGCTATTGCTATCTCAAAATCCGGTTGCTGAATTTTACGGCAATGGAAATTATCCGGTATGGACGGACAATATTCGTTGGACAAATCAAATCAACATGCAAACATACGATTTTGGTAAAGCCGGATTAAAACTGCCTGCTACCGATTTTCAGAAATTTGAATTTGCGCGTGATATATTGTACCAACAGGGTGGCGGCGTTTTGTATTATCCTGCCGGCAGTTACGATTTTACAAATGTTCCTGAAAATATCTCGGATGGTGAAGCGGGCAGGGGCTTAATGCTTCGGAGTGGTGTAGTGATTTTGGGCGAAAAACCAACAGCCGACAATGCCATTTTGGGAACGTTGCAACCGCTCACAAAATTCATTTTTAAAACAAAAAAAATAAAGGATATCAATAACAATGACCGCTCCATTCCGGTAAACTGGAATATAGTAGGCTGCATTCCTTCAGGTTCTGAAACGCTTAAAGACATAACGAACATTGGAATTCTTTGGGTAGAACTCAATGGTGGTGTAGTTTATTTTGGTGCTGAATATCCATTTTCATCATCGTATAGCGGTGGTTTGGGTTGGTACAGCACCAAAGCTTCGAAAGGCGAATGGAAAACCCGTGTCCCTGATGGCACACATCCATTCGATGCTTTTGCGGCTGCCAACGGAAGTTTTGTGGGTGTAGGTGCAGGCCGGATTGTGATGGGTTGTGTGATTAAAAACGCGGTTGTCGGCAATCATAACATTATACAGTATGCCAAAGAAAAATACGATAGTATTGCTCAGTCCACTTATCCTTATAAATTCGGTGCGCGTATTGGCGTGTATGGAAGCAATACTTTTGTTGCTAATAACTATCTGCCTAAACCAGATAGTTGTTTTAAATATTACCAAACCACAGCCATTACGCAGCAGGATAAATGCAATCAGGCGTTTGGCAATCACCGAAAAACGTTGATTTATGATTATGGAAAAGCCATCGGTTTGGACGTCAACAAAGGTTTTCTGAATCCGTTCAGCAATACACTTCAGGGTTATTTGGCCGAAAATGTAATTATTCAGGATAATAATGTGTATAATCACGGCAACAAGGGGTTCGAAATTTCGGGAAATTGGTTTTTGGTTCGCAATAATAAAAATGTCCGCGATTATCTGCAGGAAGGCGCTGACCGCTATGGGTTGGGTCCCGGTTGGGAACTTACGCTCGATGGCTTTTACGAAAGTTTACCCGGAGGAAATGGTTGCTTGTCCGATAATCTCTCGCGTGCTTTCGATATGGCAGGAAAAAACGGATGGATTGACAACAATTTTTACAACAATACAGGCTCCAATCCCGGTAACGATGGCGAAGGGATACTCTGGCAAGCGCATGGCGGAATGAACAGTATCTGGTCGTTTGCCATTACAAACAACAACGGTACTTCGGGTTATATGGCGGGGTACGATGTCTCGCACGAAGGTTCGTTGTGGGCATGGAACATCACCACCAATATCGGCAACTTCAAAGCCGGCGCTATGACTGATGTAGCCATTGTCAGCAATACCGGAAATGTGGTAACTACCGGTAACGATGTGCTTACAACTTGCCCAACCAATTCACCAGCAGCTCCGGCAGCTCCTGTTGTGGCTTTCGAAGCTGAAAAAAAGTACGTAACCATTTCGTGGGCCGATGCTTCGACCAACGAAATCGGCTTCCGTATCGACCGCAAAGACGGGACAGGCGAATGGAAAACGATTGTTTTTCGACCACGTAAAAGTGCCGGTAGTACATTCAATGAACAGATCTGGCGCGATTACCTGTATCCGAAAAATATAAACTTCCAATACCGTGTTGTGGCAATTGATTGTAATAACAACAATGCGGGCGCTTCACCCGCATCGGTAATCCTGAACTCGGGTTCAACCACAAATCTCATTGATTTTTCAAACACTGAATTTAAAATTCTCAGGGATAAAATTGTTTTCAACTCCATTGAAAATCAACCATATATAACCATTTCAGATACTTCGGGAAAAATACTTGTCAGACAGGAAATAAAAAAGAACATTTTTTCTTTTCAAAATTTAGCCTCAGGTATTTATCTTCTTATATTTCAATCAGATATAAAAACTATAACAACAAAAATTGTACGTTAATGAAACGATATTTTATAGGAATAATTCTGCTGTTTCTTTGTAAATTTGGTTATTCGCAAACCGATAGTATTGTGCCTCAACTTCCACGCCCACTTGCAGCATGGGAGTCGGGTTATCAGCAACGCATAAATCTCATGTGGGGGACACGAATTCCATCGTACAACCCCAATCCTTCGAATGGAAATGTTGACAGTGGAAAATCGGAGTGGTCAAAATTATTAGCTAAAATGGCCTGGCCAGTTACAAACTCAAGTGCAACAACCCTTAAATCATTTATCGCTACCGGACGCAATATGGTAAACGGTACAAATGTAGGTAGTTTTAATTCCCCTTTCAGCTGTGCCGGATATGCCATGTATTATTTCCGTTGGAAAGATGAAATTGCCGCAAATGATCCAACTCAGGTAGATTTGATTTACTCGGATGTTAAAAGTATGTTTCATCTACTTATGAGAACTGATCATGTTTTCGATCCTTGTTGTGGTTACAATGCTGCCGGTGGAAAAGAATTTAATTCCGAAAATTTTCATTGGATGATGCGTGCTGCCGGTTATTTGTTTTCGCATGAGTTACACAATAAAACCGTTGGTTCGAAAACGCTGGACATGACTAATCTCGATTTGTCTTCGAATGGTATATTACTTCACACAGGTGTAAGTTCTCCTTTAACCAAAACGATATATCCAACCAATGTAAACGCCATTGCCTATTTCGATGGATTTTTAAAAAATCTGACGCGTGCGTTGTACAATGCAGGGCGTTTGGAATGGAACTCAAACAATTATTTTGGTCATACGCTTAATCCGTTGTTAACTATTTACGAAGGTGCAGAAAAATGCAACGACCCCAATGGGTCCGAAAATAAGAAACGTGCGCAGGCCTGTTTGGATTGGATGATGCTCGAAGCAGCCATTCATTTTGTGGATGGAGCGCAGGTGGCCGCCGATGCCAGAGCCAAGACAGGATCATTTGTTCCCTTCAAAGGTTCGTATTATCAATATACCATTCCTTATTTTACAGATTCAAATTTTAAACTTTCGTGTTCCGACCAATTGTTGGCAACAAAAGATCCTACCGAAATGGAAATAGGATTTCAACTGAGTTCTTCGTATCGTCCACCTCAAATAATTATAGATATTGCTCAGCGCAATTTTTCTTTACCGGTTGAAATACAAAGTGCAAAACCTTTTTACCACATCGATCATGGGCGCTATTTTAACATCGATGGTACTATCAATGGCGAGTTTCCATACAATGCATGGAACGGAACCGGGAAAGGTCGTCGTTTTGAATTTGAAACCACCTGGATCGACAAAAATGTAACCATGGCAAGTGCGGCAGTTGGTCGTCCGGATGGAGCAATGGGAACTTTTTCGGAACAATGTATGTGGCGCATTGGCGTAAAGGGACAGCAAAACGGCGCACGAATGTTATCGGGAAATGGCGGAGCACAAACAACCACAGCGGGCCGTTCGCCACAGCACGAAATAGGTCAGTTCCGCAACATGATGATACAAATGGTGAAACACAGCAATGCTAATCTGAATAAAATCTGGTTGGTTATTCCCGATTCGTTGAAACAATTTGAAACCACCGGTGAAGCCGATTTTTGGGATGTGCAAAAATACAAGTGGATTGACAATGATTTGTATTTGCAGTTGCGTCCCGATGTTTTTTTAGCTGTAAAACCCTATCCTCAGCCTGTTGAAATTACTAAAGCAACTTCCGGCGAAGCTAATACACATACACAACTTTCTTTTCGCTGGGAGGCAAATCAGTTGGGTTGTTTGGTTTTCGAACTGGCTACCGATAACGATTACACTGATTTTAATGCTTTTGTAACTGCCGTTCAAGCCAAAAATATTTCAGAAATAGATGCCAATACACTTTCATACACTTCTCCTAATAATAATACTATAAAAATGGAATATGTTGCTCCTGGAAGTTTTGAAATGACACCATTTACCTTCGATACTCCCGTGCCAAATCCGTTTTCTCCTGCTGGTTCGTATCCCAAAGTGTGGGGAAATAATCAGTATATTGACTACCAAACATGGGATTCGTACCGTACGGTTTACGGACAAAATATCGTCAATCAGGCATGGGGAAGTGGTGTATTGGAATTAAATGCCGGAGGTTCTAAATCACGCACTACCATCGATCCAGTAACGGCAGAAGTGAAATTTGAAATTGAGAAAAAAAAGACCGCTTCAGCTTTTAGTGTACTGAATGGTGAAAATACTTTGAAAATTTTTCCAAATCCATTTAGCAATTCATTTCGGATTAAAAATATTGGTGAAAATATCTTCGTGAAAATGGTTGATTTACAAGGGAAAAATGTTCCACTTTTAACTCAAAATGATCTGATAACTCCTGTGGGATGCAACTCCGGAATTTATATTCTCAGAATTACGAATGGACAAGAAAGTCAGAATTTTAAATTAATTAAATTATAATATTATGAAAAAGACATTTTTTTTCAGCATTTTATTGGTTTTTTGTTTCCATATTAGTTTTGCATCGAACCCTGTTCGCAGCTTGTTTCCTAACGCACCTTTATGGACAGATTCGCTCAACTGGGATACACAGCTTACGATTACTGATTTTGTACAGTCCGGCGAAACTACCGTCGATTCAGCTTTAGTCCGTGCCTTCCGCCAACTTGGAACGGGCGGAGGAGTAGTGTATTTTCCCGCTGGCGAATATCAGTTTTCTGATAATGTTTCGCTGCCTTCGAAAGTGATTCTGAAGGGGGATGCTCCCATAAATACCGATGCTCGTCTCAATAATTTTGCACCACCATCACGGTTGGTTTTCCCAAAATACATCCCTGTTTTCGAAGGTAACGGTACACCAAATTCCACAGCTTTTAAATCAATTACCACATCTGTTACTGTTACAAATTGTGGTTTGGTCAATCTCGATATTAATCGTGGTCGCATATCATTAGGAAATAATACGAGCGAGCGGGTGTTGGTTTTTGGTGTGCGTCAAAATAATATTGCACAACCTGATCCTGGTGTCCCCGATATGACTTATATGAACGGATGGCAACGTTTTTCATATCGGCATACCCGTAATATTTCGGTATCTGCCAAACGAGCGGCTGCTATAATAAATTGCAGGATTAACGACTTGACAAACAATACTATTCATCCGATAGAGGATGATAGTTACGATCAGCCCGGATACATAATTAAGGGAAGTTTTGTGGCCAAAAAAGGAGCTGACCCATCGACTGCCGAGGATGATCCGGGATCGATTAGTTCTTCAGGACAAACTACCATGAAGTATGGTGACCGTATTAAATTCAATTATTTAGATCACTATGGTATTCACATATCAGGAGCCCGTATGAATCCTGCTGTCAATCCCGTGCCAATTAATCAGGAAATATTGCTCGAAAACAACTGGGTGCTTACTACTATGCGTGTAAGTTATTTTATTGAAGGTATCGGTGCAATTGCCCGCGGTAATGTGAAAGTTGATAAAACCGGAAAAATTGGCTGGATTCATCCTTCGGGTAAATCCCTGAATTCCAATAATGCCGCAACTTTCGAAAACAGAGGTTTAAATTTTGCCGGAGAAAATATTATCATTGAAAATAATGATTTTGATGTTCAGCGTCATCACTTTGTGAGTGGCTACAGCTCGGTGGATGGTGAAGGCATTCTTATTCAGTGGCAGGATCCATGGGGCTTCGATACCAATAATCCGGCAAGTGGTGCTAATACCCGCATGTACGATGTAAATATTCGAAATAACAGAATAAATTCATACATAGGAATTTACGATGTTCAAGTGCCAATAAGTAATTTACATATTACTGGAAATAATTTGTTAGGTAAAGGTAATGTGCGGGTGTTTAAAAAAGAACAAACCTATCGTGTTGATAATTTATACATCGAAAACAATGTGAATATTACCGGCATCGATGTTGGAAATAAAGTTACTAAAAATGAGTATGCTATGCCCGGTTCAAACATTTATATCCGTAATAATTCACTTGTTGTTTCGGGTGGCAGTATTTTATTTCCATATCAATCTATAGTTTCTGGAAATGTAAATGTTTCTTCGCTTTCGGAATATACTACACCTCAGGCGTTACCAAAAGTGCAGTTGCCTTATCACGGAGCTTATAATGTAAGCGATACAGCTTCGTTGAAATTAGAGTTTTCGCATCCAATTGAAGCCGTAAATCTTGGTGGAATTTATTTACAATCTAATCTGTCGGGACAAAAGAAATTTCTTTCGTCCACCATAAACGATAAAACCCTGAATATTCTGAATCAGGATGGATTTTCCGATAATATGTCAACATACACCGTAGTTGTACCTGCCGGAGCTGTAAAACTTTCCGGTACGGATATTCAAAATGATTCTATTGGTTGGACTTTTAGGGCCGATGCTGTTGACCTGAATACAGGTCTGCTGATTAACGGAACAGAAAGTCTGCATTTTTATCCAAATCCGGCTGATGATTATATTCAATTGTCAGGAACGGGACTTCGAAAAGTTCAACTCCGTATTTTTAGTATTAATGGTCAATTGCTTTTTGAAAAGCAGATGGTTGACAATGATAAAATATCTCTTACCTCACTTGCTAAGGGTCTGTATTTTGTTTCAATCAATGATAATCCGGCTAAACTGATAAAAAAATAATAGGGAAAAATATTTTTCTATAAGGAAAACAGCTCTTTTTCTCGTCAATATAATGTTTAAAAATATTCTCAATTCATAATGTTTGATTTCAAAAAAACTTTTTTACTGTTGATAATGATTGGACTTCATGTAATAAATTTACATGCAGCCGATTATGAGAGTGAATTTAAATACCGTGCACAAAAAATTATCAACTATGTAGCCGACGATTATAAATGGGATGCTTCCGGTTGGTACAACTGCAATAATCCTTCCGACTATGGCAAATACAACTGGCCTATCGTGGTTGCATCGTTTCAAAAATACGGCATTAACAACCCTAAAGGGAATCAATATCTTACACATTTCAACACAGAAAGCTGCATTTATAACCGCTTTCATTTTAATCTAGTTGGAGAAACTTATATTTTTACGCATTTTTGGGATGCTCCTTCGGTTAAATCGAACATAAAGGATTATCTGACTGCAGCGTGGAACCGTACAGACAGTTATAATTTATTTACATCAGAAGGAACGGAAAACCATCTGGCAATGACCCGAACAGCTGCATATTTGTATGCCCAGATAGCAAAAGACAGTTTCCCGAATGATTTCCCTAATGCAGCACAAAAATTAGCAGAAATGAAAAGTTGGTTAATGGATTGGGCAGCAATGCTTTACACAAGCGGTCCCGGTGAATGGAACTCGAGCACATATTTGCCTTTCAGTATTACAGGTTGGCTGGCACTTTACGATGGAGCAAAAGACCCTGATGTGCGTTTGGTGGCTCGTGCTGTCCTCGATTATTATGCAGCTGAAGTAGCGCTCCATTATACTCAGGGAATTACCGGAGGTTATGAGTCACGTAATAGTTCGGGGTACGAGAGTGTGGTTACCTATGGCGATTATGTGGGTTGGTTGTGGTTTGGCGAGAGTCCCAAAAAGATAACCTTCACTCCTGGTTCGCAAAATAACGAAGCTGCTGTAGCTGTTTATGCTGCAGCATCCACTTACCGTCCGCCTATGGCTGTTGTAAAGTTAGCTTCTAAAGCCGATATTCTGAATTCTATGTATTACAACAGCAAAGGTGAATACCTGCTTAACAATCCTGGCGCTATTAAACAAACCTTTTATGTGGGTAAAACATTTACCTTAGGAGCAGCTTATTTGCCTTATGGAGGCTTTACGGGGGGTGATACGCAATTCCAAATGTGGAAATTTGTCGGAAAAGTTGCTCCCGATACTACTATTACTGCAAAAACAGCCAATGTAATTGTTGGATATGGAGGTAAAGAATGGAATAAAGCCCGTGGACGCATGCCCTGGGATCAGGTGGTGCATCATCGCAATGTGCTGATTCAAACCACAAAAGTTCCTGCTAATTTCACTACAATTAAGTCGGAAATTCAATCGATTATCGAAACATGGAAGACTAACTGGGCAACCGATTTCGCCAAACGCTTTCCCGGAGATTCCAAGTCAAATCCGGTAAATATGTCAGTTGACGTGCTCGATGCCAGCTTTTCGTATATGGCTGTCTGGAAGAAAAACGCCACAGTTACCTATGAGCTTACGAATAATATAGCCTATTTTACACTAGATAGTAATTATGTGGCCATTCGTTCTATTGCTCAGGTTGCACCGACAATAACAACTGCCTCTGACAATTATGGAATAAAAGATACTTCTAATAAAGGAGAGTTGTGCGGGTTGGTCCTTGAGGTTGGTTCCAAACGCGATTATGCCTCGCTGGCGGCATTCAAAACTGCTATTGCTACTAACACGACATTGGACAAGAGCCAGATAGGTTCGGGTCGGGTTATTTACAAAAACCTCGATGGAGAAGTTATTTCTATGCAATTCAATAGTAATGGAACATTTACAGAACCCATATATGACTGGGGCTATGGCCCTACAACCCCACAGATTGCTCAAAAGACACCGCCTTTTGTTCAACCACAATGGCCACACGGCGAAGGTTATGGACGGGTCCCAACTTGGAGTGTGAACAATGTGGATGTCTCTACATCTAATTATTTAGCTGTTTATAAAGGAAAAAATTTTGAGTTAAGCAATCGTATTTTGCGAATTTATGCTGGTAAGTTTGATTCTTTACGTGTCGATTTTTCAGGCAATTTGCCTGTGTATTCGACAACTATCTCTAACATTTTCCCTGTTGCAATAAACAGAAATGGAAATATAGAATTGTATCCGAATCCGGCTAAAGAATTAGTAAATGTTGAAGTTAATTCTTCATATATTGGTAGTATTACTATCGAATTGATTGATTTAATGGGGCGTTCGATTTATTTGTTTACTGATGATAAAAAGTCTAATAAACAGGTATATACAATTCCTCTTTCTAAAAAACACAGTGGAATTTATTTTGTTAAATTTAAGGAGGGGCAAAATGTGCTGACAAGAAAAATGCAGATTTACTAATATTAGTCTTATTTAACATTTTGCATTAAGGCTAAAATTCAATTGATTCGTCTTAACATATTATACTTTTAAAAGTAATATATATGAAAAAATGCTACTTTTTTGTTTTTTTGTTCATATTTAGCTACACTGTCATGTTTGGCCAGTGGAATAAAATAAGTATGGAAAAAGCTTCCAGTGGGGGGGTAATAACCCCTGTAACCTATCAGATGGCAGTTGAGGATAATAAACTTTATGTTGCCACTAATGACGGAATTTATGAATCAGCATCGGCCAATGGTGGCGACTGGACTCCCTTTGGGCTTCAGGGAAAGAAAGTATATTTGCTTAATTTTGAAATATTAAAGTTAGCACTTACCATTGAGGCTGCTAGCGATGACGCTACAAAATTTACCCTTCAATTGTATAAATACAATGGCTCCTCATGGGAAAATACCGGATTTAATGCAGCAAAATTAAGCGTTTTTGGAGCTTATCCCGATAATCTTACAAATTTTGCGCAACTACAAAACGGGGATGATGTTGTAATTATTCTCCCTACCTGGGGCAATGGTATCTGGCGTTCACCTGATGGAGGAGACTCGTGGATACAGGTACCTTACGAAGATCACCCCAGTAATGGGTATCAGTTTTATCGGAAAATTCCCGGAGTTTTTTCCTTTCCCGGGAGTAATACCGTTTATGCACTCGACAAAGCTGACTATCGAATGCAATATCTGAGTATTTCAACAGACTTTGGTCAAACGTGGACACACAAGGAAGTTGATAATTTTTTTAATCCATGGGCACTTTACAAGCAGACTATTGATGGTATAGAATATTTGTATTACGGAGGTGAAAATGGAGAAAAAGGTTATTTATATCGTTCGGCTGACGGAGGTAATAGTTGGGACGCATCATTTACATTGGGCGACGGAGGATTGCATAATCGCAGGATGATTGCTGACGAAAGAGGAAAGATATATCTATTATCGGGTAGAGGAGAAGTGTATGTATCTGCCGATAATGGCGATACTTTTCAATCGTTAAATTCAAAAGCTGTAGTGCCGCAGTCAACAGGAACAAACAATTTTTACTATTCCCATTTAATTATTCTGAATCAAAAATTGTATTTGTCGACTATTGCACAGGGAATTTATACATATTCGCTGGCGAATTCGGGCTTACGATCGGACAATTCGGATAAACTGATTATTTCTATAAGCGACGATCAAACTGAATTGATTGTAAGAACAGAAACCGGTTCAAAGATTTCAGTTTACTCGGTTTCAGGTAAATTAATCAAAACAATAATTGCTTCCAATGCTACAAGCAAACTAAATATTGGTGATTTGGGAGCATCGGTGTACCTCGTAAAATCACTTTCAATGAGTGGCGAACTTTCAGTTGGACGTTTTGTGAAAAAATAAGCTTTTTTAAGCTCTATATAAAAATAACAATTTAAATAAATAAAGTCATGAAAAAATTTACATCATTATTTCTTTTTATTTTGTTCGGCTATTTTGTGGCCGATGCAGCTCTTACGTGGCAAAAGTTAGATTTGACAAAAGCCGGAGGTGGTACGATTAATCTTAATATTAGCCGCATGGTTTTAGAGAATGGGAAATTATATGTTGCTACTTACGATGGTATCTGGGTTTCACCATCCGGAAATGGAGGCGATTGGGAGCCTTTCGGACTGCAAGGGCAAAAAGTAATTCGACTGAGTTTCGGAAATGTGAAATTTGCATTGGTAATGGTTACCGCTAGCAATGATCCAACTAAAAATGCAAGTATACTTTATAAGCTAAATGGTTCAACATGGGAACTAACCAATTTTAACCCTGATAGACTTGCCAATGGTAGCCCAAGTTCAGAGTTTACACAAATCAGAGATCAGAACGGCAATGATATAATTCTTTATCCTACTTGGGGTAACGGTATCTTGCGCTCGGAAGATGGTGGAAATACGTGGACAAATTATCCACAAGCCGATACAGAACATGGAAAAGTATATAAAAATGTGTTAGGACTTCATACATTTCCCGGTGACAATATTGTTTATGGTACGGATAAGGTGGCAAACAACGATAACTATTTAATTTATTCCGAAGATTACGGCGCAACCTGGCAGTACAAGCACGTGGGAAAATTCTTTAATCCATATGCAGTATATGTCCGTACTTACAACGATAAAAAATATATATATTATGGAGGTCAGAATGGGAGTGATGGTGCTATTTGGCGTTCGGAAGATATGGGTACAACGTGGGAAGCTTCGCTATCTGCGGGTCCTGAGTACTGGGAATGCCGAAAAATTACAGGCTCACCCAATGGAAATCTTTACTCTATGGCGAGTATAAACAATTTGTACGTTTCGAAGGACAATGGAGACACTTTCGAAGTTTTTGCAACTGGTTTGTCTATCCCTTCCCAATCAGAAAGAATTGCTAATCCACCGGCTGCCGATAAAGTATTTCTGACAGATGTTATTGCTACTGACTCCAAAGTTTATCTTTCAACTGCATTTAGAGAAGGTATTTATGTTGTGGATTTAGAAACCTCATTAGCTAATGTATCAAAAAATGCAGTTAGCTATACTATCAAGAATAATTTGCTGCAGGTAAACACCTCTGAAAACTGTAATATTCAGATTTTAAATTTAACAGGCGTACAAGTCTCTGCGTACAAAGCCCATTCAGGTGTAACAACTATCGATATAACTAATTTGACACCTGGTGTATATTTCTTAAAAGTGAAAAACGCCGATAATTCAATTACAATCAATAAATTTATCAAAAAATAAATCCTTTAAAATTAATCTAAAATGAAAAAGACCATTTTTTCGATGCTTTTTACCGCCCTGAGTACACTCGGGTTGTTACAGGCACAAAATCCGGTAGCGGAATTTTACAACGGCCCCGAAGGTTATCCGGTATGGATTAACGAAATTCAGTGGAACAACCGCATTACCATGGAGAACAAAGGTTCGGGTGCTGCCAATTTTGCTGAATTTAAAGCGAAACGCGATTTGTTATATGCACAGGGTGGCGGCGTATTGTATTATCCGGCAGGTACTTATGTTTTCGATATTCCTGATGGTCCGAACGACGAAGGTTTAATGCTTAAAAAAGGGGTTGTTATTGTTGGTGAAACTCCTGCTACTGATAAAGTTGCTGTTACCGGCAAAAATACTGCTCCCGGTCAGGTTGATTTAATGAACCATGGTTTGAGTTCACTACCAACAAAATTTAAATTTACTCGTCGTTTGTCTGAATTTGCCATTGATGTAAATAACGACAGCATTCCTAAAATGTGGAACTGTATCGGCCAGACAAAAGGCGCTAACGAAACAAGTTTAGGTCAAAACTCACACATGGGAGTTTGCTGGATCGAAATGGAATTCGGTTATATTTATTTCGGTATGGACTTTGCCGATGGTTGGGCGCCTACTTGGGGTTCAGCTACAAGTACTTACACTGGAGGTTCGGGAAAACAAATGAATGGTTGGAATGAACGTGTTCCCAATGGTACCCATTTTATGGATCCATTCTCTGGAACCAAAACATGGGGTTCGGCTGTTTCTGTAGTTCCAAGTAAGATATTGGTGTTTGGTGTAAAAATGACCAACTGTACGCCTCCTAACTATGTTTGCGACCGTAAAAAAATCTATTCTAAGGGTTTCCGTCACGAAAACGGAGGTTGGCGTTTTGGTGCCCGTATCGGTATTGATGCAAAGAATGTATTCGTTGCTAATAATGTGATTGATTTCCCGACTGCTTGTTTCAGTTATCAAGCTCCTACGTCTTCTTATAATACAACTACTTCCGGTTACAACCCTGCCAATAACAAATGGTTAATTTACGACTATGCCAATGCTATCGGTATTGACGTAAATAAAAACCTGCTATCGGCCTGTGCAAATCGCACGGTGGTAAACGATATGGAAGGATTTTACGAACCTAATGTAATTATTCGCGATAACTGGATTTACAATCATGGAAATAAAGGAATTGAAGTGGCAGGTACATGGGTTGTGGTTAAGAATAATGTAAATTATCGTCATCATCTCGGTTTATCCAATCCATATCCATATTTAGCTACCGATAATAATAAACAAACACATTATGCTTTGGATGGTTGGGATTATTCAACATCAGAAACAGCTTCAGACTTAATGGCGCGTTTTATCGACTATGGTGGTCATAATGTGTGGTTTGACGACAATGCATGGTGTGGAACGGGATCAAGAGGAAATGATGGCGAAGGTATTCTGGCGCAACGTCACAATGGTATTGAAGTTTATTCTGTTGCCATTACGAATAATAAGCAAGCAGATTATAATAATGGAGAATCAGGTTATATTGGTCCATATGATACATGGGTAATTGGTCTTTTCCAGGGATGGAATACAATTATGGGAAAAGTGGGTGCCAATGTTTGCGATCAAAAACCGAACTATGCCGAAGACATTTCGCACGTTGAGAACTACGACCTTAATGGAACTCCCTCCCTTTATTATTGTGGTCCTTCGTGGGTAAATACGAATTCCATGGAAGCTCCACAGGACTGGATGAACACTTGCCCTACGTTCGATCCAACAGCGCCTGTTATTAATAAAATTTTATATAATGCCACAACCGGCGCCGTTGAAATTGCATGGACAGATGTGGATAACGAAACGGCTTATCGTGTTGATCGGCGTAAGGTAGGTGAAACAAACTGGTACACTGTAGCTTACCGTCCACGAAACGAAACGAAAACTTCGCTTGAGGCAACTTTATCAAAACCTTTATCAGGTGCACCCAACTATGGTGGTGGAACATTAGATAGCCGCAGTTTCCCAATCGTAATTCAAGATATGAACAAGCAGGAATGGCACGATTATACTGCTGTGGATGGTCCTTACGAATATCGTGTGGCTGCGCTGAAATGTGTAAAAGAGGAAAGCACCTTTGCATCTGACCCACTTTCTACTTATATTTATTCTCCAGCAGTCATTGTAGCTCCGGTACACATTTATCCAAATCCGGTAAAAGGCAATGCAGTTGTGAAGTTCAATATAGCAAATGATGCAAAAGCCTCGCTTAATTTGTACGATGTAAATGGTAAGTTAGTGAAGAACTTAGGTAAAAATTTGAGCACTGAAGTTAATTTTGATACTTCAACACTAACTCCAGGAATGTATTTCATTCGCCTTGACGATACCAAAGGTAATTCAAGTATAACCAAAGTGCTGATTGAAAAGTAAAAGTTCATTGTTTATTATTAATTTTAAAAAGAGAGTGTCCCAAAAGGGCACTTTCTTTTTTGTATATCGGGCATGGTATTAACCCAACTTTCAATTTATCCCAAATTGTCCATTAGCATCATCAGGTAGAAAAATCGAATTGAAAATTGGTTGATTTTTCCCAGAGTTTCCTTATCCAAGCCCTCCTGTTCATTTGAAGAGCCATTTTCACGATAACTTTATTGGAGTGTTCTTCAATATATGCCGGAATTGCAAGCATTTTATATCGCAAGGTGGATAATCTGTTTCGTACTTTGTCGTTGATAATCCCAAATTGTCCATTAGAAAATACTGACTAAAAAAAATAATCCTACTATCATATTGTTCTAATGGATAATTTGTATTTATGGCAACCTTTGTCGCTTTGATATTTTTGTATAGAATTACGAAGTATAGATCTTGGAATTAAGTCTAAAATTTGTCGGATAACCGGTTTTTTGTTATTTTTACTGCGCCTGTGGAGTTTCATTATTTCTGTATGTTTTGTTTCACTACAAAAATATGAAATTCTCAGGCATTTTTAATTTCTAAAGTTTCGGATAGTAGTGAAAAAATTATACGATGTGCCGATGAACTTTTTGGATTGATATTCTTGCTTTTAAAAAATTATTATTTCCATGAAAAAACAGAATTTTATTTTTGCAGGTGTTTTTTGTTTGTTGTTATGCAATTTTTCTTCATCTGCTTCTTCGGCTCTACCACCGAATTGGGCAAAGTATGCCATTTGGTATCAGATTTTTGTTGAGCGTTTTTACAATGGCGACACATCCAACGATCCTCAACCAGAATATATGACGGTTAGCGACATGAATATTGTTCCACCTCACGGCTGGAAAATTTCATTATGGACAGGCGACTGGTTTGAGCGAGACAGTTGGATGAAAAATTCGAATAAAACTTTTAGTGAACTGCTTCAATACCGTCGTTATGGTGGCGATTTGCAGGGAGTTTTAGAAAAACTCGATTACTTACAGGAATTGGGAATCAATGCTATTTATCTCAATCCGATTAATGATGCGCCATCGCTTCATAAATATGATGCACGCAATTATCATCATGTAGATATAAATTTTGGTCCTGATCCGGAAGGTGATGTAAAAATTATTTCCGGTGAAAATCCCGCCGATCCGAATTCTTGGCGATGGACTTCTGCCGATAAGCTTTTTCTGAGGTTGATAGAAGAAGTCCATAAACGCGGAATGAAAATAATTGTCGATTACTCATGGAATCACACCGGAATTTTATTTTGGGCTTGGCGCGATATTTTGAAAAATCAGGCTGCTTCTCCTTACAAAACTTGGTACAATATTACCCGTTTTGACGATCCTTCAACACCAGAGAACGAATTTGCCTACGAAGGCTGGTACGGAAATGCCTATATGCCTGAAATCAGAAAAACCAATCTGAAATCGAAACGTGTCAATGGGCAACCCTACGAAGGAAATCTGGATGAAAATGCCAAAAGACATATTTTTGAGATTACCAAACGTTGGCTGTCTCCAAATGGAGATATTACAAAAGGCGTTGATGGCTTTCGGTTGGATGTAGCTGAACAGATTGGATTGGAATTTTGGCGGGAATATCGTGCGTGGGTTCGTTCCATCAATCCTGATGCTTATCTGGTAGGCGAAATATGGTGGGAGAAATGGCCCGACAAAATGATGAATCCTGCCCCGTACACGCAAGGTGATATATTTGATGCAGTCATGTTTTATCAGGTCTATTGTCCGGCACGTTATTTCTTTGCCAAAACAATTGCTGAAATAGATGCAGCACAATTCAGAGACAGCTTACTTTTTCAGTGGAATCGATTGAAACACGAAAACCTGTATGCCATGATGAATGTGTCTTCCACCCATGATACACCACGTTTACTGACCGATTTTTTCAACACCAATCGATATAAATTTCATGCAACGATAAATGATGATCCGTTTTACAAAACAGGGAAACCCGATAAACTGACATACAGGCGGTTGAAATTATATCTGGTTCATTTGTTTACAACGATCGGGGCACCTCAAATTTGGAATGGAGAAGAAATGGGCATGTGGGGAGCTGATGATCCATATTGTCGAAAGCCGTTGTGGTGGAAAGAGTTCAATTTTCATCCGGAAAATAGGAACAATATCCTTCCCCTGAAAGCCGTTTATGATCCAGTAAAATTTGACAACGACCAATTTGAATTCTACAAAAAACTTATTGCCATACGAAATGCTAATCCCGTGTTGGCCGACGGAGAATTGGAATTTTTTCTGACGAAAAATAAAACACTTGCTTACAAACGTTTTGACAGGGAAACCGAGATTTTGGTGTTTTTTAATCTGGAAAACACCAAACAAAATTTTTCATTGAGCGGACAATATGTCGATTTACTTACAGGAAAGAAAGTGAAGAATAAGCTCCTTTTGCCATCCCTATCGGCAACTATTCTGAAAAAAACAAACTGAAACAAATTTAAGTTTCTTTTGAAAAAACAAATAACTTAAAAAAATTTTTGCTTACATTTGCCTTGTCAAATCTGAAAAAACAATGAAAATTATTCCCAATAATTTCCATAAGACAGTTCGCTTCCGTCGCTGGAGCAGGGCAAACTATGCTGTTTTCAGAAGTTTGACCTGCGTGGTAACCATAGGTGTACTTGCTGCCGGAATTTGCGAAAAAGCTTTACTGAAAAATGCTCCTTCCAATGTCTCAAAAAATGATACTACATCCATTAATTCTTTAGTTCAGTGCAAGGAAGAAAAATTCCGAGCGGA
>ERZ795047.710-NODE-710-length-39554-cov-50.050609_pt1 | contig 39554 bp, 36 predicted proteins | sample MGYA00375131_ERZ795047 | MGnify/ENA primary metagenome ERZ795047 (study PRJEB30176, sample SAMN05720228) | activated sludge metagenome | isolation source: Anaerobic digester | place: Japan | collected 2015-05-20 ...
GCTGAGGTAGTATATCTAATATTCGTTGTATTTCTGATTGGTAAGTTTCACTAAAGTCAGTAACAAAAGTAGGTAGTTTCTTTTGGTAAGACCTGATTCCTAATTCATTTGCTATTCCTTGCCAAATACCAGAGTTTTTATTGTTTACAATAGCAGGAATAGTGTTATACCACAGTCGCCCAGCTTCAGTATTGATACTCTTTACTAATACTTCTCCCTTTTTAAAATCATTAACACCAAAATCTCGTTTGCCTAATATAAGAGTTGTGAAGTTATCATCTGATAAATCTATAAGGTTGGCTAATGAGGCATAGGTAATTAAATCACTAGTAAAAGCAGTAGGAAATTGAGTAATCAATCCCATCTGTTTAGTCTTTTCTCGTAACTTTTTATCGTCTCCTGTAAGTAAGGCTTCTAAACCAGTTGCTACCGTTTCTAACTTATCATAAGCATCATTTTGAATTAGATTCCCTATTGCCGCACCAGGAATAAGATTTAATAACAAAGGTAATACTTGCCAAACAAATATACCTCTTGCCATTTTAGGTAAGTAATCCGATTGTTTATAACTCACCCCATTTACTAAGTCTCTTATTCCTCTTGCAAATATTCTACCTTGATAATGTAATTGATGGACAGTCCAGTTTTGGAAGGTGTATAATGCAGAACCAACAGGGCTTTGTGCCGCTCTAGGTTTAGCAAAAGCAGTGTATTCTCCCTGTAATTCATAAACAGAAGTTCTGGCTATCTGTTTAGCAAACCTTATCACATCTTGCCAAGCGTAGTATGAACCATCCTCATCTACTCCTATCTTAATTTTTTCTCCAGCCTTATTAGTTCCAAATATATCACTCCCCTTATGTTTTTCCTTTAGTGTAGTTATTCTGTTTTTATCAGAAGAGATAAGTTCAAAGGCTCTCATAAATGCGGCTGTATAATTCCAACGTCTTAAAGTATTTTCAGTTTGATTAAGTAATGATAATCTGGATAACTTAGCATTAGCATTATTGGTAATTGCAATTAATTCACTTACCCAATCATCGGGAGAATATTCTACTACATTACCTTCTTTGTCTCTTGTTACTTGTTTGTACAAGTCTTCCGTAGCTAAATGTAATTCGCCAGCAGACTTAAACAATATTCCTATACTTTCCATATCTTGTTGAATCTCATCACGTAAGGATATATATCCCCCCTTTCCATCGGGCACACTATATTTATCAATGCTAGTTAATAATTTATGTAAATCATTAAATCCAAACTCTTGCATTAGTCCTACTGAACTAGCAATATTACGCACCGATGTTCTTACATTACCACCCAATTTAGACATAAACATAAAAGATTGAATTACTTTTACAGTTCTATATGCACCAAAATTATTTTGTATATTTAAGCCAGTTGCCGATGAATGAGTAGCTAAGATAAAATCTTGTAGTGATTCTAAATACTTAGTAAAAGTTTCATTATTTCCCATCCTAGCCTGAATATCTGCCAACTTAGATAAAGCATTTTCAGTTTCTTGACACATCCTATTCACATAATTAAAACGTAAAACATCATCCATATAACGCTTAATAACAGGCAATACATTTTCAGAGTATTCCAGTTTATCTGATATTCTATGTTGTGTATGACCACTTAATATACCTTGAATGGAATCTAATTGTGCTTGCAAGTTTACTTCCCCAGTGGTTTTTCCATAACTAATGTTATTTAGATTATCAATATAAGGAGCTAATTGAGCAAATAAATAGAAGTGAGGAAAGTAATTTTCTTTTTTCTGCGGTCTCATATTCTTCAGAGTTTCACTAATGTTATTTAACTTTTCTTGTACATCGGGATATTGTCTAGCAAATCTTTTATTAGTTAATTGTTCAAAGAATCTAAATCCATCTGATAACTGCTTGAATAACTTATCCATAATTACATTGTATTGCATTATAGCCGCTTGAGCCGTAGGATAATCCTTAAACAATTGCTTTTGAGATTCTTTATCACCCTCAATAGCTTTTACAAACAATCTAAAAATCTTTCCACTTTCTTCTTCGTTTAAGAAATGGTCAATAGCCAGTTTAATTTGGGAAGCTTTTTCATTATGAATATGTTTTTGTTCTTCATTAGCACTATGATTGGCTTTGTAAATTTCACTTTTATATGCTTCTTCCAACTTGGTATAGTATTCTAACGGATTTTTTATACCCTGTTTTGTTACTGTTTCACTGAATATAGTACTTTCAAATATCTTATACAGTCCCTCAAAATCACGTCTCAACTCATCTTGCGCACCGTGATAAAATGCGGCTATATTAGATACCTTTTGAAAATACTCTTTAAGAAATGGTTGCTTTTCTGATATATAACGAGGAAGAAAAAAATCAACTGCTACATTACCAATATTACCACGATGTACGGCTTTCTGCATAGATTGTATGCGTTGTTTAAAATCCAATGCTTGTGAAGGTGTAATTGTAATTGTATGCAAGTCTTCTACGTCCACGTGAAAAGTATTCTTTATCAACGTACGAAATCCTTCCGAATAACCTAACATCTTTTGTAAGGCTTCATCTTGTTTATATATATCCAAAGACTGTCTAATAATTCCAAATGGTTTTTTTAGCCGTTCGACTTCCTCTTCTGTTAATGTATTACATAAAATAGCCATAAACTCTCCTTACTTATAAACAATTTTTATTTACTTTTTTAGTACCATCAGGAGTTACAACACCATCAAGGTTTAAAGCATTATCCATTTTTTGATAATCAGTAGCAATAATAGTTTTATCATTCCATCCACTTCGAGCAAAATCAACTATATTTACACCTTTAAAATAGTTATGAGCCAAACTAGTTTTAAGAATGGCATTAACCACACTAGGTTCTTTTTTGCTTAGTTCTACCACTTCTTGCATATACTTAGCAACTTCAGCCGAATAATTACCAGCACTATAAGCCTCCTGCATATTATTGGCAATTGTATTCACAAGAGAATAATACGTTTCAAATGACATCATTCCTGATAAAGTCCAAGCCTTTGTTAATCTGGATAATAGAGTAGGCTCTTGTTGAAATTGTGCTAAAGAACGTTCCATATTGGTAATTCCAATTCCATAAAATTCCTCTACCTGTCTTGTCATTGAGGGACTATAATAAAATGGATTGTTTGTAGAATAAAATTTACTCATATCATCACCCATAGGAAACACTTTATTCAACTTAATCTTGTGATAGTTATATGAGTATATATTAGAAATCTGGTCAATAAGTTCTATTGCCTTTGTTCTACTAATTGGTACTTCCCCTGCATATTCTCCATTTGCTATGTCATTTAGTATCCGCATTATTCTTGTCATTCTACGGTTAGCTACATACATAGGAACTGGAATACCATCCAATACCATTACTGCATTCTCATCTACACGAGGCATAGCATAATTGGTCAGCATAAGAATAGCATCCTGCTCAGATTCTTTGCTAATAGCATCTATTATACTTCTATTTAATACATTTTCTATATCCAATCTATTAGTTTCAGGATTATACATTTGAGAAATAAGTATTTCTCTTGCTTGTTCTTCAAGATTACTTCCTTCTACTTGTCGAAAAAGTACTGTTATAGTGTTGGGACGCTTTCCTTTGCCCTTTAATATATTGTAGATTCTTTTTTGTATTTCGGTTCTATCTATGTTCTCTGCATCGTTACTAAGACTAATTAATTCGCGCTCTAATCGCTTAATATCATTTATAGTTTGTTCTAATCTACCACTAGTAAGTCTGCCAAAGTACCCCATTGTTAGTGCCTGAGAAGCCCCAGTAACCCAGTCTTCAGAATTGTACGATAATACATCCAGTTTTAAGCTTGCAGATAATTTCTTACTTTCTTGGAGAGAATTGTAATATATCGAAGACAAATTCCTATAATATGCTTCTATCCTGTTGCGTTTTTCTACATCATAGATACCAGCACTACGACTTAGAGTATAGTTATTACGCCGAATTGTATTATTTAACCATCTTATATGTGCCTGTAATTGAGCATAAGTTTTCAATCTGTTATGAACATAAATAGCATATTGGTCTATATTTTCTGCATCCAAAACACCTTCTAGTAATTGTCTATGTTCCGATTCTGGTAATAAATATTCTCTTTTTTTCGATAATGCTTTGCCCATATTAATTATAGTGCGTTCAAATGGTTGCATCTCTTGTTCGTTATTTAATCTCCCCATCCATTCGGCAAACGGATTATTATTATTAGCAAATATCTGGTCAAGAAAAGCTCTGTCTGAAGCATTAATTTTAGAACTTTTAGCATTGGCAAAAGCGGTATAACCATATTGTCTTTTAATATATTTTATCGGGTCTGTTAAAAACATACCATAGTCATACGCATAATCCTTAATATTATCTATGGTTGACTTTGCTGGTAATCCATCATCCCAAACACCAGTAGCTAGAGTTCTTAACTTAGAGTACGGTACTATTGTTTTTTGAATTAAATCAATTTCTTGTTTAGTAAGTTCTACTTCTTGCCCATCAATAGTCTTAACGAATAATCCTTTCTGTGTTTTCCCATTTACAATATATTCGTTCTCAAATAATAATCTACGACGAACATCAGGTAAATCAATATCTAATTCACGTGGGTCTATCTGGTTATAAGAATCTAAGGAGGCTTGTATATTACTAGCTATTGTCCTTATAGCATCATCACTATCACGATACTCAATAACTACGTGTTTTCCATTTTCAAGATATGATAATTTAAATTTAGAGTTTCTTAGATAACCATTTATAGCCTCAACTTTTACCTTTGCTCCACGCAATTTTGTTTGTTTTGCCTGATATTGTTTATACCTTTGTATTTCTCTATAATATTCTTCTGGATTTGCATCAAATAATCTTTTAGAAAAATAAGTGGGTTTCTCAACATTAGCTTCAATAGCACCTACTTGCTTTCTATTGGCAAAATGCTTCATACTATTATGAGTTAATCCCCAGAAGAACGAAGCAGAATCTATATCATAATCACCTTCTAAGGTATAATTCACGTCGAGAGGATTGAAATAAATTGTGTTACCATACTTTTTGTCTAATATAGTCTTCACTTTAAATACCGCTAAATCATCGGGCTTAACAGATGGAGAACGAGAAATCATTGTAGCCAAATCAATACTCTGAACTGGAACTACTTTACCATCTACCGTTCTTTTACTGTATGCTGTAAACTGTGTACCTTTACTTTTTTCCAAACGCTTGTTAATATTGCCCAATACATCCATTATAGATTTAACAGTAAAATTACTAAAATCTATATCGTTACCGAACATCTTTATTGCAGTATCCAAATCAATTGGTTTTTCCCGTTCTATCGGTTCACCAGATTTGGTATTGTCAGTATAATGAATAATAAAGGAAATGTCTTCTTTGCTCAGAGTTATATCACCAGCATAGTAAGGTAATTCTACACCTCCAAATTGGCTAAGCTGTCCAGTTTCAGGGTCAATAATAGCGTGCGGTAAATCAACTCCAGTTATTTGTCTTCTAAGTGCATAAGGCACTAGTACTGCTTTACCACCCTTTTCGCTATGACCTTGCAAGTATCGGTCAATAAACAATCGTTTTACAGCATTGTTTCTTATACTATCACCAAACATATCAAGCGTAGCAAATGGTGATGACATTATTATCCGCTTGGCAAGAGATATATTAGAGTCAATACTTAAATCTTCATCGAATCCATTCTCTACTCCCAAATATAAACGTAACATTGCATTAACATACTCAGGACTTTCATTCATATTTTCCAGAACTTCATTTAATATTTCTATTCCTCTTCTAGAAAATGTATCGTATAAGTCCCGTGAAACCAATGGGTTATCTACAAAGTTAGAATACTGATTACTAATAGAAGCAGGACTTTTCTCGGCAAAATTATATTGATGCTGAAAAGAATCAAGTTGTAACTGTAAAATAGTATGTGGTGATATACGTTTTCCTATTTCATCAATTGAACTTATCCCAGTTATTACCTTATTCTTTACCGAATCATCAGTATCACTATTTAAATACTTAATACCACTCTTAAATGCAACAACATCAACACCTTTATTCTTATCAAATATCAATTCCTGTACATCAGGACTATAAAAAATCGCAACCTTGCCTATCATTATAATACCATCTTTACTACCATTAGATACAATATTACCTTTAATAGCACCACTATTCCTATCATCAACACCATAAGCCGATAGTATGCGATATAAATCTTTAGAAACAAATAATGCACCATCCACTCCCGATGCGGCTTTATCCCTTGTCCAATAAGCAGTGTATAACGTTTGTAAATCAAAAGGTGACCCCTTCGCCCCATCATCTATCACAATCATACCAACTGTTTCAGTTTGCTTTTCACCGAATATATTCTTTATGGCTTGAAGCGTTTCGTTATCCCCAGTCTTTTCAGCTATATGCTTTATTAAACTTAAGTTTTCTGGCGTAAGATTTCTATTTTCTACTTGTTTAAGATACTTCAGCATTTTAAAACCATCTTGATTATCAGAATTAAATAAGAATTTCTTAGCCCCTTGTGCTCCAAATGTGTGTGTCAAATGCGAAATGTGCAACATAAAAAATAATTCAGAATCACTTAGTTGTTTATTAGTTTTACCCTGTAAAGGATTCTTTATTGTTTCACCAGTATATTGTTTAATATCAGATATTGCCTTATTAAACATTGTTTTGATAACTTCTATATTATTATCAGTTAATTCTATGGCATAAAAAGAGTTAGGATGTCCTGAAGAATATAATAATCTCTTACCAATATTAGTTGGCAATCCATTTTCATCAAAAGCGGAAATTCTAGAATTAGAACCACCCAATACATACCGAAACTTTGTATGATATTCTATATTTTCCGCAGTATCAACAACAGAGCGTTTTCCATTTTCACTTAAGTTCATTTCGGTATTTACTCGTTCAAATACTAATCCGTTACTAGCCCACCATTTAGTAAGATTGCTATGTTTGACTTTCCTACCAGTTTTACTTAGAGTAATACTCTTATTAAAAATAGAAGCAGAAAGTTCATCAATAGTAGTGGAATTAAAAGTAGATACTAAAATGCCAGCATAAAAGTTATTAGTTTGAGTAACCAATTCCCGTGCCTTATTGGCATTACTATCGTTACTATTAGATAGAGCTTTTAATTGGTCAAATGATATATCGTTATTACCAACTTTAAATGTTAATGAATTAGTAAAGTTATCATATAAATTATCATTAATCGTTAACGCCCCCGTATTTCTGTCAATCATTATGCCTGACAAGAATAATGTTTCTACATCACTAGCACTAATTCCAGTCTTAAGTGACATATTCTTTTGATTAGGTAAATTATTAATATTATAGTCTTTAGAATTTCCAACCCCATTTTCAAGATATGATTTTAGGTTTTTCTCTGTTTGTTCGCTTTTTAAACGAAGTTCCTCCAGCATACCAGCTTGGATTCGTCTTACATCTTCATCTACAACACCTAATACTTTATTAATAATATTCTTACCTATTATCTGAACTGGTATTTCTTCATCACCAATCTTAAATATTCCACTTTCACTGGCTTCTTTTAGTGCCATTAATATTACATCTTGCTGTTCTGGACTACCAAAAAATAGGCTCATCTTTTGAGCTAGTGTACTTATAGCATCCTCTTCTTGTCCCTGCTCTTGACTGGGTAGCCCTATTTTATTTGCTTGTTCTACTTTTTTCTTCTGTGATTCTGCTTTTATTTTTTCTACTTCGTTTCGTGTTGCTTCTAAACCTGCTATTAGTACATTTACATTCCCACTATTACCAAACCTTTGTCTTAACTGCTTTATTAAATCATCTATACTAGCAGAAACTTCACCAACAAAAAAATCTTCGGCGTTCAAGTATTTTTTACTCATTAGATAATTAGTAACTGCCATAGATTGATAATTACTTAAGAAACCTATTTTATTATTCCAACCTATTGCGGCACTTAATCTACCTAATGTACCTATAAACTGACTAGCTGTATCTTCGGTAATATATTTCGATAAAATCCCATAGGTATCAAGAAACTGATTTAACGCATAACCATAATTAATAGATTTTTTGTCAAGATATTTAGTTTGAATGGGTAAATTATACTTTTTAGATAGCTCTTGTACTATCTGATTATACCACTCTACTTTTTGTGTAAAGTTAGCATCAGCAATATCTATTCCCTCTCCACCTACTAATTTTACTATTACTTTTTCTCCAGCACTAGTTTCAGATGGCTTGGGAGTTCCTTCAGGTAATTCAATTTTATTCTCTTCTGCTACTTTTTGTCTCAATTCTTCTTCTATGTTTGCACCTAATTCAATTTTGTATAAAGACGAAAACCCAAAATTAAAAAGTCCACTCTGCGCTAAGATATTTATTTTAACGGCATCTTCCAAATCCAAATTAGCAGAAGCAAGCTTTGTTAAAATAATATCATTAAAAGCGGTTCTGTAAACATCAACAGCATTTTTAGATGTAGGGAATTTATTATTTTCCAATACCTTGATAAAATCATTTACCTGCTTAGCACTAATACTTATTTCACCACCACCAACATTATCATCTGAATTATAATTAGTGCGCACTACATCAATCATAGCAAGAATTATATTTTTATCTTCAGGACTTACATTATCAGCAAACTTTATTTTTACTGCCTGACTAGCGATTTTATTGTCAGGAGTTAGTATTCCTATGCTGTGTAAATAAGATATTATAGCTGGCGAAGAAGGATTTTCACCAGTGGCTATTCCTCTAATTTTATCAATTACATTATAGTTTAATGCACCCCTTATGTAAGTAGCAAATACTGGACTATTAAATGAAAATTTAAGTGTATTCTTAAATATATCATTAGTCATTCCTTCTTCTACACCCTTAATTATTTTAAGAGCTTCTAAAGCATCCTGTATTTTTTCAGGAGTATCTATTGCAACACCATTTCCACCCTTACTTATAGCTCCTACATCTGCATATAAATCTACAAGATTCTGAATATAACTTAAAAATTCTTGTAATTGGGGATTTTTACTTCCCTCTTTATTAGTGAAAAAAGTAGGGACAACACCACTTATGCCATCTTCTTTTAGGTCGTTAATATTAATACCTATTTTAGCTAGTGCTCTTTTAAGTGTATCAAATCCCATTCTAAGAAGATTCATAGCACTTCCATTAACAGCTCTTTCTATATATTGTCTAGTTAATATATCATTAGATAATATTTTATTTAACTCTGCATTGTTACCCTCAGATATTTCTTTACCAATTTTTAAAGCATCTTCCATTGTTATTTCTGAAAGTGCTTTATATTGATTAACAGGAATAAAAGCTCTTATTAAAGACCAGGCTCTATGAAAAACATCATAATACTTTTTATCAGCATCCTTAAGAATATTAATATCAGCGGCACTCTTTCCCTGATTATTTGTTCTATTATTCCATCTTTCTTCTATCGAAGTACCATTATCTCCCTGTTTAAATATACCTCTATTTTCTTCAAATACCTTTAAAGCATTTTGAATATTCGTATCGTTATTATAAGAAAGATGATTATATTCAGGAGCACCCATATCACCAATATTAAGAATCGGATTATCTATTCTATCGCCCATTATCATTAAGCCCCATCTTAATCTATCCATCTGTCCAGAACCGAAGATGGGAGAATCGTAATCGTGAGTAGCCCAGTTGGATTTACTTCTTGCCATATAACCACCCATAATAAAGTGAAATAATAATTCATCGGCATCCATAAAATTAGTACCACGTGATAACGACACTAACAAATCAGCATTAAGAACTAAAGACCCTAATCCCATCTTCATTAAATTAGGCATAATAGCTCTGGTAGCACCAGATATAGCACCCCGCTGTAATTCAGTAGCGAACTCACGGCGTAACTGTTTATGAACATCAAGTAATAAATCTTTAGCGGCAGGAGAATTTCCCAAAGCTTCTTCTATGGTTCTTATAGTTCTTAATGAAACCACATCATCGGATTTGGATATAAATGACTGGATGATTTTTCTATCACCATCACTTAATCCACTTAGAAATTTCTTAGAAAATATAATAGTTTTATTGGGATTTTCTCTGAGAAACATATCTAGATTAACACTTAATTGTTGAGTAGTCATTTGTTGTAATAGTTTAGGATTACTTATCTTAGCATAAGTTGCATTAAGAAAATCATTGAGACTACTAGTTTCTTTTCCCATTGGAATAGCAGAAATTAAACCAGCAAAAGTACCAGTTAAAGCACTTCTTGCACCCTTTCTAACTCCCTGCTGTAAATGCTCTCCAAAGGTAGCTTCTGGATTATCAGCATAGGAAGAGATTGTACCACGCACTAAATCAGATACACCAAAAAGAAAACCACGTTCTATACCATTACCAATTGCAAAAGCAGTAGCATTAGGAATATTACGTTTAACTAAATACTTAGTAATTCCAGTAACAAAATCTACCGTAGGAATATCATTAAAAGTATCAACGACAATCTTACTAATATATGCCATTTCATTTGGAGATAGTACGTTTTGCAAACCGTGCTTAGCAAATTGTTGTTCTAAATTACTAATAAAGTTTGCACTTAGTTTCTTTCCCATTTCTTCAACTGAGATTTTTCCAGTAGCCGCTCGTCTTGCCAAGCTTGTTAGTGCCGATGGTTTATTAGCCAATCCCACTTTAGTTACTGCTACTTTTACCCCAGTACCCAATACAGTTTCTCCTGCTTCTTCTACTATTTCTTCTACTATTTCTTTAGCTACTTTCTCCTTTAAACCACGTGCAACAACATTTTTAGTTGCTATTTCTGCTGTTCTCTTTGTTACTTCTCTACTCGCTAATTTTGTTCCCTTACCAACCGTACTCATAATACCAGTAGGTATCAGTAATTCAGTGCCTATTCCTGCTACCCTACCAAGTGTACCAGCTATACGACCTGCTTTAGTATCGGCAACTGGACGTAGTTCTTTTATGCCAGGAATAATATTAATCAATCCCATAGTCCATTCTTCAGCAAAACTCCAAGCGAACATACCTAGCACATCAAGAATGACATTTTGTTGTCCACCTACAAATGGAACTGGAGTAGTCGGACTTTGATAAAACCTAGCCCCTGCCATATCTGATTCTATTGCTTTTGGCAATGGAACAGGTGTATCAGATGGTTGCCCTTGCTGGTCAACTCCCATTCCTTGTTGAGGATACTGAAGTCCCATCTGTCCCTGTAACTGTGCTTGTCTTCGCTGTTCCTGAATTTGCTTCATTTGCATTAGAGTTTGCACCCGTTGATTTTCTACTGATTGAGATGATGGCATAGCTGTATTAACAGCATTTTGCTGTATCGTTTGAGCTATTCGTGCTTGTCTAATATATTCTTGTTGTAATTGATATTCTTTTTCAGCTTCTCTCCCCATTGCAGGGCTTACATTCCCTTCATATTGCTGAAAAATTTGCATAGGGCTATATCCCTGCTGTAATAAACTAATTTCACCAATAGTAAAACCAGCACCCAAATAACTAAGTAAACTACTATCAGCATTTACAAAATCACTGGGTTGATTTACAAAACTATTAGACCGATTTACAAAAGAACTATACCCGTTTTTATTATCCATTCTATTGTCCTCCATCTACTGGGTGATGAAATGATGGCAATCCAAAGAGATTACCTAACCAGATTTCTTCCTAAGATTCCAAATTCTAACATAGTCCCATAATAGGGCATATTTGCTAAGACTGTTGGCATTACTATACCACGTGCGGGAGCTACACCTGTGGTTGATTCAACTGGTACAAGTTCTAGTAACTCATTCTGAGGTTGTTGATTTTGCATACCTAAAGCACTACTAAGAGGAAAAGAATTGTTCATCATATCTCCAAGATATAACTGATTAGAGTTAAAATTAGGGTTAGAGTTAGAATTAAGATTAAGTTTAGTATTGGTATTCATCTGACTATTTGATTGGTTATTAGCCTTAGCATTAAACCAATTTTTTACTGATGGAACGTCGTTGTATTGGTCTTTTAATTCCTCAAAAAACATACGTTCTTTTTGTTGCGATATACTAGCTAAATATGCTGACTGAACTATTGGATTTGTATTATTAGCAATATCTACATTATGCTCTTTTAGAAGCTTAAGAAACCCCTCATAATCTCCACTAGCTACATAGGGATATACTCGTTTGTATGAAATTACACGTCTGTTATTATTTTTATCTACTACCATTTGATTTCCAAAAACTCTCTTTACTAATCCTTCATTTGCTTTACCATTTACAAAGGCATAATTCTTAAAGTTTGTTACATACCGTTGAGTTTGGAGACCGAGATATTCCAAAAATGGAACAACTAGCGAGGGTGGAATCCGACCTAATTCTTCTGCTTGCTTACCAAAATATTTTCCCTGTTCAATATTTACGAATGCCTGTGATTTAGCGACTTCCATATTTGTCTTGGTACTTTGCATATTTAGTAATGATGTTTGAACATCTGCCAGATTTACCCTGTTTTTTACCGCATTTAATATTACTAAATCATCTTTGGAAAATTTATTATCTTTGATAATCTTTTTTTCTATATTATCTAAATCTTCAAGACTTATTGGTTGGTCTGTATCCTTGCGTCGCACAAGCAAATCGGATAACAAATTATTAAATTGTCTAGCTATATCTTGGTGTCTTGCCGCAATTCTATCTAATTCTCCAGCACTCTTTCGATAAATTTCTCTTGCTTTATTTACACCAATTTCAGATTCAGAAGAATTTACAGTTTGTATTATTGAGTCAATATCAGATACTTCCTGTAAATCACTAAGTCCCAATTCGCTCATAACATTGCGTCTTGTTAAATAGTAATCAAATTCTCTTTGTGCCAAGTATGCTTCCTGTTGTAATTTAGCATTTAGTTTAGCCATATTTTGCTGGAAGATAGCCGATATAAGCACATTAGCAAGATTGTTCTCGAGGTTTTCCCTCGATTGCTTAGCTTGCATTATATATTCAGATATTTTTAATTCTGCCATATTATTATCCCCCAAATAAATTCTTTAGAAAATTTGCTATATCTTCGTATGCGTTAGTAAATATATTACCTAATTTCTTTTTTGGCGTTCCTGTATTCCCCGCAACATTACCTATACTAGTACCTAAAAAATCTGGTATTACTCCAATATCTGACATCTGAGCAGAAGAATTTTCTCGTTGAACTGACAATGGACTTTTTGCTGGTGATATTGTCAGTTCAACTAATGGTGCTAAGTCAGGTGGTTCATTACCAAAACCCGTATTACTACCAGTCGGTATAGTTGATTTACCAACTTGCATTAAAGCTTTACCAAGATTAAAATTATCTCCAAATAACTTCATAGAAGAATTTGATGTCGCATTATTATTAGCTACGCCAGTTCCGTTCTCTAATATTTTCAGTATTTGTGGCATAAAATCACCTAAAGTCTTTTGTTTATTGCTTAAAAACATAGACCCCGCTGTGTTAGCCGCACCCATTATACCCTCTTGTCTAGCACCAGCCATACTAGCGGCTCTACCACCAAGTAACCCCTGTAACATACTAGCCTGACCTTCTGCTAATTGCCCTGCCGCTCCAGCCGCAGATTGCTGTCTTGATAAGTCTTGCATACGGTATTGGCGTAATTGTTCTCCAGTACTACTAGCTACGGCACTCATAGCATTTCTGCGTTGCATAGATAGTAAACCAGAACTAATACCGCCAGACTTTGCTATACTCTCAGCCTCAGCCATCTGACCACGTATAAGACCACTTTGGGCTTCCATAACGCTTTTATAATAATCGCCTGACGTATCAGTCATAGCCATATTAAGTAACATATCTATTGCGCTACTAGCATCTTTATAAGCACCAGATTTTTTTAAATCTCTAATAGACTTATTATAAGTGCTCTTAGCTGATTGAGCTGATAACTCACCTGCTAATATATTTCCCAATGACATTCCCACAATTGATAAAGGACTAAACGGCATATTCACCTCCTACGTTAATAAAATTTTTTTCCATCCATTAGATACTTTTACATACAAATAACAAGTATCTTTATACTGTACTACTTTGATAAACCCGCTATCACTATTTTTTAGAGGACATTTATTAGCAGGATTCTCATCTACGGAGATAATATCAAACATAGTATTTATCTTTCCACTATTTTCATTAATAATATCATAAACTCTTTTAAAAGCCTGAAATAACTCATTCTTGTTATCTACATTAGGTTGATGATTCGTTTCTAAAAAATTATTCATATTAATTTATCCTAAAATTTCGCATTGCTAATTCATATCCACCAATATTACGACGAGTACTACCCGATGGTAATACAAACATAAATCTTATCCAGTAGATTCCCCGTGAGGCAGTCTTGTTACTAGATGGTTTAATAGTCACAAAATTATATACAGAAGAATCTATACTGAAATCAGAGTATTCAAATACAGAATGAAAATCCATATCTTTTGAACATTGATATTTAATATTATTACTTATACCATCATAAGAAGAAGTATTAAGACGTAGATAAGAAAAATTCTTCTGCAATACATTACTACCACCTATTTCTGTCCTAGTAATAATTTTCCCTTCTCTATAACTATTACTTTCACCTGCAAATAAGTATTTTTGTAACTTACAATACGTGGCTTCTTCTGATAGTTTTACATATACATATATGAAAAACTCACCTTTTGGACTAGCAACCATCTTTGTAGAAGAACCATCTGCTCGGAAAGAAATACTGTTTGTAAAGAAAAGCCAAGATTTCCATTGGATATAAAAGAAATATCCAACGCTACCCGATGTAATTATTAGTCGTAAATTGACATTATCAAATAGAATTTTTGTGCCTTCCTTTTCTGTATCAGTTCTATCTAACCAACCAAAATGAGTAGTCCCTTCTCCATTTGCATCCCTATTAATATTATCACTAATACGTTGTGGAATACCACCATCCCATAAATATATTCCACCGCAGTCCGCCCAAAATAAACCATATTTTGTGCTAAGAACAGACTGCTCTGCACAACATCCAATACCTTCAAATACATCTTCAATAGATAACGAAGCGGCGTTTACTACTATCATAGTAGTCTTATCAAATACTATTACTCTCCCATTATAGTATCCCATCCCTGTTACTGAACTACGTAGTGGTAACTTTGCATATTCTTCACCCCAGTTAAACATATCAAAACTATTAGCCACACTACGAAATAAATAATTATAGCAATCCTTTAACAATTTAGTCTTCTCTATATTACTAGCGAAACATTTGCCACCACCTACAACTGCTTGACGATATACAAATGCTTGATTAGGTGTTTCTTCGGGTATATCAGTAATATCTTCATAGGAACTACTTGTTAGTTTACTATGTTCTACTTTAAATAAATACATATCATCGATAGGATAATAATCCGTTGAAAATGCACGAGACATTACAATATTAAGATTATCATAATCTTCGGTTAAGAATGGAACATTTAGACATAGATAATATAAACCCTGTCTATATGATGATTTAACACTTTCACTAATACTACCCCAAACATCTATACCCGTAATACGTTTTACGGCTGTGCTTACATTGGGTTTTATTGACAAGTAATAACTATATTCGTTACTATCATCAACAATAACAACATAAGGATTAGAAAGTGCACCTCTTTGGTATCCATCATATTGTAGAGAAAATGCAATAAATAATTTCTTGGTAGCATTGGGATTAAAAAGATGTGATGTAATATCTATATTCATTGCATTGTATATATATTTAAGTACATTATCACTAGTAAGAGAAAACCAAGCAGGATAACCACCGCCAGGAAAGTAAGCAGTATTACCAGTAACGGAAACCCTACAACGAGTAGTTACATAACGTTCCACAGAATACGACATAAATCCATAAAAATCAATATCCCCATCAATCGCATTATTCAGAATTGGTGGGGATAAAGTTGGATTAAAAATTGAATAAATTTCAGTTCTACCCAGTATGGGTGTTCGACTACCATCAGACCTATTTATTTCAAGGGTAAAAATAGTTAGTTTAAGTTGTCCACCAGTATATTCACTATGTATATCTATTATTAAAGAAAAAGTATGAACTCCAGCATCAGGTATTGATTTGTCTTGTGGAAATGCTATGGGAGCAAAACCCTTGAATCCAATACCATCGGTAAATCTAAAAGTAGAAATAGCATCAGAAGCAAATACGCCGCCAGAATCTTTAACACAATAAGTTATAATACTTCCGTGAGTTTTATCAGTTGGAATAGAAAAAGGAATGGGAGACTTCAAACCATTTAAACCAACAGTAACTAAGAAATATGTATTTCCACTGAACGAGGTCTTTATAATTTTTACACAACTCCAGCCATAATTAGAAATTCTCGTACCATTATTATCATAAGACATATTTAATCTACCAGATGCCCACCAATTTGTAGCACCAGTAGTATCTGTTCCACCAGTTTCCATTCGTGGTATATAACCTGCACCATAAGACAAACCATCTGTAAAATGTCTATTGGAATATGAGTTTTGCCATCCACTCTCTTCTATTACATCATTAAGTTGATAAACAATCATTTGAGTAGTTGTTCCTGAACTTATTCCATATTTAAACATTCCTAGTAAACTACGGTCACTACCCTCATAAATAAAAGCAAATGTAAAAGTTAGGTACTCAAACATACCATCAAAGTCCATTAGCATATAATTAGGTATAATACTATATGTTGATATACCTGAAAATATAGTGCACAAATCCAAATCTTTTACTAACTCATCACTAGTACCAAAACGATAATCTGCGTTTATTATTTTTATTCTTTTTTCTATATCATCTAATACCATTAGAAAACCAGAACTAATTCTTATTCTTACAGGATGAGTAAAATAAGTATATGAATAAGATTCTCTAATACTTTCAATACCATTAACGTTATTCTTACACTTTAATATGTAATGCCCGCCTTCTGCTATTGCATAACTATAATCACCACTTACAACCACATTTGAAATAGCACCATCATAAAGCATTGTATCTATCTTATTCTCTTCAAATATATAGAGAGGTGCTTCTAATGTATGCTTTGTATATGCCAGTCTTTTATATCCACCCCACTTAAAGTAATAATTTTTTACCGCATTCCCACTCTTGGCAATTATACGCACACTACCATCTGGAGACTGAATAAATGTATATGAATCAGCTGGAGCTATTGTCACATTATATTTCTGCACATCAGTTCCACACTCATAAATTATACACATTGTATAATTGTCAGATGTTGTTCTGTAAATTATTAATTGTATCTGATAATTATCATACTTATAGATATAGGAATCCATAACTTTCATTGAGGTATTAATGGGAATTTCAGTATTAGTAATAGTATCTACCCACTTATCCTTTGGCATTGAGGAAACTATTCCAAGACTTTGATTCATCTCGGCATTAACAATACTATACGCCCCATCTTCAGGAATATCCATCGGGTCTGTCCCGCAAAATGAACCACGTAAAAAATTAGTTGACTTGGAAATTATTCTACTCATTTATAATCCCTTCAATATGCCAATTAACGCCAATACTAAACCTAAAACAATAAAGAACCTTTCTCTAGCTGAACTATTTTTGATATTGAAACCAAAGATATAGAAGTCTCCCTTCTGGGGATACCAGTATTTATCATACACAATCTTATTCAATACCCTCTCGTAAATAGCATAGATACTAAATAAATAAGTTCCAAATATTGTTAAAAATAACCATAAAGATAATTCAAATTTAGATGCAACTAATAAACCCACAATATAGGTAATAGCTTCTACATAACGCCACGAATGGTAATCTAAAAAAGCGTGTGGATTTGTCTCAAATCTACCACATACAAACCTATTATTCTCACAGCGTTCATCGGTTGCCCACTTATATCCCTCAGTGCACCCTCGAGATAATGCCCAAACCAATATACTGATAATTAAAATTATAGTCCACATATTAACTCCTAGCCATACCTGAAGAATCAAAAGTTTTTGAACTACACGTAATAGTATATAGGGGTATATATGGTGTAAATGGTGCTGTGGATGGTGCAATACGTGGTGTGTATGGCGTATAGGGAACTACATCTGGATAATACGGATATATATCTGGTTTATACGGTATTTCCTCTGGCTTATATGGTGCTATATCTGGCTGATATGGTGGCAGAAGTGTAGGAATTTTACTATTGTCATTAAATATTCCCAAAATCTCACGACTAAGTTCTGTAAACTCTTGTGGTGTAAGTTCTACCCATTTGCCTTTAATCTTAATTTTTATCTTTATCATCGTTTTCCTCTTTTTTGTTTTTTTATTCTTGTTTTATAACGTTTCTCATCTCTCTTACGACTATCATCACGTCGTCCCTTTAATACTTGTTTAGCTTTAGAGAACGGAATACCATCATCTAACATCCTTTCTAATTCGTTACGCATATATTATCTGTTCAGTTTTAGGTTTTACACTAACAGTATAAAACTTGTTATGGATTACATTGTTATTAAATACATCTATCACAGTAAAACCGTAGGATAGATTAGTGCGAAATTGCTTACGACCGTATTTAGAACCATACTGCAATGCTGGCGTAATTATTACTTTCGGCATTCCCGCACTATCAATGTAGATACCACGATGAATATGACTTCTCACAATTACATCATACTGTTCTCCATCATAGATACCATCTAACATTTTATCTACCGCCTCTCTCAATAGAGGTGTGGCAAATCCATAAGTAGCGTTACTATGCGGAGCGTAATGCTTAATACTAAATACAGTATCTCGCACCTTTAGTCTTAAATGCGGTCTTATACAATGCGCATTACAATTATTGGCTATCACATTTTCAAAATCTTCTATATTACCAGTATGATATGGTGTCCCATAAGTCATATAGATATTTTCAGCATCTACTTGCCTAATAACTTCTTGCGCCATATTGCATTGAGTAAGTCTATCAGACGCAATTAATTCAGTCTGCCCGCTACGTTCTCCACGTCCATCAATAGCATCGCCATTAACTACAAGTATATTTACTGGCTTAATGGAATCTAGAGTATCGCAGAACCAGTTCCAAGACTGTCGCTGAAACTCAGCAATAGCTTCTTGGTCATCTGCATTCCCGCCAATTACAGGAATTTTATTCCCAGTTAGTAATCTTAGATGCCATTGTTCAGGAGTTAGTCCGAAAAAATGTCCACAGTGCATATCTGATAGTATTACCATTCTGGTAAATTCCTTGAAATTATTGAATACTAACCTCTCAGGATTGTCCTTCAATATTTCTATATCGGTGTTTTTACCAGCGGTAAACCATTTCCTACACTTAGGGCAGACGTAACGTTGGGCATTATTACGAACTCCTCGCATATTCAACGTAGAGCCACATAGCGGGCATTCTTTTCTCAATCTTTTATTGGCTTCTTCACTCAACTTTTTCCACCCTTCTTTGTCTTCTCTTGTAATACCGATATTTTATCAACATCTTCAATAACAAGAGTAAATTCTTCTTTCTGCATCAAATTCATAAACCGCCTAAAAGCATCTACCGAATTAGTTATGTAAGAACCATTTCGCAAATCATAATCAAATCCACTACCAACTATAACACAACCTTCAGTATCACGAGAAAAATTACCCCAGTGAATAAGAATATTACTTCTGTCTGGCACATTAGTAATCTCGTAAGTCTCTCCAAAGCGTGGAGATTTAGTCATCTTACAAGTATATGTACCCACAGGAATACAAGATATACTCTTATAATTACCCAACCACTTGGGCTCGACAGTAACAAATCTAGGATTATTTTCTATCATCATAACCCCAAATACACCATCGTTATTATGACAAACCCTCTTAATTAGAACATTCTTCATTCGCAACCTCTTTATGTCTTATCTGTTCCCACTTGCATTCTATCTCTTTTATTTCTTTCATTATTCGACTCATTTCTTTGTTACTAATTTTCTTTCCAGATTCGCTACTCTCCTGCAAACTATCTGATATAGCATCCAGTAAATCAATACATTCTTTTACAAGCCCCATATACAGTTTTGCTTTGTTACTGTATTTCTTCATACCAAGAAAGAAAGTAGCGATTGCTGGCACTAAGACAATTAGCACATTGGCAACCCCCGCAATAACGTCAGATTGAAACGCATTCTTTAAAAAATCCATCATAACAACCTCCTATTTTTTATTTGTTTCTTTACCAACCACAACATAAACAATAGCTTCTATGCAAGCATAGGCTAAGTTCTTCTGTTCTGTTTTGGTCAGCTTTCTGCCACCATCCGAACCCAATCGAGTATCTCTATAATACTCTTCAATTATGTCCCTTATAGCAGATGCCGCCAAGATAAACCTTCTTATCTTCATCTTGTCTCCATTTTTTTAGGTAAAGCATCAATCTTATTATTCAGTTCTTTAAATCGTTCTTTTATATCAGCCGATTGAATTTGCTGATTATCTTGTATGTTTTGTAAAGACTGCTGAATTACAGCGATTGATACTTCGTGTTTTTCAACTTGTTCTTTTAGTTTTTGTATATCACTTAGATTAGACAAACTCATATCAGAAGCTCTCAATGACATTACATAAATCATTATTCCTATACCAACAATAGTAATAAGTAGATTTAACCAACCACTAAAAGAAATCTTACAATATTTTTTTTCATCATTTTCCATACTCACCTCACTCATTTTCAAAATTTATAACATACCCATTTACATCAATATTGTTACCAATGAGTACTAAACCATCAACGGGATTTTCAATAACAACCCAGTTAGTAAATACTATTGGTACTATTCGATAATAATATTTTCCTATACTGTAACTAGTTAGCGCAGGATTAAAGAATACAATCTTATGGGCAATATTATTCTTTACACCATATACGGGAAATGCCTCATTATCAGCTAACCAATACTCAGGATTATTCATACTATCAAAGATGCGGTAATCGGGAGAATTAAATACTGGAGATGTGTCTATTTCTATTTGATAATGACTATGGCATTTATGATTTATAGCCCTCATCTTAAACTCAAATCTTAAATATGGGTCAAAGTAAGGTGGTAATTTTTCAATAAGTAGATGTGTAAAATTAACATCTTTAATATTAAGGTAATAGAAACCAGTATCCCTACCCACTCCTTCTTCTGGTATTCTATCAATAAAAGAAAATCTAATACTTACACTATCCCACATTCGCATACAACCCAAATCGTATAACGCATTCCATTTTAGTATTACACGTGTTACCTCATTAGTTAATTCAATATTAATTAAATCAGCGGCATTATAAGCACAAGGATACCAATTACCATCAGCCATCTTAACTTGGAACTGATTAATTGTACAGTTTTTTTGTGTATAAGAAACTATATCTAATGCTATTTCTATAATACCATTGTCTTTCTTACTAATCGAGAAAACCTTTACATCTAATTCTGATAATGTTTTAAGTATCTCTGGCATATTAATCCTCTAATACGATATTTATCTTTTTCCCAATTACACGAGTGCCATCTTCTTTCTTCTCAGTAACAGGGTAGATTACCTTATGTCCCCTTTCTGGTAATGATACCACAATATTAAATGTACCATCACTATTAGGTGGTATTTCTACTGTACCTATACAACTATCCTTGTCTAGATTAGGTTTACTTTCTAACATCCTATAAATATGAACTTTCATTACTCACCTACGACGTTACTGTTAAACCAAGATACATTTCATTTAACTCGCCCACATACCAATCAATAGTTTCAGACACATAAAACGGTACTGGTAACCTAGCAACCTGTTTTACACCAACTACTGGCGATTTATTACCTGCTAAATCTTCACTCTGAGAATATATTGTATGCCTACCTACCGCAAAAGAAGCTGATACAGACCACGTTCCATCTGATACCGTAGTATCAGTAGCTAATAAGGTGTCACTACTTGGATTAGGATATGCACCTAATTGTTTATATACCATAACTTTAACGGCATCAGTCATATTATCTCCTGTTACGAATATTTCTTAATCAATTCCGCTACTGCTTTCCGACTTTTAAACCCCTTCTGCTTCCATACAGGGTTCGGATTGTCAACTTCTTCAGTATTATACCCCTTTTCAGGGTCATTTTCGTCAATCAAAGTCGTTGCTCTGATTGCCTTATCATCTTGCAGGTCATAGATTGCCTGCAAATCCTTTAATGCCTGCTCTTTGTATTCAGGCATTTTCAGCAGGTTGATGAAATCCTGCACAACTGCGATGGTCTTAGGATAGCCTTTCATTTTTACCTCCTATTATTTTTTACCTTCACTGCAAAACCGCCCGCCGAAAGCCGAAGCCGTACTCCAGCGATAGTAATACATATGCCGGCTACGAGAACCGCTAGTCGTCGCACTAGCCCAATCGCCACCGGCTACCATCTTCACATCACCATACGTTCCCTGAGTACATAGTCTTCCTTTGCCGCCAGTCTGGTCTTTCCAAGAAATAGTCGGAGCCACATCGTTCGACGGATTACCTGATGTTACGGTTTGAGGGGCACCAGGTACTGAAACTTGGTGTGTATGATTTGTAGCGCCGTCAAAGCGATACGATTGGTCAAGTAGCCACTGATACATCGCACCGCACATATCCTCAATGCCATAATTGCTTATCATCCGCCGACCAGCAGCGGAGCTATGCCCGCCAGTCGTAATAGGGTCGGTAGAATTGGCAATATTAGTTTGCTCATTGCTACCACTCGCAGCTAATTGAAACTCCATATCCATTAAGAGTCTCTTTTTAACCGCACCGCCGTCATCAACGAAGTCCATCCAGTTGCGATTGTCTGAAATAACTCCACCAAAAACCGACTTGGTATTTACACCAGTTCCTGACGGCAAGTAGATGTCCACCCACTTGTCAATTGCGTCCACATATACCATTCCTGCTGGCTCGCTCACTGGACGATGTTTCAAGTCCCAAACGGAAGCTGGCAGAATGTCCCCTGCTACAAATCCCGATAGTGGATGACCGCTAATAGTGCCTACATCAGCACAAAGGGTATGAAATCCACCTATTTTTCGGCTAGTCTCGGCACTAAACCCTGCTGGGAAAGTGCTTGCCAGACTGACTCTGAATACCAACGTCCCGCTATTATTGCAGGCATAGACATAATAATCCTTGCCATTGCTGATTGTGCCTGTGTCCAGAATGTCGGCAACAGTTAGGTCTAAATCATTTTCCAGAAAGAACCACTGCGTACCGATTTTGATTAGGTTATTACCCTTTATCGTTATTTGTGTTTTTGATTTCCACTCGACAATGCGTTTCAAGCCTAAGAAATCGAGATTCTGAATATTACTAAAGTTCTGATTTACTTTATCAAAAGCATCTCTTACCTTATCGCCACTTTGAGTGCCTGCTGTACCTAAATTAATAGTTTGTATTGCCATATCTCACCCCAATAGGGGTGAGCCCCTTACGAAGCTCACCCCATTGTTTCTAATTTCAAATAACCTATTATGAAGCAGTACCAGATATATTGATACTAGTACCAATGAATACCATTCCATCGACAGGAGCAGTAATCGCAGGTGCATTAGGAGCAACAGTATCAATAACAACGCTAATTACATCACCAGGGGCAGACCAAGTACCCATACTGTCTTGCCACATAGCTCGGAATTTCACTGTACCATCAGAAAGCGCAGTGACAAATTGATAAGTGTATGAAAAAGTATATGGAGAAGTATAATCTCCCGTTATAACCGTATGAGTATCTACATCTGTCCAAGTAGAACCCCCATCAGTACTCTTCTGAAGTTTTAGTGCTTTAACAGCCGCTAGTGGTATGGGAGTAACATCATCCATTGCACCAGATTCATTACACAAAGAAAGTATTACTTTAATACGTGGGGTACTATCATTTGTGACATTATCAATTGAACTTTGACCTGAATCATCTAATAAATCACAAATAGGGGTCGTAGTACTTCCAGTATAAATATTACTTATTGTACTAAATGCACCTATGTTACCTGCTAAATCTTCACCCTTAGCCCTTAGTAGATGTACACCAGCCGCAAGGGTCTGACCACTTTTAGACCACGTTGTCCCCGACACAACAGGCGAGCATAACAACGTAGCATCATCGTATAAATGAACTTTTACAGTATCAGCCATAGTTTACTCCTTTTCCTTATTTGTTTCTTGTGTTGCTATATGTGCCGCATAAGTTTCATAATCGAAAAATATCGGCTCTTCTGTGGGAACTAATTTCCAGCCCAAACTTAACTTATATTTAATTTTCTTGCGTGGGACAGGAATAATATGTTCTTCACCTTTCTCATCGGTATAAATCATATCATACCGTTTGTTGTAAAACTCAGTCATAAGGGCTGGGTCAACGTAATTTGTCATAATTACTCCTTTCTTTATCTTCTATATTTTTGAACAGCATCATTAAATTCTTTCAAAGTCTCATTGTATAGACTTAAATAATACTGACCACCTTGTAGTAAATTCGCCAATCCCTGAAATTTGCTTATCGAAGCCGTTACTGATAGTTGATGAGATGCCATATAATTCTGAATCAATGCCATATCAGCCTGCACTTGATTATTGGTTAATGTTAAATACTCATTAACTTTTAATTGTAATTCGCCAAGTGCTTGCTGGATTCTAGCCTGAAATTCCTGCATCTTAGCTTGCATTAGTATTTGTTTAAAACCAGTATAGACACTAGCCTTTCTCTCAATTTCACCAAGATACAACTGAACACTTTGTTGGATTTCATTTAGATAAGCTTGAGTCTTATTTTGCAGAACCGCTAAGTTGTGCTGAACAGTTCCACTAAACTCGGCATTATATCTCTGGACATTACTCTGAAGTGTACCTAACTCATATTGTAGCGCTGTATTGGTTTGCGCTATAAATGCTTGAGTTTTATTCTGTTGCACCCCTAATGCCGCATTAACTTCTTGCTGTACTTTATTCATAGCGAGCTGAACTCTCTGATTCATAAGAGCTGTAAAAGCTTCTACTTTCTGAGATAGAATACCAATTCTTTCCTGTACTTCAGCTGTAAAAGCATTAGCTTGTTGAGTAATATCGGCTATGTAAATACTAGCTTTCTCTAAATCATCCAGACTTAAAGCATCATTAAAATTCTTAATATATCCAGATGAAGTACTACCAAAGCTAAAACCAGTACCACTAAAGGGTGTTAAAATATCAAAATTAATAATGCCATTATAATCAGTAGCGTATAAATCTATTGGATTTCCCCCCTGTACACCTTCTCCAAAAACCTCATCTTGACTTACAGTAATATCTGAAGGAGCACTAACAGAAGGGGAAAAGATTACGTTAGATGAGTAAGGTGCTGTTACAGATGGCACTGCTAAATCAGTTTTCAAGATACCATTTTCAGTATCAAATGCAGATACCTTTCCTGATATACCAGTTTCATTAGTTTTATTAAATAGCGAACTAGCGGTTTGTATCGTTTCCCAAATACTATCTATTGATTCTTTTTCTGTTCCTTCGCCAGGAAATAAAATCCCATCAACATCTTCAACAAGACTAAGTGCTGTATAATTTTCACCAAATATTCTATCTAAATTTTCTTTACGAACAGAATATCTCTTTACATTATCGTTTCCCACCTTTTCGTATAATTTCAATAATGGGTCAAATTCTTCGATAATGATTTCACTAGCACTATTCTTTATCTCGTTTAATAATCCAACGCTACATTCTCTATACAGCCTAGCCGCTCCATAAATCACCAATAGCCTATTTAACGCTTCAAAGTCAGCACTAAAAATAGAATTACTTTCTGCCAAATTAACAGTAGGAACTTGGATATAATGCAACTCACCAATCACTTGCCCTACTAATCCATTAGCTTCGGGATAGATAGTTAATACATTTTCTCTGGTACAGAATGCTGGGTCTAATGCGGTAGCATAAGATAACGAATACTTATTTGTTATGTCTGCTATTTGAGAGGGTAATATCTCTCTACAAACATACTTATAATTACCACAATATCTTAATACCGAGACTATCTTGTAGTCAATGTTACCCAATAACGTGGATAAATCAGTTGGATTAGTAATTATATCTTTACTCTTAGATAAAGACAATAATACCGAAGGATGCACCTCATTTATTATTATCCGAACTCCATCTTGCAACCATTGTTCTGCCATTCCTTTACTGAACTTAAAATTGTTATAAACAATATTCAGTTCCTCATCCTGTTCACCTCCGACGTAAGTTGCAATACTAGCAAGTATATCTTTCATAGTTACCTCAACGATGTAATTGGTGATGGAGATTTTGCGATACGTGCCTCGGGGGATATTTGTCCGCCATTGAACAGTCTCATTTTATTCACGTATTTAGAATAATACACATTAGCAGTATTAAGATATTGACTACGAGTATAAATTTCCTTTTCTCCATTAACAGTGGATACTAGCTCCATATAGCATTCAAACAATACATAATCAATAATAGCCGTATGTAATATTTGGGGTACATCTGGTTCAGTATCATTGGTAATACTAACAATATCCAACATATTTGGTCTAGCAGTATATTTTACTTTCAATGCACCAGCGTAAGATTCGGTAGGAGCTATTAACTTTCCACCACTAATCTGAAATAACTGAACAGAATCATTTAATATACAATACGCATAGTTAGTATTTTTTACACTTTCCCATTCAGTAACATTTTCAAGCGGTGTAACACTATCTCCAACAGGAATAATCCCGTCATCATAAAATCTCGATATTTTTTTATACGCATTGTTTACATATATATCAACAGAAAGAACAGAAATACAGTTCTTGGGTAATTCATAAGTAGTACAATTAGCAGTAATATTGTAAGTAACAAAGACTTTTCTTTTCAGGTTAGGAGACATTTCTATCAGGGCGGCATTTATCTTTTCAACCACTGAGGCTAACGCAATATTAGGAATGCTTTGCTTAACTATTGAATATATTTCACCTATTGTCATATTATTTCCTCTCCATTTCAGGTTGGCGAAATGAGGGGAAGAGAACTTCCCCCCTTACTCCCAAGTGTCGGTAGCCTAAAGATTTATATCCAAACGGCGTGCGTCTCACGCAAGCTCCATTCAAAGCTGGCTTCCGTAAGAATCAAATCGCCTTGAATATCAGTGCCGTCTTTTTCCAAAGACTTAACTCCAGGATAGACTTTGGTATCACGATTAATACCATTGCCAACCAACGGACGATATTTCACACCGTTCAAGTTAATACCCAACATCTTAACAGGTGTTCCGTCAAGGTGCGGATTAATAATAACTTTAATACGCCCTTTAGGAGTTGCAAAAACATCAGTTGGCACACCAAGAATTTGAGTTCTATTTGTTAGAGCAAAATCTGGTGTAACAATATTATTCCCTGCAATGGTAATATTATTCTTATACAGCCCAGCCAACCTATTCATCCAGTTGTAAGTCAGGGTTGAAACAAAGAATAAAGTCGGGACAACACTATTATAACGTGGGTCAAGCATAATTGAAAGATGCTCAAATAAATCATCGGCATAAGTAGTAGCATAATTCAACGAAAAAACATTGGAGTTTTTCATAATGTAATTAAGCGCACCTTCAGTATGCCTATTGCCATTGGCATCTCTACCAAGTGAACTAAAAAGTCCAATTTGTTCCAAATCCCATTTATGCTCGATTAGTTTATTACCCCAAATACGGGCATACTCATTCTTAAAGAACCTCATTTCATTCGCCCTACTAGAATTATCCATAGCGCAAAAGGTCTTTAGAATTTGAGTCATCGCATATCCATTAATGTATGGAGTATCCGCCCAAGTCTCTGGCACTCCCGTACCAGCACCAAACGCAGTACCTTGAACAGTTGTTCTCAGTGCCTCTAGCATAGCGGGATGTATCCCATACGTTTCAGAAATTACATTTTGAGTGGTAACTTCATCAACTACGGTTGGGGTTAATAGTGTAGTTAATACATAAGTCCCATTTTTAGGAACTCTAACAACAATACCAGTAACCTCTACATAAGGCGCAGTACCACCAACACTTTGCACTAATACAGTCATATAGTCAGTGGCAACTGTTGCGCTATAAGGGTCAGTTGGTAAATTTTTTGCTTCGGGTTTTAGAGGAACTCGCAGTAGAATATTGGGAATAACCCAACGTGGAGTAGTTCCATCAGCACCAATATTAATCTTATTGGTAGCCTGACCATATACGTTAGTAATATTACCAACAGTCTTATAGTCACCAGCCAATTTAAGACTAATAGCACTACCCTCTACGATATTTTCACTACCAAAAGTTTTGCTAGTAACAACAAAACTCGTTTCTTCACCGTGTTTCCAACCAACAGCATAAGCATACCTACGGCAAAAACTGGGACGCTCTTCCGTGTAAACATATTCAGTAGCCGCTACTGGTTCTTTTCTGAGTTTTGAGACGAATCGAAAAAACGGGTCTGAAGCAATATTAAGTTGCGATAATTTCTTACCAAACTCATAGGGTTTATATTGGTCGCCTAAATTGATATTAGGCACATTGCCAATATATTGTGGGGCGTTTTGTACACCCTCGAACGTTAAATTTGTAGCCATAACATTCTCTCCTGTCTAATTAGAGAATCAGACGTCGAGAAGTTTACGCATACTTTGTCCTGTTGATTTTAAAATTGTATTAAATGCCGCCGTATCTCTATCTATATCGTCAGAGTTCATACTCTCCAGCGTAGCGGCACTACGGGGAGCTCTTTGTACATTAGAAGATTGTCTTCGTTGGTCTTGGATTATTGAATTATGAATGTTCTTCTGCAATAAACCTTTCTCCTTTAAATACAAAAAGTATATATCATCAGGAGTAATAGTTCTTTTAGAAGCCCATTGTTTTATCTCTGCCAGTTGTTGTGGTGTTATTTTAAACTTGTTTACCAAGTCTTGTTCCACTCTTTGCGCTTGTGTTTTTGCTTTTTCAGCTTCTAAGCGTTTCTCAATGATTTGATTGGCACGAGATTCAATTATCTTATTTAGAACCTGTCCAGATGGAGATTGCGGATTTTTAAATGCCTCATCGGCATCAAATTGAAAATCATCAGGCAAATCCAGCGTATCCTGACCCTGATTCCCTTTGTTAAAAAATTGTTGAACATATTCAGCAAATTGGGGATTAGCCTGTACGGCACTTATCAACGGCATTGCTTGCTTGATTCCTTGTAGTTCGCCATACAAACGTTTGGCTTCACGAGAAGAATCCAGATACCGCTTTTTCCAGTTGACTGGTTTAGACTTCTTCTGATTCCCCCCCATATTTGCCGCATCATCATCATCTTGGAAATCAGAATCTTCTAAATCGTCATCATCATTTTGTCCTGTTTGTGATAAATCTGAAAAATCATCGCCGAACACGTCGTCGGAATCATCTCCAAAATCATCACCAAGACCTGGTGTGTTATCACCAAAAGGTGTGTTACCACCTAAATCGGATGTGTTACCATCCAAAAACTCATCACTCATTGTTTGTCTCCTCTGTTAGGGGGTTGTTATTTTCTTCAGTCGGGGGAGGGTTAGTCTCCTGACTTCTATTTTGTGCAGTTGCGGCATTACCGCTATTCTGCATCTGTATTTTTTGTTTCTCAGCTTCTACTTGCATCTGCCCACTAAAGTTCTGAAGAATAGAATTAACTGTATTCTGAATTTCTTGATTCTTTACACGGGCATTACCTTTCATTAATCCACGTAAGAGTTTCTGTTGATAAGCAGTTTCCATATATTGCTTGTTCAATCTATCTCCTACCGTAGAAGCTTTATCTTTTATCGAATAATTAACTAATTGATTTTCTAGTGCTTTATTCCTACTCTGTAAATCTTTTACCATCTTGTTCAGTTCATCAATATTAGCTATTAGTTGACTGTATGTGGATTTGCGTTGAATAATCTTTTCCTTATTGCGTATATCAGTCTCACCCAAGAAGGCAATATCATCAATAATACCAGCCTGAAACCACTTAAAGTATTCGTCTAATAATGCCCACCTGTTAATAGGTTGAGTAGAACCAGCTACGAAGGCTATATCAAACTTCATTTCACTATAATTCATAGACTTTTCTACTGCCTCGCCATAATCATTGTAGATAGGAATATTAATTTCTACTGTTTTAGACTGATTATTTGGTTGAACAATACGCATTACCTTGTATGCTGAGTAAGTGGACTGCGCTACTGAATGGAATACTTTTCCTAAATAGGTTAATACAGGTTCTACAACATTAATAACCCACTGTTTTATCCGTCTTGTACCAAATTCGTCTAATGCTAATAATCCTCGATATGTCTGAGTATTACTATCTTGACCACCAGCCATAGTTCTAAACATACCAGACTGGTCTTCAAAATCATACTTACTCTCTTGGACTAATTGGATAAAACCATTAGAAATAGGAACTGGCATTATAGGAATAGGATGTTGCATTCCAGTATGAACAGGCAACAAAGCACCTACCGAAGACGAATACATTTCCCAAACATCTGGGTCAATAGAACCTTCATCATACATCCAACGCAATCCCGACCCTAAGTTAGCATTATGAATAGTAATTTGATGACCTTTATTAATCTCATCCTGTTTACCTACTAACATAGTAACATACGCCATTGGGAATGGGCATCCTGTATCTATATACGGTAACTGTACTATCGGATATTCAGTAATACGGTCATCAAGATAACGTTGAGTTAATATCTTATCTCCTATTGCTGTAACTTCTTTAATAACAGTAGCGTAGTATTTTATTTCATCAATAATAGTAGATACAAATTCAGGCGATTTCTTTAACTGATTATATTCTTTCTCTGTAAACTTCTCAGTTTTAATCTCTACTGAATACTCGGCTATTTTCTGTTTTAATTCATCTTGAACCTCTTGTAGCTTCTGAGCATACTCTTCTTGTATTCTCTTAGATTCAAACTGAAAACGTTCTTGAGTAATTTCACCAGCCTCTAAAGCCTGTTTTAGCTGGGCTAGTTGGTCACCAATATTTACCTTACCCTCTTCAGCAATTTTATTGAACTCTTGAGTATATTGCTGAGTAATGGCTTTAATTTCTTCTTCTGATTTAACAACGTAATATGTAATCCTATGAATGGGTTTCTTCTCTTTTAGATAGATATGAAAATACTCTATTAAAGTATCCCAATCAGAATCTCCTACACTATATCGTAATATATCAGTATCCTGAACATCATAGGAATAACCAGTATCAATATTATCATAGGAATAACCAGTATCAATATTATCAATATCGCCATTATCAATATCGCCAGGATTAACCTCTTCTACTTCTTCAGTGCCATCGGGCGCAGTAGTGGTAGCACCAATACTAGATATTAAACTATCTTCGCTATCAATCGTATTGGCTTGCTTTATTAGTTCCTTATGCTCGGGATACATTTGCATTAATTGGGCTTTAGAAAAGATTTTTCTTATGCCACAATACATTGCATCCCGTCTAAAGAAATCCCGAGAACGTATATCCCAGAAGACATCTCTAGGGTGTAAATCTTTAATTAATACCTCTCCCATCCCATCATCTAAGTCTGGGTCAACCATAACCCAGAAATATCCTGCCCCCCTTATAATAGCATCGGATACCACTCTACTAAATACTACTCGCCAACTAGAAAGATTTAAACAATACTCTGCTACGACGGTAGGAATATGAGCTACATCTGTATCACTTTCTTCCAATCCCACAACTTGCCAACGTGGTGTTCCAGCAGTAACAAAGTATTTCATCAGCTCAACCGCAGGAGTAATCTTGTTAATTACAAAGGTAGGCATCCCAGCCTTTTTAAGCCTTGCAATAACCTGTGGTGTTAATTGGATATTCAAGAAATAATCCATATTACGCTGTCCAACGGCTAACCACTTGGTTCGTAACTTGTTATTAGCCAAATCGTATAATATTTTTATCTCTTTTCCGTCCATCTCTACGCCGCCATCCAATTCTTAGCAACAGGTTTTTTCTTTACTAATACTTTGTTCTTATTATAGACATAATTACTAGGCGGATAGCTTTTCATAAAAGCATACGTCAACGCATCTACAAGGTCATCATACGCCATTTTATCTCCTAGAGTAAGTATTTCATTCTCAAGTTCATACATTCCATCTTTCAAATACACAGACCCAGAAGCAAATCTATTATTCATCACCGAATAGATACGATTAACTTTATTTGTACCGCCAGGCTTTACTCCTATTAGTCCGTATTTAAAAGTATTACGACGCTTACATTCATATAAATAATCGTTTAGAATAGTTCTATTCATTGCTACATCTTCAACAACTACTGAATTAACATCATATCTTACTGCCATATCAAAGATGTAATCCACTACTCCCCAAGTAGCACCAGATTCTATTTCACCATTAGCATTTCTGATAGCCAATGAAGGAATATACCGCTTCCTAACATATTCTAAGACATACCCGTTGTTATCTTTGTCAATAGCAATTGCCATAATAACAGAATAATTGGATGCCTTTGACTTTATGTCAGTAGCAGGGTCACAACCTATAAAGGTATTAACAAGGATATGCTCTCCATCCTTTACAATATACTTTACCCCATCCTCGATAGTAAAGTATCCATCCCAGTAACGTAAGTGATTACGATTCCAAAGCGCAAATTCAGCATTCTGAATCTCTAATTCATATTCCTGATAGTAACCTGCTATACCTCGTGGTGATTGTGCATAAGTAAGTTTGATTCTATCCAATACGCTACGTGGGATATAACTATTCCACAAAACACCGCCAGGTGCTTTGGGTTGCGTGGCTTTAAAGGTAATAACCTCCCACATAAATTTATCAAGCGTGCCTTCTTCTTTGTGCTTATAATACGAATCCAGTATCTTCTGGCAGAAGGATGCGTAGTGTACGGGAGTTCCTACAAAATAAACACGTCCTTTGTGAACGTCAACTGATGGGAAGATTCCATCCATTATTGTTAGGGCAAGGTTCTCACGAGCCGAAGCCGTCCGAGTGTTGGCTTCGTTCTCGGTATCATCAAGGAAAACTCCCGAATAACGAATAGCCCCAGCACTTACGTCTGCGGCATTCTCACCACGCAAGCTTGATAAGTTAGAACGGGATACTAAACTACACCGATTTGAAAACTCTAAATCCTCTCTTCCCCATACAAATCCTCTCTTATCCCTACCCGATAAATCACCAAAATAATATCTCATAATCAGATTGCTTTCAGCGTGCAACCTAATGTATTTGATATTATTCATAGACTTTCTTTGAGTAGATGAAACCCACCCATAAAAGAGGGGGTCGTCATCGTCAGACAACCCCCATTCCTTTGCTTTCTTACAATAACATATATCGTGCAGTATCTTGGCACGTACCAGCGTTGTTTTGCCGTGACCTCTTGGAATAATAATAGCAAGTGGTTTTGTAGATTTTTCCAATAAGCCTTTAGCTACAACATAGTGAAATGCTGGTGTCTCACTTTTTAGAAAGTCACCTGGCAGAAATAGTTTACCAAAGACAATAAGATTATTATATGCCTCTCGCAATAAAAATTCTTCTTTATCTTTTGGAAACCTATATCCGCCCATTCTTGTTATGCCTTTATTCCGCCACCCATAAGTTGGTTAGTATTCCTACCCACCTTTAGGTTGGACTTTCTCGGAGTTGGTTCACTACACGCACCAGCACCAGCACATTTCTTATTTGCTGGCGTACGAGGTTTTCTCGGACTGGAATTAAAAAGTTGTTCATTTTCAGAAACCTCCTTTTCTGCAATGGTCTTTTTAATATCCTCAATCACATCCCACATCCTACTAATAGTAACCGTTTGGATGTTGCTTTCATTCTGCGCAATTTCTCTGTTACGCCTTATAAGCAAGGTTAATTCCAAAACCGATTCAGACAATTTAAGAATGGAGTCTAGAATAAAATTCACAGTCTCTTCTCTTAAACGTCTTTTCTTTTTACCAAACATCTTTTTCTCCTTTTACTTATTGTTTTTTATCAGTTGCTTGCCCTACGACTTCGGGTTGATTTGCATCAATATCACCAGGCTGATTTGCATCAACTTCAGGTTGCTCTTCATCGGCTTCGGGTTGACAACCTAGATTCTCAACCTGTTCGTCAGGTTCTTTTCGCAACTCTTCTTTAGCATCAATAAAATATCCCGCTCTCACAGCACTCTTAAGGGTAGTTAATGATTTCTCCAAAGTATCTGGAGATTGTAGTATGCTTGTTACTAGCGAAACTATGTAATAGCATACCGTCGCCCGATTCAACGTGTCCTCAACTAACCTATCTACGGCTTCTATCGGGACGTTGAGTTTTCTACGAGCCTCTTCACTATTAGCCAAAATGGCAATAGTATTCAAGGACGATAGTAGGGTATTAAGCCTACTAGTGTAATCAACTCCAATGCCCTTTAGAATGTTAGTTAGTTCTTGAACCTCACTAATACCTGTGACAATATTGGGCAATTTGTCTGGTTTTTGTGACATAAAGTTTCTCCTTTTTTTATAATCCACTTTCTATTATTTCTTCTTCTGGAACATCATCCAGAATATTCTCAATCTCTTCAGCAGGAATCTCTGCCATATTTGGTATTCCCTTCCTTTCTTCTCCACCTGATAGTCTTCCACCTGTATATCCCTCATTACCACTCAAAACATTTGCCTTATCAGTAGCGTTAATGATATTGCCTAAGTTCTCTAAGGCTCTTAACCTATCAGCACCCTTCTGTCCTGTATCCTCGTAAATCTCTTTGAAGCCCTTAATAACATACTCATAATTAACACCCAAATTTTTACAAGCCAATTTGACTTCGTCAATTATCATATTCACTATCCTCTTTTGTTTTAATAAGTTAGCACCTTGAATCTTTGCTATCTCTATGTTTTGTGTCTTAAATGCACGTAAGTATGCTTCTACCCTATCTCCAGTCTCAATAAAATACTTTACAAACATTATCTCTCTATTGTTAGCATTTTTCCTATCCCTAATTACTTGAGAAGGAGGCTTGCTGGTAAAAGATGTTTTGTTAGCCCTATGCTTAGTGTCCAACTTCGTGTTTGCTCTATCTATGTTAAATAACCCAGTGGGAGTCTGTATTGCCCTGTCTTTACCTATACGCTTTATCTTTAAGACAGGCACTACCATATTGTCATCTGTCAATACATAATTACCCTCTTCAGCGTTACGCCAATCTTTCTTGTACGCTATACCAGAATTATGGGCTTCTTCCACCGTATATAATTGATAATATTTATCTTTGTACTTTTCTAATCGCATTCTTTCCCTTAATAACAAATAACGAAAATAATATATCTACTAATGACACTTGTTACAATAACCTTATTGTAACTTAGTCTTACCTGCAAGAATAAGTTGGACTTATCTTACCCTAATTAGTTCTTTTCTCTGTGTTATTCAGTTATTTTATCACACGCTTTTTGACATTGTGATAATTAACTCTTCACTTATATCCGATAAAGGAATTACTTGCCTGTGAATTATGGTAAGCATTGAACCTGTATGCTCAATACTGGGCTGACAGGAACAGCAAGGATTGAAATCTTCGTGAATAAATGCGTCATCCATCGGTATCTTGCCAATCCTACGATACCTGTCATACATTGTATCCCACACCCTTGCCGAGTGTATGTCTAATACCCTCCTATCACCATCTACAACTAGTCAAGTGCCAAATTGACTACCAAACTAATCAAAAGAATAAAAAGTAATCGGGCTGGAATTAACTAGGAGCGATTTTCTTTGTTAATTGGTAAAATTATCCACATATACCAATTTTGAACGCTCTAAACGATTTTAAAACCCATTACTTTTCATTTACTATCGAGAAAATTTGGCTCTCAATTGGTAATCAATACCCTAATTAACGCAAAATAACTATAAATAATCACTAATTTTTTGCATTCATAGAGGTTTTTCCCCCATTTTCGCCATTTTCCTTCATCTAATCGCAGTTTTTTCACATTAAACCTAGATTATATATCCAGAAAACTTTCAAAAACTATGCTATTTTGTAGCGTGACTAACCATCACACCCCACCTCACTTCGTTCGGGGAATTGCAATAGCAATTTTCTTATGGAAAGTAATTCTTTTTTTTTGTTCTTTTGATATTTCAAATTTTAAACAAGGAGATTTATATGGAAAGTATTTTTACAATCCTTCAGTGGACAGTGAACGCTTCATTCGCCAGCCGTAAACCTGGCGAATTAATCGCCGTCTGGCACGAAAGTCACAGACGTGTCTTTGAAGTCACAGGTGACGTTCGTGTCTTTGTAGAAATTCTACGGGTATATCCCATTCTTCGCCGTCTAAATGAACGGGTTGTAAGTATTGCGAGTAATCCTCGCAATAGCCAACCTAGATACGATTATTTTAACGGGCGGCGGTCATCGGCGTTGGAACAAGCCAAAGCGGCGTTAGACAACGCTATCGCTGTTCAGTTAGAAAGCTGGGTGGCGATGTTAAGTGCATTGCAAGACAGTGATGTCTGTCTTCCAGCAGATTACGGAAAAGACTTAGAGAAATTGGTCTCTAGTCTCGAGAATCTAGAAGAAACTTTGGGCGAATAACGCCTAAAGTTTTTTCTATTTTCTATATGTTTTATAGAAGAGGGAGATTGAAAATGGAAAAATATTGTGGGAATAAGGTCTGTGGACATTGTGGAAATCCCATAGAAGAGTATGAAGCATACTCTGGCGGGTATGCGACCTACTGTAATTATTGCGGTTCGTGGGGTTGCGATGTATGTTCACCGAAATGCCATTATTTTTTCGAGGGCGAATGTTACGCCTCAAATATCTAGTATTATATATATTATATATATTATATATATTATTAATACTAGATATAAGGTATAAGAAAGAAAATATAGTAAGGGTAAGATAATACTGTCTTCCCCCTTACTATAAAACTAATAGGGCTATTCCTTCTGAAATAGGAACTATTCCATCTGTGATAAAGTATTACATCGCTACTAGTATATATGGCAGTAAAGAAAGTAACACAGTCCTAACACATATATTAATCAGGGAGTAGTATATGTAAATTGACAACCCAAACCTAAAATGCCTTGTGGTATTATCAAAATGATACTGTGGGGAACGAACTATCGCTCGATAGATGTAGGATATATTCTTTTTAAAAAACCAAAAGAGTTATTTGAAGATAGTAACCCCATATTATTTTCAAAAGTTAAACTACGGCAGGTTTTAGAATCTTGTGGTTTCCTGCCAAATTTTTTTAAAAAGGAGAGAATATTATGTCGTGCTTTATAGTAAGTCCAAAGAACGTTGTTTCTTTGGCAAGAAAGTCTTTGAAATATTTTTCTGATTTTAGAAATAATACTGGAATAGATATGGAAGAAATTTTCGGAATAGAAGAAGAGGATTCCGAAAATATGAAAATAAAAAAAATAATAGAAGAATTACATAAATTAAATGTCCGTGCTATGAAGGAGAGATACGATTATTTATACAAAGAAGAACCCTTCATAGTAGATATATATAAGTATTCTAAAGACTTATATCAATTATACAAATATGCTCAATGTTATTTGTATAACTGTCTAGAGGGTGATTGTGATGAATCACCAGTGTATAAGTTTATTAAATATTTAAAAGGTAAGATAACAGACGAAATTATTTCCGCTTCTTGGGAATATGAGAAAGCGGAATGGAATTGAAAAAGGAGTAGGTTATGTATTATTATAACATAGATGGTAATGAAATTAGCATAAGGTATAGTTCTTTTCCATTAAGAAATTATAAAGAACTACCTTATAAATGCGCTAACTTTTTATTAGGTTTCTGTATGGGGTTAAGCTTATCTGCTGATAATTCTATGCCAAAGGTTGCACGCTATATTTATGTTTGGCATTATGATAATCTAGGTAATCTTATTAAGGTAGAACATCATATTCTACCACCATATTTTAGTAAAGCTAGAGTGTCCCTCAAGAAAATCTTTAAGAAGTTTCTTAGAGAGAAGAATGAACATATAGAACTAGAAATAAAATGGAAAAGGGAGAATGAAAAATGAAAAAAATTATTACAGCTGGATTGTGTTTATTGAAGAAGCTGCGCCTGAAAGATGTCCAGATTTTTGTGAATATATCGAGTCCGAAATGAAGAAAAAAGGTTATGATGTAAAAGTAATAACTGAATGGTAATTAAAATATTAATTAAAGAAAGGAATTAAAAATGATTTATTGTAAAGGAATAAGAAAAATATTTGACCCTTATAATGGGATGCAAGATAAAGTTTGGTTGGTATGTGAATTAAGAGAAGCACAAGAAGAGGCTGATAAAGCTGGATATAGACTTTTAACATTTAACGGGCAAATATGGGCAAAAACCTTAAATGGAGATTGGATTCTAACAGTATTGAATATTGATGACTTTGAGGCTTGCTAATATGAGGAGGATTTTTGAATGAAAGCGAAAAAAGCCAGATTTGTGGCGATAATTTTAACGGTTGCTATAATGACTATAATATTTTTAATTGAAAATTATAGATTAAAAAAAGAATTTGAATGGCAAGATGTTATCAGGATTGAATTACTGGATAAAAAAGTTATCTATTGCACCGCCTTTAAGAAATCCGATGGCTGGATAACTTGCTATTCACAAGGACAACCTAAGTATCAAATACCAATAACAGAAATAAAAATGATTGAATATAAAAAGAATCAAAATATCAAATAATATTATAGTAAAATGAAAGGAATCTTATGGCAAAAAAATTAATAGAAAATAATGTTATAGGAAGAGCAAAATGTCCTTTCTGTAACTCGATTGAATATGATATACTAAGAGCATTTATTGATGAGGATTGGAATGTAATAGAAAATTTACCATTGTATATCGGGCTGAGGAAATATTTAGTAAAGCCGACTGAAATATATAAACTGAAAGGATTATTATTTATTATTATTAAAATGGAAATGGGTTTAGTTCCTTGCGGTTTACCATTTCAACTATTTAAAAAGGAGTTAATATGCGTTATAATATTTATGAAAATGATGGACTTACTCCAGAAGAAAAACTGGACAAACTTATAGATGAACTTGGGGATGAAGATAGTATCATAGATTATATTCTCAATACTTATGGATACGCATTACCAGCTGTGGAATTAATGAAAATTCTAGATAAAAATAATATTGTCTCTGCTGATAAGTTATTGCAGGAGATTGATGATGAATTTGACTACAAAAGAATAATGCCTTAAGGAGAAATAAAATGAAAGAACGAATCGAGCTATCAGGAGTATATTTCAGAGTA